>Ga0163217_1077185_pt1 | contig 11857 bp, 15 predicted proteins | sample SynspAceP_FD_185933 | JGI IMG/M metagenome (GOLD analysis project Ga0163217, IMG submission 185933) | Saline lake microbial communities from Ace Lake in Antarctica - Synechococcus sp. Ace-P (PacBio error correction) | ecosystem: Environmental > Aquatic > Non-marine Saline and Alkaline > Saline ... | reverse complement strand
TATCTGGATTCTCCGGAGTGAGGGGATTCAGCTGATCGTGCTGCCGGCCGAAAGGTGTGGCGCTCTGGGCCGTCCGGCGATGTGGTGGTTTTGTCGCCCAGCTTCTGGAAGAGGACCGAACTCAATCTGCCACGAGATCGGGGTCGATGCCGGCTAAACACATCCCGGTAAAGGGTGCGGGCCCCGTGCCAGATGTGTCCGAAGAGGAAGAGCAGCGCAAAGGTGGGCGTGGCCGAACGTGGAACCAGACCGCGAGGTGAACTGCGGAAGTGCCATCGGAGTTGTAGGTGGTGCGATCCGAAATCGAGGGCCTCACCCAGGTTGCGCTTGCGGGCCAATCGCTGACCGCGGCCGGGTCGGTGAAGACCTGACCATTGAGGGCCGCCATAGACCGTGGCGGAACGCCGGTTCTGCTCGAAGGTAATACTTGGCCTCGGAGCGTCGGAAGGGGATGTCGGCCCTGGACGATGCCCTGGGCTGTTCTTCCAGCACCACCGGGAAGTCTCGAAGGAAGTTCGGCAAGCGGCCTCACGTCAAGTTTCACGTCCTTCCTGATCTGTGAAGGCTGATATGCCGATTCCAGCCTGTGGGACAGGGCGTCACCATGACCATGGGGCCGACACGGACAGGCCTCCCTTGGCAGGGGACTGTTGCCGACGTATAGGTCAAGGAAGGCGAGCTTCTTCAGGGAATCGCGGCATACGGCCTCTTATCCTTGAGTAACCGTTCTCGAGGGCCGTGGCCACCACGACGTTGATTTCTGTCTTGAAGTAGCCCTGATCCCACTTTGATAGCGAGTGGGATTCCGGAAAACTACCCAGGAGTGGCCGCTGAAGCCCATACACATCGTTCCAGCACGATGAAGGCGGCAAAAAACACGGCGGCGACTGGCACTGGCCAGACGGGTTCGATGTTTGCCCATTCCGCAGGGCTTTGTTTACGCCCCACGGTGGGACGGGTTGGTGATGTGGAAAATTGCCGGCGATGTGATGCCAACGATCCCCGCCGCAATGGGGGGCCACAATTCCGCCTGGATTGAAGGGGTGAAAACCCTCTGCCCCCAGGACGGTTGCAACCGCCTCGATGTGGCCATTGAGTCCGTAGGGGAATCGGTGACCCACATCCCCGGACCAAAGGACCCCGGTTAGGTGGAGCCGCCGAAACCGAAGCAGCCAAGACCATGCCAGCAGCAGGTGAATGCGAAGATATTGGGAAGATCGAAGCGCCGGTTCACCCAGTGCGGGTCTCTGGCCAGATCTCCAATCCAGTAGGGTTCCAGTTCCAGATTGGCGCAAGGAACAGCTAGGACCGCTGAAGACAATGTGGCTGCAGCGACGCCTTCGAAAACTCCAGAAACCGGGGTCTCAAACCCCCGGTGTTCACCAGTGACACTCCCCAAAGCCGCTCCAGCTTCCAGTCACGCCAAGGCGGGCCATGAAGGCATGACGAACATGCCCTGGCGCCACATCGGGTGAGAACCTGATCGGAGGGGAAATGCGCAGGCTTATGGTCCAAATCGCGAGCTCCGTAAAGAGCCATGGACGGCCCAAGGCCGGCGACCAGAGCGGTTGTGCATGAGTGCACGGCCAGTAAGCGGCCCGGGTCGTTGATCACGACTGTGTGCACCCGATACCAGGGCAGTCCCTTATGGGGGTAGATCCGGACCGAAACAAACAGTTGCCGCCAAACGCAAGCGTTAGCGGTGGACGATCGATTGGATCCGATTCCGTCGGCCTGATCGTAAAGGGTTCTCGGTGGCATGGGGCGGGCGAACCCCTTTCGCTGAAACGAAGCCGTGACGCGTGGATCCTGTCGATTGACGCCAACGCGGTTACAAATCGCAACCTCTTCCCTGAGAATGGGGTCTGTCGCCTGACCCTCCCCATGCCTCTGATCCGATTTCGTCCGCGAGGGGCCGATGTGGAGTGCTTCCCCGGAAGAATCTGCGTGAAGCGATTGGGCCCTGCGGCGAGGGCGTCGAGAGGCTCTATGCCTTTTAAGGGCAAGCTTGCAACTGCGGCGGGCTGCGGCCAGTGCATCACACTGCTTAGTGGTGGCCGGTGCCCCGGGGGCGACTCCACCGGCGCTCAGGTGCCCGCACCGGCCGTGGAAGACCGCAAGCTCCAGAAACGTTCCTCTCGATTGGCGCCTGGCCTGTCAGGGCACTGGTGGAAGCACTCGGTGGTGGTGGCTTGACCCGGCCGCAAGCTGGGGGCTTTTTGCCGAATTGTCAGGCCCAGCTGGAAGCGGCCCTGGCTGCCCCCCTGCCGGCCGGCCCCCCACGCGTGGCCGGGAGCAGCCGAGAGGACGCGCTGAGCAGCATCCGCAAACGACCGAATGAAGACAGCCCAGAAGGGCGATGGCCCGGTGTACGGTCCGGTGACTCCCGTCAACCACCGATGGAAACCAAACCGATCTCGGTTCGTTGGCCACCTGCTGTTTCGTTTTGGTGCCGGGCAGTTTTTTCTGATCATCCTTTACATCCAACCAACAGCGCCAACAGGGTGAAGCCTCAGTTGTTCCTTTCGGGCTCCCCGGCACCAGCAGCACGGGGGCCTGGGCGTGATGGACCCGGATGTAATACGCTCACCCGAAACTGCCGAGCAGCCGGTCGATGTCGACCAGCTCTTGGCCACGAGAGGACGCCGGTCTTGGGAGGGGGCGATCACCAGGAGATCCGCGTTGAACCTTCTTTGGGCCGTCTCGCAGACCCGCGACCGATGTCACCGGTGCGCGGTGCAGCCCCCCTGGGCTCCACACCGAAGCTTGCGGCCGCGTGCAACCGGCTTTCTCGACACGTCATCGGCCGGGCTTTTGGCCGCCCGCCGGGCCTGGGAACGATGTCCTTGCGGCTCACGTGGACTTCCCGTGAGCACCGCCACGGGAATGTCACGCCACCAGTTCGCAGGCGATTTCGCAGAGCGTCGTCTCCATTTCCAGGTGCCGTCAATCGCGACCAGGAACTCTGTTGACGTGCCTCACGTAGAAGGTTCGTCGCGGACCAGCAGCATCGGCGGGGTGGCCGAGCTGGAACACGTATTGGCTGGCAGCTGTTCGAGAGGGAGTCGACTGCAGTCTACCCAGGACCGCGCGAGCCATCACGATCAGGTCGGACATCGAGCTCGTCGGCCACCGTGAGCTACGGTCTGTTTGGCATCGCCTGGCGGATGACCTGCGTTCACCTCTTCGGGTTGAGGCCAGGCGTTGGATCGCTTCGGGCCACGAGGCCCGGAGGCCGCTGCCAATGCTCCTGAAAGCCAGCGCCAGCCTGTTCGGTTGACGGACATGGAGCAGGTGTGAGGCGAGCCTGCCTCGAAGGAAGGAAGGGCACGCAACAGCGCACCATCTCCTCGACATTGCCCATTGCCGAGTCGGCGATCAAAAAGTATGCGAAACCACGAGGCATCGCGGTACTGAAGCAGCTATGGCCTCAGCCCCCTGTAAGGGATCGCATGGACGGAGAAAGGTCGTAATGCAGCCGCCAAACTGAGATCCGCCTGCCCGTGAGTGGTGCCTCCGGCCGGCCTGGTGTTGCCCCCAACACACGACCACGCCGGCGTCATGCTGGCATGGCGCCTACTGGGTTGGTTGGAGGGATAGGCCGGGTGGGAGCCCCTGGCCTCGGTCGGGCTGGCCCTACAGCGCGCTCTTCGGAGCGGGGGCTGGAGCTGCCGGTTCGTGGCCTTGGCGATGGATTTACGGCAACCCCTGAGGCATGGCGATTGCCGTGGAGGTGCGGCAGCGTTGGTGGAATCGCGCCGGCGCTACGTCATTGATCGGGAGCAGCCGCTTTCTCAATGGGAGGGAGTGAACTGGCGGCGGAGGCAGCGGGTGACCTGGTTGGTGCTGGATCTTGGCCTGACCGCGGCCAGCGCCGCGACTGCTGCAGGCACTATCCGCCTGATCTGGAGACTGCCTTGAAGGCCTTGCGCGGGCCCTCCGAGACCCGGAATTTCATTGCTTGTAGTATTTTTGTACTGCTAAGTGGAGAGCGGAGGCCGTGGGCGATCTTGTGGCGGAGTGTTCCCCAGGCTGCCTGCGGCCTTGGCCCCTGCCAGCGGCGGCGCTCTTTTTGGTTGCTTTAGTGGCTGCCCGGGTGGCTGGGGCTCGCCTTGGGCCAGCTCGAATCCGCCTCGGCTCGCTTGGCAGGCAGCCTGGGCGGGACCTCGTGAGCAGTTGCTCGAGCTGCCAGCGGCTGGGGCGAACCGGGTGGCCCACAGATCGAGGGGGCATCGCCGCCGCTGGGGGGCGGATCCATGGCGCAACGGCAATCTCCCGTTGCCCTCCCCCGGCGGGTGGTCTTCTCCCGGTGATCGGCCTCTCCCCGGCCCTGGCCCAGTTGGACCGTCCACCCCGGCCCTCTTACTGGGATGCGTCACGGCACGCTTGGCGAGGCTGCATGCGAGCGCCTGGCCATTGCCGTGGTGGGAAACGCGCCGGCCCTCCCTGCATGGACCTCTCGGTGGCGCGGGAGCTGCGGGGCGGCCCTTGGCCAAGGCGGGCTGGACCCGTGGTGAGTGGTCTGGCCGAAGGCATCGATTGCGGCGTCCACCGCGGCTGCCTCGAGGCCGGCGGCCGGCCTGCTTGCGGTTGCTGGGGCACACCCCTGGAAAGCGAGGTTTATCCCCCGCAATCACCGGCAGCACTCCAGGCCGCCGTGGTCCACCAACGGGCTGCTGAATCAGCGAGCTGCTGCGGGGGCAGCGGAGCGCGCGGCCATTCGCACCGCGCGCAACCGTCTGCAGGTGCGCTCTCCCAGCCGTTAAGTTGTTGTTTGAGTGGCCCCGAGCAAAGCGGTGCGCTCCACTCACGCCAGCTTGGGCCTGGGAAGCAGGGGCTTGCCCCTCTGGGTGGTCCCCGCCGATGCTGGAAGGCCTCCCAGCGCCGGTAGCAAGTCGGTTGCGTTGCGGGGGGCGACCGCCGTTGCTTGCTGCCGCTGATCTGATCGCCCAGCTGGGCCAGGGCCCCCTGGGCTGCCCTGAAAGGCTGGGGGCCGCTCACATCCTGGGCCGGCTCCAGGGGGGGCATCGCCGCCCAATCAAGCCTCCAGCTCTGAACGGGCCCTGCTCGCTGCCTCGGTGGGGGAGCTCGCTGGAGCAGCTCCGCTTGGCCCCGGGCCTGCCCTGTCAAGATCTTCGCCTCTCGGTTGCTGGCCTGGAATTGGCCTGGCCAGAATCAGGGCAGAACCCGGACTCTCTGGCGACCATGCGGGGATCAGGTTTCTAGGCTGATGACCAGCTCCTGCCAGCGTCTGGGGTGGCACTTCAGGTGGTTGAAAACCTCACCGGTCCGAGTTGCTGGCCTGGCGCCTCACCATGGCTGGCCGAGGGGGGCGAGGCGCGTCGTTCATTGGCGCTTGCGATCTGGCCGCCGGGTAAGAGGCCGGGAGCGGTCCAGCATCTCTGGTGTCCAGAGCGTGCTGTTGTTTTGCCAGTGCAAGCTGTGAGCAAGTTGCCGGGCTCTATTGTGTGTTTTTTGTTCCCCCCTCCTTGTTTTTTCTTTGGTTTTTTTTCTCTTCGTGTCCTTTCCTCTTTATGGCCGCCAGCATTGCGCGAGCACACCCCCTTGCAATATCTGCGTTCGGGGCTCTGCCCCTGGCGTGATCTCGAGCTGCAGGTGGCCCCCGGACGTGCTGATCCCGCGCAGGGAAACCGAGCAGCTGTGGATCTGGCCCTGGAGCTGATGGCACAGCAGGCGCCCGATTCCCCTAGCCCCACCTCCTGCGCTGGGCCGGACCTGGGCACCGGCTTCCGGTGTTTCTGGCCGTTGGCCCTGGCCAGGCGTTAGCCCACCAGCGCTGGTGTGGCTGTGGATGCATTCTGCCGCCCTCTTCAGGCCGAGGCCAATCTTTTGCGGCAGGGGTTGCTGATCGGGTCGACCTGCCAGCTGGGATCGTGGTGGGCCAGGCAGGGCCCGCCTTTTGCGGTGCCTTTTCTGGTGGTGAGCAACCTCCCTACATTCCCTCCACTGCTGGGCAGCCTGGAGCCGGTGCGTGTCCGTCTGCATGAACCGTGGTTGGCGCTCGATGGTGGTGAGGACGGCCTCGAGCCTTTGCCGCCTGATTGCCGCTGGTGCCGCCAGCGGGGCTGGCTCCCGGGGGGTGGTTGGTGTGGAAACACCCATCACGATTCAAAGTGAGAAGGGTTCAGGCGCTGTTGGCGGGCACGTAGGCCTTGGCAGGTGGGCCCTTCGTTTGCTGATCTTCCAGGAGCCATGGCCCGCTTCAGCTGCCGGCCGCGCCCGGAGCCTGCTCGATACCCCCCAAGCTTTCCCGCGCTGTCCATCTCGCTCGGACCACCCCGCGCCTTCACCCCTGCAGTTGACCGACCACCGCCAGATCCAGCCCCCAGGACTGGCGCCAAAGGCCTCTTCATGGCCGGCGAGCTTGCCGCGGCGCTGGCTGCTGAGATCTGCTGGAATTTCCCCCACCGAACCTGCCGGCCCTTAGCGGGCCGTGCCAGCCGTGCCGGCCAGCTCTGGCGCTTGAAGGGGCAGGCATCACGGAAAGCGATGATCCTGATGGGCCGATCCCGGCAGCCTGCTTGCGGCCCTGGAGCTGGCTGTGCTGCCGCAGTGGCGGGCGAATGGCGGCCCCGTTGTTGGCCTGGTCCGATCACCGCTGGTGCTGCCGGCCGCGGCGTGGTGGTTGCAGGCTGCAGCCCAATTGCCCCCGCCCCATGGCGCGAGCCTGGGCCTGCGCATTCCCCCAGTGATCCCCCCTGGAGCTTGCTGGCCTGCAAGCGGTCCGTTGGCGACGCAACCAGCGCCAACCGCTCAGGGGCGCCCCCCTGCCGCACGGCCGGCGAGGCGGCGGCGGTTTTCCGAACGTCCCCGCCCTTCGCCCCGCTGCCCTGGCCGTCGATGGCTTGGCTTGGCCAGCACCGTGTTGCGCTGGAGGCCATGATTCACTGGCGGGTTCTGCGGGCGGTGCTTGTTGATGCCAGAGGGGTTCCTGTTCGTTCAGCCTCGAGTAGATCTGGAACTGCCGATGCTTCTGTCAGCCTGGCGATCGTGGTGATTTTTCCAAAAAGCTTCTTCCCATGGCGGTGAATTGGGAGCCGCTGATCAGTGGAGGCACCCCGTTGTTCGAGTCTGCGTGGCCTGAATCTGGCTTGCCCGTGCTGGCAGCGGCCTGGCTACTGGCCTGTAAGAGCGGCACTGGGAGTCCTGCTCAGAGGAATTTCTCTGCTCAGAGCAAACCCCTGTAAGCGAACGAACAGTATGCAGAAATCGCCAGGAGCCAGGGTCACCTTGAGTCCACCAGCACGTTCAGCCAGGGATCCAGCCCCCACTTGACGAGGCTGCCGAAATGGCCCGGAAGGTTAGCACCCAGGCCGATCAGTGAAACGACGAGAGCACACCACAAAGCCAATTACCGCCACCTTTTTCCCAGATGTTGCGGCCGAGTAACGGCTGTAGAGGCCTCGGTCGCGGCGGCGAAGCCACTGATTCACCAACAGCCGAATCGCGGTGCCCACCGGCGACCCGCCGGCGGCAAAGCCGTCCGCCCGGCGAAAGGTGACCGCGCAGGCCAGTTCCACGGCACCAGGGCGCCTCACCATTGGCTCCGAAGCTGCAGAGCACGATCGAGGGTCCATCCTTGACCCCACGGATCCGTTTGGCTGGCGTCTCTCCAGAGAGCGACCGACTTCCACCCCGTCGAGGCGAGGTGGAACACGATCCACTTCACCGACGGTGTGCGGTAGAGGCGGATGTTCGAAAAGTGCCGGACACCGTGTTTCTCGGCACGCCGGCCGCCAGGCGATCCCGGCGACTAAGCCCGGTGGGCGACTGGCGTACCAGGTCGAAACAGTGGCGCCAGGCAGAGGGCGGCCGCTGCTGATCAGGTAGAGGCGTCATCCGTTTCGCCACCCCTGCCCCTGTGGCGGATCAGGCCGCCAAGCGCGTTGCCCAGAGCTGGCCTCCGGCTGAGACCCTGAAAGTGATTGCTCAGCAAGCGAGGCGATGGAGAGCTGGTCAGCGACTGAGCTAAACCAACATGAACAGGAGCCCAGGCAGGGTCAGTCATACGGCTCTCTTTGGGGGAAGCCGCTTGGGTTCTTGGCAGGCGAGATTCACCTCAAGGCGCAAAAAGGCCTTGCTGCAGCCAACGTTCCAGCAAGATCGCGCGCTCGGGTGCCAGCTCGACCCCTGCTTGAGTTCGAGGCGAAAGACCATCGAGGAGCGACAGGGCGGATGGCATTAGAGGGGTGGAGAGCATGGTGCCCACCCAGGGCTTCGGTCAGGGCCACTCGGCGGCGCCCAGAAAGCGCATTACACGAGGGTGGCGATCGCCCCGAGAAACCGCCCCGCAGCACCAGGGTCTGGTACGGGCTGCGCTGGTTGACCAGCAGGGATCGCCGTCAGGGGCAGCAGGGCTGTGATCGGCACCAGCAGGCCAAGACCCGTGATTCATTCGGCGGCCTGTCGCAGGCCTGCTCAGCGAGGCACACCGCCAGCACGTAGCCGAACAGGGTTGTTCCAGACCACCAGGCTGAAGCAGGGCCAGGCTGAGCAGGGGCCACTCACGCGGGCAGCTTTGAGGCAGCAAAGCCCACCACGATCAGGCCGATCCCCAGAGGTTCGGAGTCGAGAGGCTGTTGGAGCTTGGCGAGAACGGGTAAGCTGGCCTTCCAAGAGTGGCCAGGTGCCCCAACAGCCAGAAAGGGACCCGGTCCGAACAAGAGCAGCAAGTTCCACTGATCAGCGTGACCCAGGGTGGGGCAGGGGTGATTTCAAGCCTCACCTCCCGCAGCAGGGTTGGCGAGCAGCATCACCCCGCATTTGCCGACGCTGAGCACGATCCACGCCGACACGCCGATCATTTCCAGTCGTCGCGGAACACGAGAAACACCAGCAAGCAAGGACGCCATTCTTGGTGGAGATGCTGCCGGAAAGCGGCCCAGCGATGCCAGAGGTCGGTGGTACGGCAGGTCATCAACACCGCAGCAGCACGCCAGCACCATCGCTGACAACCCAGAACACCAATCACGGATTCCCTCTCTCGAGCCGTGAAACCTGGTACGAGCCATCGGGAAGCGCCCAGGGCGATTGTTCAGGGGGGTAAGTAAGCGCTGGATTCAGAAAACACCTCCAGAACACACAACGAGGAGCGGGAGCCGGGAGCCCGGCACGATCGCCAGCCTCGTTCACGGCCATTTGGTGTCGGCTGAGGCTCTTGAATCGCCTCCCATAGTCTTCGGCAGGGCCATGATCACCTTCCAGACCAGGCCCAGCACTTAGCCCCCGGTTGTTTTACCGCGATGGCCCGGGAGCGGGGGGCAGGTGGCCACGGCCAGCAGCAGCCCTACGGAACAGGTTGAACTGGCTTGTGTCAGATGGTGAGCAACAACCAAATTGCCCAGCCGGAAACCGATGGGGGTCAGCAGCCAGGAACACCAGAGCTCATCGCTCGCATCGTCGGGCCTCCTCAAGCGTCAATTGGGTCGTCCAGCTCTCCAGAGTTCCATCGGAGGGCTGTTTTTATTCGGGACCATTATCAAATTAAAGCCGTCCCCACCACAGCCAGGCGCCCCCAGGAAGGTCGTCGAGCCGCTCGAGATTGGGGCATTCATTCAGCAGCGTCGCACGGTCTGCAGGAGTTATGGTGCCAGCAGCCAGCCAGCGGGCCAAAGATGGCGAGGGCCTTCAACTGGCGGCCCCTGGCGCCACCAACAGAACCCCTCCCAGCTCGGATCCAGGCCGGTCCGAGCCCCACCGCCAAAAGCAAGAGCAAGGTCACAGCAGCACTCCGCCGGAGGCCCGCCAACCGGGCGTTTATCGAGCCTGATCACTGATCTTGATCACTGGACCCATTGATCACGTTGGCCTAGCAGGGGCCACCCCCAGAGCCTGGCGTAGAACCCCGCCGTGCCACCGCCCAGGCTGGTGACCAGCAGGCCACTGGGGCCTGGCAATTGTTTGAAGCAGGACTTTCCTGGCGGAGGGAAACCCCACCAGCGGGGACAGCCGGGAATTCGGATTAGGCCGCGCCAGTGGCAGGGGGAACCAGACCTGCAGCGGCAAAGGGTGCTGGTCAGATCTCAGCCGCCGGCTTGGGACAATGGCGACTCAAACAAAAAGAGGCTGGCCTTGGCCAGCCATGGCTGAGGGCGTAGAAGGCCGGCCACAGCGGGCACCAGCACCGCCAGGGCCCATCTGGAGAGGCGTGCTCCAGGCCAACATCCCGTTGGGCATCGGTTTCGATCAGGGCAAGGCCAACCCGAAGCAGGCACATGGCCAGTCCGATCCCAGACCAGGGGGGCGAGATGCGCTCGACCAGTGGTCGTGGGCCCGCACGAGCGGTGTCAGGCGCCGGCGGTTCACAAACCCACCCCGGAAGCATGGCGGGAAGGAACCTCCGGCTGGCGACTCGGCATGGAGTGCGCGGCAGACCACAAGACCCTTGACACAAACAGCCGGCCTTGGTCAACAGCCCCACCAGGATCAGGGCCATCGGCCGATGCATGGAAAGAAGGCACCGGCCAGATCGATCAGCCGGGAAGGAGCCGCTTGCTGCGGTTACACCTGCGCGGTTCCGATCAGGAACAGCAGCATCGCGGTGTTGCCCCACCAGCAGAATAAAACGCAGGCCATTCCAGAGGCTCTTGGCGCTCTGGGGGCCGACGATTCAGCAGGAGGAGGGCCAGACCCACCACTTCGAGGGCCCGTTAAGGGCTGATCAGGTCTTGGGCAGACCAGGGCGGAGTTACGCCGGCCATGGAGCACGAGCAGGCACCAGCACGAAGGTGCCTGCCCGGGGGCGGCTTCTCCGGTCCAGCAACACCGCCGCGGTGACAGCCCATTGAGGAGCAGACGGGGCGACCGAACCGATTCCATGAGCAGTGCAATGCCGTAGGGGCCCAGCCAGCTTGCAGGGCTGAGAGGTTCGGCGGCCATGGCGGCCGAACAAGCCGGCCCAGCCACCGGTTTGCGAATGCGAACAATCAGGGCCAGGGTTGTTCTCAATGGCCCGGCAGCAGGGCCCGGTGAAGGCCATCAGAAATGGCAAACACCAACCAGATGATGGACGGGGGTGGTCATTCGGTGCGGATTCCTTCCATCGCGCCGAACTTGGAGGGTGGCTCCGCGTTCGGCGAGGAGCTGGGAAATTCGCCACCAGCAATCAGGGGCCTGGGTCGAGAAACCGATCACGATTGCCGTGAGGATCAGCTGGGGGGGGGGGGGGGGAAAAAAATTTTTTTTTTTTTTTTTTTCGGATCGGGGCATATGCCGCGTCGGCTGTGCGATCTGGAAGGGGTTTCGGAGAATTCGGGGTATACAAACCACGACGGGCCGCCAGCAAGGACGGAAAAAGCCGAATTCACCCCGTTTTCGGACATCAACGTCCCATGGCCAAGCAAGCTTGAGGAAACCAGGTTGCGGCGCAGCAAAGAGCCCCAAGGAAAGCTGCCAGCACGGTCCAGGCCAACAGGAACGCTTCGAAGCAGCAGTTGGCCAGGGCAAAAGGGCAGGCATTGGCAAAGAAGCAGTGGTGCTGGTGGGGGAGTCGCGCGCGATTTTCCTGGGTCAAGGAAAGCCGGGCTTAACGGATTTGAAAAAAGCCGATGGGGGCCTTTCGCTTTAACAAAAAAAGCGCTTTGCTCTACCCCACTTTGAGCTAAAAGGCCGGCAAGGCGGCCCAAGGCTTATTTCGGCTCCGGCCCAAAGAAGCCCCAAAGGCAAAAGCAGCTTGGGCTTTGCGGGGTTTTGGCCGCCAAAGGGCCGTTTTTCTTGGCCAAAGGGGGGCCCAAGGGCTGGGGGGAGGGGACCATGGGGGGGGCTTCCCTTTTTTCCCCAAACCCCCCCCGGGGCGGTTTGCTTGAGAACGAGCACGCGGCGAACAATTCTCTCTCTT
>Ga0163217_1015797_pt1 | contig 11857 bp, 9 predicted proteins | sample SynspAceP_FD_185933 | JGI IMG/M metagenome (GOLD analysis project Ga0163217, IMG submission 185933) | Saline lake microbial communities from Ace Lake in Antarctica - Synechococcus sp. Ace-P (PacBio error correction) | ecosystem: Environmental > Aquatic > Non-marine Saline and Alkaline > Saline ... | reverse complement strand
ACGAACGCTGCCACAGCGGCATTCGACCCGACCACGCATACCTGCCGTCCGCGCGAACCGCAAAACATGAGTACTGATTCATCGAAAAGAAAACAAAGACTGCGTGACCGACTTACGCAGGTGGTCATTCGACGAGCAGGTTGCTGCAATCAGGTCTCGTTTAGATTCCCGCTGCGCGATCGGAATCGTGCGAAAAAGAAGCGGATCCCGATTTCATGCGAGGGTCGCCGGCCGTGCGGGTGCGAGGGGGGCGGGGGGGAACCCCACCGGGGTTTGTTTTTCGAAAGCGGCAAAGCCGGAGGGCATTCAACGGGATTGGGCCCTGTGAATACTGCTGCGATCACAGACCGGCCGTTTGCCCATCGCGAATTGCTTGATGAACTCCGTAGGGACGCTGAACTTACTGGTGAAGAAACGGAGATCCTAGAACGGTAATCAACGGCTTTCTCGAAGACGATTCTGTGCGAACGAAGATTACCGATAGCGACCACCCGAACGCAACATCGTTGCCGGACGGATCCTGTTGCGAAGAAAACGCTGCTCTCTAGCCGCTGCACTCTCTATATCTATCTCTCTTCGGACAGATATTTCTGACGATCCAATCGACACGACGAGGGAGTCTTTGCTCGAACGACGTGGCCGCGTGGAACTAACTTACCAACGTGCTTTCCGCCGGAGCGACGATCAACCTCTTCCATAGCGAATCATCCATCAGACGTGCATCGCGGCTCGGGTCGGCCCCAAATCCCCCGGGAAAAAACATTCTTGGATGACGCCTCGCCAATGTTGGTTTACGCCCGGCTGCCCGATGGCATGCCGCGCTCAACGGCGGCGATCCGGTGATTCCGTCGAATCACGGATGACGAAGACGGGACCATTGTCGATTCGTTCGTTTCTGGTCGTCGCACGATACAATACGCGTACGAGATTTGCTTCTATATCACTGTTCTAACGTCCCGACCGACTGGAACACGTTGCAAAGCTGATGAACGAGTTGCGCTCAAGCTATCTTATCTATATCTATGCGTCTCCGGCGGAACGGGATCGGCGAAAAACAAACACTGTTGGGTGCGATCGCTGAAGGCCATCCCCTTGAGACGGAACGGATCATCACGCATCGAAGAGCTGCCGCGCAATTCGTGCTGACCTAGGCGTCACATGTGTTCGCAAAGAAACTCGCCCGGCCAGACATCGAGAGGCATCTTGCTTAAAATCATCCAAGATAATTGGTCAGTTCAATCGACTACTGGCGAATGCGGCCCGATCGGATCATCGTCGGTGTGAAGTTCGCGGCGGGTCGAAGCGCTTCCGACATGCTGCAGCGATGAACCACAACCGGGCCACTTGATGGGTTCGCTGACCACAGGTCCATGCCAACACGCCTTCGTCGATTGCGATCTCGCGAATCGAGACGATGGTGCTGGCGCGGCTATGACTTAGCCCAGCGAGCCGCATTCGCGAAACAGATTGTCGCGGCCGATCGACTTGATTGTCCAAGTCCGACGGTTCGAGGACTGAGAATCCGGCGAGTGGAGTCGATTCATGTGAATGTCGGCATGGAGGAAAAACACCCCCGCAGCTTCAACGAGATTATCGCTACAAGATCTTGCGACGAGACCCCGGACCTGATTCGAAGGCAGACACGAGGCGACCCGGGCGTGGTGCTCACGAAATTCATTCTACTCGGTATCAGGGCGAAAGCAGTGGGCATGCCAATCCCTGTAGAGTTGTTCGCCAACAAGGACTCAGGTGACGCAATGACCGGACTCTGGGATCGCGGCGGCTGTCCTAGGTCGGTTTCTATTTGTAAATTCGATCTCCTCGGTGGTGTTGATTCCTGGGCAAAACTGCGTCGGCAGTCGTTTGTCGTCCGATAGCTGCGCGATGAATCGACCTACTGCGAGTATCCGAGATCGGAGGGACGAAACTATGACAGCTAGATGAACTGCGACCAGATCATCGAAGACTTCCCGCTGATCACGCGAATTATGAGTATGTCCTGTCGGTCGGTCAGGCTCGATAGCGCCCCGAAACTTCGCTGATTGCTCTCTTTTTAGCGTCGCGGATTGATAGATGGGCACGTACTCGTTGGACGGTCCGGGATTGGTTGGGTGATCGCACTGCAACATTGTACAAATCGAGTCGCTCAGGCGCACTGCAACGATCGAATTCCACAAGCTTATTTCACGACACGAGTCTGATTTTCTATCCGGCCGACAGGGTCGCAGCGATTCGTGCCGGTGCGGCTTGCTTCGCTGGCGATAACCAAGTGACCGCGAAATGAAAATCGCCCGCTGTCACGAGCACTTTCGCGAAATGCAACCACAAGGATTTCGGTTGGGGACAACCGTCCATCGCCGCATGCGAAAGTTGGTTCAACGCGTGCCACTGGAAACTTCTCACGAGAGCGTGTGTTCGTGTACGCGATCGCAGTTCACTGGGGAGGTCGGAGGTTCGCTGGCCGAACGTTGTCGAGCGTCGGGACGAAAACGATTCGCGACCGCATCAAATCTACGCGTGCGGCGTATCGCGGGAGCGTCAAACGATGAATATTCGATCCAAAGCAGAAACTGACGTCTCGACCTTTAGCGATTCATGATCGTTGTAACGTACATGATGGGTTGATCTATGATGTACGTTAACGATACCGACACTGTTGGCGGGTTTCGGTGGCGACGCTCCGGGCCAAGCTGTTGGTCACGTGTTCATCACTTGCAGGCCGTCTGGTGTGCTGGTGATGGGTCCAACCTAACCAGTAATCTCAGATTGGTCGAAATCACGCGCTGATGATCGGGCACGCAATGGATCGCTGGGCATTGCCCACGTTCATCTGTGATCGCCGTTTGGTCCGTGACGGCGTTCCGCGGGTGGCTGCGGTCGGTTTGTGGTTTGCTCGCCTGTGCAATTCCGACTGGCCCGATGCTTTGCCCCGTCTTACGCCACGCTGGTGGACCGTATCGAAGAAGAGCTTTTGTCCCGAGGATGACACGCGGTGTGTGTTTGTTTCTCCAGTTGCTCTACAATGCGTGTGTGTTACCGAACCCGATAATCAGCATTCCGAGTGATGTTAGCTTCGCGACCACTGATCTTATTTGGCGATCGGTTTGGTATGATGGACTCGTGTTTGCGTCCAGTCTGGGCGGTTTGACTGGTATTCGAGGACTTGCTTGCGCGAGCCGATCCCGGTAACCTGGCGCATGCTGGCGAGTTGCCGTATTGCTTGGTTTTGTCACCGCTGATCGTGATCGGGTTCCGGCCTTAATCCCCGCTGTATGATCGTTCGTGAGTTCCGGACGGCGGAAAAATCCGTCAGCGAGACACGCGACTTCCCAATCTTTTTAGACCTGGCCACCTTGACCGAAGGCGGGTTTGGGATCTGGATCAAGCGCTCGATCGAATCTCGGACCTTCAGCCACCGGATCCATCTGCCACGAAAGAATTGATTTACTGTTCCGTGCGGATTTGGTGGGCGGGCAACACGCGTGTCGACGCTTTGCGGCGAATGTCGCGATGCGGTTTGGATATTCCAGCAATTTTCCAACTTACACTCCGCTGGTCGCCCGAATCCGAGCCAGGCGGGGAGTGGGTTGTCGCGGAACGGTACGTTTGCAAGCAGAAGATTTTTCGACAATATCGACGAGAAGCGGCACTCGGAATGGCTGCAGCAGGCTTTAATCAATTAAATTGGATCGTTCCGTTGGTGACTGTTCTTTTGCTCTGCGTTATTTGTCGCGGACAGCTCGGACGACGGTTTACCGAATTTTGGGATGCTTTGGTGCGTTCGCGAAAACGTCGCACCGGCGACGAACGAAGGAAAGCACCGGCAGAGCCGCCAAGCGTCGAACGCGATCGCCAAGAGGCGAATCAATCAGACCCGCGCTTCGCGGCGGGTTGCCACCGCTGCGGGTGGATGCACCGTAGTGTGGAATTAACTCCAAGAAAACTTCTGGAAAGCTTACCCGGGGTGGGCTGTGATGAAAACCACACACCACTTTTCCGAATCGTCACTTCCGGGTGATCCCCAATACGCCATCGGGAATCGAAGGCACAACGAGCCGGCTGGCAAATTTTGTGGTCAGTGGACGGGAGTACCATTCTTCACGCCGACCTGCGCGGCTGCAATTTCGCTCTGCCACTGCCGGCGCGGGGCCACGTCTCCTTCTCTACCCAGCAAACCAGCATTCACACGTTCTGGCATGCGTCGGCAAGATCGATGTCCTTTGGCTTGACGCAAGACTGCCCGAGTCTTGCGAAGTCAGTCATTTCGGTGCCACCTTGGCGGATGCGAAAGGCAGCCAGCCGAACACTCACGCTGTACTAGAGCTGAGCAGTCCGGAACTACCGCCCGAGTTGTGTGACCGGATCCCGAGCTCTGCATCGTTTCCTAATTTGACAGTCATTCCAGCAGCGATGACACTCAAACGCGACGGCCAAGAGACGATTTTCGATACATCCGAGCATCACCTCTGACGATGTGCCGCTGTATGAATAAGCTCAGGCGACCCTAGTCACGCATCCTCTCCAATCCCAAGTTGACGCAATCTTCGATCCACCACGCCGAGCCTTGCACGCCGATCGCAATCACGCCGCCGGGGAAGGCGTTAGCCGACCCCAGCGGACGGCGGCGGCGAGTCAAAACTGTTGACGAACCAGTTGGGTGTTAAGCGGCGACTGTAGGGCGTTTATTTAACGGTCCCTAGCACGACCGCGATGGCTGGACGATTAGGACAGCCTGTGTGATGCGATCCCGGATCCCAAGCGACCACCGCAGTTCTCCAGTCGCGTGCGTCGTGCCCGCCTCGTACGGTCGTTTTTTACAAATATACAAGCCACGGGGCAAAACCAACCCCAGGCAGGAACTGCATTCCGCACACCGCGACGGCCAAAATGGATGGCGACAGGCCGGTCAGCGTGCCCGGACGTTAATTCCACGGTTCGCGCGGCCCACGCTCTGATGGAACCGGAGACGAGAACCTCTCGCCCCACGATCTAGGCTCAACAGCAGGGCCGCTGTATGACCGATAAGCTAATGCAGAGCGCAACCGCTCGGGAGCGGCCGCTGCGCCTAGCGAACCACGGTCTCTGAACTAAGTTCGATAAATTGCGGGTTCGCGTAAAGGTATCGGACTGCGCAATAGTCGACAAGCACCAAAGTTGGTCCTAGCCCGTTCTCATGTTTCGATCGAGCCGATGACAAACCAGCGACCGTATTGGACGGACGAGGCCAGCGCAAGGCCGATTCCAAGAATGTTCGCGTGAATTGCGCTTCCTAAACATGCGAGCCGCTTCTAAAAACGCAAACGGAACTGTTCGAAAAAGAGCGTGCGAGTGGCCAGATAGGACGTACGGATACAAACAACATTGTCAGGATCCGTGATCGACCCCGGCAACGTTCGCATGAATCGGGGAACCAGTCAGGGTCCTGCCGCGTCAGTTCGAACGTCGTTTTGCAGGCCTATTTGAAACCTGGTTTCCGGCTGCCATCACGTCGGTCGCAGCGTAGGCAAGCAATAGCTGGGGCGGTGGATCGTCCGAGCGCAAAGAAACAGCATCCATCGAAAAAACTGCACGGCTGGCCGGGAAAGCGATACATCGTTTACCCCAGCCATGCCGTCGGAAACGCCAACCAACGAAGCGTGCCAGCAGCCACACCCAGCCGTTAAAACTAACAGTATTAACGATTGTACTTGACAAGCCACCCGTGTCGTTAGAAATGTTGCCAAGTGCCGTCCGAAGATTTGCCAAGATTCGCGTCGCCAGCCAAGCGAGGGGCAACGCAACGGACGACAGGCACTCCAAGGAGCATACCGCTTGGCCACCCGAGTTGAGTCAGCCAATGGGCGTTTCGATGCGATGCTGTTGCTCTCAACCGACTATCGCCAGCCGGCGCGATCCATTCATCCGCACGTGGCGTCCTCATTGTTTGGTTTTCCGAAGACGGCGGCACCGTGTTCCAGTTCGTCTTCTCTTTGAGTAAAACGCGAAGGGAACCTTCCCAACACCGATGTCTCATCTATCCTTCGACAATCGTCGTATTACGTCATTATACGGCGGCGAAGACTTCTGCTACAGATCGCTGAAAGGAATTCGCATGAGACTCTTGGATCCGGTTGTTAGACCTTGATTGGATTGCCCGGCGTCCCGGGTCTTGGCTTGCAGTGAGGGTCGCCGCAGTGTTGGAATGCGGCCGCAGTTGCCGTTATGCAATGACCCGGGCTGGCGGGATATACGCGTCCCGCAAAAAGCGGACAACGCATTGAATCCCGAATCGCCTGAGCCTAGCGATCGATTGTGCAGCGGGCGCACAAACACAACGGACTGCAAATGAGAGCGATTTTCAACAGTGTCAATAGTTTCGATTTCCCGGTCGGAGCTGGGTTGATTTTACGCTATTTCTGGCATTCGCACGCGAAGCGGATAGCGTTCACTGCCACTGACTAATGTTTACCTCGGCGAAGAAGAGGAAAAACCCTCGATGGCGAATCCACTTGCTAGCTGGACATCTCAACGAAAATTCTGAGAGCTCACGAAAGTGGGACGGGTGTTGCCCAATACTCGCAGCGAGCTCATCTGGCGAAGGGCGTGTGGCGTGAAGTTTACGCTTGAAAAGTCATCGGTGATGCGAAGAATCGGTTCGGCATGCTTCAAATTGATCGCGATTTAAAATCGTCGCGTTGGGTGGACGCCCGATCGCGACGCGAAAACGAGAATCCAACAATCGCGAGATCTCGCCGATGTCTTGCCAGATTCAGCCTGGAGATTCGAACGGCCACAGACAGGTTTAACGATGTAATGAGCAAGCGCCTACGATTGGGCCGCGGGCGAACGTCCCGTGGTCGTCTTCCTTTGAAGATATCTTGGCTGACTTCTACCGCACGAACCGGAAGGCGTTGACGAGACACGAAGTTGCCTACGGCAATCCGACGGCGGTGGTGCCATCAACCGGTCAAGTATCGCCAAGCCGGGTGAGCTGCATGAGGAGCTGCGGGCGCCGCCAGATGCACGTCAGCTCTCTAGGCTGACTTCGCGGTTGCAATGTCAGCCTGTGGAATAAGCACTGGGACGCACGATCAGCAGCCCTATATCAAGAAGTGAGTTGGCACTCGGCGGGGGATCTTCAAAGGTTTGGACCGCTTTAAACCGGGAACTGTTAACGAACCGCCAGCCAGCAAGGCAGGCCCCGCTCTCGATGAGCGATTTTGGGGCCATGGCGGATGCGTTATTCGGCCTGTCGATAGCCAGCTCCCGCGAAAATTGATCGCGGCCTGGCTTTCCGTCGGCACCGTCGGACTTTTTGAAAGAACATCCTGATGACGGCATTCGATTTCTGGCCCCGTGAGTACGCCGCCGACACACGTCTGTCAAGCGTTCCCGCCGCCACCCTGGCGCAGTTGAATTTCTTGAAGAACGCCGACTTATTAGCCGCGGATTTAGGAATGGTCGAAAGTCTGGCGAGGAAGGCTTCGCCTGCGCAACAATCCACTTGCGGTGCTCAACCCGTCGAACCGCCTGTTGCCGCTACTCAATGGTTCGTGAACGCATTGAGTGCGTTTCGACATGCGAACGGGAACCGCGAGCGGACATCTCATCGGTCGCGCATCCTTTCCTGCGGGCAAGCAGGCCTATTCCATCCGCGCTTTCGGACCGTTTGGGAGCAAGCCGACACACTAACAATTACCAAGCCAACATGAAAGCGATCCGGCTTGCACACCCGAGCCGACGACTTTGAAAACGCAGTTTGCCGATGTGTGAACTTTTGGGTTGAACCATCGCAATGGCTTTCAATTTGATACCGGACCAACTCGGACGGCGTTGAAGAAGGTTGTCTTTGACCTTGAATCAATCCTGGTTCATTGAAACTCGGTCACATATGGGCTTCATCTTCTGCCGACCGCACGGGCGTTGGCGTGAACCCGTCGCCCGCTTCGCCGCGATCAACCACTCTGGACTTGTTCCGATCTCCAATCCGCGTCCGCGTCGCAAACAACCCCCGCACCCCCGAGGAAGTTCGCGACGATCACGCCGCGAGTTGCGACGTGAGAATTGAAGCAGTGTGGGACTTCGTCTTCAGGAACGGCTGCGAACTCGCTGGCAGGACGAGTTACGCCGATCTCGAATATGCGAGATAAGCGGTCGATACGGTGGTCAACAAAGAGCCCATTGGCTTGGATGGACGGATTGAATGGATCATGATCGGGATCATGGGGCCGACTCAGCGTACCCCGCGAATTCGTTCCCGATGATGCAACGTGACCTGCGGCGCTTGATCTGATCGCTACGACATCTTTTCCTTCCCGCTTTGAACCGCGCGTTCCTGCGTGGCCGTCGGACGATGTATTTTCCTACTATCGAGACGTCTTCGCGTTGTTGTTTCGACGTGTCTGCAATGATTCAGGCCACTGGCATGGCCTCGATTCGACCTAGCTCGAAACGCCGACCGACGGTGGTAGTGGCAGTCGTCGAAAAACGACGGAATTTTCGGTACTCGCCGGTACTTCCTGGAATTTTTCCGGCACGCATTCATCGCCTATCTACGTTACCGAGTTGCGTCAGGATTGACGTCGGTTCCGCAGAAGTCGTGATCACGGGTTCAGCCGATCAAGACGCCCCGATATCACGTGGACGATTGCGCCGTGACCGCAGCGGCGCAAATCTCTAGTTGCGATTTAATGTGCTCGCCAACGACACCGATATCGGACGACACGCCTCGACTCCGTCCGGAATCAAGTCATCGCACAACGCCACCACGGCTCGCTCAACGTTTGTCACTCCGATGGGTTGCATCGATGTATGTGCCCTACTTTTTCCAAATTTTTGCAGTTCTTCGCACCGGGTACGCAGATTTCACGGGCGTGGATTCGTTCTTGTACCCGCGTCAGTGATGGACAAGCGAACTAGCGCGCGGATGCTTTGGTCAGCGATTACCGGTTCGATTGCGACGCACGCGCGAGGCGATTTGGACATCCGCTCAGCGTGACGTCAACCCGAGCGGAAACGTCTTCAGCACTGGATTGGCATTGATGTATCAATCATTTGGTGCGAATGGATGGCCGTGAAGTGAGCTAGCCTGAGAAGTGTTGCAGCAAACCATCGATATGATGTCAAACCGTGCGACAGGTGACAGCACTGGAGGCCTTGTCCGTGATCAATCACCTGAATCATGCCGCATCGTTATCGGCTATATCGTTGACACGGCTGCGCGGAACTTGAATGATTGAAGTCAGTGCTGTTGCGAGAACCGATCTCAACGAGCGGTGATGGACTTTTCGTAACAAGCGTTGTGATTGTGTAATCCGTCTCGGGTATTTCCCAAACGAACGTTTACCACTTATTGCTGGGCTCTCCGCACGCAACGTAGCTTCTTTTTCATGGCTGGAAAATCTGACGTACAAACCGGAACACAAGTATCTTTACCGACACCGAGCGATCAAATTGAAATGACGCGCCGTGGACGTGCAGACTTTGGCTTCGTGGAAGCGTTCTTTTTGGTCGCCATTTTGTCTCCGCGGATCGAGCCACCTCTCGGTCCACACACATGGTTTATCAGCCCGCGATAACCGAACCCGCATGATGCCGTCGATCAAAGATTGAAAAGACCGCATTACGCCAAATTCCTGGTCGCGTAGGACGGTAACGGTCGCTCTCTTCAACACTGGAATGCACCGTTTCTATTCGACGCCATCGATCAGGCCAACGGCGATCGCGGAAGGCGAGGGGCCTTCTGTTCCAGCGAATTGTGCAGCGAATCTGGCCAGATTCAGAAAGCAGCCGCTCTAACCAGGGACCGCCCGATGCCCTTAGCGCGTACCGATTAGGCACCGCCTGGGGACCGGATCATGAAGTTTTTTGCTTCGCCCATCGCCTGCTCGGTCACGTCCGCGATTCAACACCGGCTGGACGAGTAAAACTTCGTCGAAATTGAATCCTCTGTAGTGAAGTTATCTGGCACCCAACCGAAAACGTCGTATTTTCCAGCGTCGGGCGGTCGCCAATTCCACTGCAAAACTTTGCAGGTTGGCTTCGTATCGCCATCGCTCCGCGAGTGAGTTCTCTCATTGGGGATCATCCAACCGTCCACGCGCGTGTGCATCCTCGCAATCATCTCGCCCGCGTAAACCACACGAGATATGGTCATCTCACGAGCCCCCGCAAATTGCAAGCAACAAATCGCAACGCCAGGCCAGAAAAAATCTAGTCCTACAAGCGACGCGGACGTGATGCGATGAGCTAATGACCGCCACCGTGCCCCCACGCAGCTCTCGGCGCATGCCACGACCGCGAGCTCTGGATCACAGCAGAATGCGCCCCGAAGCGTAACCCCGCGGCGTCCTCGGAATCTATAACAGTTCGGTTTGAAATGCGCTGGTGCCAGTACGCGACAGCCTCCAAAGCAATACTATCCCGCGCGCGATGAGGTACGACTGCGGCTGCGAGCGCAAGTGCCTATAACAACAGAGTGAACGCGCGACCGCGTTAGCAACCGCACTAAAGGCGCCAGCGAGAATCGACCGGGTCGGTCGGTCGAGGTACAGCGGTGATTGGTTGCCGGTAATAGGACAAATGACGGCGCTCGAGATGAACAAAAAGAAAACTGAGCCAGTGCCAAAGCCCGCGAATTAAGCGTGCAGACGAACGAACCACGGTGGGGGGGATCGCGCCGAACAAGTGAATACCGCAACTCGACAAGCTCTCCCAGATCGACTTGGACTTTCTCAGCGGTCAAGCGCGTTCAAGGCAGTTTTGCGATCTGCAGCCTTTAACAGCGTCGCCGTCTGAAGGAGTGCGCCAGCGCCTAGATAAAATCTCTTCGACGCCGAGGCTGCCTAAAAGCGACAACCCGCGCTGTCCCGCCAAGGGGGGCAGCATCGTGCGAGACAGAACATCTACTCCGAACATGATCGACGAACATCAACCGCCGTCGCCTGCGCTGCGCCGTGTACATATCGCGCACACCGATAGGCGCGAGCGCGACCATCACCATCCACCGTCGCCCCGCCAATGCCCGCACCAGACAGACGCCACCAGCACGAGAGTTATTCGAATTCCGGGGCCACCGCACGATCACTGCACCGACGCAAAAGATGCTCATCCCGATCGGAAGGCGATTCTTTCGCCCAATCTGGTCTCGGGACGCGGCCCGTACCACCCAAGCTGCGACACCCCATACGGCCAGAAAATAGGCCGGAGCCTGTCGTTGATCTTGCGCGCACGCTGAAAACAAGAGACATCCAGCGCCTCTTCGATCGCCGGGCAGCGCCCCCAGATTTAACATTGTCAGATGGCAAAGGGACCTGGCTCACACAATTAGAGCTAGACTAAGGGCGGTACGGAAACATTCCGCGGCATGGGGCGGTCCTTTGAAGTTGAAAGAGTGCGTTTCGCTTGCGCTCGGCCAGCGCTGAGCTAGGCACCCATTACGCCTCCTCTAACGAATGAGCAGCAAAAGAATACAACCACGGTCGTTTTGTGCACACTATAGCGGCAGAATTACTGCGGGGGCTGATTGAGAATTTCCAGATCGGCTCGGACGGCCGGACCGCACTAGGTTATGGGGGTTACCCGTGACAGGAGGTCAATTAAATCAAAGGAGACACCCCGATGATCCGCAAGCACTTGCCAGCACAAACGCCGTTGCTTGACGACCGCTCACAGCACCCTACCCGCGCTGCCGAAGAGTCCCAGGTGACCAAGGCAATATGCCTGCCCACTCTGTACCAAGAACAAAACGCGATCGAGGTTTCCCTTGATAAAGCGCGTGGACCGAAGCAGGGGCCACGCGTCTTTGCCGCGTCGAACACGCAGAAGTTCGCCAACCGTTAGAGATTGGAGCTTTCGCCCCACCATGCTGCTGATCTTT
>Ga0163217_1072491_pt1 | contig 11858 bp, 18 predicted proteins | sample SynspAceP_FD_185933 | JGI IMG/M metagenome (GOLD analysis project Ga0163217, IMG submission 185933) | Saline lake microbial communities from Ace Lake in Antarctica - Synechococcus sp. Ace-P (PacBio error correction) | ecosystem: Environmental > Aquatic > Non-marine Saline and Alkaline > Saline ... | reverse complement strand
TGGCGCGCACTCAGCAGTTCTTTCGCGCCGTTGAAGATTACCGAACGGCCGTTATCAGATGTATTCCAGGCGTGGTATCGCCTTGTGCCAGTTGAACTCGCCGGGCCTGCGTGACGGCTGATACAGGAGGGCATAACCCAGTCAGCAGTCACTGGACGCCTGGTGAGAAGCAGCACCCGACCGAGCATAGCGAACTGCTTGAATGGTTGTACGGTGGTGGTATGCCAACCAGAATTACCCTTGATTCTGTTGGTGTCGACTCAATGCAGGGGCTGGACGCATGCTACATCGGTCGATCGCATTCGCCCTGATACCGCACGCTACAAGCTGATTCTGCCGTGCTCGGAGGCGTCAGCCGCGCCTGGAGATGGAAACGCCCGCTGCGATCTTCCGCCGGTGCCGCACGGTGATGTCTGGGTCATCATGCGGCCTGCCCGAACGAGTGTGAGGATTACCATGCGGTGACCATGAGTATTTCCGACATCACCAGCCGCCGCCGGGGTCGAAGCTATCGATGGTTCGAACGAGAGCGGTTCTGGGCGGGATAGGTGCGTTCAAGGCGGTACCGGATATCGTCTTCATCAAGGACATGCGCCGGCAGGAAATTCGTCTACAAGCAACCGCTCGCTGGCCGCCAGATGCTCGCTATGCCGATGGGCGACCCGGGGCGGTTTCAGGCGGAGGACTACCGTGACCGGTTGCTGCACCCGGATGCATGTCGAGTCCATGTTGATCCAATCGGGGAACCTGCAGCAGGTGCTTCCCGATGACAAAAGATTCCAGGAAAGGCGCGTGCGCTGCGGCATTCGTGATGCAGTTGGCATTGGTTCAGCCTTGCGGGTCAAGGATGCTGTCCGCGCTTGCCGAATGGGCGCGTCAGGCAAAACTGATTGGCGTGATCCGCGATATCACCGTGCAAAGCGCGTCCAATGGAGCCACTGAAGGAAGCGAGCAAACGCTACCGTTTTGCTTGGCGGAGAATATCAGTTGATGTGATCTGGTCGGACTGATTCCGGGCTTTCGCTTGAATTACATCAGCCGTCGGTCAAAGCCTGGCTCGGCATGATCCCGAAAAGAGCTATCCGCCGCGGCTTCACGGATATCGTTGCCGGTGAGCGAGTACCACCAGTTATGGGGCAGGTTGCTCAAATACCTGGCGCGCTGGTAGGCGATCCCGTTGAAGCCCGCGCTGCAGAAAGACGGCTTCTACCGGGAAATTTACTTTTGACTGTATCACCGCCGAGGGCCGCAGTGCCCGGACCGAGTTGCGTATGTCTTTGATTGTGGGGTGCCCAGCGGGAGTTTTCTGGGCTTGCTGGCATCGCCCGGGAATATCACCGAGCAGCGGCGCACGGAGAATCGGCTGGATATGGCCGCTACGGTGTCGAAAATACCGGGGCGCCCATTCTGGGTCACTGACGCGGGTTTACGTGCGTGCAGGTCAACGAGAACTTTTTCGCAGATCACCGGCACAGCGCAGAGGAGTATTGGACGAGACGCACGGTGCGGAATCAATGTCGCCATGGATGAGCGTTTTTATCGGGCATATGCGGCACCTGCGCGAGCGGGCGTGGGAAGGGAGATATGGCAAAGGCGCAAGGATGGCGAGCAGTTTCCGGCCTGGGGCTGTGCATTACGCCGTACATGATAACGAAGGGCCGACCTGGTCAGGCTACGTGTGCTTTTTCGATTGATAATCAGCGAACGTAAGGCCAGCGAAGCGCGCATGAAAAGTCTTTGCGTATTACGACTCCCTGACCGGGCTGGCCAAGCCCGCCGAACACTTTTTCAGGATCGGGCTGCTACCGCACTGCACGTTGGCGGAAAAAGCCGTGCATGAATGAGCTGCGGTGCATTTCCTTGATCTGGATCGCTTCAAAAACGATCAAACCGACACCCTGGTCATGCTGCAGGTGATGCTCGATTGCCAAGGAAGTGCGCGGCGCCTTGCGTGAACTGCAGTTTCGCGACAGTGATACCGTGGCGCGGCCTGGGCGGCGACGAGTTCACCATGTTGTGTAACCGGGGCTGGTGAACCGTGAAGCCGCCTTGAACTCTGGCATTCATTGTGGCGGAAAAAGATGCCTTGCCGCATTGGCGCCGCCTTCACCTTTGCAAGAGCGGAATTTCTTTATCAGCCAGTATTGGCCTGGCACTTATTCCGCAGTTGGCGTGAGGTCAGTTCGCTGCTGAAAAAGAACGCCGATAACGGCGATGTATCATGCCAATGCCGCCGCAAGAGATACCTTCCAGCTCCCCTACCACGGCTGACATGAATCGCGCGCGCTTCTTGAGCGCTTGAGCCTGGAAGGTGATGCGCAGAAGCATTGCAGGACGACGCGCTGACGCTTTGCACTAACCAGCCCAGTCCGATTTTGCGCCAGCCGACGGGCCTGACGGGCGCCGAGCTTGCTCGTTGGCAGCATCGGGTGCATGGGCGCCATCTCCCCGGCGGTGTTTATTCCCAAGGGCCGAAGAGGATAGGGTTGGTGGGCATACTGGAGTGAATGGGTGCTGGATCGTGCTGTCGCAGATGGCCGAGCTGCGTGACGCGGGTCACCATCTTGCCGGCGGCTTGGCCATTAACCTGTCAGCGCGCCAGTTCACTGAAGGTCGGCTTGCCGATCAGGGTCGGGAACCAATGCATGGCGCGCTATGCGATCAGCCCGGCGACTATCGAGCTGGAAAGCTGACCGGAAAAGGGTGCTGTGCAGGATGTGGAAGAAACCATGCAAACGCTGGCCGCACTCCAGGCCCTGGGGTGGTTGAAAATTGCAGGTGGATGACTGGTTACCGGCTATTCACGCTCAATTACCTGAAAACTTTCCCGATTGATTACGTTGGAAGATCGACCGCAGCTTATTCAGGCTATGCACGCAGGCCAACCGCGACTCGCGTCTGGCAAAGCCATTTGTGGCCGCGTGGGACGCAGCCTGCAGCTAACGGGTTGATTGCCGAGGGCGTGAAACCCTGGAGCAACTGGCCTGTGGTAGGGCTTGGTGCGACGAAGGTGCAGAGGGTTTCTTGTTAGGCCATCCGATACCGGCCGAAACCTTCCTGTCAGACATCTGCTACGCGCTCATGAGCCTGAGAAACTCATGTGAAATGATAGTTTTTGTGCAAGGCGTGAGCGCTTTTTCATGTGCCAGATGCGGCCGCTTGCGTTTAAAATGCCCGCCGCTTAATTTTGAACGTCCTTGCAGGGCCCGCGAAATGTTTAGCCGCTTCCAACGATATAGCTACCTTGATGCCGAATCCCTTTTTTTGGGCTCCATGCAGCAGGAGTCGGTTTTACGTCAGAAGACCACATCGAACTCATCGCTTCGGAGAACTACACCAGCCCCGCAGTGATGCAGGCGCAAGGCTCGGTGCTGACCAACAAATTACGCGAGAAGGCTAACCCCGGCGCAACGCGCCTATACGGCGGTGTTAGTTCGTTGAATTATTGCCGAGCAGTTGGCTATCTGACCGCCGCCAGCATTGTTTGGTGCCGATTACGCCAGCGTGACAGCCCCACGCTGGGTCGCAGGCAAACCAGCGCGGTTTTCCAAGCGGCTGCTGAACCCGGGCGAATTACTGTTTTTTTTTCTTGGGCAATTGAGCCTGCGGCGCACGGCGCGTTCACCTGACCAGTGCGCTTCGGTCAACTTTTCCGGCAGATTACAAACGCGGTGCAGTACGGGCATCAATTACCGAATACCGGTCTATTCGACTATGACGAAGTCCGAGGCCCTGGCGGTCGAGCAACAAGCCTAAAATGATCATCGGGGGTTTCTCCGGCCCTATTCACAGATTCTCGACTTCCCGCGGTTTCGTGAAAATTGCTGACAAAGTGGGCGCCTATCTGTTTGTTGATATGGCTCACGTGGGCAGGCCTGGTCGCTGCGGGTGTTTATCCCGAATCCGGTGCCTTATGCGATGTGGTCACAACCCACAAACGCATAAAACCCTGCGCGGCCCGCGTGGTGGTCTGATTCTGGCCCGTTGCAAACGAGCGCTGGAGAAGAACTCAACTCGCCGTATTCCCTGGTGGCCAGGGCGGCGTTTGATGCATGTGATCGCGCCAAGGCAATCTGCTTCAAGGAGGCATGAGCCCCGAAATTCAAGGACCTACCGCAGCAGGTAGGTCAAGAACGCCAGGCCATGGCGGAGGTCTTTATCGATTCGCGGCTTTGAACGTTGGTTCCGCGTGAACTCAGAACCACCTGTTCTGTTGTCGCTGATCAAGCAGGGACATTACCGGCAAAGACGCGGCTTGCAGCGCTGCGGTCGTGCGCACATCACCGTTAACAAGAACGCAGTGCCCCAATTGATCCGCGCTCACCCTTTGTCACCTCCGGTCTGCAATTGGCCGCCTGCAGGTGACCCACCCGTGGCCTTTGGGAAGCGGATTGTCGCGATCTGGCAGGCTGGTATCTTGCGATATTCTGGAAACAATATGGCTATGACTACCTGTCAGTAATCGAGCGGGTGTGTTGCGTGGTCAGTGCAAAATCATCTGTTCGCGGTTACCTCGGTGTATTACTCGACTGATACATAGCAGTCATGAAAAACCCGTTGCGTTGAAGCTGACGGGGGATTTTTTATTTTGCCAATTTCCCGGGCGTGATAAGCGAGCATTTTGTTTGATCGCACCTTTTTTGTGCGGCAGAGTGAGAGGCTGCCAAACAACCGTGGAGCACCTGGTGCGGAAGATTTTACGCTGCGCCTAGCCGTTTGTGCAACACTCCTGATGATGTGAGCCTTGCTCTTCCGGCGTTGCCGCAAGTGGCTGCATGAGGGGGACGCAAGCGACAGGCAAACTCATGGTAGAGAAGTTGGCCTTTAGTGGCATTTCCCGGACTATTCCGTATATAGGATGCCCAGGGAAAGCCGGAACGGGCCGAGAGGGCCTGAACGCGGATGCTGATGAGGCGCGCACGGCTAACCGTTGCCATATCCGGATACTGCCCAGGGCGCGTATATGGCGTGGCTGGAAAGCGTGAAGTGCATTCTGTGGCTACGGTATGTCAAGAACAAGCCTGGGATTGGATAAGATCAACCTTGGTGGAGCGAGCGGGACTTGGCCCAGGTGGCGAATTAACCTCTATTTACCGCCACAGGCCAGCGTTACAGCCTCTTTGGCCAGAGGGGCTGTAGGGCAAGCGTGTCATTCTCATCCAACCAACGGTATTACCTACTCAACTCATTGCTACGTCTGCGGGGTCCCGGCGCTGGCATTGGCTCGATTGCAAGTATTTTCCCATCCGTCGGCGCTCGTAGTGAAATGTTACTGCTCAGCAGGGCAGACTTCTTGCTCAATTATCGCCGTACAGGCGAATCCAATAGTCGCCGTACTGGGTTGGACCATTTGCCTATATATCGAGATTCTGGCGAGCACCGATGCATTTTGTGCTATCGCTGTCGGGATTTGCAGAGCTTGATCTTGATCGTGCTACGATGCACTCGGCGGCGGAGAGGGGTAGAGCTAGACGCTACCAAGCTCTGCAGCCTTCAGCAGCAGGCAGGCCAGCGAGCCGAAAACCCGACACCCTGCTGCCCGGCAAATCATGCGCGCGTTAGGACAAGTGCTGAGGGTACGCTACAACCTGCATTGAGCAGTTCCGGGTGTGTGATCAGCGACCTGGCCATTAGCGGAGGGCACAGTGTCCTTCATGCGCCTGCATTGCCATTCAGGTGCTGATGCGGTCTTGAAGCAGCGTTCCGGAGCATCATCGATTCATCGCCTGAACCCGCCGTGGACGGCCGGGCGAAAGCGCCCAGCAGAGTGCCCCGCTAGTCGTACCGTCCTTGTGACTATCTTCCGGTGCCAATTCCAGCTTGTTGCCGGGCCCTTGGCGTCTCGTGTGATGATCTTGATACGCGCATTGCCGGGCATCCTGCAGCTTTCCAGTTCTTTTTCATTCCGCCTTGCGGAAAAGAAGTTGCGCAATGAGACGCCAACGCGGGGTGCTTTATGGGATGAAGGATTCGGCAATCAGATAGCGGTTCAGGTCCCATAGTGTGTCCCGCCACAACATCATCGGGCTGTGCACGTTTTAGGTTTTGAGCCGAGCCGAGGAAACAGATCCGCGAATTACCGAGCCCTTTTTCAGAACTTAAGGTAGTATAGCCGCAAAGGGTCCGAACATATAGCGCAGTCTTGCCGTTGACTCGATGCAGCGAATCCAGTGGCGGCGACCGCTATGGGTGGTGCCGCCCGTCGGCGGCTTTGCCGTACACTTGGGTATTATTGCTGGCTGACGATCGCGCCGGGTCGCAGGACCACCCAATTGGGCCCGCTGACCGGGAAAAGGCCGGCCATAGGCCAACGCCTTTCATCAATGGCGATTTCTGCAGCAGAGACGGAGTTGAGACCACCGCCCAGCGCCAAGAAAATCACGAAAGCTTGGCGGTTGACTGATCTTTCTTCGCCATTTTCTCGTCCCTGCACCGCTACGCGCCAGTGCCGCGCTTGCTGCTTTTCAAAAGAGTTGCACGAATGACTCAGCACAGATCAAACCATTCATCTTGGTTTCCAAGATGCTCTGATCTCTGCGCGTCAGAGAGCCGAAATTCACGTCGGAACCAAACATCGACCGAGTCGGCCAACTTTCTGATTAGCCTCACGCTGATTTATGACCAACGGATCCCCAATTCGTTGATCTGCGCAGGACGAATCGCGTCGAGCTGCTGTGGCCAAACATTTTGTGTGAGCGATCTGCAAGCAATGGTCAGGCGGCGGCGCAGAATCGCATCCTTGTCACCCCAGACGAAAGCTTTGTGGGGGTCGGATTGATAAAGGAAAGGCGACGGCTCACTGGAGGTTTTTTGATTCCACAGGTCTACGGACCAGAACTGGCGGTCACCTCGAATGAAGCATTGGATATGGGCCACATGCCGATCGAGGTGAGGTTGCCGTCGGTATCTTCAGGGGTAGTTCGCTCCACAGTAGCAGCATGGCCCAGTTCCGACGTTGTTCCAGCCGTCCGGCTCTCGTGCACGCAACGTCGGTCCAGGGCGCTCGACCAGGATATAGTTAATAAGCACGGATCCAATGAGTTTGCGGGAAACATTCCAAGGGATTGGCGCTCATGACGGCCTCCCACCGAGTCAAAAAGCAATACGTCTACTGTTCTTTGCATGTCATTAACATTGTCGCCTTTTGCATGAAAATCCCGGTTTAAATAATTACCGGTTTTATCTCGACGTAAGGTGACATGATGCACCAGGCCTAGGAGAAGGTCTAACTTTGCGGTATTCACCGTTGCAAGGGAAACGTGGCTGTAAAATGGCCAGTGGCGCCAAATGACGAGCTTGACTCCAATACTGTTTAAGCTTGATGGCTATCCACAGGCCATGAGCACAATGGTATAATTGTGATTCGGCAGCGGACGTTAGAGTAGGCTGCCTGAGTGGCTGAATTTGCTGGAGCAGGGCGTTGGGTTCTTGCGCTGATGAAGCGCAGGCAGACCGGGCAGGAAGCGTTCTAGGGGCGGGCGGGTATTATCCCCGCGTTGGTACCTGGCGCTATAGCGTCGTCGTGAGGTCTGGCGGAACTTGGTCGCAAGGGTTTTATCCGCCAGGTGGCCGAAACTTTGATCAGCGCGGACCGGCATTTGGATCCCGAGGTCAGCCCACTGTGGGCCTTCTTCTGGCGTTGTGATCATTGGCCGGGCAAGCAGATGCAGGTGCTGTGCGCTGGGCTGGTTGCCCAGCGCAAAGCGCTCAGTTGGCATCGTGGGCGCGGATTCTCTATCTGATGGAACAGGTGCCACAATTGCGCCGCTTCGCAGGACGCTATGCGCCGCAGGTCATCTCACATATGTGCGAAAAATCGCGCCTGATGGCTGCGTCGCAGCTGCCGTTGCGCAGTTACGATGGCATTTTACCTGTTTGGAAACCACCCCGTTACCTGAGCTTGGTGGAGCAGGGCAAGGTTTCAGGGGTGATGCGGCGCAGCGCCAGCAGCTGACGCGGTCAGTGCTGGCCGCAGGCTCGCGGCGAAGTGGTTGGCGCCAAGTGGGTCTTGCGCTACGGTTGCAGAACCCGGTCCAATGGGCCAGTGATTCCTGTAACAAGACCGCGCCCCGGCTGGTTGCCGAAGCAATGGTGCCTGTTTGAAAGGGCCGTATGCATTCTCTGCGTGACGGGTTATTGTTCTGAGTACTTGAGCATGGGTAAGAGTGAGCGGTGGTCCTGGGCTTGACCGATGTCGTGGCGGGACTTCGGTGGTGGTCGAGCTTGCCGTTACCAGCCACGCGTCCGTGCGCACGCGGCACCGCTCATACCGGTCCGCCGATCGCTGTACGGTCGTTCTCTATTTCGATCGGAGCGTCTTCGAGACACGGCTCAGTTCCGCTATCGACATCCTGCCGATAATCGTAAGACGGCGTTTGGGACTACTTCCCCGCCACCACTAATCGCACACACACTTACCCAAATGCCTCTTGTCCCTGGAGCAAGACCGATACAGACTTGATACCCCAGCCAGACGATCACACATGATAATTCATGTTTTACGCCGGATCTGACTCGACTTACTCCCGAGCACCATAACGCGAAAATCCTCTTAGATTGACCGTATCATCACTTAGACACCTCCGGAGGTTATGAATTCTGGTGCTTACAAAGGACCGCTTTCGGCCAAAAGCAGGCCGCCCTCCTTCACCGGCGGCTTCTGGCGGATAGCACGGCCTTGGCTTTAGCCGCGCCTATTGACTTGATCAAACTTCAGATTATGCTTCTGCCATATGCAAGAGCGTCTTCCACTTCGATTCCCAGATAGCGAACCGTGCTTTCCAGCTTGGTGCGGCGAAGTAAAGCTGCACTGCCTTAGGTTCTGTGGTTCCTACGGTAGATCAGTGACGCTTTGGCGTGCGTCAAGCGTGTGGGTGCCGCTACATGGCGGGAATCAAGATCAATAGAAGGTTACCCACAGCTGACGATCCGAGGCATATTGTCTAGTGGAGGATGATCTGACCTGTGCAGCCTTGCTCGGAAACAGGGAAAATCCTCATTTCGCAGCCTGAGGCTGATGTATCCAGGCCTTCAAGCGCAGCCCGGGTTGGTCAGTGATTTCAAAACTGGACTGGCCGATGAGTTTTCTGCTGCATCCACAATGGGCCCGGGGGCGTCACTTGCATTACCATGGGCTATGTCGCGGACCCTGAGCTTCGTTCAAATCACAAGCCCGCAAAACTTTGCTGTCGATGGCCAGATTTGAAAAGAGCTAGATCCTCGGTTTTCTCGAATCTGAGCCTTACTCAATGGACCATAATATCGTGCTGAGCCGAACGGTGCTTTCTGCCGCGACTAGCTTTGCTTTATCCCAGGGTTCACGAGGAACATTGGTGTTATTCAGGCTTTTTCCTGTTCGTATGGAGGATGGACCGGTCTGCGGCAGATCCTGATAGAAGTCATTCGGCTAGGCACCGTCGCCTCGTTGAAGCTTCGGTTTTTTCGATACCTCAACCCGCAGCTTTATCATTCTAACAGGGCCTGTGTTGCCAGCTTGGCACATAGGCCTCAAAGCTCCTCTTTGCAAGTGGCTTTGGCTTGGGCACCGCTGGTTGCAGCAATGGCCTTCGGCTCGGCGCCTAATGATACTGTAAAGCCTGGTTCTTTCGTCGCGCGGTTGATCAGCTACGTTATTCTCCGCGGATGATTTGCCACGTCTGGCCGCCCCGATTGCTTTGAGCACACCCATTACCTTGATCCGTCTGCTGGAAGGCTAAAGCTAGATCGCGCCCCAGCATTTGGTGGTCGAACCTCGGCCAGCCCACCAGTCGGCCCATGCATGGTAGGTACGATATCTACTTGGTGCCGACAAACGTTTGTCTTTTACGCCAAAGCGCTCGGACCATGTCCCGGAGCAATCAGCAGCCAAGGTACGTGGAAGCGCAGCAGATCCAGTTCAGTCAGCTGCTGCGGGGTACCAAAAACCGTGGTCGCCGACGATGACGAAAACAGTGTCTGGTTCGTTAGTACGGCTCATCCCTGATCTGTTCGAAGAGCGGCCCAAACGCCAGTCGGGATAGCGCATAGCACTCAGGTGCTCCGTTCCGCATAGCTTCCCTTGATGGTGACCTCGTCCACGGGCCAGAGTATCGGCAGAGCAATAGGGCGTGTGGTTGACAGGGGTCTGCAGCAATGCGTAAAAGGGGCGGTGGGATCCGAGCTGGCGCAGCTCTATTGACGGCTCTATCAAAACATTGTCCTGGTCGGCAAACGCCCCCAGGTGGGGGTAGACACAATTCTGGTCTACATTAGTCATTACGCCGATGAAAGCGTGTCATGCCCTGATTGCCGAAAAATCCGCGCTGGTTGTCCCAGCGAAGTCGCCCATTGTAGACCGTACAAATCGTTTGAAATACCCCGGCGCCAAAGAAGCTGAGGCAAGCCTGAAAACTGATTGGCCGCCCTCCGGCTTCCTGGCCCATCAGATATTCGAACGCGGGTAGCGTTTTGGGAAAGCACGCCAATGGTGGCGAACATGCCCTGATGCGTATGGGGTGCCACTGAGAAGTGGACGGGGTGAACCAACAAAACCCCTGCTTGCTGAGTTTTGGTTCGAAACTTCGGGGGTTATTCTGCAGCGAGGAGGCCGAGCGCGCCAGTGTAGGTAGCCCGCAAAAGGCCTTTACCATCCCAGAATCACGACACGGTTGGCGGAATTCGGCAGGGTAGCGTCTTCGCGGCGGTGAATTAGTCGCGGTGGCGCCCGGAGGCCAGCTCAGGTTCTACCAACTGCCGGTCGTGGGACCCCGAGCAGCATCTGTCGGGTGATTCCAGTCGCCTGCTTCCCCGGCAGGCATTTCAGTCGACCAAGGGCGTTGTCGCGGTGCTCCGAGTACTGAAGCTTTGGCTGCGCCATGGGGTCAAGGGGGCGTCAGTCCCAGCTGGTTGGCGAAAACATCGAGTTTCGGTAGTAAAGGCATCACCCCATCGCAGCGGGTGCGGACCCTGGCGCAGCGTGCCTTCGGGCCCAATATTCGTTAGCGCTGAGCCAGCAATAAGAACCAGGCACGCCCAGCTGGGGCGTCATCGCCCACCCCGTTGGTCATTCTTATTTCTGTTGGCATCTGCTGGCTGGCGCGGTGTGACCGGTCAAAGCCCAGCGGAAAGCCGGTTACATTTTCAGTAGCGATTACAATTCCCAGGGCCAGCATCAGCCGTTTTACTACAGGAAAGCCGTTTACCAGAGCATTGCGCAGCAACGGTTTAGTGGGGATCTTCCTGCAAGGTATGAAACAACCAGTGCGTTCAGGCGCTGATGAAATTCTCGGTAGAAGTTCAGCTCTATCCACACCCAACCAAACTCAGCAAACAGGGCTGCCAGTGTTAGCCAAAGATACACTGCAATTGTCCGGTAGGGTTGCATGAAGCCTGCGAAGCTGAGGAAAGTTCAGGGAATCAACTTGGCTTGCCCTGCAATTCATTACCCCACGCGCATGTTTCAAAAGCCGCAGGCCGTTGAGGGGCCCTTCGGCCCAGATCCCTCCAGGAGGCGTCTTGCGACCAGCACCCAGTTTTGAAGGCAGGCAATGCACACGCAGGCATGTTGAGTAAAACAGGCGTGAGCGCAAAACAGCTGTCGGGGAAAGCAACAAAGAGTAATTGGGCTACGCAGGCCCGGACGGGTCGCGAACCCCGAGCAGCTCAGCGGCTACCCAAGAGAAAAGTTAACCGCATGGGAGTTTGGGGGGATTTTCCATTTCAGGGTGGAGTTTCGGCAAAACCAGGCGGCTGCTTTCGGGCCTTAGATTCAAATATTTCACCCCAAAGCCAGGGAACGGAAAATCCTTCCCCCCTGATGTGTTGTTCTTTTCATCAAAATAAAAAAAAAAAAAAAAATAAAAAGAAAATAAAACTTAAAA
>Ga0163217_1061024_pt1 | contig 11858 bp, 7 predicted proteins | sample SynspAceP_FD_185933 | JGI IMG/M metagenome (GOLD analysis project Ga0163217, IMG submission 185933) | Saline lake microbial communities from Ace Lake in Antarctica - Synechococcus sp. Ace-P (PacBio error correction) | ecosystem: Environmental > Aquatic > Non-marine Saline and Alkaline > Saline ... | reverse complement strand
GACGGATCAGGGCCGCCGATTCGCAAATCGCGAGTGAAGTCGCTGCATTACGCCACCGGAGCCGCGCATGTCGGTTCCGGATGCTGGTCATCAATCTCGACCCCTGGTATGGAGAACCGGCTGTCGGCGATATGAGCATTTGAGCCGGCAGCGCGTCTGGCTGGGGCATACAATGACTGCGTTGCTCCGCAGAGTAGCACCGCTGTGCTTTCGTACATATGATTGGGTTATCAAGTCTTTGACAATGATTAAAGGTATTGGCGGGCAAGTGGTCCTAAGCTGGAAGCAAGTAAATTGCGGACAGCGTAAAAACACGTCAGCGGTCGATGACAATCAGGTGTTAGCGGTCTGCGCCGTCTTTTTAGCCGGTAGAGTGGCGAGCCTGTTTGTTTTCCGACTGTCCCAGACGGGCCAATACTGCGATCAGGAGCATCAGGGCATCAATTTGGTTGCGAACGCGCGGTTCGCTGTTGTAGGCAATGGCTATTTGGCGTTATAGGTGTTCAATATCCAGATTTGGTTTCAATAATCTCTGCCATGCGCGCATTCATCTCATCGCGCAGGCTTGTTGTATCGGCTTTTCAGACTCTGCGCTGTCCAATGCGTCGTTGTATTCTTCCCGTAGCGTGTTCATCTGTTTGCGCTGCATCGAGAACTTGTGTAACTGCGCATCGCTGTACAGCAGAACGCCGTTGTGCGTTTCCGGCCTCGTGCCGGAGCGCTGAAACCTTCAGTATGTGCTACAATCGCCGGAAGCCTGTTGACCATCGCGCTGCAGCGCTGAGAGGCTGACGAGCACTGTTTGTGGTGAGGAACGCTTTGGAATCCGTTTGTTCATGGCAGAGCTTCCAATAATGATACAAAGTCAGGCTTTGGCTGTTCACAAGGTGATATCGTTAGCAAATAAACGACCATGTATAAGCGGTAAGGATAGTTGCGTGGCCCTAGAATCGGCATCAAAGCCGTGGTGAGAGTGTAAAAAACTATACCAATCAAAATACAGCCATGATGGTTCGGCCTCGCCACGGTGATTTTACTGTGGTACCACCGTGGGCCCACCGCGTTCAAGTTGGGCCACTGGCGGAATCTATCCCCTGCAGCTCTGTTTAATTGCCTGTGTGGCCTCTGTTTTGTATGAGGCACGATTTCTGTGCTCAGGCCGCTGGCGCCGGGTTTTCCAGCTGCGCCGCGGGTCCCAGTATGCGCAGTCATTTATGATGGCCTTATTACAAACCCGTGCCTCTTACTATTTTCTCCTGTTTGGTGCCTTGACCGCCTGCCGAGTCATGAGCTCAACCCATCTAATTTACACGTTGGCGGCTGTGTTGCTTACCTGTCTGTTCCCTTTCTCGGTCAAACGTCTGCGCGGTGCGCGGACATCGCGGCCCGGCTGGTGTGTTACGCGGCGTATTCTGTTGATGCCACTCGTGGCGCCGTACAGACCTGAGTTTTTTCACATCGGCTGGGAGTGCCTGCCGTGGCAGTACGTTTGGTATGGCAGCATTGGATTATTGCACCCGCGATACCCCGCGCCCGGTGGTGGAGTTTGTGCCTGAACCTTTCTATTGGCTTGCCGCGTCATTGTTGCAGCGTGCTCGTAGCCACCGAGCAGCCTGCATTTTTCGCTGACGGGTTCCACTGTGGGCGCCGTTATGTCGCGCGTTTAAATGGCATTGCGTTCGTTGCTTTGGTCCTACGCCATGAAAAAAGCGAAAACACAGCGAAATTAGCAAATCTTATATTTATATCGCCGTTTTTGTCTTTGGTGTTTATTGTTTATTTTAGTGTGAGCGAATTTGCCGTCTACTAACGTAGGGCTGGTTACTGATTATCGCCCGCTTGTGCGTTGCCAGCAGAAAAAGCCGCGCGAAACAGGATGCCCGCCGCAGGAAGTCTTGAGCGGTGGCGGCTGAGTGTCGGCTTTACCGGTTGCGAATCCGGGCGCCGGCGCCTTATACACCGGGGTGTCTACGGAGTGGAACGGCGTTTTTGCAGAACATCAGGCAGCGTCAAAGGGTTGGCGTGCGCAAGGCCTCCGGCGGCAAGGGGCCCGCTGGTTCTAGCGTTCCAGAGCTGTGTTGGTGCCCGCGCTTCTCAGCCATTGTATAGAGTGAAAAATCAAAACGCTGGCCAAGAAACCGTAAAGAAAGCGTTGTGTAATGGCCAAGCTATACGCTGGACGACTGGCTCCCGACCATAGGGTTCTTGAGCTTGAAGGCGTAGAACATGATCCTTTAACGACTTTCTTAACTCACCACAGCGTGTTAGAACTCTCTGTACTGGGAAAACACGATACTAAAAATACGGATTGGGACCGCAAAAAACCCCAACCCCCCCCTCTAGTTTGCTGGAACAGGCTGAAGCGTTCGAACCATGGAACAATGAGACGAGAGCTGTAGCCATGAAATTTGATGGCTACTTGTCATTTTTATGGGCTGAACCGCTTGGGTAGAGCATTCGCAAGGTTGGGACTACCACCAACTATGTGAAGCCTCCGGCAAGCAACTCAGGTCACTGGTGCACTATTACCGAAGCACAGCTGCCAACACATTGCCGCGGGATAACAGTTTCTTTGTAATGCACTGGGTATTTCATCACGTTGTGCTTTACACCCAGCTGATAAGACGCTGGCTTGGCGAAGGATTCGATGTGCTGGCGTATGACCAGCCGGGGGCCACGGGCTTCCAGTGGCACGCCGCGGCGATAGGCAGTTTTGGAGTACCAGCAGTGTGCTCAGCGATCTGTAACGGCAAAACGGTGCAGTACAGAATAATCGCGGCCCTGGTATGACTGTGGGGCAGAGCACGGGCGGCCTATACTGATTGAACATACCCTGCTGTTTACGAATCATGGCATACCCGGCCACATCAGAGTTCGCAAAGTGGTATATTACTGGCGCCACTGACACGCCCTGCGGGTTGGGGTTAAGGCCGTGTGTTGCACACGTCGTCTAAGGGCACCTTGTCAGCCGCTGGCTCGGCATTCATGCTAACAGTGGCAACCTCGGAGTTTTGAAATTTCTTCGTAGGTCGACCCCGCTGCAGCCCGCGGCTCTTATTCACTTTGACTGGTTCGCAATTGCGCCAATGCCGTGCCCACCATATTGAGCTGCCGGCCCCGGTTGAGTTCAGTATTAACCGTGTACAGGGCGAAGAAAGATACCGGCAGATTGGGCTCATAATTTGCGGATTATTCGTTAACCGTTTGCCCCGAGTTCCCTGAAGTTCAAAGTTTGCCAACTTGGGGGGGGGGGGCAGGCACCATCTGGTTAAACGAGGCCGTGATTTGCAGGCAACGGGTAATACCATCATCGCGACACTTTTACGGCAGACCGTGTGAACACGTTGTCGTAGACTCACTATAAAATACAGGACACGCTGCTGAAATAAAACATACTTGCGGTTTACCGCTGGCCAGCCTGACGGCTTGGCGGCTGATGACATACACCCATACACCGGCGAAAAACAGAACGAACGCCACAAGGGTAGCCGTTGATTGGCCAACTTGGCGGCCAGGAATTGTGCGGCCACTTCCAGCTTGAAAAGTGAACCGTGGTAAAGGTGCGCTGATCGGCGCTGCTGGCGGTGCGGCTATAGGTGCTGGTGTTGGCTTGCTGTACATCGATCGCCAGGAAGCGCGACTGCGCCAGCAGCTCGAAGGCACTGGTCGTACGTGTGGTGCGTAATGGCGACAAATCTCGCTGGTCATAGCGGGCACATTACTTTTTGATCTTCAGACCAAAAACCAGTATTCGGCTCGCCAGTTTGGCGCGAACTCTGAGTCTGTTGCCTTATACTGTAAAAGAGTTATGATTCAAACCATTATTCCAGGATAGAAGACAGCAACCGACAAGGCCAGGGCGGAGACAGCTTATAACCAGTTGTTGAGTGATCGTTCCGCGCGTCTTCTGTTCGTGCTTACTGGCTGAACCCAGGCATTGAGTCCAGGCGCAACCGAGCTGTGGGTTAGGGCGGAGGCTTACCGGTGGCTTTCTAACAGATACCTAGCGGCTGCCGAGCAGAATCGCGCGTTGACAAACTAACACTTTGCCCCATGGCTAAGCACGAGTATCAAATCGTGCAAGTGCCTTGGCCAAACCAGCTCGGCAGCGCTGAGGTCCGCGCGAGACCGTATCACCCGGGCGAAGCGGCAGGCTCAGAGTGTCGCGACGGTTTCTATAAAACCACAAGGCGCCAGCAATCGCCCGCTGCGCAGATCGTTCTCCACAGAATATATGCGGCGCTATTGCCATCGCCACAACCCTACCAATGCTGCTTCTAGCATGTAATTTAAATGTTCGAATGATTTGCCGGATCGGCAGACTCTGCGTATCCTACATGCTGGTGCTTACACCACCCTGTGCGCCAGGCTTGGCGGCCGTGACAGGGTTCTCCAGTAAACGGCAATTCCAGCAGGCACCGCGCATGTCGGGTCTGCAGGGCCAGCCGGGGGCCATCACCTGGCCCGATTCGTTCAGGCCGAGAAACAATCAGTTCTGCCTCAACGCTGGCTGCCGAGCGTGAAGCCAGGAGCAGCGTCTACCCCCGCGGCAGGTGCAGCTCTTCGTCGGTGCGATGCGTCAGCGTGAATGTCCCAGCCGGCGGGGGCAGTCCTGGCCGGTAATCGGCCAGGCGCGAATAACAGCGCCGGCCAGAAAGCTACTGAACAGCTTAATACACAGGGCGCATCACGGCTTTCTCGCCGCAGCGCTCGCATGCCTGTTCCAGTTGTTGAAAAAAACCGATCCGTGGTATGGCGAACAGCTGATGGCTCGGCTGGTTAAAGCAATGCGCGGCCCTGGCGCTCGAATAACGCCTTAATCGCCCCCCCCAATTCTGTTCAGACTGGCCAATTTTGCCGGCTGACGCACCGTGAGTCACGGCTGAGGTTCAGCGCACGGCTCATGTAGTTGAGGCGTGCCGGCGGCATAAAGCGCGTAGGCGCATTCAGCGACGTAAAGCAGGTGGCATGGTCCATAAATCTCTTTTTTTCTCACAGGTTGTGCGATTTATCGATTTCCCACCTATGCTGTCCTGCTTACACTGATATCAATTAGAAATCGAATCAGAGTAACGGAGTCAATCGCTGAAGCACAGCAAACCACGCCACGACAGGCCCGACATTAACGGTTTTTCGGTCATTTTGGTGCCGGTTTTGTGCCGAGACCCTTGATGCCGGCTCGATTCTTGAAACTGCACAGAAGAATATGCAAGGCGCGCAATTCAAAGAGATTTGTTGATAGATGGACGCTTTTGCCGGACGTGACTTTGCGGCGCAAGCCCGCCTGTATTCTTGCTGAACGGTTAACTGAACAGCTCGGCGGGCCAAGTATACCTCAAGCCGGAAGATCTTATTGCACACCGCGCTCACAAGATCAACAATTTGCCTAGGCCAGATTTGTGGCAAAACGCATGGGTAAAAACCGTATCATCGCGGAAACCGGGGGCGGCATGCACGGGTGCAACCGCCACCGTAGCTGCGCGCTTTGGTATGGAATGCGTGGACATGTACAGGGCAAGCGTCGACATTCACCGTCAGCAGCCCAACGTGCAGCGCATGCGTTTGCTGCGCCAAAGTAATTCCCGGTCACCAGCGAGTGCAGGCACTCTGAAGACGCTATAATGAATGCCCTGCCGGCGACTTGTTACGGAGACGTGCCGATACTTTTTATATCATGACGGCACAGTAAGCAGGCCCGCATCCCTATCGCTATGGTGCGTATGTCCATCGATATTGCGTGAAGAAACCGCAGCAGATATCGAGCGTGGAGGGCGCCTGCCCGACACGTTGTAGCCGCGTCGCGTGGCGCTCAAACCCGTGGGCCATGTTCAATCCGTTTTTGGATGATAAGAGCGTCCTAGTGGTGGGTTTGAACAGCCGTGCCGGTGAAGACTTGGACAAGCCCGTTCCACGCCCACATCTTTACCGCGTGCGCTGTGTGCGCTCGACCTGTGTTGTGTAGGGGAGAGATGGCTGCGGCGTGAGCGCTTGTCCAAAGCCTTTCACCGGCGGCTTCAACACCCACCATAGCGACGCTCTATTATCATCCAAAAACGGATGGAAAACGGTGCACTATACAATATAGCCTGTCTCTAACACGTGCGTGCTCCTAGAACCCTCTCTCTCACTAGCGAGCAGCATGCGTTGCAAATATATCCTCTCGCTCCGGTGGCGTTCTTCCACCCAATATCGATTGGAAATCCACGCACCCATAGCCGGATAGGATGCGGAGCTGCCTACTGTGCCGGATGATATTTAAAAAGTATCGCCACGTTCGTAACCCCAGTCCGCAGGGCATCAATTCATAGCGTCTTTCAGAGTGCCTGCACCGCTGGTACCGGGTTACTTGGCGCCCAGCAAACGCATGCGCTGCACTCTGCGGCTGCTGACGTGAATGTCGACGCTGCCATTTGTACACCACGCATTCCATACCAAAGCGCGCAGCTACCGGTGCGGTTGCCACACCGTGCATGCCGCCCCGTTTCCGCGGATGATCGGTTTTACCCATGCGTTGCCAACAAAAATCTGGCCTAGGCAATTGTGACTTGTGAGCGCCGGGTTGCAAAAGATCTTCCCGCTTGAGTATACCTTTGGCCCGCCGGAGCTGTTCCCAGTTAACCGATCAGCCAGATACAGCGGCTTTGCGGCGACAAAGTCACGGCGCAAAGCGTCCATCTCATCAAACAAATTCTTTTGAATTGCGGCCTTGCATATTTCTTTCTTGCAGTTCAAGAACGAGCGGCCATCAGGTCTCGGCACAAAAACGGCCACCAAAATGACCGAAAAAAACCAGTTACATGTCCAGGGCCCTTCCGTAGCCTGTTGCTGTGCTCATGGATTGAAACCCGTTGTAACTCTGATTCGATTTCTAATTGATATCCAGTGTAAAGCAGACAGCATTAGGTGGAATCGATAAAAATCGCACCCAACCTGTGAGAAAAAGTAAACGATTTATGGAACCATTGGCCAACCTGCCTTTACACGTCGCTGAATGCGCTACGCGCCTTTAATGCCGCGGCACGCCTACTTAAGCATGAGCCGTGCCCTGAAACCCTACAGCGTGACTCACGGTGCCGTCAGCCGCAAAATTGCCAGCTTGAACACAACTCGGCATAGCGTTATTCGAGCGCAGGGGCCGCGCATTGCTTTAACCACCCGCAGGCCATCAGCTGTTCCGCCACCACGGGATTCGGTTTTGTCACAACTGAACAGCTGCGAGCGCCTGCGGCGAAAGCCCGTGATTGCCCCCTGGTGTTAGCTGTTCAGGTAGCTCTTCTGGCGCGCTGTTTAATTCCGCGCCTGGGCCGATATACGCCAGGACTGCCCCGGGCTGGGACATTCACCTACCACCACCGACGAAGAGCTGCACCTGCCCCTGCGGGGTAGACGCTGCTCTGGGCTTCACCTCGCCCAGCCCCTCAGCCAGGAACCTGATTGTTCTCGGACCCTGAAACGAATCGGGCCGGTGATGCCCCCCGGGCTGCCCCTGCAACCCAGACATGCCGGCGAGTGCCCTGCTGAATTGCCGTTCTGGAAACCCTGTCACGCGGCAAGCCTGGCGCCACAGTGTGTAAGCAACCAGCAATTAGATACGCAGAGTCTTGCGATCGGCAATCATTCGACATTTTAAATTACATTGCTAGAAGCAGCATTGGTAGGGGGCTGGCTGCAATAGCGCCCAATATCTGTGGAGGGAGATCTGCGCGCGGGCGATGCTGGCCCTTGGGGTTTATAGAAACCCGCGACACCCTGAGCCTGCGGCTTCCCGGTGTACGTGTCGCCGCGGGCTCAAGGCGCCTTGCCGACTGGTGCGCCAAGGCATGGCACGATGATACTCTGCCTTAGCCCATGCGGCCACCCAGTGTAGTTCAACGCGCCGATTCTGCTCGCGCCCGACCTGAGGTAATCGTTAGAACCACCGAGTGTAAACCGCTCCGCCATAACCCACAGCTCGGGTGCGGCCGGATCTCAATGCCTTGCGTTCAGCGGAAAGTCACGAACAGAAGACGCGCGCCGCCACTCAACAATGGTTATAGCTGTCTCCGCCCTATGGCTGATCGGTGTGTCCTTCTAATCTGAGATAAAGTTGATCAAACTCTTTCAATACCTAAGGCAACAGACTCCAGAGTCGGCCAAACTGCGAGCGCATATGTTTGTTGAGATCAAAAAGTAATGTTGCCCCGGCAGACCAGCGAGATTCGTCGCCATTACGCACCCACACGGTACGCCAGTGCTTCGAGCTGCTGCCAGTTCGCGCTTCCTGGCGATTCCAGGTACCACACCAACCACCGCCACTATAGCGCAACCCCGCAGCGCCGATACAGCGCACCTTTACCACGGGTTCACTTTTTTACTGGGAGTGGCCGCACCAATTACCGCGCCGCCAAGTCGCCAATCACCGCTACCTTAAGTGGCGTCGACTGTTTTCTGTTCGCCGGTGTTATGGTCGTATGTCATACAGCCGCCAAGCGTTCAGGCTGGCCAGCGTAACCGCAGGTATCGTTTTTTACAGCGTGTCCCTTTATTTAAGGATGTCTACGACAAACTGTTCACACGTCTGCCGTAAAAGTCGTCGATGATGGTATTAAACACCCGTTGCCTGCAAATCACGGGCCTCGTTAACCAGAGGTGCCTGCCCAGTGGCACTTGACTTCATGAATCGGGCAAACTTTGGTTACGAATTAATTCCGCAAATTAAGTGAGGCAATCACGGTATAGGTCTTTTTCGCCCTGTACCACTAGTTATATCGAACTCAACCGGCGCGGCAGACTCAATTATGGGCACCCATTGCGCAATGCCGAAAACCCAGTCAACGTGAATTAGCGGCGGGGCCTGCAGCGGTCACCCTTACGAAGGAAATTTCAAAAACTCCGAGTTGCCCACTGTAGCCCACTGAATTGCCCGCCGCCAGCGGCTGACAAAGGCCTTAGCACCGTATGCAACACACGGGCCTTAACCCAACCGCAAGGGCGATATCGTGGCCGCCAGTAAAAACACATAATAGCGAAACTCTGATTTGTGGCCCCAGTATGATGATTCACAGCAGGTAGTCAATCAGGTATGGCGCGCCCGTGCTCTGCCCCACGATTACCAGGCCCGCGAATTTTCTGTCGCACCTTTCCGTTTACATCGCTGAGCACCTGCGTACTCAAAAAAACTGCCTATCGCCGCCGGCTGCCACGTGGAAAGCCGTGCCCGGCTGGTATACGCAGCACATCATCTTCCGCCAAGCAGCGGGTCTATCAGCTGGGTGTAAAGCCCAACGTGATCGGGAGATAACCGTGCATTACAAAAACTGTTCCGCGGCATGTGTTGCAGCTGCTGCTTAGTAATAGTGGCACCATGACCTATGCTGGCCGGAGTTCACATAGCCTTGTTGGTTATTCCACCTGCGAAGCTTCTACCCAAAGGTCCAGCCATAAAAATGACAGTAAGCCATCTTTCATGGCTCAGCTTCGCTCATTGTCTGGTTCGAACGCTTCCAGCCTGTCCAGCAACGAGTGCGGTCCCAATCCGGTATTTTATAGTATCGTTTTCCAGTACACGAGAGGCTAAACACCTGTGGTGAGTAAAAAAAGTCGTTTTAAGGATCAATGTTCTTACGCCTTCAAGCTCACGAAACCCTTACTGGTCGGGGAGCAGTCGTCAGCTAACTGCCATTACACAACGCTCTTTTACGTTTTCTGGGCCAGCGTTTGATTTGTTTCCACCTAACTGCATGGCTTGAAAGCCGGCAACCAACAACAGGCTCTGGAACGCTAGAACCAGCGGGCCCATTGCGCGGAGCTGCGAGCACCTTTACGCGTGCCCTTGTTCTGAAAAACGCCGTTCCACATCCTAGACACCCGGCTGTATAAGGCGCCGCGGCGGTCGCAACCAGTAAAACCGACCACTCAGCGCCACGGCTCACGACTCCTGCGGCGCATTCTGTTTCTGACGCGCTTTTTTCTGCTGCAACCCACAGACCGCGATAATCAGTACAGCCCTACGTAAGTAGACGGCAAAATTCGCTCACCAAATTAAACCAGATAAACACAACGACAAAACGGCGATATAAATATAAGATGCTAACTTTCGCAGTGCTTTCGGCTTTTTTCATTGGCGTAGACAAAGCACGAACGCAATGCCCATTTCAAAACACCGCCGACATAACCGGCCGCCAACCAGTGACCGGTCAGCGAAAATGCAGGCTGTCGTTGGTACAGCGCTGCTGCAAAACAATGACCGGCAAGCCAAATAGTAAAGTTCAGGAACAAAACCCACACCGCGTCGCGGGTTAATCGCCGGTGGCATAATCCAATAGCTGGCCCATACCAACTACTGCCAACAGGCAAAGGCCACTCCCACGGAATCTGAAAAACTCAGGTCGGTACCGCGCCACGAGTGGCAATCACAAATACGCGGCGAACACCAGCCCGCCGCGATTCGCGCCGCGCAGACGTTGACCGATAAAGGGAACAGACAGGTAAGCCAACACCAGGCGCCCAAGTTAATGATGGGTCAGGAACCCCCCTGAGCCGGCAGGCTCAAAGGCACCAAACAGGAAAATAGTAGAGGCACGCGGTTAATAAGGCCCGATCATAAATGGACTGCCGCATACTGCCGTCGGACGCAGCTGGAAAACCAGCGCCACGGCGGCCCTGAAGCACCAGAATCCGTAGCCCATCACTAAACAGAGGCCACAAGGCAATTAACAGCAGCTGCAGCGGGATAGATCCGCCAGTGCCAACTTGAACGCGTGGCCACGGGTGGACCACAGTAATACCGTGGCGAGGCCAAACATCACTGCGCCTCTGTTTTTGATGGCATGTTTACCACCTCACACGCTTTGATGCCGAAATTCTAGGCCACCAATACCTATCCTTACCGCCTTATACAGGATCGTTAATTTGCTAACGATATCACCTTGTGACAGCCTAAGCCGACTTTGTCTCATTATTGAAGCTCTCGCCATGAACAACGGATTCAAAGCGTTCTCACCACCACAGGTCGTCAGCCTGTCAGCGCTGCCCAGCGCGATGCTTCAACAAGGCTCGGCGATTGAGGCAGATTACTGAAGGTTTCAGCCGCTCCGCAGAGGCCGAACGCACACCGGCGTTTTACAGCGGCATGGCGCCAGTTACACAAGTTCGTCGATAGCACAGCAACAGATAACACGCTCGAGAATTAACAAAGACGCATTGCAGCGCAGAGTCTGAAGCCGATAACAAGCCTGCGCGATGAGATGAACTGCGCGCATGCCAGAGATTAATTGAAAACCAGAATCTGGATATTGGACACCTATAACCCATAGCCATTGCCTACAACAGCGAACGCGCGTTCCGCAAAAACCCGAATTGGATGCCTGAGCCCTGATGCAGTATGGCACCTCATGGGACAGTCGGGAAAAAACAAACCCAACAGCGCTCGCACTCTCCGGAAAAAGGAACGGCGCGGGACCGCCTAACACCGATTGTCATGGGACCGCTGACGTGTTTACCGCTTTTGTCGCACATTTACCTTGCTCCAGCTTTGTTGGTTTGACCACTCTGGCCCGCCCCAATACCTTAATAATTGTTCCAAAAGACTTGGATAACCCAACATCATAGTACGAAAGCCACAAAAACGGTGCTACTCGGGAAGCCAAACAGGTCCATCTGTGCCCCAAAGCCAAGGGACGGGCTGCCGGCTCCAAAAATTCCGCTTCATCATCGGCCGACAAGCCGTCATTTCCACTCAATCCCCCAGTGGATTGATGGGGACCAGGGGCATTGCCGAAAAAACGGGACCCATGCCCGCCGCTTTCCCGGTGGGCGTATGCAGCCGCACCTTCCACTTGCAGAATTTTGCAAATCGGGCGCCCTGAGGCGTCACTCTT
>Ga0163217_1022054_pt1 | contig 11858 bp, 13 predicted proteins | sample SynspAceP_FD_185933 | JGI IMG/M metagenome (GOLD analysis project Ga0163217, IMG submission 185933) | Saline lake microbial communities from Ace Lake in Antarctica - Synechococcus sp. Ace-P (PacBio error correction) | ecosystem: Environmental > Aquatic > Non-marine Saline and Alkaline > Saline ... | reverse complement strand
CTTTCTAGCCGCATGCTTTCTTTGAATATGGGTCCCATGCCAGTCGCGCCAGCCATTCTGCGGTGGGATTGACGGCACCGACCCGGCACCCCGCCCGTCGCCTTACGCCACCGGTTATGAGCGATTCCCCGCTCCGTGGCACATTCCTCGCTCAATTAAGCGCCTGCTGTGCCACTGACCTGCTGCAGACGAGAGGAACGTGACAAAAGTGCTTCTAAACGTACAGCGGCGCGGCTTCCGATATGAAAAATTCTTTGTATCCGCAAATCGCGGCGCGCCAGTTCGGTTCGACTAGCGCGGTTTGCGTAAGGTAATCGCCCCGATGCCAGCTTACAAGGCAATGCGCCGCGCCAATCCTGGCGATCTTCGCCCGCGCCGGGCGCTTATTTGGCGCTGGCGATGTTCGTTGCTAGCGATGGTCACCAAACGCCGAAGGCGAGTTGGCCTTCCGGACGCGGGCCGATAGTTGAGGACAAAGGAATTCATACGTGGATCATGACTGGCAAAACTATCCGTGATTTGAGTTACAGGTGCAAGCCGCGGATCGAGTGCCGAAGCCTGCGCGGGTTTTTCCGCCCCGCCGGGATGCGAAACGTTGTGCTGATGGCGCGAGGTCGCACACGGATCGCGCATTGCTTGATCTTGCTGGGGAAATCGGGCAATGCAGCGCCCTCGCAATCCCCTGAACCGTGGCCCGTTTTCGGGAGATGTCCTCGGCTGGGAAACCCGCGCTTGGGGCCTTAATGGCAGCGATGATGTGCTGATCAACACGGCCGCGGTGATCGAGCGATCTACGCAAATTTGCCGCATCGGACCCGACGAAGTGGTTCTCCAGGTCATCGATCATTAACCTCAAGGGCTCGTCTAACGGATGCGCGCCTGTGTGCTTCCGGTGATGAAGAACGCTGGCGGTGGGTTAAATCCTGAGCGATCAGTTCGGGTGCCGCGCATTCACGCCATCGAAGCCTGGAGCCCATATACTGCGGGTCCAAAGCGGCAGTGAATTATGTGGGCGGGTCATCCATTCTGAAGAAGCCGCAAACGCATCCGCGCCATCGGACCTGTCTTCCGGCACCGTGGCGACCCAGATGCAACGCCGAGATCAAAGCAAAGCGGCGTTGAACCCCGTAGCGAGCTGGGCATGAGGAATCACATCCCCGAGCCGAGTGGCCCGCGCGACGTTGCTGTGGATTGCAGTGGCCGACGCCGACACCATACTGCGCGCGAGGAAATCTCGCTGCGCGAACGAAGGCATTCGCAAACGAGTGTTGGGTATGATGATTTCGACCGCGAAGGACCCGATCCTGGGGTTGCGACGATCAAACCGGCCGGACAAAGCCAATTTCCCTGACCCATGACAATATGCTGGTTTGCGCTGGCGAGTTCATGGAGGCGCCAAGCCGCGGCGTGCCGTGATCCTGACCGTCAATGCAAGGTGTTCAAGCGCAGGGGCCGATCTTGCGACCGAAGCCCGACGCAGGGGCTGGTCGTTTTTCCGACATGGGAGCGGCTGTTCTCGCGTTCTTGCGATTGCGCGTTTGCCGGGGGCGAGCATCTGCGCGATGATGAACGGCGGACGCTGGCCGGCGCGCGATGGGGATGCGCTGGCTTTCGATTCTGCGGATCTGCTCCGAGTTGCAAGTTCTTGTATCCGGTTGATAAGTTGGGGTTCTTGCCACAACCAAGTGATCCTGCACGGATGGCGCGCTGGATTGGCCCGTCGCGTAGAAAGCTCATTCTGATGGGCGCCAGAAAATCCACGCTGACGAAAGCCGCTGATATTTCGCTTGGTGGATCGCATTGTCGGCGACGATGCGTTGGATGAAGCGCGCGTTTCTATCGTGTCCGACACCGTTGGCCCGCTGCGCCTGATATCGCGGAGCTGGATAAAATCAATGTGCCGCGGCGCTCAGGCAGCCCAGCCGAGATTTTCTAAGCAGTTTTCGGGGAAAAGGGGCCTGAAATAAATGCACAAAGGGTACGCCCGCAGCCATGCAAGTTAGGGTGAGACCCGACGATGATTAAAATGCGATTGCCATATTGCTGCCCTCTGTTGGAATAAACAGATCGTGGCTTGTTTAAGGTCAGGTTAATGGTTGTCGCTGTAACAACAGCTATATTCCTTAATCCGATTGAGAAGAGCATGTCCATGAACATCAAATATTTTTCCCGCCGGCGCTGGGTTGTCATGGGGCGCGGGGCCTGCTGGGATTGATGGCGGCCGAAATGATGGCGCCGCAGACAGCTCTCTGTCACTGTCTGCGATCAACAAACCGTCAGGTCGCGCGGCAAGTTGCTTGATGGCCGGAAAATCAGGGCTGAATATTACACAAGGCCGAAGACACCACCAATTTTTAACAACGCGTTTACGACGGCCCAAAGGCGCTTGAACCTATTCTGACTAGTTTCGATGCGGCCTGCGGGCAAGGCTGGGCAGAGAATAGGGCAAAACCTGTTTTTCACCTCGGACGACGGGGCGGGTTTTCCAACAGGTGATGAAAGGCGTCGGCCGTTGCTTGCGCGCTTGGTTGGCACGTCTGTCGGCAATGGTTCCGTAGGAGCTGAAAACCACGCTGGCGTGGACCGGCAGGACAAGGCACGCCGGTTTTTTGATACACCTGACGGGATGCACCATCTACGCCGACGTTATTGATGCTGGGCCATGGCGGGGGCAAGTTGCTTCCCACGGGCTGGTGCCACTGGCGCATGGCCCTACCCTCTTGCGTGACGCGAGGTGTTGATATCGGCCCCTGCGCGCCTGCCAATATGCCGGTATCGCGATGGAAGATGAGTCACAGCGCATATGGGGGCGCACTTCGGTGCGGCGCTGAGAGGCAATGGTTATGATCAGGAAACTTACGGTCCCGGGGGGAGCGTGATCTCTGCTCGGGGATTGAAGGGGGCGGGATCTACACAGGTTGTTCGCGGGCTGCGCGAGGAGCACCCGTTGAGCTGGACCTACTGCCGATCAAACCGCGAGACGCGCCTGGCAGAAAGCTCGCTAGCCACGAGGCAAGATATCTTGAGCCTTGCGACTATATTGCGCAAACGCTCAAGCTGGGGGAAGTCGGGTAATGGAATAACAAACAAAAAAAAATGAAGTTTTGGGGCGGGGCGGGGCCCCCCCCCCCCCCCCCAGATTGCGCTGCTACAAAATGGCGCGGCCCTTTACACAGGGGATGCTGTGGAAACTGGCAAAACTGCTAAAGCGCTTGCCAAGTGAAACACGCGGGGATTGCGGCCGCTGGACCGAAGCAATTTTCAGCCGCTGGTGCGTGAAATTTCGACTGCGAGTGGACGACGGAGCTGATGCTGCGCGCACGCCCGCGGGTGTGTCGTTGCGGCGAAAATGCTGGAATTGGGGAAGCGCCTACTGGCGGGTTATCTGATTTCGCCTGCCTTTGCGACAGGCCGATGGGGGGCCAAACATGCCGCTTGAGGCGCGTCGGGATTAATCCTCGCGATCGCCGCGGCCGTTTTGAACGCAGGGGCGGTCGACGCAATGGATTGGCCAATTCCCGAAGCTATGTCATCCACCCGGGCAAGCCCGCGGGCCGATGAACTCCAGTTTTGATGCAGTGGTCGGCCAGCAATCCGTAGTGCGTCACGCTGTGCCCATCAGGAAAACGGACCGTCCACATCTAGTCGGACAATTCGCTGCGGGATCGTCGCGAACTCCGCTCTTCTAGGCTGTCCTGGATTTCGGGGACGCCGCTGCTTCCGGGGAAACACAAGCTGTGTTTGGCTGGGCCCCAAAGGATCGCGTTTCCATTCAAGGTCGATTCAGCCAAAAGTAAGCGCATCCTGACGCGCACGCGCGGGGTCCCGGCAGGGGCCGTAAGGCGCGTGTTTATCGGCAAGATTACTTGCATGATCGCACCGAAGTCGGTCAGAACCTCATCGCCGTCGACAGCGCCGAATTTTGCCGACGAGGTGTGATTGCTTCGCTCGTCCCGGAAGCGCGGCCCGCAGGGCACAATTGTTCAATAGGGCTGACCAAGCTCTTCGAGCATCAACATTGACGCGCATCGCCCGCGGATTCTGTTTGCTCGATTTACCTTCTTACATCGACATCCCCTCCCAAAAATACCCAGAATCTGCGTTTGTGCGCCAGATCGCGAGGCGGATAAAAGCGCGTTCGACCAAGCGGCCATTGCCGGGGCGCATGTTGCCCCGCCGCCGAAGCGTTTCAGGTCGGTATCGTCAACACGGTCAGCGCCGTTTCAAGCTTGGCTGCCCCCAGCTATTTGGCTTGCGGCGATAGCGCGGTCTTCGATCCGCGCACGCCCCAGATCTGCCCGCCCGGAATGTGCGGTCGCGATCGGTAAAAAGCGGGCAAAGTGACGTGTCCGGCCATGTAGATTAACGTGACGGCGTACCCCCATGTTGCCTGCAGGTTTTGTTGCCATCACCGGCCCGATGTTCTCTGCGCGGGCACTCGGCTACGACAGCAGAATATCGACTTCGGACCTCTGCTTCGGTTAGAGTGGGGCGCAATGGCGACATCCTCGGCGGTAAGCGGGCCACGCGTCGCTGATCTTGTAGAGTGTAATCTTATCAAGCCATTTGACGAAATCGCCGGATACAGCACTCACGCGCCAGATTCGCGTCGCACACCCATCATGGCGTTCGGGCTTGGCTCAGTTTGTGCCTCGGCGAGCACACGTTCAATCTCTGCCGGTCAGGCGGATTGGTTCGTAAATAGAGTCGCAAAAGCATTCCGTATGCGCCTCAAACGCCTTGAGCACCTTAGGAGTTCTTGAGATCGCCGGCTGTTACCACAATTTTGCGGCACGCCCGGCTGCCCAGTCGGCCAGCGCACAGACGGTTTTGCGCGATCTTATTGTCATTGGCATCGTTCAACGAAGGCGCGCCGGGGACCGGGGAAAGCCGACGCCTTTATCGCCCTCAAGAAGCATCGGCGCGGTTCACGGCGCCAGATCGGTCGGCCTGAATACGGGTCAGGCGCATTTTCCCTCTGCTGCGTTGGGACCCAATAGTTTTTCAGTGAAGCTTTGCCGATTCAACGCGACACGCATCGCCCACGTCGCCGCATAGATCAAAAGCCCAGGTCTTGTATTGGATCGGGCGTGTCGAAATAGGCATTCGCGTCGCGCGGGGGCAGCTTCATCGGGTCAGATTCAGCGCGTAAGCGTGTGGACCAGCTGCATTGCCAACAATGACCATCAAACGCTTTTTGCGCATTCCCGTTCTGCTGCGAGGTTGGCAACAGTCGATCAGGTCGCGAATCAGCCCGTAAAGTTTTCGAACAGTTCCCGAGAGTGACAACTTGGCCGGTTGAGATGTTGCGCAAGCGAATCGACCATCGGCCGACCAATGTATATAGCGTTGTGGTTGTTGTCCTCGGTCGATCGCCACCCCTCCTTGCGACGGTATCGACCGTTAGGAGCTCAGCGTCATTAGCGGGGGCTGCGGCGCGGCCCAACCGCTGTCTCGATCTCGGGACCAGGTATTAGTGAGAACGCGTCATCCGGCGCGTCGACCTATGCACCGCATTTTGCCAAGCGTTACGCTCCGCCGGGGCCATAAACGGTTGGAACCCGCAGGCCGCCAGCGCCAGCAGTGGCACAGCAAAAAGAAAACGGCGGTTAAGCAACGACATTGGACGATCCGTCCCGGCTTCACAATGACCTTTTTGGGCGTGGCCCCATCAGGTAGCGAATGACAGCTTTCGTGGTTGAGCGCGAATCTTTTCACTCTTCCTTCGACATATCCGCAGGGGACCTGAATTCGCGCGCGGCGCGTGCCGTTGATCTGGATCGGCAGGTAACTCGGTATCGTCAAACCAGCATTGCGTCGTCGCGTGGCCAAGCACGAGTGGTGATTGAGATCGGCCACCGCTTGAGCGGCCCAAGATTTCCTTCGAGCCGGTGTGGAGGGGGTCATCGGGGCCATGGCTGGCCAGAAGCGTCCATGATCGGCCTCGCGCTGCCGTAGGCTTTTGCCCGCCTTTGATTTTTGCAAACGTCGCCTAAAGGACGGTAAAGCTTGCAATTGCGGGCGTTAAAAGCCAAAGATTCAAACACCCATTCGTCACTCAGGTGAACGGTTTTATTAGCATCGCACGCAGCAGTCATCGTCGCCCGTGCCGGTCCGCACTCTTCGTCCATTTCCGCGATGCGGGTGCTGATATTCCAGCCCAGGGTTGAGGTGCTTATTAGGGCGGCCTCGGCACCCGATGCAGTCATTCGAATTACGCGTTCGGGGGCGAATCGGACAGGGACGAACCAGCGGGCTGTATCGGCCCCGTAAGTTTCGCGGATGATCCCAGCGGGTCGACGACGTTCTTTTCGACCTTCGACATTTTGCCGAGGGCATGATTTCAACGTGTTCCCGTCGGCGAGTTTGCCGTCGGTCACTCCCCGCAAGGTGGTAGACCAGGCCGTCCGTTGTCACCGGAGGGTCTGAGTAGATTTCGTGGTAGTTACCATGCCATTGGGTGAACAGAGCATTTAACGGCGTCGATTGGCTTTGTCGGGCAAAGTGGCCGGTGAATCTTGCATTCGCCGGGCGAAGAAAGGCGAATTACAAGAAGGTGCAAAATCGCGTGTTCGATGCCGGCCGATATAACTGGTCGACATTCATCAGTATTCCATCCGCCATATTGGTTGGACGTGTCGGCGTTGTGGCGCAGTGAACCGCCGCGAAAGACCACGATGGAATCGACGAACGTATACCATCGTATCGGTCTTCTGCGTTTTGCAGGTTTGCGCCACAGGACGGGCAGGCGCAATTTGCGCCATGTCGGCGGGTGGGCGATCCAGCGGGTTGCCGGGAGACCGTGGCAAAGCTGGACATCATAGGGCAGTTCGATGGGCAGGTTACTCATTTCTTCTCGGGCACCACACCACAGGCGTCACAATGACGACAGGATCGCGGCACCCAAAGCGTTGGCCGTGACAGGGCCCCAATCCCGCAGCGATACTTAGGTCACGGCTGGCCTACGCTTGCGCCTTCACAGGGCGTCGATGGTGCCACAATGGGTCTGTTCGCCCGGCATTTGCCATTTCTCGCCTGCGAATCCGGCCGTTGTAATAAACTTTTTCGGATTTTGCCGGCACGAAAGGGCGGGAAAGTTTAGGGCCGCATCTTCGTCAGGCAGAGGAAAGGTCGAAGGTGAATCGGCAGCCCGTAATTTGGGGCAAATTCGAATCCCGCGCGTCAATGCGCAGGGCCAGCCAAATGATAGCACCCGTGCCGTAATCCATCAGGATGAATGCTTCGCGAGTTAAACCGGTAGTTCCCACGCGGTGTCAAATGGATAGACGGCCACGCGCAGGCCCTTGTATCCATCCCGAGCTTCGGCGGTCTCGATTCGCATTCTTCGTTGTGCCGCCTTGCGGCATTCAGCGCACGAAGCCGCGATCCTTCGGCAGCGAATCTTTCTAGCGCTGGCAGCGTGGTGTCAGTCGAGATCCCGACGAAGCTAGCCCCCAAGCAGGGTGTCGGAGGCGTGCGTGTAACCTCTTATCCGGTCGTGGCCTTCGGGGCATCGATGGTAGAGAACGCAAAACTGCCAGCCCGCACGCGACATGGCCATCCAGTTTGCCTGCATCCGTTTGACCTTGGCGCGGCCAATTATTCAAGTGTGCTCGCAGCCGCCGCCAGCCAGTTCTTCGGCCAGTGGTCAGGACTGAGAACCACTGCGTCAAGTTCGCGCCGTTCAACCAGCCGCGCCGAACGCCAGCCGCGCCCTGCTTCGCACCTGTTTCGTTGGCGCAGCGACGGTCATGTCATCGGGTCCCAGTTCACGATGCGCATTTTGTGCGATAGGCCAGCCTCGGCCAGAATCTGAAACACGCGCTTGTTGCTGGCACGTAATATCCGGACGCACGGTCGCAAAACTCGCGTGAGACCCAGTCAATCGCCGACTAGCCCCAGAGGTTTCATTCTGGCCGCGCATGTCGGCAAAGTTGCCGTAGGCTCCAGTTCTGTTGGGTGCGCACCCTCGATCGCCATCGCCGGCGTTTTCCGCTGGCATCCCACAAGTTCCGTCCCAGCGCATCGGGTGCCAAAGACAATCTGTTGTGCCCGTCGCCGATCTTAATGCGCGCAATGGAATCGCCCATACGTCATAGGTTGCGCACGTGCCCACATGTGAATGCGTCCCGACGGAAAGGGGAACATTTCCACAATCAATACTTGGGCTTTTCGCATTGCGTCACGCTTGGAACACATGCGTGTCTGTTCCCAGGCGGTTGCCGCGGGCTTCATTTCCGGGCGGGGGAGGTAAGAGGACATCTTGGCAGGACCTGTATGAAACCGAAAACGCCGGGCGACGCATAAGCGCGTGGCCCGGCTTTTAGTAATGGGGAAAAAGGACCGGTGCGGGCTCTAGGTATTTGGAATGCGTTCGGCGATTGCGCCATCTCGCGCGCCTCGGCTCAGGAAATCGGCCATACCTCTGACAGCACGAGAGGTGGCTTTGCTCACTGTCTGCGACCGCGCGGGTTTGCAGCCGCGAAGTTCAAAGGACCGTTGCAATCAAGGGGAGGGGTCGTCAAATCAGGGACCGTCGCGCAGTAAGAAACTGGCTGCCCCGGAAGGTCGTTTTGCCATAAGCCCGTGACGAATCAACCCCGGTATACGGGAAATCCAAAATGGAATGCAACCGCAAGGACATCCTAAGCACTCGCGAAAGCGCGGACCACCAGGACTTGTTCAACTCGAGACCGCTGTGTCTGCTTATTCTTCGGTTGGCGATCGACCAGTTGTATTGTCCGGAATTCCTCTCGCGTAAGTTCGAGTTGGTGGGGGATTGCCCACGAATTTCGGGTCGCAAAATTGCGGGCGGGGCGAAAGTGGGCGCGCGCTGCGCAAGCGCACCAGCCCGCCCACACGAGGGGCAAGTGTAACAGATTTGATACACCGAACAAACTGCCGCCCCTCTTCGCAACCGGTCTTTGCCTGTTTGCGCACCGGTCTCTCCAAGCAGGGTTCGTCGGCACCACGCATGTCTGATTAACTAGGTAAATGGGGGGGACTGTGCTCTTCCTTCTGCGGGGTTGGCGAACTTTCGGGCGCGACATAATGAACAACTGTGACCAATAGCTGCATCACACATTTTTCCCCTTGTTGTGGGGCCTCACCGCGCTCCTTGCCACACAAGCCAAACGCTGCCCCACTCATACTCTTCCGAATTCCCCGCGTGAATGTGCCATACATGACCTTCAACCCCGAGGGTCCTCAAATGCCAATCGTTCTCTTCGCTACACCGCTCTGGTTTGCGGCCCGCTGGCGTTGCGCCTGCAAGAACGTTACCACTTCGGCGGTACGGCCGTTTTGGGTGTTCACTCTAGTGACAAGGACGCCCCCACGACCCTCACCCAGGCCGTTTCCGTCTGCACAACTCGACGCGCACCAGCTGGTCGAGCAACCCCGGCATCCACCTTCGCGGCTGCCCGTGCTCGTATTCCAAGCAAGGACACCGACGGCACAGGCAACGGTGCACCAACCTCGGTGCGGAATGCGGCTTCCGCAAGGCGTCCCACATTCCGCGGTGACACCGCGTTGGAAAGATCCCGGCCATTTCGCCTTTCACTTTTGGCTCGTTCCGCGTGGTCTTTAATGAAAGTCGGCGTTGGCCACTTACGCGCGCCTCGAACTCCATGCCTGGCAAATGTCCCCGTGCAGCTGAGGGGCCTGAACCAGGTCTGTCGTACATGACTCACCCAAATCACCCACAACGCTGTTACCCGGCGACAATTTACGCTCGATGGTCACGCGCGCTGGCGCAACGGTGTTGAAAGTTCTGTCTGGCACATGGGCGAACCCTGCAACACGCTCCCGTGTCGTACTCCGAAGTGGGCCTGGTTGCGAACAAACCAACGCCCTCGACAGGCGGAGCGTCGAACGGTTTTACCCTTGCAATCACACTTTCCGCGGCTGACTGTTGCTCTGGTCTGCCCCAGCTTCCGCACTCGCCGGTGAACCCACCGAGCTGGCTCTGAACACCGTTGGCCGGTACCCCTCGGCGTTGCAGGAACATCGGGGAACACTTCGTGTAATGCTGCAACGCAACCCGGCGCCGCGAATTCGCGAATCACAACCGCGGCTGTCAACAATTCGCGCCGCGCCAGAATATAGAGCTGTTGTTCTGGATCCCGATCTACCCGACCACCGTTTCGGCTTGGGCGTAAACAACCCGACCTGGGCGGCGTCAATCGCTGCGCGGTGGTGTTCAGCCACACCCGCACAACGGTGCAACCCGTTGCTGCCTGGGGTTCGCTTCACTTCTAGTTCACACGCTACAACACGTCTCACCAGGGGGGCAAGGCCGGTTGGTTCTGCCCCTTTCTTTTGCGCACAGCTGTTGTTCTGTGCGCCCTTAACACGAGGGCCGACGATGAAGCTTGCACGACCATCACACATTCCCGCATCGCGCGAACAAGCTGAACGCAACCGGCCGCACGCCGGGCAAGCGGTCCAACTTGAATCGCGCGTGAGCAACCAAAGGTGCAGCCACGACCCCCGCGTGGCGGCTGTTCTGCGACCCAGCACCGGTGTTTTGGCGAAGCCCCGCCGTGCCAAAGCGGGCCGCCAAGGCAACATGGCCCGCCTTTCAAACCAACAAGTATGGGCCGGTTGTGGGCTTGCAAACCCTGATCGGCCCGCTGCAAAGTCCACACAGGCGCAGCGCCTGGCTTTTCGCACCGTGATCCCCCCACCCCGGGGCCGCACCGTCTCACACCATTTGCCAACAATTCGCGCGGCTGGCGAGGACCTGGGCAACCTGCCCCTGAATGTCCGTGCAGGTGACCCGGCGAAGAGGCACGAAGGCAGGCATCTCTACGGCGAGACGCTGGATGATCCGTTAATCGGATGTGTCCGCCTTTGAATCTGCCGTGGCCGGATGATGTGTATCGCGGTCGACGAGAAGGGCCTTTCTTTTGCGTGCTGGACGATTTGCGGCGGCGGCAGGCGAAGCCGGTAGGCGAGCTTGTCCGAATGCGGCGATCGGTGGCGCGTTGAATCGTGCTTATCGAGCGGAGGTGGCCGGTGGTTGTCTTTAGTGGCGAGCGGCTGCTGGGGTGCCTAGAACAATTCGGTATGGGTCAGGTGTCGTATTTGAGACGATCGCAGCCGGTTGGCAGGGGCCGGAGACTTCGGATGGGGCTGCGGCAGCGTTCGGGTCGCGCCTTTCGGCTGCGGTGGATGAGATCAGAGGGAGATTGGGACCTTGGATGGGCTCGCATCGATGATTAGGCGGTGTGCGATTGCGCTTCGTCGGCCTGTGCGGCGTGGGGTTTGTAGCGCTGTTGTATCCTGCCAGGCGGCTGCGTTGTGCGCCAAAAGGATCATCGCTGAAGCGTCTGCGCCCGAGCGAATGGCCGCGCGGCGGGGCGGGAGAATACACTCTGGGGTATATTCCCAGCGCTGACGAGCTGGGCGTGTTGCTGTGACGCCCGCGTTCCGTTGTTTGGAAGGAGCATCGAGCGATACCCGCCTTCTGCATTTCGTCGTTTAAATCAGTGGGATCCGAGGCTGTATGATCAGTAGTAGGCTGCCTCGCGTTAAGCAGCATTTGAACACGCCGTCTCTGGTCTCTTCGTTAGCGCTTCAGACCGGCCGAACGCCCTGTTTGCTAAGAAGAAAGCACGCCGTAGCCAACAAACACGGCCAACAGACGGGTAGCTTGGAAGTCGACAACGAACTCGAACGCCAAATGCATCACCATTGCAAGCCAAAGGTACCTGTCAGAATCGCGGGTTTTTCCCTCCTTCAGAACCACATGGGCCTAGCGGAGAGCTGAGGCAACAGGCGCAAGGGCGCAGGAACGATGCGCCAGGCGACGAACCCGGCACCCCGCCAAACACCGGCGCGCGCACGACGCGTTT
>Ga0163217_1093963_pt1 | contig 11859 bp, 13 predicted proteins | sample SynspAceP_FD_185933 | JGI IMG/M metagenome (GOLD analysis project Ga0163217, IMG submission 185933) | Saline lake microbial communities from Ace Lake in Antarctica - Synechococcus sp. Ace-P (PacBio error correction) | ecosystem: Environmental > Aquatic > Non-marine Saline and Alkaline > Saline ... | reverse complement strand
TGGGCTTAGGAGTTTGACATCTGTCGGGAATTGGTTCAACCAGGTGATCACCCGGTCATCGTCTCGCAGGGATGGGTGCCGGCGCAGCCGCTGACCGTTCTGCCGACCCAGAGTTCGAGCTAGAAGGACGCCTATTGGTTTCGCGCGCGCTGCGCCGGCAGAACCCTGGATTGGGTCATTCCGCTGGGGTGGGTGGCATTCCGCGTGCTTCGAGTGTGTGCGCCGTGCACAAGCTTGAGCGCGAAGATCTGTTCGCGCTGAGGACCAGACGTACTCGGAATCAAGCGCTATCGGCACCGCGCGTGCCGGGACGGCGCAGAAGCAGTGCCGGTCGCATGGCTGCGCTTATCGTGCTCTGCACTTGCCTGGTGGGCGTTGGCACACGCCCTTGGCGGTTATAGGCGAATGGTCGCAGATGGCCTGCTGAGAGCTTTCACACGGGACCTTTGGGGCGAAATTTTTCCAGCTACTTGAGCGCTTGTCGCGCCGATCCGGTTCCAGACTGCGATGTGGACGCTGATTGTACATTTGATGTCCCGCTGGGCTTCGAGGCAGTACGCGGTTACTGCCGCGCGGCATGTCGAACTCGGGAAAGGCTGCGCAGCCTGTTATCCGCAGGATTCGCACTGCGCGGCGAGCGTTCCCGCGGGTATTCCCCATTGGCAGGGGCTTACGAGAACCGTCGGCGGCTAATCGATTGTGCGCTATGGTGGTGATCTGTTTACGCTGTCTGCTGGGCGTGGTCTTGGGTTTCACTGGATGTGACGAGCAGCCGCCGGCCGCCGCATTACAGCCTCGCAGAGAGGCGGTTTCGGTCGCCGCCGTGCGGGCACAGGGTCGAGTGCTATATGATCTTCAGGGATGACTGATATGAGTCCTTTTTCCTTCAGCGGCGCTTCTTTCCGGAAAAGCTGAGGTGTGGAGTCTCTGACTGCGTATTTGCCTGGAACTGCTTGGTCTGGTTTTGGTTCGGACCGCTGTGGCCTTGTCAGTGCAACGTTTCTGGTCATTTCGGCAGCCAGCCGGCTGCCTGACCTAGTGCTTTCCTGTTCTGGGCCTGGTCCATGGTTACGCAGTGGCGTCCCCGTGTCGGGGGAAACACTCACCGCTGAAGGATTCAGATTATCCGGTGCGCAACGTGTTCATGGAACTGGATTGTCGGAGGCATATTGGGCTGACGGCCGGTTCAAGGAAGCCGCTGCGACTATGCGTCCGCTCAAGCCTGACTACAGCGGCCGGCAGCGAGCGCTGCCGCCGTTGAACTGCCCTTGGGTACCTGGTGCTGGGGCGAAGGGCGCCCCGGCAGGACAGCTTGCTGGATTTTCGGCCCCCTTGACTTTTCCGTTGAACCAGGGCGACAGGCAGCGGCTGCCCGGGATGTCCAGCAGTACCCGCTATGCCGGAGGTATTTCGCCGAGCCCCGCGGTGCTAATTGATACTTTGCGGGCGCTATCTGACTACCTTCCGCGGATATCGATGCGGCTGGCTTGGTCCGACTGCTGGCTGCTGGTAGCGCGACGCCCTTTGTAACGGCGCGTGTTTGATCAACCGGCCGGAGCTTATTGCTCCTGCGCGGCGCGAGTGGATGGGAAAAGTCTCGCCCGGCGACGCCTGCGCCTGCGGAGATTCATCGCGCTGGGCTGCGGAGGCGTCCCGCTCTGTATTCGTCGTCGGCAAGCGGACGCTCGTCGGTTTCATGTTCTCGACAGTTGTTTCACGGCGCAGAGTTTCAGGTGGGCTGACGGGGGGTTTGTCGCAGAACCAGGACGGCACCGATATTTCGGGGTTTCGTGGTGGCGTTTTGAACACTGAATTGCAGCGGACTCAATAGCCGGTTTGGTCATGGCTGCATCGGAGCGTGAAAGGCGCCGTGGGCGATTCTGATTTCCCGCTGAAGGTTGCCAGATCGAGGGAGTCTGGGCCTTGTTTTCGAGCTGGCCTTTTGCCAGGCACGTATCAGCGTGCAGCCAGTTCGCGGTTTTTCTGCCAGCGCCGCCGCGGGTTTGTCGATTAGCGCAGAACCGGCCGTCCGCCATGGGCGCACGCAACAGCGTGCCGCTTCCATGCCAGCATGGTCGCTTTATCAGACCTGCTGGCGCGTTGATCTTTCCGAGTGATCTGGCCGGCTTGACGGGCGCCCCCCCGCTGTCAACGCATCACTGGAGCAGCGGTTGATAGCTCACCACCGTGCCTGGCTGGTCTGTGATCTTCGGTGTGGTTGGGGCAGCGGCTTTCAGCATCATGAGCTGGGGTCGGCATTGCGCACGGGTAGCCAGGCCCCTGTCGGGCGACAACAGTTGATTTCCGTGGCGCCGTGGACGCCGGCGATGCTCGCCCCGCTGGATAGCCGTTTACGCCCGCAACCGGTATTTCCTCGCCGTGTCAGGTGGGGCACCGCTGCAGCGGTTTGGAGGTTTGTTCGGGGGTAAAGTCGCGCCGTTGGGTTATCAGGGCTTATTTTCGTTCGGGATTTAATGGAAACTGTAGATAGAGAGAGTGGGCGAGCTGGGAGGTCGTTCAGGACAGCTGGTGATCGGGAAAGCTGTTAGGAGCTTGCGCGCCTCCTGTGATGCTGTGTGAAGCGGCGGGAAAAGCCCTATTCTGCAGGATGGATGGCCACCGGTGGTGTTTCTGTACGCGGCGGACAGCGTTACCCAGGATGGTTTGAACGCCCATTTTGCTCGCCTGGCTCAGGAAACCCTTTCACGCCCTTGCGCTCCACCCCATGACCCTGGTCGGCTGGACGCGCGCCGGAGCTGCGTAGCCGGGTCGTTGGCCAACGTTGGTGTTCGGGTGCTCCGCGACCAGGCCCCAGCCTGCGGAGTTTCGATGAGCCAAAGGTGGGCCGCATGCCCCGCGTTGTTGTTCCTAAGCACCCGGGGTGACGCATCGGAGGTTTTATTACCGCGGGCTTGACGTCCTTTTGGCCGAATACGGTGGCGAACTGGTTCGTGATCTCAGGATTTATGGTGCTCGGTGCCGTGAGGCGTCTTGAGCGCGCGTCTTGGGCCGCTGCTGGGTGGTATGAGCGGTGTATTTCGGATACGCCAGCTACTGGCCGAGGGCCTTGGCCTGTTGGATCTGGAAACCTGGCAGCGCCGCATTGTGGGCGCTACAATTTGGGGCGCTGACGCCGCGAACTACTTGCTGCTTTGTTGCTTAGCGAAGTGGGGACACACCTTGCTCAGCGGCATGTGCTAGCGACCGGGTATCGCGCGAGTGGACCCGTCGTCAGGGGGGGTGTCCGGGTCGGCCGCACGGCGATTGGCCGGCCGCGGCCGCCCGAAAAGCGCATCGACCGTAGCCACGGGGCTGCCCGATTACCGCCGCGGAAATCTGGCTCGCCCTTCGGGTCCTGTCGCCTGCTGGGCATGATCAGGCGGGCGGGTTCGGAGATGCCAGCGTGCTACAGGAATTGGCGCATTTGAAAAGTTTGCAACTCGCGGTCTGGCCATGCCGTGATGCACCGCAAGCCGGGCGATTTGCACATGGCCCCGGCACGTGCAGGGGTCGCGCCGATGCGATCACAGCTGCGCGTTGTCGCTTGGACGTCTGCCCCGGTGCCTGGCGACTGGTGAGCGTGGGCGGCGACCGCTGGGTGGTTGTTAACCGTTGCCTATCATACTCACAGCGATACGACCGCGTGCTTTACGCGGTTTCAAACATCGGTGGGCAGGCGTTTACCCTTTCGCAGCCAAACCGTGAGCCCGATGTTGCACTGGCGGATTTCCGCCGAGTTCTTCGGCTCAGGGAACGGCGGACAGCTTTTCTTCCGACCAGTTACTTGCGGTTTCGTGGACACCCGCGGCCCGTCCCCATACGGGCGTGTTTGTGGCCGCGCTGCCGATGTAAGTGAGTTTCACCAGTGGGGCTACCTTTGCGACTATCCCGCCCGGCCAGCTTCTTTTGCAGGGGAATCCGAAGCGAGCCGGCGATCCTGTTCAAGCTTGGAGCCATCTCTGGATTTCGCTGGGCCCGTGCAACTTCGGTTGGCATCGACATGGGTCCCCGGCACGGCTTTGCAGACCGCCGTTCCGGCTGGCCGCTGAAGAGCGAACGGTTGTTCCGCCTGTGTGTGGAAGTCCGGTGGGCGCCCGCGTTGGTTCGGCAGAACACGGCCCTGGTCGCTGTTAGGCTGTGGACTGATATGGGAGTGGATCACCCCAGCGACCGCGAGTGTACTGATGGTGCGAGCCAAACTGGCGGCATGCCGCGGCCGTATTGCTGCTTGCCGCGCTCCCAACCCGTTCGTCTGGCCTGCTACGCGGGCCTTCAGCTGCCCCCGGCCGCGGCTCTGATGGTGAGGTGCTGCTCTGGCAAGCACCCGTCGGACCGCAGGGCAAGTGCCCGCCAAGCGTAACTAGGACGCGGTTCTGGATCTGCCGGAACGCGGTCCTTGTGGTTGTTCGTTGACGGCTGGGTGGCCTGACTTTTGGCGCGGCTGGCAGCCGGTGATTATCCGAGACTGCTGAGCCGCCACGAAAATTGAGTCTGGATGAGTGAGCGGTGTGGGCGGTTACGCGTACTGTGTACGGGTCAAACGCACTGTCGGCCATGGACATAACCGTCACCGGCTGTCGACCTGCGATCATGGGCAAGCACCGTCGTTTATGTGTGCCGAGGGGAAGGGGCATCTTGCGTTGGGGAGGGGCTCGCTGGTATCTGTTGGCGCAGCCCGGTGTTTGTTCGTTATCGCGACATTGCTGATGCGGGTTGATGGGGAACCGTTGAGCGCCGGGAGCCGCCAGCATCCCTCCGCGCCGCCGCTAACCGGGAGTTCGGCGCCATGGGGGACGACTGTGCTCCGATGTCGGTGGCTTACGTATACCCCGGCCGCCCCTGTTGTTGCGCGGGACGGGGTCTCTACAGGACGTCAGCGACCGCTCGGTGCGCCTGGCATTGGGCCCACTGAGCAGGCCGTCAGCGTCTGTTCACGGGAGCTCTGGAGGCCGCGCGCGGGACCTCAGCGCTGTGGTTGGGCGCCGCCTGAATGAGCACCAGCAGCTCGCCTTATCGGTTCAGCCCACCCTATCCCGGCTCGGCCATGATCCGCTTACGTCAGCACCTGCTTCGCCTTCAGTCCTTTATTTGGCGAACACAGTCAGTCGTGAGGGCAGCAGCGCCGGAGTTGCCGAGTTCTTTGCACGCTTACCAAGAAATCGAGCGGGCTATTGGGGTTGGCGGGGCATGGGCGCGGTTTATCGCGCCGGGTCTGCTACGGAACCAGTACCCCGGCGTCCTTGTCCCTATGTCGCGATCCGCATGACGGATTTGGCCGGTACCCGGTGCCCGCATTGCTGTTCCGAGTTCGCCTCACGTCGCTTGCGCCACAGCATGTGATTCGCCTGGTACGCCTTCCGATGTCGACCCCCCAGGCCACGCGCTTTTACCCTGGGCCGCTCAGGGTGGCCCGACACTTGGTCAATCCGTTTCTGGAAGTCACCCTGACCGGGCTGCCTCGAGGATTCGCAACTTCGCCTGCGTTGATATGGCGCGTGGCCCTGTGCCCACTGACGCGGCCCGATACTGACCCCCCCGCGGCGACCTCCAAGCGGAGCCAACGCATCGCGTGCATGCTGGCCCCCCAGGACGGGCTACGCGAATGTCTGATTCGGGCTGGGCCAGCCCCGGTAAGGTGTTGCTCATGGAATTGCCAAGATCGCCCTTGCTATCCCTCCGCCCAGAGGGCCCTGCCGCGGCCACGCCCCTGCACTAAAGCGAGCATTTGCCTCCCCGTCTTATCCCGCTGGCCCGCTGGCACCCCTGCTCCAAACTCTGACCCTTATTTCCGCTTCACTAGCTCAATGGGAGAGGCGACTGACCGCACCGGACGTGTACGGGTTGCGTGCATTCTGTCGAAATTGCCAGCGGCCTGCACCCTTAGCCGATGACGGCAGCTGCCTAAACCATTGCAGACGGACACAACTATAGAGCCCACTGGCTCGAGCCCTGCCATCTGCCGCGCACCTGAGACGGCCGGCCTGCGCTGGCATGGCTTTGACAAGGGGCAAGGCAAAATCGGCGCCAGGGTTATGTTGGTGATTCGCAAACCAGGCCAGCCTGCATTTCGAACGTATTTTCACTGCAGGGTTGCGTCCGGCTTACCGGAAGATGTCAAAGCGAAGCGGGAGCCTGTAACGGGACTTTACTGCGCGTGAATGCCGCGAACGCCGCCACCACTGACTTTGACGCACCGTTATCGGCACTAGCGGAAGTGTCGCCCGGTTACAGCGTGGCGATGAAAGGTTTGGTACTGGGCCCTTGCGATAAGCCCATCCATCCGTGTTTTTGTTTTTGTCTTTGGGCTCTTTTTTCGTTACCTCTGATGATGTTAAGTCGCATCACATATTAGCAGCGCCGCGTTCAAATTGCTTTTTTAGAACGGCGACAATAAATTGTCTTGCTTATTCACCGCTATTCACTTGGATGGACAGCGGCTTACAGAAGCCGTTTCCTGATAAAACTACCCGCCTAGCGGCAGCGTAGCTGTCACGCCCATGTTTCCCGTTGAGCATGAGTCTTCGGGCCAGTGCATGCTTCTGAAACAGGGTGTAATTATTGTCGCCCTCCGCCCTATCGCCCCGGCCCTCCGGGCGTTCTGCGTTGCGCGTGTGGATGGTTCAGATCGCCATTACCGGTTTTTTGCGCGGGCTGTTCAGCCCCATGCCCTGCTGCTCCCGGCTGGTCACCACCGGCGCCCAGTCATTCATGGGCGGACGTTACGCTTTCTGGGTTAACGCCGAGGAGCAGGCTTTGCCTTGCAGTGGGCGCAGCAATCCGGCAGAACTGGCACTGCGCAGGCCCATGGCCCGGCAATGGGCTTTTGCCGAGGTCAATTCTGATGTCGTTGCCGCGATTCGGTACGAAACTGATTTGTGGCCTGCTGATGGCCATCCGGGGCTTGGTGGGGGCGTCATGCTGGTCGAGGGGCTTTGCGTTGCCGGTACCGGTCAAGCACGGCTCGGCATTAACGCGTCCAGCAGCTTTGCGCTTATGCGATTTGTGGCCAGGGCTTCATGAGGGCGGCTGTGACTTTTTCGTTGCATGCTCGGATCGCCTTCTCGAAGGCCTCTCGCCCAAGGAAACCGCGATATTCCGCCGCTGCGTTACGACGTGGTAATCAACTCAGAAGCGATTTCCTCAGTTGAGATCATCATCAATGGCGGCTGATGACTGGACGTGATGGTGATCCCTGCGGTCTGTGGCGTATTTGGTCGGGGCGCGAGGACCGTACCCACACCCTATCTGCTTGCCGAGGTAGATGGCGCGGCTCTGCGCGATTTGGTGACCACCACCCTTTCCGGTACCAGTGATGGGTTTGCGTCTGGGATACCATGGCGACTCATTGATGCTCATTCGCCTTTGGCGGGGTTGATGATCTGTTACCGGGATATGCTGGGCTCTTCCAGGGCTTTGCCCGGAGCAACCCCCGCCACTTCGGCGCCCAGATCCAGCAGCGCGATCCCAGATGATGGAACCCGTTGGCCCGCTCTTTGATGATTTTGCTGAGGGTATGGCTCAGCGCCACAGGCACGGGTTGTTCGCCAGCGGCTAGGTAGTTCGGGGTACTTTCCCAACAGGCCCTTTTCCTGCCCAGTAATAGACGCCTCAGGCCATACGCTGATCGTCGCTGATACGGCGACATTCAGGCTCGGTGCCTGCAGCCTTCCGACGCGACCACCAACCTCTTTTGCTGCTCCAAGCTGCGCAACGTCCGATTCACACTGGTGGTGCCGCGGTGCAGGCCATCGGCCAGCAGCCTGACCGTGCGCTGACGCGAGGCGTCATTCGCCTGTAATAGCGTTGGGCAGTGAATTCAATCAAGCTGATCCCGGGACCGTATTTCCCGGAGTGGGACGGCGCTGTATTTCGATCGCCAGGCGATACTGACCGCCACCGGTGAATAGGAGCCTCTTAATGACAGGCCGGGGTTAAACGCGCCGGGTGCTGATCAGTTGCTTCCACCTGGAAGGTTCAGGCAGCGCAGGCTTGAGAAGCAGGGCATTCAGTGCATCTTACGTCTTGCTGTTCTCGTCTCGCCCAGGGCCAGGGGCACTGCGCGGATGCGGGTGGTTGTTCCTGATTTCACCTTTGTCGGGACGCATTACGACTGGTTACAGCAGGCGGCAGGCCAGGTTTTTCAGGGGCTGCGTCGGGTGTCAGTCAGTGCGCGATTCCGTTTTTACAAAGCAGCTCAGTAATGGGACGGGCCGTTGGGCGCCCAGCTCCGCATTCGGGCCGATAGAGCTGACGGCTGCGACCGATGCATCGCCTGCTGCCTGCAACTGGCAGCGGAGAGGGCAGTGGAGCGCTCCCCCGGAGCGCTGACCGGCCTGCACGGTATGGGCGAGAAGTGCTGACGAAGCGACTTCCGCTGGCCCAATGAAGGCGGCCATTGGCCACTGACAAATGGCGAGGGGCTTACGCGCCTTTTGCTGACATGATTAAGGTGCGTTGGAAGAGCTGTTGCCAGCGGCTCGGGTCCGTTGTTTGTTCGGTGCGCTGCCAGGTCTCGAAAGCTGCGCGTGTCTGCTTTCGTTGGAGGTTCATCAGATTCGATGGGCCTCAGCCCTTGGTTCTTTGACCAGCTTTCTTTCGGACGCATTGGACCGGCAGGTCTTTCGTCCAGCGTCCGGTGGGGTCAACTGACTGATTATTGTCCTGATCAAGCCATGGCTTTTGCAAACGGGCGGTTATGTCTCTGATCGGACCCCAATGGTGGCGACCCGACTTTTGCTTGCGCGGATGACAGATTGGCAAGCCGCCCCATGGGTGCTGTCGATTCCATCGGGCCCTCGGTCGATTCGATATGATCGCGTTGAAGTAGAAGCTGAAATTCTTCTTCGATACTATGCATCAAGCGCTGCGGCGGGTTGTCAGCCGAATCACCTAACTTAGGCCAAAGGTGCCCTCGATTTCCTGCAAACGTGGATTCTTGCCAGTTGAGTCATTCATCCAGGTTCCTGCTTAAGTCATCAATGATAATATCGTGCCGGCATCCATTTACCGGGTTGGCAGGTGTAACTTGCCCATCGTGCCTTCAACTGGTCTTTGGCGTTTTCCACAGAGCGGGCACTGTAGGTTTTCTTTTCTCTCGCGAGTCCACCCAGGGCATCCAGCACGCCTTCGGAGCAATGTTGTCAGTGAGAATTTGCTCGGGGAGGTGGATTGGACGCGGTCCTGATAAACCGCATTCCTAACACCGACGGCGGACCCCCCTTTGCCTCACGTAGCGCGGCCTGCCCTCATGGCACTTGGCCCATGGGTGACCCCTACTGTTATGTCGGGTTTTCGTTCTCGGTGCGCGGATGGTTCACGTGCTTGCAAGTTGCCACTGTCGGCCTACGGTTTGATATGCCCCAGAGTCGACGTTGACCGTCCGGGCTGGCATCCTGGCTTGCGCTGTCTAGGGCAGCGCGTGGTCATGACTTTTGAGCGTCGGGTTGGCAAGGCGATTGAGGCGCCAATTGCCGGGTAATCGCCAGATAGAAGCGTTGGGTTTCCGAGGCGCCCCCGCAAGTTCGGACAGTCGCGGGAAGATACGAAGGGATGAACTGCGGTGTTGAACTCGTACTTCGCCGGCTCTTAGGGCGTTCGGCGGCGCTATTAACTGCCCTGATGCCCTGCCGGCTGATCTCCTTGAGTCCTGCAAGGTGGATTCTGCAAATCGCGATTGCTGTTCAGGCGTCACGGTCGTGGTTTTCTCGACCGAAGGGCCTGATCCATGAGCGATTGCACTGCAACCCGGCAAGGCTTCTGACCAAGGGGGCTGGAGCAGATTGTGCTGGCCCGGCGTGCAAGCCTCACAACAGCCTGCTACCTACCTGAGGCGAGCCACGATCCGAGGGGTTTCGGGTGCCGCTGGGCCATCCTCGCTTGACCGAGCAAGCGCTCTTTGATCGGACATTGCGATTGAAGCGCCCGAGTCGGCTGGTGGCCTGAACAAGCGCAAGCCGTTTGTACAGCCTGCTCGCTGGAGCATCATCGTCGTTCTTGCATCGCATCGCGATGGCTTGCCGGAACGGTCTCATTCGTTCATCACCGCAGTCGTGCCGTAGCTGCTAGAGTCCCTGCGTCATTGCCTGCGCTGGCAGGCTTGAGGCACAGGGTGTGTGGCGTGTTCAGGTCACTGCGTTTTCAAGGGGCCCACATTGCCCTCCCTCGCAGGTTCAGGCAAGTCGAGCCGAATCGCGGGGCCGTTGGTGCGCATCACGCAGGGCATTAGGGATGGACGGTGCATTAACCCGCAATCCTGGAGGCCGCTGGAGAGGCCCATGTCTTTCCGTCAGCTATAATGAGCGCGGATTTTATCCGCATGGGTTGGGGCCGGGGCCACTTCTGAACGCTGCAGCCCGCGGGGGCAGCTAGAGTCGTGTAAGGCTCCTGCCAGACACACCGCCCCCCCAGTCCAGTGCAGTTGGGTCTTGTCATATTACGATTCCCCGCCGCTCACTGCCCAGGTCCTTAACCCTGGTACCGACCAATGAGAGGCACTGCTTGGCCCCTCCCCTCGAGTTGAGGCAGTCCTCACCACTGAACCCTTGCAGGGGCTGCAGGAGCGGGTCAGGCCTCTCTCGCGTGCGTGCCGAGGATAACGGCGCGCTATCGCTTGTTGGTATTTCATTTCGACCGCTCGATCGCGCGGGAATCTTATCTCTGTAGGTGCGTCGAAGGTGTCTTCCACTTGCATCCTGCCTTGAACCACGGTTCTGCAGGGAAAGGCTTTCGCCCGCGGTAGCGATCCGACTATTTCTTCTGCGCCGGATGACGCGCGGGTATCACAGTTCGGTTACCATGCGTATGCGCGTGGGAACCAATGATCTCGTTCTGTCCGTAACTGTAGTTGCGAACGTCTCATGGAATCGCGCCATACCATCGGCGGTACTGGGCCACTGCGCACCTGCGGGATTGGCGCAACTCTGGGCCCGCCGCTGGGAGAACGCCCCAGGCACCAGTGTCTGGCCCGTCTTCATCGTGCGCTGGCCCCCATTTGGTCGCCACATCTACAGCCCCCCCACCCACAGTTGTGTTCAACAGAAAGCGCGCCTCGAACACCCCGATCTTCGATTGCCCTTGCAGGGTATTGGTTCCAGGTTTGCGTGGATCACGAGGTTGCCGGAAATTGTGTGCGTCTCAGGGGCTTTGGGGGCATGACGATCATATTGGCGATGGGGATTTCCAGGGGTGGGTAGGTGGTCAGGGTATCGGTTAAACGAAACACACTCCGGATTGACCGGCTCCAGGGGATCGGGGATTTCGGCGCGCGCTCTCTCGTTATCTCATCAAATCTCGGCCATTGCCGGCGCGCGACCATGGAACATTTGCAGCCCACACAGCTGTGTGCAGGAAAGGGCTTAGGTTCATGGGTGTTTCTCCGAATTTTCGGCACGGAAATTCGAACGGAACTAGGCTGTTCCTTACGCTTATGCGCCGTTGTATGACAAAAATTCACTCTCTGTCCGCCAGGACTTTTCAACGATTGGAAATTTCTTAAGACCTTAGCTCCCACTTTATGTTTGCCACAGAAGGTCAGAGTTTTTTGCCTGCGGCCTTGGCAGGGGACTGTGAATATAGGTTGGGAGTAGCTTAATTCCAACGGAGATACCCATTGGGCCGCACGTCCAGTTGCAAATCCCCACATGGCAAAAAAAAAGCGCAAACCACCTTCTGAATTGGAACCCGATTGGGGCCATGTCTAGGAGGCGCGAGGGGGCTTTCAGGCCTAGCGGGGGACATATCCGGGGGAAGCCAGGGGCTGCTTGGCGAATTTCGAAAACCCAACCGCCGGATGTTCGAGGGCGCCACGCTGGTTAGGAGGGCCTCGCCTTAAACCTTTTGTGATCGAGATCTCTTCCCGCC
>Ga0163217_1025681_pt1 | contig 11861 bp, 15 predicted proteins | sample SynspAceP_FD_185933 | JGI IMG/M metagenome (GOLD analysis project Ga0163217, IMG submission 185933) | Saline lake microbial communities from Ace Lake in Antarctica - Synechococcus sp. Ace-P (PacBio error correction) | ecosystem: Environmental > Aquatic > Non-marine Saline and Alkaline > Saline ... | reverse complement strand
TTAGGTCCGCACACCAGAGATTTGAGGCCACCTGCGTCAAAGCGCTGCTGTTCTCGATCAGCGCTTCACGGCGATGATCGGCAGAGGCTAGTGGTCGTGGACTCGATCACACACATCGTCTGGGCCTGCGGCCGGCCCTCACCTGGCTGGGTCGACGCGCTGCTGGCCCGATCTGATCCACGCCTCGAGAACGTCTCGGATCGCGAACTGGCCTTTTCAGGCGCCCTATGTGAGGCCGTGCCGGGATGTTGATCGAACAATGCCGATCTAAATGCGGCGCATGAAGCGCGTCTCCGCCGCATGCGGGCGTTGTGGTTTCTCGAACGCCGCTTTTCGGAGGCTCCAGCGCAGATGGCGGCTCTGCCGGAATCCGGTGGTGGTGAAACGCACCGGTGGGGGTAGCGCCACCGCTGTTTGTGGTGCTAACGAACTGGTGCGTCCAAGGGCCAGTTGACGATGCTCCCCCCCGACCCCACTTTGCGCTACAACGCTCCGCCGGATCTTCTGTATTTACATCCACGTCCGAGGGATCCTGCTGGGGCGGTAACCTACTCCCATGGCGCGCACGACCAGCCTTCGACAGCAGAAGCGAAAAGGGATCCTGGCGGGTTATCCGACGAGCTCTATGCCTTGCCCCTGGGGCCGCGATCAGGGCCACACCGCAGCAACAAGAGGCCCACGCCTGACAGCTACCAGGCTCTGAAGTGCAGGGATGATTGCTGCGAAGTACATCGTTGGCTTTGGTGTGAAGGAGCTGTGGACGTCAGACAGCGCCACTGGTCCGCTTCCGGGACTTGGTAATCCCACGGTTGTTCAACGAGGCCTCAACGATCGATGCGGTGGCTGGCATCCTCTTCCAGCAATAGCTCGCTTGCGATCCTGCTCACGAAGCACTTCCCGGAAGCGGCAGCGGTCCGGAGCCCCTTCAGGAAACGTACAGTACCCCTCGAAAGTTACGCTTTGGAGATCTGCCGACACAACCGATGCCCATGCGGGGTACGAGCAGGCGCGTTAAGAGTCTTCCACAACCTGGGGCTGATAGATTAGTTCTGCATCAACAAGAAGGGGTGTGTTATCCAACCGCCACCACCACGAATTGGCCAAGGAAACAGTGCTGCGTTTGGGCCATGGCCGCTGGATCACCTGGCAGGCGCATGGTCATCTTTTCCTGGCAGTCACCGCCGCTTCGCATCAGCGAAGGCGAGTTCTTTTCGCTGCACTCTCCATCAGTCCAATTACCGCTGAGGCAGTGATGGTCGCGGTTACCAGGGGCGTCTAGTGGGAATCGCAGCAATCGTTCTTTCCAATCCTCCACTCCACACCGACTGGTATGGAATGGCCTCCCAGGGCTGCTTTTCAGCTTGCAACTTCTGGCTGAACTATCTTAGCCTTCTCGATGCCAGCAATATGCTGGCCTCTACGCCCTTTCGCGCCCCAGATTGGCAAGTGGGGACATCATAGGGGCACTCCTTTATGTTTCGCTTTTGTCTACTTTGCTTTCACTACTCTTTACGCAATTGACGGCCCACATTCCCACCTACGAGCAACTCTGGACAAGCCTCGGGTGGTTGTAACACAGCGATGGCGCCGTGCATGGTCTATGGAGTCTTTGCTTTGGTCGCTACAGCTCGTGTCCCTCAGTTGTTTGCGGTAGGTGGAACCGCACGCTTTGTTCCTGGATCGGGACGTGCTCAATTTTTTCAGCTAGCGTCTCGTCCAGTCCCGATCTCCTCCAAACCCGTGGCACGGTGCTGCGAAAACGCGTGGCCTTGGTGGGGATGGGTTGGGCAGTCGTAAATCGGCCGTCTAGGGTAACGGGAAACCAACCTTCCCCACTCAAGCCATCGCCGTAATCCGAGCTGCGGGAAGCGTGCATGAGGCCACCGCGAAGAAGACCCGAACCGAATCAGCTGCAGGGCGAAGGAACTGGGGCCACACACCGGAGACGTTGCGCCGCGGAAGAGGATGCCCTGGGCGAGCAATCACGAAGTGGGTATTTCGGTGCCGCAGCATCACGGTGCGCACAGTTCGGGCATGCTCTCGCGTGAGGGTGACACCGCCTGAGAAGCATCTGCCAGTGGCAGCAGCACCTCATCAACAACAGCCCCGACTGGGGCCATCCGAAAGCGCGAAGTGACCCAGGAAGATCCCCAGCGGAGTGGCGGCAAACAGATACGCACCGCACCGGGTTTGCAAACCATCGGCAGCGAGCCGGCCGCGGCACCCCCAGCAGTCCCGCGCACCACGATCAATAAGCGAAAGCAGCCGGCGCTGAGCACCACCAGGGCCCATCGTACCACACCTTGCGGGCCATGATCTCGAACGGCGTCACCGGCATCACCAGCAGATGCTCGATCGTTGCCCCGTTCGGCTCTCGATCAGGGCCGCACGGTGAGCACGATTGAGAGCAGGGTTGGATGTTGTCGCATCACTTTGTTCACGGGCCCCGACAGTTCTTGCTGAGCTGGGGGTTGAAGCGCATGCGTACCCCAGTTCCGCCGCCGGCAAAGAGCGCTCCTGCGTGCGCTGCGCAAAGGTTCTGACACCTCGGTTGCCACGATGACTGCACATAACACTGCGGTGAAGGGGGCCTGGCTCACGCGGGTCGCGATCCACATGAGCTGAAACCGCCGCGCGAAAACGGCCAGCCAGCACATCGCGCTGGAAGCCGGTGGGAATTCACCAGGGCGAGGGTGGTCGCAGCTGCATCCATTCCGCTCGTCCATCCGCGCCTGCTTCCAATCAGCTGAGGTAGCAGGAAGGTAGGGCGGCTCCGAACGCATCAATTTGATAGCGCTCTGAGAGCTTTGCGAGTGGTCTTCATCCACGATCGCAACGGGCTGGTGCCAGCGATTCCGGCACACCGTTGGCCCGCCGATAGACCGACACTGTGAATTACAAGACCGATCAGCAGCGCATGAATCGAGGTCGCGGGCCAGACTCCACAGGCTCCTGAGCCCAGCTGGAACAACATGGCGGCGCGCATCGCTCAGGTCTTCCTGTTTCTTGAGCAACAAGAACGGACAAAACCCAGCAGGCACGGGGCAAAGCCAGCGCAGTTGAGGCGAAGGAGCAAGCAGAATCGCTGAAAGCCCAGTCCCTTGAGGTAGGTTGCCGTGAGAGATTGGTTCAGGTCGTGGGCTGGTGGCGGATGATCGCCCCGATCACGCGCCGGGCCCCTGGCAACGACGCCACCGGATCCAAGCGCCGCAGAAAGAGGTTGCCGGCAGATCGTTAGCACTGCGGTGCCGAAAGCGGCGATCTGGGTGCGCACCAGGGTCAGAGATCAACACCAGCCGGTGCGCAGATCACATAGTCAGGGCGCCGCTGCCTGGGCCATAACCACTTGCCTTTTGAGGGGTACGGCGAACAGGGGTCCCCGCCATCAGGTGAGCAAGACGTAATTCACCATCGCCAGGGCAGTAGGGCAGTTGCTTGCCAACCAGGATTCCAGCGAGGTCACGGGGTGGCATAGAAGTTGACGATCGTGCCCGCTCCTTTTCGCGCACCACCGAGAGTGCGCCAGGATCGCCGGAAATCAAAAGCCCAAGGCAGGATCGGATCGTCGCCGGCCACACTCCGCCACCAGGGCTGAGGATGCGGGGTTGTAGCGAAGCGGGTCTCGATGGTCGCTGTGGAGCGGCATGGGTTGGACCCACGCCCGCCGAGCCGCGTCCGTCTGCACTGGCATGCAGGCCTGCCATGTAGCGCGCGCACCGTCTCGTTCCCTCGTCGGCATTGAATCCATCGATCCAGGCGCCGATCGCACCGGTCGCCGCGATCAGATTCCGGCCTAAGCCCGGCGGAAATTCGATCACCACACTCAGCTCCCCGGGCGCATTGCGCGGTTTCAAGGTCGCATGCATTCAGCGGCGCTGTTCGATGAATGCGCGACAGCAGGTTGAGGGCGTTAGTCGCGCTCTGTGGTGTCGTCACGTCGAGAGGCACTAGGGCAGGTTTCGATCCATGCTGATTTGCGAAGCCATCACCCATTCAAGAACAGACGCTGGCGAGGCACGCCGTGGTGTGCGGATCGGGTCACGGTCGTTCAGGCTCACGGGACGGATGTAGCTGCCCGCCGTTGCAGGCTGATCTGCCGTTTCAATGGGCGATTGCTCGTGGTGCCTACAGCCGGGGGCGCAGAACGCGGGCCGGTGGCGGCCGCTCGCTTCCTCCAAGTAGCCGATGAAGGCCTCCCCAGCGTGGGCCGCGTCGCGTCGCTCACAGGCCGGCGGGGTGTCGCTTACCAGCCACGGCCGGCGATGCATCGAGAGATGCGGTCGCAGCGTGGGCTTCGTTGTTGAAGTGGGTCGAGGAGATCGTGAGTCGGTCGGCGCGCCGAGAGGTCGATTCAGCTTCTGCCAGAAGTGTCCTGGCGATCTGGATCGACCCTTGAGTGGGTTCATCAGGTCAACAATTCGGCGGTGCCCAGCGCCACCGCCAGACAGCCCGCTGCCGCACCCCCAACGGAGGGCAACCGGGAGGGCGACCTCGGAGACCGCTCAGCCGAATGCTTGCTGTGGTTATCCAGCCCACGCCGCGCGATTCCGCCTCCGGCACCGTGGAACAAGGCCGGGGGCATGGCAGCACAGGTTCTGGCGCCACCTGTCCAGCTCGCTATACAGCAGAACGCTTGGCGACATGTACCCACCCGGCGCCGGAGTAGGGAGGTCACCCGCGTCCGGGGCTGGGGACAGACGCACCTGCCGGAGCATCAGCGGCAGGGCAGACCCGCCAGCATCCTTATCGTTTCGTTGTTTGCCACAAGCCGCTTGGAGCGGGGAAGCGAAGATCCGCCGCGCTCGATGCGCACGTTGCACCTGATCCACCGCCAGGGAACGGCCCGATGCGCTTGCTCAGCATCATAGGCCTCGATCGCCAGTGTCCGTCACCGGCGGCGCAGGTTCGGCACCGGACGGGTGGTTGCATCCCGGCGCCTCCGCCTCGGCAGCAGGGCAATGAAGACGGGCCTCGCGTTGCTGGGCGCCGGGTTGTGGAGCGTCCGCCGGGGTGCCGCTGCACTGAGCACGCGGCCGCCGTCCATCGCCACCAGCCACGAAGCTGGCTGGCCTCGTCCATCGAGGGCGGTTGCCACCAGCACGGTCATGTATAGTTCGGCGCGGTGATCCCCCCCCCCCCAGCGGATGTGGCGATTCAGGGTCCAGACTGGCGGCGCTGAGGGGGATCACCCCAGGTGGTCGTTCATCCAGATCGCAGGTCCGGCGGCATGGATCGGGCGCGCACAGCCCGAAGTTTCTGCTTGCATTGCCCCGGAAAGCTGGCCGGGCGGGCTGGGCACCGAAGGCCGAGCCGGGCGCTCAGCAGCAGCGCTGCGGCTCGGCGCTCGCGGCGCCAAGCCGCACGGCCGCGCGGAAAAAATCGACGTTCTTCGTTGACGTGAGCGTTGGGGGAGGGTGTTCCGGGCCTGGGGCATTGTAGGCGATGCCGGGCATCTGGGCGACGGTGGCGAGGGTTGGCCCATGTCGCCGCCGAGGACGCGCACTCGCCCTGCTGCACCCGGGCGGGTTCGGCCACCACGCCAACAGCTGGATTTTCCCATCCATCCGGGGCCTACCCAGGCCGCTGAGGCAGCCGCTGGCCACATCCAGGCTGATGCCGTCAGGGGCGCAGTTGGCCGAAGCGCAAGGCACGTCTTGGGAGCTTGATCACTGCTGGCTCAATCCAGGCACCTTCGCGCCAACCGCGCCCGGCCATTTGGCTTTGGGGTCGAGGCGCACGTAGGCCATGCCTGGCAGGCCGTTTTGGACGCTCGCGGAGTGTGGCGGTTTCAGCGGGAGGATCGATCCGTGCCTTGATCCGAAAACGACAGCTTATGACGATAAAAGGAGTAATCCGTTTGGCGCGTGAAATGGCGGCCACGTCGGCCACAAAGACCTGGCTGTGCCGAGGATCACAGCTGCGGAGAGAGAGAATACAGAACCAAGGTGAATACGGCCCCAAGCCGCACCGATCGGCACTGGTCGGTGAGAGAAAGAAGAACGGTATCGACGGAACGTCGGAGAGAATCGATTCATTGTTCAAGCACCTTTCCTCCCGCGCTCACGTAAAACCTACGCCGGGGCTGGGGACGCAGATACTGCACCCGTCCTCTCGGGGGGCTTGAGCTGGCTGTCGGTTTGATGTTCCGCTCGCGTCTCATAGATATATGGCGGCGGCAAGAGGACCGCCAGGCGCAGATTAGATTACAAAACACACAGATAAGAAGACGAGCAGAATAAGGATAGATTAACGACAAGGCAGCGGAAAAAAAGAGAAAGAGAAGTCGATTCGGCTCGAGTTGCGACCACCGCATCGGCGCTGGAAGAGAACGGTAGCGCAGCAATCGTCACGTTCCTCCATCCGCACACGACTCCTTTCAAGAACCAGCTGCTCTGGCGGCGCAAGGAATGCTTTGCGGGCTTCGTTAGCGCTGGAGATCGTAAGATGTGCACGAGGATTCAGCCGCTGTACTAGTTCCGCTTGCGTCGCTGCGCCCACAAGGTGCGCGGGCCGTGGCCGATGGCGTTGTTAGGCATATGTTGTCGATGCCGCCTGCGCTTCAAGCAGTGCGCCTCAGTACGTCGGTGTTCATCCTGGCGCCAGCACTGGCCGTACGAACGGAAAAATCTTCCCTTCGTCGATTGAAAAACATGATCGGCCGGACCGCCAACAACGTCTATTTCGATAGGCCACTCGATTCTACGCTTCGATCCGTCGTTACTGACCTGGCCAAGCCGGCGCCCAGAGGCTCAGAGCCGGGGAGAGATGCCGAGATGGCAGAAGCCAAAGGTGACCGCCACACCACGAGAGGGCATGAAATCAAGCCAGGAGCCATTGGGGTCCGGCATCATCGTTGGGTTCTGCTGCGATCGCGGACAGGCGAAAGGAAGCAGCCGCTGCTCTTCTCCATTGCAGGAGCGGCGAGCGATTGACCGGCGAGGGGTGATTCGTTGGCGGACTCGACGCGGATGTGCAGCCTTGCGCCGTTAGGGCAGGCCAAAAAGAACGCACCCTGGACCCTCAAGCCCTTCATCGGCAAAGAATAATCAAACCAACCCTGGGCGCATACGGGCTCACTGGGCGTGCACGCCCGCTATAAGACCTTATCTAATACACGTTGCAGAACAGCTCGAAGTTGCTGTCGACCCCCGGTAGGGGGAGATCAGGCACCAGGCGCCGTCGAACTGGCTGTGAGAGTGCAGACCATTGACCTCGCCGCTCAGCCGGTCTCCTGGCCCTTCCACCGCACCCGGACTATCACTGCGTAAAGCCGGCAAGGCGAGCGCTAGGCGCCTGCAGGCGGATGGGAGTCTTGGGTCCGGCGCATCTGCAGCTCCAGGGCATCAGAGAGGCACCTGAGCGGAAGCGTGGACACTGAGCAGCAGCCCATGCAAGAACCGCCCAGGCCGAGGCGGAAAGCAGCACCAAGCGCCCCAGGCTGATCAGGCCCCACAAACAGTGGTTGCGGCGGCTTTGGGCTGGGATGGGGCGGGCGGGAGCATGGGGGTCGTCAACACACCCCTGATCGGCTGGCTGCAGGGGCACCGTGGCGGAGCAGTGGCAGCAGGGCAATCGCTGTGGGCCTGCTGCTCTGCTTTTGCCAGGCGTGGGCTACGAGGTTGCGGCTCAGCCGGCGCCAGTGGATGGGCTGCCCAGGGGGCTGCAGCTGGTGCTCTACTCCACCTTCGATCGCGGACGACGCGTGGACCCTGTTCGGTTTGTGCGGCACGAGCGTGATCTGTTCGCATGCTGGTGGCCGCAGTGGCGTTGGCCGCAGATGGCCTGGCCCTGCTGGGGGCCATTGCCACGAGGAGTTGGTTCGGGCGTCGCCCCTTCCAGACGCTGCGCCTTGCTCTCCAACAGCCCCGGCGTGGGCAGCCACTGATGAGCGCCTGTCTGTTGAGCTGCCGCAGCAAGCTTTCCGAGGCCTTCGGGGGGACCAGGGGGGGGCCGGGGGGGCTTTTTTTCCCCCGGGCAAAGCCCCCCCGGCTTTTGGGGGGGGAGGGAAACCAAGAAGGGAACCCCGGCCTTTCCCCCTGGGGAAGGGGGGGGGGGGCCAAAGGGGGCCGCGGCGCGCCACGGGCCCGGCCCAGCACCGCGACGCGTGCAGATCCTGGCGGCCTGGGTTTACGAGCCGCTTGACTCACGGGCGATGCGGGCCGTGGGCAGAGGGCTGGAGCCAAACTGGGGCAGAGCCTGGTGAAGGAGGTCTGGGTCTTTGTTGGCGAGCAGCGGCCTGAGGGCAGCGGGGCGGTAAGTTGTTTCTTTTTGCACAAGGGGTCGGACCCGGCATGCCGCTTATACCACAAAAGCAGATGATCAAACGGCCATCAGACCACGGCCGACACCGGCTCGGTTGAGGTCAGGTGGCGATGTTGAGCGCCCGGGTCGTTCAGCGCCGGCCACCTGAGAGACAGCACGGACTTCTCCTGCCGTCAGGGCTGCTGAGATGGATTCGGGGCGCGCAGCGGCTGCTCGGGCTACCTCGCGCCGAGCGAGGAGCCTTTACAGCAGTTGTCGCCAAGTCGGCTCCGGGGCTGATCCCGCCATGGCCGCAGGCGCAAGCGTGCCTTTAAAGCCGCAGGGCCCTCTGGCAGCCGGTTCTTGGCAGGGCTTCTGGCAAGCGTAAGGGCGATAAGGCCGGCTTCGGGAGGCACGTATCCGAGGGCCGTGCCTTCGGATCGGCGTGCGCTCGCCATCGCACCGGGCGTTGCCCTCTTCTGGGCTATGCGTGTTGTGGCAGCTCCTGGCTGGTTGAGCGGCGCTCTTCGACTTCCGCCCGTGTCACCTGGCCACATCCGGCGCTGCTTCCTGTCGGCCTGGTGGGGCTCAGCTCGGGTGCTTTCGGCAGCTGGGGCCAGCTGGGCAGCCCTGGCTTTGAGGCAGTCGGCGTCAACATTCCGCGGCTGCGCGCCTCGTCGGGCCTGGGCAGGGCAGCGGGCAGCAAACACCTCCGGGGGCTGAGCCGGGCCCCATTCTGCCTCAGTTCCGATCCTACAGAGGCGCTGCCCATGACGTTCTCTGGTTTTTGCTGGTGGGTGTGGCCGGTGGCTGGCGGGGGCTTCTGTGCGCGGCAGGTGGCTTCGGCCTGATCGGTGACCTTGGGATCGGGCGTCATCGGTGCGCCTGATCGGTTGGCCTGTTCTTCAGCGGTCTGGCGGTTGCGTCGGCGGTGGCTGCTGGGCGCCTGGTGGTGGCACCCTGGGCGCGGTGGATTCTGCTGGGTGATCGTTGCGCGTGCTCAAGCGCGCCTGAAGGGGCGCCCGTGCTGCAGTTCGCCTTTTTGTGTAAGTGTAGGCGGTAGCGACGTTGGTGGTGCGAACCGCAACGCCTGTTCGTTCTGGCTGCTCCGTAGGTGAAGGTGCTGTCAGCCAGCTTGGTGCCGCGCGGTTAGCTGTTAGCCTTGGAGGTCGGGTTCGCGGGCTGGACCCGCCGCTCACCACGGATGTGTCAGCTTCTGTCGATCTCCTCAGAAACGAACATTTGGATTCTGGACAATTGTCGAGACGCCGCGACGCTGACGTGGTGGCCATCCTTCAGTGAAACCCCTGATCGGATTGGGCTGGTGCGCACTTACGATGCCGGAGTGGGTCCGCCGCTCCAGGGCTGACACCCGGCAGGAGAATTTGAAGCGGTTGCCGTCATCGGCGTGTAGTTCGGCTCGACATCCCGACTTTTGTGTTTGAGGGGAGCCAGTGTCCTTGAGGCTCAAAGCTCGCGTCATGGCTTGGCAGGCGGCCTTGAGCCTGCCAGCAGTCAGCCTGGCTGGCCGGGGCGAAAGGGGCCGAAAGTGCGGAGTTTTGGACGAAAACGACACCATGAGGGAGGGAAAAGCGGGCATTGGCAGGAGCGTCTGCTCAGGCGGTCTCCGCTCGATCGCGCCAAATTGACTGGTGGTTGAAGTCAAAGCCAGTCGAGTTGGGGTCTTCTCGATTGTCTGCTTGCCTATTCAGCATTGAAACTGAAGGCTTAGTTTGCCAACACCATTGGACTCCAGCTGGTCACGCTCGGTTGTTGGATGATTCAATATGACGTGGGACTTCGTGAGAAAAGGGCTTGATTCGACTACCAATGGGCATGCGTAGCAGAAGATACACGACCAAAGCTCGAACCGCATCACGTCGAGTCTTTAAAGGATTAATTACAGGTCAATGGTGATCACTGAGAGTTTTTTGGCAAGCTGGAGAGGCACGTTCTTGATTTTATGGAGCCCACTTAATTGTAGTGGTCCAGTTAACCACGGTTCCGTTCTTCGGCAGATGTCGGCTACGGCCGGTTGAGTTGGTGAATAACGATCAACCTTGAGACAGACCATGGACACGTTTCAGCCGCCCATCGCAACCAAGCTGCGGGCAGCCCAGTGGTGAGCAAACTCAGCAGCAATCCTCGCAAAGCAGGCACAATTGAGGGTTGGTCTACCAGATTCGAGACACTCAAACAACACTGCAAAGCATTCGTCGGAAGTCCGCAACGACCGCGAAGCGAGTGGCGGAGCTAACGAGGCCGAGATTCAAGCCATTCGCAGGCAGAGAGGCTGAACCAGCTACCAAGCAAACTGGGCAGTACTGCTATACAGCAGACACTCTTCAAGAACTTAGCCACCGATTTCCATTTTGCGGAAAAAGCAACTAAGGACACAAACAACTTCAGCTGATGGCCAATTCAGAAGGTACTCCTAAATGCTCGTTGACTCACGTAATTATGTGGCAAGCCCTATCTCCATCCGCACACATGATTCCCACACTTTTGCATGCTTTCAGCAGTATTTCCCGCCAGGATCGCTTCTTCAATGAGCGCTACGTATTCAGCGTTGTTGGGTTCTCCGCCGTCTATTGCGCGGGCTGTGTTCCAACCAAAACCTTTGCGGCCTGTGGAAGCCATGTGCCAATCGTTTCAAAAAAGTCTTGGTGTGATCACAGCAAATTCCCTGATTTGCGCAAGAGGACACAACGCTTGACCGATGATTTTGAGCGTTCGATACGCTTGGGTTGACATCGCTTTGACCGTTGGCTGGCAACCCAGTTCCTGGGATCTTGGAGCAGGCTCGAAGCCCAAACGCATGAAATCCTCCAGCGTTCCACATTGGCCCAAGAAGCAACGTTGATCCCAGACCCAGAGGAAAGCGGTGGAATTCTTTTTTCATCTCAGGATCCTTTTGATGATTATCGTTTCGCTCTCTCACAGCAGAGTGGTCATCACGGGTTAGATGATCTGTTGATTTGTGCTCGGTGAAGGGGACGGGCCCATGGGGACAATGCTCAGTTCATCAGGAAATTCTTCAAAAGCTTGGATTGAGTGCTTTTTGTGACAAACCTGAGTTGCTGGGAATGCGGGTTCGGGTTCGGGCACTGATGCCATGGCCGATCCTGCCGGGCTCAGGGATGCGTTTGGCTTGCGGGGCAGCAACAAATAGCAACGGTCTCTCCCTGGCCGTTTGGTGCCCCGATCGGAAGTCATGGTCTGGGACGTTCCATGTCTTCAGCGGTGCCTGTCCCAGGTTTTCCAGGCTGAAAAACCTGGCCTGGGGAATGGCATAAGCACCGCGGGGGACTCCATCATCATCAGACCTGGAGATTTTTTTCCAGCTGTTTGTTCCTTTTCAAAGGGATTTCCTCAGCAGGCATTTTCCCGTTGGCCAGCGGCAGTCTTTTCTGGCTACGTATGAGGTTTTGGCCTTTGTGCAACTGTGGATGCATTGACAACGGGGAACAGGGGGACGGTCCACTCAGGACTGTATTTTCTGTCGGTGAATCGTCTTTTGATCATCTCACTGGGTTGGTTTTCCAAAGCTCCCTTGCCATTTGGGGCCCTTGAAGGCAAGGCCCCATTCCCGGGCCCAAATCTTTTTCTTTTTTTTTTGA
>Ga0163217_1003075_pt1 | contig 11861 bp, 15 predicted proteins | sample SynspAceP_FD_185933 | JGI IMG/M metagenome (GOLD analysis project Ga0163217, IMG submission 185933) | Saline lake microbial communities from Ace Lake in Antarctica - Synechococcus sp. Ace-P (PacBio error correction) | ecosystem: Environmental > Aquatic > Non-marine Saline and Alkaline > Saline ... | reverse complement strand
TGCGACGCCCTGTCTTAGCCGGCTGCCATGAAATCCTAGTGTCCCGGACATAGTGTATCGAATGAGTGTTCCGTCCCAGATGTACCAGCAGGCTGGTAGGGATAGCGCCAGAAACGCGTTAGAAAGACAATTGAAATGTCTACTCTATCTGGCACGCGCCGTGTCGCCAGATCCCCAAGGACAATCCAGAACGCCCAGAACCGCAAGCAGGACAAGGCTTGAAAGCTGTCCATTCCCGGCATAACCAGCAAGACGCCGAACATTGCCCTACTAAAATAGCGATCCACCGCGCAACCGACATGCGCCCAGAAAACACGGCCGCCCGAGGGTGACCACCACGTTGTGCTTGCAAATAGCCGAGCGAAGATATGCGTCAGCCAACAAGCCGATAACGAAGCCCAAGTCCGAATAATTTCCCCAAGGCCCGCAGCAGGTATCAGGCGGGGTCATCATGGCGCGGATCTACCATCGGATTGACCTTGTCAACCCATCGCGCCAATAAACAAATGGCCCGCCGTGTCCCAACAAAAGATAATCCTGCAATCGGATATCTGTCCGATCAGCTTGAATGAAACATGTCCTCAAGGCAAAGCCCACAGCAATCGACAGCACCATTGATCAAAAGCGCGCGCAGATTATCCTTTCGTAATCCATTATACAATCTTCTAAATATATCTTTCCGGAGGAAGCAGTCCCTTTCAGGAGTGTGCAAAGCACCGTCTTTACGGCGCCGGACTGGCGATCCGGTCACCTGTACACAACGATGAAATTGCCGCGCCCTCAGTCCTTACTGACCACTTCTGACCGTCTTTATCGGGTCTCGGCGCAGGGTTGGTGCTATTGAATCCCCCATTTACATGTTGCTGGGCCAGCGTTGCTGGTGTTCTCTTGCGTATCGCAGGTGCGCGGAAATGGGAATCCGCTGTCACTGCGCATGTCTGCTTTTTGTCATTGGTGTCGGTCGGCGGTTCGATCACATTGCGTCATGCGATGCGCCGACACTGATCATTTGGTGATGGCGGTGCTGTTTGGCGTGCTTTGCTCAGCCGTGGCTTTGTCACGTTTTTCGGCTTTGACCGACCGCGCATCTGCTCCGGCTCCCGACATCTCACTTGTCTTGCGAGTGCGGCCGAGAAGCGCGACAAGTGGCGTATTACTCGACAACGCAGTCTGGTGCGGCTGTGTCCTGACGTGTTGCTCCGTTCGTGCGCTCGCAATGGAGTGACTTTGCCCGACCTCTATCCCGACGGCGCATGTAATGGCCATCACCTACTCGCGGTCATGGCCGGCTTGTCTCGGGCAAGCAATTGCTGCTGGGCGCATACTGTGCCCGCCGATGCTGATCACCGTATGTGTCGTCCCTTACCATGCTGGACGGATATTCACCGAGTGTGCGCATGTGGCTGTGATGCCACCTATATCGTGCTTGGGCAATGATCGCACCAGTTTCTGCGTGCGCCTTATGATCTGACCCAAAGGCTTGCCGCGGGCTTTCCTGACCGTATGTCATGCGCACGTTAAGGTCGCCGCGATCCCGTTGCTGCGCTGGATTATGCCGCTTGCGCATATCCCGTAGCCGTATGACGCCCGCCGCTTCAGACATCTATGATCGCTTATGCGGCACGCTGTGTTGCAAGCATCAGCCCGGGTTTTGTCGCGCACGCCATATCGTGATGCCTGTTCATCTAAGCGCCGCTCTGCTCGTTGATTCGCTGGACGCAGCGCCCCGCTCAGCAATTTTTTCACAGCCCCGCCCCTCCATTCTGGCGGGCCGACAGCGCACATCCCTTCTGCCGCGCCAACGTGAGTCATCCCGCCACTCAGCCTTCCGACCTTTCAATCCTAGTCGTACGTTTCGTATGCAATGCTCGTCCTATCTTCAACACGAAGCCGCCCGATTGTTTTCCACCCAACATCATACGCGTCGGCTCACCCACAGCGCAACATTACAGCACCCGCGTCTCCCCCCGCACTAATGGCTTGCCCTCTGCTGGCTTTGCGTACCCTCGCGCCCCCCTCTCTCGGATAAATTCCGTCTCATGATTCCTCCACAATTGAAGCTCACATCCAATATCTCCACGGTGAAGGCGCAAAGCCTGTTTTCGCCGAAAGACGACATACGTATGACGCGACTACTCTTGCAACCTTGTCATGGCCTTTGCGCGCCGTATGTCCAAAGCCATTGACAACGCATGGCATTGACGGACCCCACCCTCCAATCAAGACAGAACAGGCGAATCCCCCACGGGATATGAACCGGCCGTGAACGTGAGGTCTGGCACAGACGCACCGGCCCAAGACACGCGCCTTCCGTAGTCCCGCTTCGATCCCGCAAATGCTGACGCGAAGCCCCGCCCCGGAGAACCCCGCACCGTCGCCCGGACCACGTCCTTAGCGCCGACACCGTTGAACAAACTGGGCACAACCAGACATCGGGGAACCGGAAAGCGTTATCTAACGAATAGGCAATCCATCACGTAGCTGCAAAGACTCAAGAATCTCCACTGAAATGATCCGATACAAACCCACTAGGTTCAGTCTCGTATACACCCGCAGACTCAAATCGGAATGGAACGTCGTCGGACCTCTCTTTTGTGCCACCACCACGCCAACTGCTCTCGCTTGACCTGTATGGACGCGACGGGCTGCTGCAAAGATGACTCCATGCTGACGAAGCGGACAGATTACTCGACATGGCTTTATCACGATCTGCGCAAGATCGCGCGTACTGCCAAAGACACGCCAGACGATGCTTCTCGGCCACCCAATGCCCAAGCTAGCACCATGAACGAGATCGCCAACAGCTACCTCAACACCCATCCGGATCGAAAGTCTACGCCTCCGGGCAAGGCGCGGACAAAGGTCACCCAGGAAGTGCACTTATTGCAAGCCGAGAAAAAGTCTTTGTGATCGAACTGCTTGGCAAACACACGAAACGCGCTGTTTTCGGACCACCAAACACGCTGTGTATAAAAGCTGATAAGTCTGGTCAAATCGGGCTTAAAGCCGCTATCCACCGCAACACAAGCCAGGTGTCACGGACGCGCATTAATCCTTCCAAAAAGCGAACGTCACTGTGCTTGTGGCAAAGGATGTTGCGCACCGCGGTTTGGCATATCGACGTCAAAACGTCTATAAACTACTAATGCCAATCTGCGGACAACTATGCACCGTATCGCCGGACGACGAGCGCAAAGATGGCGCGCCATTCGCGTTACCGCTCCCGACGAGATGGCCGAGTTGAAAGGACATCCAGAAGACAGACGATCTCGATCCGTGGCCTAACTGGTCCTCCATCGGGAACGATTGCTGTACCTCCAAACCAAAGCGCGGCCGGCCCGGTCCCAACCAGGTCTGGTCGTCTCGCTGTCGTGCGTGCGGCGGCCAGGTAATGCCGTGTGCAAATATTCGCGCGGCAAAACCCGCCGGTGCGCACGCCGCCGCGCATAACCAAGCACTCAAAAAAGCGGCCTAACGTCGCCAAACGTTATGAAATTGATATAAAGGGCACCGCTATCCCGTGCCCACTTTTGCTTTGGGCATATGCCTTAGCGACTCTTGGCAGCTTCCCAAATGGCTTAAATCCTCGCCCGCAGGGCGAAACCTACCCCGCTTGCACCAACGCAAGCGGTCGCTTCACCTATCCGCAGGTTCCGTACACCGGCTGTCGATCGACCACCGCCCAGAGAAGCAGGCATCAGCGGCAAAAGCAATCACTTTTGCACACCAACACCGCCAATCAGTCGGTGTGATCTCCCGTTGACGTCTCCCGATGGCCTAGCAAGCACTGCGCATGACCGTCGACACGCCCAGAATACGATCGGCATCCCGCGATCATTGGCCCACAGCTCCATCACCAGAGCTTAAGTGCCATCACCACCCTCTGAAAAGAACAGCGAGCCTGCCACATTAGCATAAAACACCAAAGCTAGGGTCGGCTTAACTCCTCCACCCAAGACACCAGCCAGGCATTCATCCCGACAGAACGATTTGCAAGCCCAGCGCCCAGTGTCACCGATCCAGCAGATCCCCAATCGTCACAACCAGTATACCATTCAGCGAAGCCTCGAGGTGCAGATCAGCGCCACTGCAACCGCCGACAAAACGGAAACTCATCGGCGCGTATAAACCTATCATCTATGATCGGCGCGACCAGATTTTTCAACTCGAAGAAACAAAAACCCCATCACAAGGGTTTGTTACGTGATCGACAGAGACCATCTGATTGCTGAAAAATCTCTTTTCACCGTCCCCGCCACAAAAGAGCCGAGCTGCTCGGCGCGGCTGGCTTGGGCAGGTTTCGGGCAGCGGCATAGCCCAGACGAAACAGTCATTGAAAGACAATGAAGATAGAACACGCACGCGCCAGTCGGACAGCGCATATCCGGCCCCCATGGCAGGCAAAGCCAGCACCATCACAAAATCATTTCATCACAAAAGACATGATCATGCCATCTGCCTTCCTAATAAAGTGCGACTAATAGCAAGGCCGCACCACAACAGGGCTGCCGATCCAATCCCTGAAATGACCCGTGGCCACAGCATCAGCTCTAGGAATTGATCTGATCCTACGCAGACCCCCCTGCGGATATAGATCGCCGAACCACGAATAAATGACTGTTCTTGCGACAAAAGCATCGGACAGCAGCCGGTCACAAAGTGCCATCCTATGCCCAGAATGAACGCATGACCCAGAGGTGACACAATTCAAACGGACTACTTGGTGTCACATATCCATAGGGACAAGGTCTGTCTACCCATATATGGGCAGGCAAGGACAGCATCGCGTCGTTGAAAACGCGATGACTTGAATAATCATCGCAATCAGCGCCACAAACTCTGGGGGCTCATCTTAATGTCAGGGTCGTCGTCGGCTTCATCCACCAGGTCTCCGATCTTGTCGGCGCCACGCTCGCGCAGCGTATACCTTTCTCATATAGCTCTTGCCTTAAGAATAGTGCAATCGCGTTGTCCACCGGCTTATCTCAGCCTAAACCGCTGACGCTGTCTCGTGCGGCGCACCGAGACCGCAGCACTTGGACCAAATCTCGTCCAGCCCTACATCGGCAGCGAATATGTTCTTGGCAAGCGCCAACCCACGAACGTTGTAATTTACAATGCGCTGTCGGGTCTATGTCCCATGTCTCAAAGCAAAAGCCCGCGAACAAAAGCGCGCAACGCTATCCAGCACCCGCACGGGCGCAAACGCCCCGTCCATGGGCAGCTCCGGTCCAACCGAGTGCAAAAACTGCTCGCTATTGACATCCGACGACCAGTTCGTCTGCCCAGTTCGACAGATGACGAGACAGCCATTCGCCATGGCCGCTATGAAACCGTCGAACCCGCCACGAGGTCAATTCGTCCGCCGCCACAGGCGCTTTAACGCACTTAAGAGAAGGGGGCCGCAGTGCGTTCAACACCCCGCCCGCCGCAGTACCCAAAAAGGGAAAGACTCGATATATCGTAATCATGCTGCCTAGTATACCCCAAACAGCGACTACCGTGAACAGGTCTTTGCCCCCTTTATCCAACTTGAACTTTCTAAGTCGTACGTCACGATGCCACCAAAGCCAATTCTGTCCCGAATTCTCCTTCTCGTTCGACGGAATCGGACGCTAGCCCTCGTTGCACAGCTCTGCACATAACCCTTTTCCAAACTGTCTGCGATCTACCACTTGCACTCGCATGACGTTTTTCCGCCGCACGAAAAGTAGGGACCGACAGATTAATCCCCCAATTCTCAAGCGCTAGTGGGCATCGATGTTGCGGATAACGTCATTATCCCATCGGTCACCCAGCAAACCCGCGTCACGAACAGCATCACCATCGATGCCAATCGGCGGATGTCAAGCCCAGTAACTCTGCGTCGCCAATATCCGGTGCTCAAGTCAAAATACCTTACCAATGCGGAACCGCTTGCTGTCTGTGCGACCTCGATCCACCGCCAAATGGATAGCCGATGGCTTCTACAGCGTATTTTGAGTGCGCTGATCGCTCTCAAAATTATTTCTCAAGACCCGCTTCTTCGCAGCATTCCACCACGCGGGCATAACCCAACCGCGCCGTCCTTGCACCGCCACTTATACCCTCCAGATAGCGCGGTCATCATGCCGTCGCGGACATTCGGCGGTTCAGCTGATAACGCGGTGCCACTTACACATCGCAACGGCTCGTCTAGGCGCGCTATCCGCTTGTATCCACATGCCTGTCCAACCGAATGCGCATATTGATCCGATAATTAACACCAAGGGAAATTGTACTTCGGACATGATATCATAGCTAGATCCTTTGCAGCCTCATCGTTGGCCTTCATAGGCCGCGCGCCAAGACGGCGGCAGCAGTTGCTTCGCGCCAAAATGGGACATTTCTGGCAGGTGATGAAAAGGGCGCGGCTGCTCAGTAGCGCGCCATTTCTTGTATGTGCATAACCTAGTTCCCACAGCGCCTGCTTCGCCAGCGGACTGATCTCTGACCCTCATAAAGCCGCCGATCAACTTGTCACTCCGGCCACTACTCGACTTCCGCCCGCACAGCCACCGAGACCATCGATCCGGAAACTGCGATGCTTTGTCTCTACCGCGATCGCCCGACACCACGCAACCGCTCTGCGGATTCATGCATATCGTTCATGCCGTCCATGCCATAACAGCGCTATCTCGCTTCCTCGGCACCATCACCCTATCCGCCCCGTACAGAACCCAGTCGCATCACCCCCTGCATTGTCGCCCAAGGACCCTTCTCGGCCGCGCCGAGCTACTACCTACCATACCCCGCGCTCTCGCTATTTCGCTGCGGATTAACGCAGATGTACCTTCCCTCTCCGACTTCGGACCCCGGGCAACCTACGGCCCGATCAAAACAATGCTCCCGCCGTCTTCCGGCATACCCTCACCATGAGCCAACGTGCCCCTGCCGCGCAGCGGTTCAGCGGCGCAGGCGCTATAAGTCAACGATCACTTCGAGCATTCAGCACCATGCCTAGCCTCGAAAATCTTCTGGTCCATCTTCGGCTTCCTATGCGGCGTGCCACTGCGCAGTCGCTTTTCCCCGCCATCAGGGCCATGCGGGCTCTGGAGCGTTCCAAACGGTCGTCATTTATTTTACAGCTATCTGGGCGGTAAAAACACCGGTGCGCTGCTGCAAAATAAATACTTGCCTCAATTGGCGGCATAAGCTCCGCAGATCACGGAGCTACGCCCGCCGCGGCAATCACGGCGCAGTTGCACCCGCGGTCCAGTGGTCCATCAAGCCTTTCAAGCGCTATAGGTCCCCAAATTGAACGCCCCTGCATTGCATCGCAAACCCCCCCCCGGGGCGGCGTCGGACGCAGTGCGTATACCAGCCCGCGCCCATCATCTCTCGCTGCAGAATGGCCGCTATGCGCATGCATTCACAGCGCTTGGTTTTCAACTGTGCCAAACGGTATAGTATGATAAATACGCCAGCCTCTGGGGTGCCCAATCTGCCAGCTCGCAGGGGACAGTCTGGGCATGCCCCGCAAATCTCGCTCCAAATAATGGGTATTCCGCTGGCGCGCAGGCACCGGTCCGCAGAATGCTTTGGTCCAAGGCGCATCAATCGCGGCTGACTTCATGCCTGTAGCAGCGCGCGTGTGGACACGGCACGAGCCCTCGCCAAGCACCACATACTGCCACGGAAAATCCACGGTCCTTAGCAAGCGCATCCAGATATGCCACCGGTGCCAACGCGCCCACAATCGTGCTGTGTCGCGTCACGGCAGCTCCAGACGGCAAAAGCTCCATTCTCGTTGTGGCAGCCAAGAGTATCACAGGCCGGTTGTTGGCAACCCCAGGCCGCAGCGCGTCCAACACATGAGCCAGCAATGACTTGAACGAGCGGCAGGCGTAACCCCTCGAACAGAGAGTGATTTCATGCCCAATCGCTACGCGCACGCAGCGCGTGCAAGCACGCCACACCAAGCCAGTCATGACCCAGTATGTCCCCTACCAACAGACCAGATCGCCGCGGAACAGCGCAGACGGAATACCACCCCGTTGATCTGGGGCCCGCGTGCGCGAGTTGCGCAAGGCGCGCGTAACTGGGACCATGTGAAAGGCCGCCAATCAGAGCAGGACCATGCACGATCGACACTCAGCAAGATCGAAACGTCAGAATCGCCACCTACGCGCATGAAAAAGCTGGGCCGTCGATTCGGTTGGAGAATATCGGTGCCCGCAGCTCTACGCGCCATCCCGCGCGGCGCAAATCAAGCCGGATAGGCGCATTACCCAACTGGCCGCACCGAGCGGTGCAGCGAAAGCGACCACCACCTACAAGGCTAACGATGTGGTCTACTACGTGCGCAAAAGCGATGCTGCCGTTACCGCGCCCGTATTTCGCGGCGCGCAGAATGAATGATTTCGAACGGCATGGAGGGGCGGGTGTGCGCCACGACGCGAAGAGTTCTTGTATGTGTGACCGGGCGTCATACTCCTAACACAGAGTTCTAAACTCACGTCAAAACTGACTGCACGTGGCAGGACAGCGCCTATTATCGACGCGACTTATGGGCCATACAACGTGTTCGACCAGCCGATGAAGACGCTCACAATCTCTGTGCTCAATCTACTCGAATCTGATATGGCCTCGTCTAATCCGGCCTTCACCTTATCGATCCCCACCAGCGCGCTTCATTTTTGCCAATAAACTCTCCCGAAGTTCCGGTACTGCGCCGCGCTCCACCCCTTTCGCCGGCCCTGACACGCGCGCGCTTACTCAGTTGATCAATCCACCAAGACTTACGCATATTAGTTCTACAGGCCTACTCCACTACAAGCGGACCACATAGGCAGTGGTATTTCATCGCTTGCGACATGGCGATGCGGTCTTTCGGTACTTGCCAGGAACGACGAGACATAACCCGGCCGTCAAGCAACACGTCAAGCGCCACGGGTGCGCGTTTACAATCCTTCGGCGCTGCTGCCGACCATCGTAATCGATCATTGCGTCAAGCGGGGATTTCACGCCCATGAGATATGCGGCTGCCATCCTTGATCTGCCGCCTCGGAGCCCCATGTAATAGCGTGCTCCACTTGCCCGGGCTTCAGCCGACAGGACGCGGCGAAATGATTACCATTCGAATTCGAAACGCCGGCGTTGCGGCAAACTGAAGTTGCGCATATCCACGACATCCACAGGGCAGTATCCTCCAAACGGGCCAAGAGCTGAATATACAACTCTGCAATCGGCGATTATTTCGCTGCGCCTTGACAAGAGAGTGCTGAACACATACGCTGCCTTCGGGGCGCGCATCCGTGCCCCGTCTCGCGTCTAAACCCTGCGAAATGCCGCATGGCGCGCGGATGCCGCCGGTTGCGGCTGGATCCGTTCGGACACGGCAGGAGCATACCGTCTATACAACCTGGCAGGGCGTCAGCAAAAGTGTCAACAGCTCAGCCCACGCCCGTCGCAGGCCCCCTTGATCGCCAGACGAGATTCCGACGTATATACGAGTGATCGCGGTCGCGCGCCCCGTCAGCGTCTCGTTTATATATTCAAATGTGGAACCCGGGGGGGGCCCGCAATTCAGCCGCATCGCGGACACGAATATAATTTTTCAAAGGCCGCACGGTGTTCATCCAGCCCTTCATAGCCCGAGGGTTTGCTATGGCAACAATCGATTTAACCACGTCACCGCGCTGTACGCGGGGAATAGTCTACTCGCGCGCCCAGGTTCGCGTTGAACTCCGCAGGCGAAATTTTTTTCTTGTCCCTTTTTCTTTTCGCGCCGGTCTTTGAACGCTTCGAAAAGACATCGGCATCGCCATAAAAGTCAGCTTATTCTCTCGATTATGGCTGCCTTGCGAAAGGGAACATCCTTGCCCAGTAGTCGGGTTGCGCACGGCGCTTTTTGCGCGATTTAGGGTGACCTGTTTGGCTGCTATCAGTCGCTGAACGCAGCGGAGCCAGCAGGATCTCGCCGAGGATATGATGGCGAAATCCGGGTGTCCCATTGGGCTTTGCTTCAGATTCGAACGCATGCCGGCAAGCAGCAAGCTCCGGCCGTTGTCAAGGTTTATGAATCACCATCTTCACGCTGTGGGGACCAGTTGAGGTGAGGCTTAGTCTTGATTCTGGACCCCGTAACAAGTCCGTGATATTCTGTTTGGGTTGTCCTTGGGTGCCAAAAGCTCGTAACTGAAACATCACATCTCGATGAGTGACCGGCGTGCAATCCGCAAACTGCGCTTCGGGCGGAGAGAATTCGACCATGACAAGTCTCGGTGACCTTCATCCGACTCGGCCAAAAAAAGTCCGTTTAAAGTGTCGAAGAGGTTCATCCCACAACGACCCAATTTCAGCTTCATGGTAAAGTATGGCAACTGCCAAGCGAACACGGCCTTGCGCACAAAGGGATTGAGGGCTGTCAAAAGCCCAGTCTGTGTTGCCAGAACAATCAAACCCTGGGACGCATTTCGGGTGGCATAGAAGCAGAGACACAAATCAGGTGGAGCCGGGTCCCCATACATAAATAACCATGGCGAGCTCGCACGGGCGAATCACTGAGAAGAATCAGTGAAAGAAGAAACGCTGCAAATGCCCGCAGCTTGGAAAAAATTAAACCCATTTTAACAACAATCCCGCTTCTAGCCTTCTTTTATTAGCGTATTCCTTTGCCGATACGGGGGCTACGTTCAAACTTTAAGCTTATTTCGGCGGGCGGCGAATTGCTATAACCAAATACTCACTTGCTCGATAGGTTTTCTTGCTCTGTATGAACCAACTGCTACTCAATTAACTTAACGTATCCGCTTCGTGCGCGACTTTTTTTTGCAGGATTGGGCGCAGGTGCATCAGGCTTCCGCGGCCTTGTTTCAATTAGGCCGTTTTCCATAGTATTACGCCGCTCGCCATGATTGCACCGCTGCGAGAAACGCGAGGAGACATTCCAGGACCTTACAAGCATCACCTTTCAGAAGAAAACAAGCCGCATCACCGATCCTAAAATTCACACATGTATTGGCCTTGCATCCCTGTGGCTTTGGCGCTGGGGCAGGCGGATATGTTTGATGAACTCCATTTACGACCGTGAAGAAGACCAATCATCCCCAAAACATCCCACCGAAAACACGGATGACGGCACGCATAATTCAGGTCGGATTACGTGTCGATAACTCGCATTGTGAGATGCCCGCCTACATTGATCATGACGCGTGGCCGTGCAGATTTCTTGTAAAAACAGGCCACGCGTATTCAGCAACGGTCCGCAACTGATCCCGAGCCTTTTCCACACCGAAAAACATGGCGCCATCATTCGCCAATAACCTTCAGCTCTGCTTTCATACCAACGGCCGTTGCCACTCTGCCTCGCATTGAAGCGCCAAAGCTAAGCTGTCGCGTATTTGATCAACCTGCCTCCTGCGCAACGGGCTGAACCAGCGGTCCTCCTATACAATTCAGCCTCATATCGCTGCAAACGCACGGAATCTCGTTGGCCTGTCCAATGACGACCCGCTGAGAAAAAACCGCAACCGAAGATCCCAATCACCCTGCAACCGCAAGTTCCTCTGATCATTGTTACACACGTGTTACTGACATTAATCGTCAAGCAAAGATTCCCACCGAACACGATGAAAAAGAGACGCATGACGCAGCGAAAGAGGTTGGATCACAAAAAAACGTCTAATGCTCAAGCCCGCCAACAAGCCCTTTCCCAAGGCGTTTCTGGGCCAAAACCGTTGCAACAGCGGGCACGTCGCGGGCGGGGGGGGACGTTTCCTTTTAGTTCATGATTTCCGAGCGGGCGGCGAACAGCATCAACAGTTTTAAAAATAAAAAAAAACAAAAACCACAAAAGAAAAACAAAAAAAAAACACCAGTCAAGCTTCATCCTTCTCTAT
>Ga0163217_1032618_pt1 | contig 11864 bp, 9 predicted proteins | sample SynspAceP_FD_185933 | JGI IMG/M metagenome (GOLD analysis project Ga0163217, IMG submission 185933) | Saline lake microbial communities from Ace Lake in Antarctica - Synechococcus sp. Ace-P (PacBio error correction) | ecosystem: Environmental > Aquatic > Non-marine Saline and Alkaline > Saline ... | reverse complement strand
GCCGGAGCAGCATCCGTTGCTCGTGCTGCCGCTGCCCATGGAGCGATTGCCATTTTGTGAGCCAACTCTACCAGCGCTGGTCCGTCCCTCAGGGTCCTGAGTAGAACTTTTTTTGGTGGCCATTCGTCAATGTACCATCGAAGCTACGCCGAAGAAGAGGGGTAATCACAGAGTTATTGCACCATCAGCGTTCAGTCACTGACAACGCCGAGTGGAAATGCCCATCCAACGTTTTGCACCCACATTTTTCTCCACTTCCGATGCAATCACTTTCGAAAAAGACTTGAATCTCGTCGAGCGTCGCAAGGTCCGGTGCCTCAGCAACGGCGCAACCCGTGCAAACATGTGGAAGTTACGTTCCCGCTGCCCTCTGGTTGTTCAGGAACGAGAAGGATGCCCCCCCCCCCCTCTGGCTGTATGGCGGGCAACACCTCGCAGAATCGAAACGACGAGTCGGATTGAACCACGGCTGCGCAGTTGCGCTGGTGAATTCCTGGCAGTAAGCCGACCGCATCCAGTTCCCACCAGCGACGTCAGCGCTGCGGAATTCGCGCGCGACAATACCAACTTTTTCGTCGATGGCTAATTTCCTCGTCGAATGACTCAGCTACTCACGATTCGATCAAGTGCAACACAATCGCCGAGTTTCCTCCATCCTTCGCTGTTCGTTCTGCGGCCCTCGACCGAAAGAAGCATCCGACGTTTCCGACCCGAATAACGACGAGTGCGACGCGCGTCGAGATGGCAACTGGCTCCGATAGAAGCCTGTCTGACCTGACGGAACGCGAGCCCTCGAAACACGCCGCTGACCTGCTCCGTTTCAACGTACAAACATCAACGTTACGTGCACTCCAGGGCCCTGTGCATGTCTTCCTTGTGCAGAAACTCGCGGCACTTGACCGCAGCACGCGCCCGCCGCGCCGCGGGCAGTAAGGCGGCGGCCGCACCTTGACTCATTCCCAGCGTCAACCGTAGATGACGCCTCAAGCACGGAAACTGCGCGACCTTCGCCGTAACCGTTCGCCGGTTGAACGCACTCTCGGTTATTCCGTGCCGAAGATGAAATGCGTACCCACACGCCAACCGACCTTGCGCATTCCGGCTCCGGAACTCGATATGTCGCCGGGAGAACATACGACGAAGTCGGCGACAAGTGCCATGCTGTCGCGCAGCCGTCGCAAAAAAATTGTGCTTGCCCCGAATCACTCGGTTTGCATTGGCTGGATTGACGGGACATAGTGCCGTGAAGACTTAGTCGCGGCGCGTGTACGGCTCCGTTTTGCTTTCGCTCAGGACTTCCCGATTGAGATCGTGCCATGAGCGAGTAGTATCTGCCAACTTTGCGATCGCGAGCCGTCCGATGGTTAGGAGATTCCGAAAACATCATTTTGTTCATAGGCACTCTAAAAATACAGGAGGAAATAGGCGCATAACAAATAACAATATACAGTGCTTTGACTTCCTCTCATCGAATTCGCCGGACAAACTTCCCCCCCCGCGGTGACAAGGGGGCGTAAGTCAGACGTATATCTTGCGAATAACCAAATGCGCCGTCAACCGACAGAGGATGACGCTCCGCCCAATGAGCGGTAGGATCCTACAGTAATTCACGGATCGTTCAGCGCCGTCAGCGCATCAGCGGTTGCCCAGAACCCGCGGACGCAATTCAAAAACAAGCCGAACGGCCAGCGAAATCAGGTGTACGCGGATGGACACTCCGAGGCATTCTTCAGGGCTTCGTTCTCCGCTGGCAATCGGCACGCGGGGAACGCATTCGACAGGTGGCCATCGGCTCGTCGCTGCCTAAACCCTGCGGTCTCGGCCACTTCAATTGACGAAGATCCATCCTGTCAGATGCCAACCCACCAAATCCGGACTTCTGATGAGCCGACAGTGACTCGGCCACTTGGCAAAAACAGTCAGTCCGCCCAGCCGTCGCGGTGAACGCGACATCCACGCCCTGCCTTCGCGGACTTCACCCCGCGCGCCAGTGCGATGAGCCCTTGAGGAAACGCAATCTCCCGTTCGGCCTGCGTTTGCCAGAGATTCCCAGACTTCTGAGATCCCAGGTAGCCAGTGGTCAAGAGTTCGATGCCGCGCAGTACTCGCCGGAAAGCTTGCCAGTCGCCGGTCCAGGGGTTGCTCGGCGGATCGTTCCGCGCCAAAAACTGTTGCCGGCCGATCGCTGATCGTACGGAAACGTCCGGGACGAAGCATACCGGAATGCCGTGGTCGGAAATCTCCGCCTGCTCGGTCAGCGATCTTCATGCTGCATTTCCTTGGCTCACGATCGCCGCCTTCGCGCATTCAACTCACCTGCGGAACTCGTCTCCTTGGTTTGTTGAGACCTGCTTGGCCTACGTACGACCATTCCTGCGATAATTTCACTGCGAACAAAAATGGGGGCCGCAACACCTGCAGAATGCGCGGACATAGCCCCTTGCGCGCTCATCATGGAATCGCGCGCCTTGTCGGATCGAGACCGAGATTGAACTGTCTCGCCTGCGGAATTCGAAGCGTGCTGGATAAGCGTGCACGATTTGGCGCCGTGCCTTGAACGCCCGCATGGGCCGCTATCTTTGTACTTTTGATGACACCCGGTCTGACTCATCCTTGTCGGGCAGGACCGAGGTGATTCCTTGGGCGTGAGATAGCACGAGCCATGGCGGTGCCGTACCAAGCCGATCAGCGCACGCACCGATACGAGTATGTGTATAGCCGCCGATCCTCAGATGTCACGGCCCGAGCGTCTTAGAAACGCTTCCGTAGCAATGTCCGACTGCAATTCCTGTTTTTCTTTATCCTGTGCATCGGCACTGACCGGGCCTATTCGATTCAGTTACTTGCACTCGTGCTTCCATGCAATTGCGTACAGCTCAACCAAGCGTTTTCAATTCCGCTGAGTTTGCGCTTCGTCATTGGCAGTTCGAACGATCGAACCCGACGCAGCACCATCACCCAGAACTAACACTACGTTCATACGCCTTCAATTTTCGCAAAGTCTTTTCGAAAATGGGTTACAGAATACTCTTGAGGTTAAATTGCCATTCATCCACTTGGCCATAATCGAGCGCCGCGCGAAACATCGTCATGCGTTTGGCACAACATCGGCACATAGTCCAGCAAACACTCCGGTGATGTGAAATAATCGACGCCCGCTCGGCCTGTTCGATCAGCGTGTCACGTAGATTCCCAGGTAGTCTTCGGCCTCGTTACTTTTCCGCGGCACTGATAAATCGCCACGGTGCCGACGCACTGGCGATGTTGCGGATATCATTCGCGCTTCTCCGTGGAATAATTCTTGCCGGTGGACAAGGTCCATTCACGATTGTCAGGCACCCCATGCGGATTCGCCCACGTCAGCTATGTCGACTTCCTCGCAGATGCTGGAGGTGAGTGGCCAGTTGCCGATGTTGCATGATCTTTCACCAGAAATTGCGCCGATATAATCATCGTTGCTCGATTTCGGATGGTTATGTGAGCGGGATGATAAGCCGGCCACGGGCAAATTCCCTCGCGCCAAAACTCGGCGTGATTTCGCCAGGAATGCTGCGTCGAACGACTCGCCACATTGGCGGCCCATGAAAATCAGCCAATCTATTTCCCATCGGACCGGACGCCTTTCAATTCTGCGAGATACTCCCTTGCGCGCATGTTCCGAATCGCGAACTACTCCATCTTATCCGCCGTATATCCTTGCCTGCGTACGTGCAATCTGCGACACTTTTAGCCTGGCAATCGCCGAAAGCGGCTTGCCCCGCGAAGTTTAAAAACCAATTTCGCCAGCTCGGAGTCCATGCATACCGCTCAATGCACGTAAGGCCGAGACTCGTCCGGATAACTCCTCGCGTCGCCACGATCAAGACATCCATGGCATGCGTGCCAGTTTGCAGCCGGAAACTGATGATCGTGCTGAACATGGGATCGGTTGTACAGGCCCGTACAGTCATAGACGTAAAATCGGCCGGGTTCATTTTCCAGCTTTATTGGGCTTCGGTATCCCGACTGCTAATTCGCGCATCGCTAACCGCGGAATAATCGGGCGCGAGCCTTCGAAAACATAAATTTTGCGGGGGATTCTGCAGGCGGCAGGTAATGCCCTCTCTCTACTCTCGTGGAGACATGAATTTGTTTGCCGTTCATCTGGGGTTGCTTTGTTGTTGGGGTGGGTGTGGGATTAACTTGTCAAGTGTCCGGCAATGGCGAAGCAGTGGGAGTACTCTTGCGTATTCGGTGACATTCAGCATTTGACATTAATCATGAAAAAACGGTTCCATTAAAAGTGGTTGTCTCTATATATATAAACCTGTAAGACTTTGCGAAATACGGGGCGTATATATATGGTTATATGAACGTTAGCAAGATATGGTCTCTCTTAAGTCAGTCGACTTTCTTACGGTATATCTACCCAGGATTGATCAGCCCGCGCTATCTCTCTATTCTCCAGTCTTTCCGCGAGCCCAAACCGCTGGAAGCAATCGGCCTGAACGCGAATTTTTTATCTTCTTCGTGATTACTCCTGTGGAATATAACGCCGCCACTCAGGATGCACGAGCCCTCTGACCTTCGGGGGTGAGTGTCGTGCGCCACTGGCGTAACATTTGTGAACTCTCGTTCCGCGGTTGACTTCACCCACAAAAAGACGGGTCTATACCCAAGTTGCCTGATGTCTCATATCTCTGTCCGTGATACTTTCGGAAAGTTGCAGGCATCGCTCGGCCCAAAGTCGAGGCAAGACGTTCCAAACGCTCGGCTTGCCGAATCGGCGATAGCTCATCGAACAATCGTCTCCAGTTTACTCAGGATTCTCATTGCTCATTCATTCCCGTTCTTGCTCCAAACTATGCGGGGATCTTTAATCAATCTTGTTTCAGACGCCTCTTTCTCGATCGGTACGCGACCAGGTAACCCCCCTCCGGCCATGAACCGTTCGTAGTCTGTACCGTCTGCGGAGAATCCAAGCAGATTACTTCTATGGCAAACAGGATATTGTAGCGATCGGTTCCGCGTATTCCGCAAGTAGGCGAATGTGATCCAAAGTTCCTGCCCGCGTTTCAGTCTACCTCGTTCTAAGTAGAGTTTCCTCCAGTCTCTATTAACAGTTCCTCCTATTGCCGCTCGCACCAGGTACGTTGCCGCCCGGGGATGTCCCGGCACCGGGCCCCTTTATCTTCCATGTGCTATCTTAATTTGCCGTTCTCTATCACGGACGTCGTATCACGCTTACAGCTGTTTGCGTGCAGAACTTCATCACTTAAAAACGGCACGGGGATTGACCAATCGGGTTTTCCCGAATAATTCTGCGCGTTTACCGGTTCGGTCTGCGAACTATCTCTGGACATCCTCTCTCTATGCGTTTCTATATCTATCCATATATATTCTCTTGCCCTAATTTGGATCCAAAACCATAACAAGTCTTGTCTTCCATAGAAATACTTTCGTTGCGTTAAGCCCTTCAGAGGCCACAGCTTCCTTCTAAAGCCGCGCCTGCCGAGGAGTCACGAACCGACGTAGTCTGCAAGTCGGTGTGCCAGTCAGATCTTACGTCTCCGGGAATATCGCCCTTGGTTGTAAGAGACCTCATTCGGATCGATAATTCTCATCTCTGCTGCTCATATCGTATGCACCCATTCCGTCGTCACCAGCAACAGATACCAGGGTAGCATATTCGCTTGAAGGTAAGGATCTCCTTGTGTTTGTGTCTTTGATACTCTAAATAATAGACGCTAATTATGAAACGATAATTGGCCAAAAATAAAGGAATACATTCCTCACGATCGGTTTTATATTTCTCTTTCTTCTCTTTCTTCGAAATCCGCTCGAGTGTCGTTGAGCAGACTTCAATCCTCGCCGCAATTAAGCACGCTCAAAACATTCTCCAGCTCATCGGCGTCTTCGCGTTCAGCGTCCGCTCCACCTCTATATATTATTCTCCGCTCCTTATCTCACATCTCTAGCTGCTCTCTATATCTCCTGGCCTCCGACTTATTATCGTGTGTTTGGCCGTTGGGAACCAGGCCGGACTGCGTCAGCGTCATCAAGATCTGACGACCTGGCCGGTCCGTTTGTTTGTTTGATGTCGAATAGACCGAGGGCCCCAGGTTCATATGGCTGATCCTATGTGCTGATGAGGTCTTGATGACGATTCACCTGCGAGAGCATCGGGCAACGCGGCATCAGCGTGACGTAATGTGAGCCTCCGTCGTCTAGACTTGAAGCAGTGCGTTGTAAAGCCCCTGTGCTCGACGGTTCGCTTTCGGCGGTCCGGAAAGGTTCCACCCCATAGCCCTGTGCGACCTGGGGACCAGCGCAGCAGGGCTGCCCGCCAGTGCTCGCGTATATATAACCCCTAGCTAGGAGACAAGCCCCTGTGTGGATCACCCACGGGACATCATGGTTCGGGAAGCCGTCGCGACACGAACAGGCGATATAACCGCGTGATAGAGGCGCCTTGTACCGAGCACAAGCGGTTCTCCCCCGGATCGCCGGACGTTCCTTCTTGCGGTGAGTCCCATGTCGCGGCGCGCGCCAATGTGGTTCCTATGGTCTTTGCCCGGCAAAAAACGCGTCTGTGTTTCATCGCCCTACAGAGCAGCGATGTGCGAGTACTCGCGAGGACAGAGCGATGCTCACAAGATGCGAGCTGCTGATCATGTATGATAGTAGTACACAAGACAACGTGTTGTCAAAGGACAACCACTGAGGGTGCCGTGTCCGATGCGCCGCCCACTGACCGAGTTTTATCTCCTTTCTCCCGTTGCTAAGGAGTTCACACGTCTGGCAGCCAGTCCCAGGCGCACGAGCGCTGAATATCTTCGGGGCCTTCCCGGAATCTCACGTCGTCCGATCTTCCCAGCCCATCCAGCCCACTCTTCGCCCACTGGTCGGTGGAAAAGTTTGCGCGGAGGGTGCGCTCAAATCACCTTCTCGCAGCAAATCGTCATCGACGAGGGGGGCCATGTGTCACGTGCAAGCAGAGAGCTGCTTGTTCTAGGGGCGTGAGGTTTAGATTTCGCATGGTGGTCACCCGCGCCTCGTACAGCTAGGGCACCACGCACAGACCAAGGGATCATCCTCAAGCGAGAGTCAGCCTAGCGCGCGAGGCTGCACGACGTTGCGGATCAATACTCATCCAAAACAGTGCCCGGCTCGGCAGGCAGCCCGCATCGACAAACGACTCCAAATGCTGGCGACATTAAACGTGTTTCAAGCCAAGACTCCCGAGCTCCCAGCGTAGCTTCGCATCTCCCTCCGGTCTAATCCCGCTCCCGAGGAATATGTGCCAATTCCCTCGCCCGACGTGTGTGTGCTGCTGCGCGAGTGTTTCATCGGCGAAGGAGCAGTGGGCTGCAACATCAAAAATGCGAAGGAAAGATATGCCAGCGAGCGTCGATGCACGCAGGGAACAACCCAAACTCCGGGACGAACGTCTAGGTGCGAGCCAGAAGCGGACCAGATCGAGCACGCGCCTCTTCAGCCACCGCTCCTCGCGGTACACTTTACGTGCTCGAGTTGTACAAGACCTTCCTGGCCTGCACGAGGCAGATAATTTACTGAGGACGTAGAGCCAGCCACCGGTTGTGCCAGTTGTGTTATCTGGGCGTTCGCGCCCTCCCCACTCCTGCAGCGCTGCGTCCCACTGAAGCCGAAAAGGACAGTTGTTTGGCGGGGAAGCCATCGTTCGCGTGTGCATCTCCAAGACATGGCGGGCAACTGTTCATGATTCCGCAACACCACAAATCCATCTTTCAACGAGGCGCGAGAGCCAAGCGATGATGGAAAACATCCCAATCATGGTGGAAAACCCAGACGCGTGCAGTAATGCTGTCGGTTGGGGTTCAGCTGCGGATCGTTTCGGATTCGGATAGCTGAAAGCGAAACGTCTGAATTCGTGCCGTTACCTGGCGGAAACGCTCCGCCGCGGAAACTGGGGATTGAATCTTTCGTCGTAATGTGGGTCATCTGCTTCATCACGGACACTTTCCTTTCTTGCGTTTTCCAGGCAAAAATCGGCAGCAGGGTGGATGAGAAAATTACACAGTACTCAGTTTCCGAGGGTTCGTGGTACGAGAGCGGCGAAGCCGAACGGACCGCCTCTCCACAAACCGCCAAAATGGGTGTTAATTGCAGACTGGAGGTTGAATTCAGGACCTGATCGTAAATTCGCAACACGCGGTTCGCCGGAGCCCCAAAATACCTCGTGGGCAATGCGACCTTATCGCATGTTCCCTCGGTATATCTTTGCAATTCGCCACCCCCGAATTAGGGGTCGATGTTTGCGAGCAATCGTCCGTGAATATGTCCACTCGCCAATAATCTCTTCACCACTGGAGGCTTGACCATCTGCTACAGAAGGCGAGGTCATGCGCGAGACCGTCGGGATTAGAAATTCCCGCGATGGGCATCTACCACGAGGACGTGTGCAAACCTATTCAATGTCAGCTCGGACTGGGTAGCTGGCCCCGGAAGAGATTTAATCGCATCCCCCTGCAACAGATATTCATCCAAATTAAGCGTGGCCGCTGGAAATAGTCCGACCGCGACCCAATCCCAGGGACGACTTCTGTAAGATCACATCGTCCTTCACACGCAGGGGGCGACCCGGGGACGACAAGGCTCGGACATCGCCACCAAAGGAGACCTAAATGAAACCGTGTGGGCTGACGTTTCGTTGCCGGAGTGAATCCCAAACCAATTACGTGCTCATCGCGACGCTTACAATTCGGGCGCTCTGCGATGCCTTCAGAGAGGGCTGTCCTCTACTTCGCCCTGATACGGCGCAAAGTCCTGAGTCCCAAAAAACATTTTTAAACTGCCACCCTAGCTTCTCTCACCCTCCGCTGTACCGCCCGGCCGTCGCCCTTGCAGGGGTCAGAAAAGCCAGGCCCCGTTGCCACCCCATTCGCCCGTCTGCAGCTGGTCTAATGCCAGGTGGGACCAATTAAGTAAGACGCTAATCCAGAGGCTCCGTTGCTTCTGCCTGGAGGCCCAGGCGGGTACGCGAATTTTCCGCGAGGTGTGATCAAGAGACGAGCCATCAGGCCATCTGGGATCCAGGCTCCTGATAGCTGTTCAGTACGCGATAGCACAGAAGTCCACCGCCTCCAAGGCTAGCCCTTCACTTGGCGGTACCAGAAACTCCGCTCATTCCCGCTCACAAATGCTGGGCTCGGGCGATACGCCATAATGGACAGTCGACTGCCAAATCGGCCCACATTGAACGATCCCAGATTTCCCAACGCTGGCCATTCACTACGATTATACGTCTGGATGGGTATGCGTCAATCGTTGGAACCTTTGGACTCTTGAAGACTCCACGTGGACAACCGCCTAGAAGAGGGCGGAGGAGTAGAAAGCAAGCGGCACATCTGTAGCGACATCGCAGCAAACGTACTCTCCGTGATCAATGAACAGGCAAAAGATCTGTGGAGTTTCGACGGTATGCCTGCACGCCCAGCCGTTGGTTTTTAAGCTCATAATCGCAGACTGATACGGACCGCGGTTAAGATTCGAAGCATCCACAACGGAGAGTGGGCAACGTCTCCACCGACGAACCTCGCTCTCTCCGGTTCCTACGGGGGCTCTGCGCCCGCGAACCGAATTGCGTCAAGGAGTCGCGACCCTGTTTGCTGATTCTAACCCAAGACGGGAAGCGCCCCAGAAGATGTTGTGCATATCACTCCATACCTCTCCACGTCAGATCACCGTTGTCTATACCGTTGAGTGGAGAAATTCTCATCTTCTTTCCGGAAGCCACCAAAGTCGTGTCACCATTATGGCCCGACGATGCAGGACCATCCGACCGCCGGCGATCGCACGCTTTTCGCACCATACATCGGGGCCGGGCGCTGACTCGGCGGCCGCCAGCATCCATTCCCTGCGCCAACACCTAGTGGCAACGGCGGCCTGAGAGCCGTGCAGCCCTGTGCCGCATATTGTCTTTCCCGTAGCTCACTCTTTCGAGAAAACAGTTCAGACGCCCTGCTTCCCAGACCAGAGTGGACCGAAATGCTCGTGGATTGTGTGAGGACGAAAGTTGAGAGTCTACCCACATCTTCGACCGAAGGCTCCTCTGCAGCCATGAACGCACTCGTTCAACAGCGAAAACTCCGCATCCTTCGCCGCGCCGGATGGCGACCAGCCAGTTCCGAAGAACTCGCTGTCTGCAATCTGATACGCGGACCTACGGGATAAATGTTGCTCCGGGAACGTTCGAGCAAACCCTGTCTTCGGGAGGCTAGCAGAGTTCGAGAAGAGACGCCGATCCATCGAGAGTGTGCGAGCACGTGTCTGCCCGATGTGGCGTGTAGCTCTGCGTAAAGGGCATTCGAAACAGAAAATTCCCTGCGCTGGGACACCCGATCCCGGTCCCTGCGCTTCCGCGACACATCTAGTTCCCAGACTCAGCGATCATCGGCAGACAGCTTTCAACCCACCGTGGGCCACTGGAGCTTGTTGGCCGTCACTTCGTAGAGCTGAGGTATCAGTATGCGCTGGAATCAGGCTTGAAGACATCTTGAGCATGCTCCAAGCGTCAGCACATTGTTTGCCCGCTGGCCCTCAGAATACGTCATCCAGGTGTTCAGTCTGCAGCGATATCATTTCATATCGGCTTCGGATCGACGTGTGTTGATCTCCTTCGTTCGAGTAATCAAAATGCGCGACGACCTCGCCGCCGTTTCGTGTGATCAGGCTTGTCGATAGAGATTGGCTCAAGTTATTCCGACAGAAACGAACGCAAACCTCACATAATAGAGCATGGCCCCTTCGTGAATAACATCCGACTGAACGAATCCTGGCCGAAATCGAATTCGGAATTACTCCGTCCGGGGAAGTTGGTTCTAGTTGATCGCTTGTGTCAACGCAAAACGTGCGGTGGTGCCAGTTGACATGACCCAGCGAGCCGCCACGGACGCCCGTGGTTCCGCCGACCAGACGGCCAGCATCCTGATTACTCGTTTCGATCATCACGTGTTCGAAGCCCAGTCAGTAATGTCGCGGAATCCGTACGGACCGGAACAATACTCCATCCGCCGGGAATCGCGCCGGATAGTCGAGATTACCTCCGGGTCCCTGCCACGTCAATCTCCGAATTGCAAATCTGTCGAAACCGAACATTCGTTCGTGTACAGCGACCTACTGAAATCGCTTCCTGTGAAGCTGGCACGATTTTAGAAAGAAAGACTTGCGACCGCAAGCTCTCCGATTCACGGGAATCCAGTGAAGAACGTCAGTAATTAATGTTGTCTAAAAACGTGGCTGCCTTCGATGCTATGGCAAAATTTAGTCTGGCAAAACTTGTAGATTGTATCGCCGAATCTGACGTCTCGTTTCCCGGATAGTTCCACGCCCCTGACCAAGCCACCTGGTGCTGCTGGCGAAAGACTCTCATTGCGTTTCGTAGTGTGTAAGCAAACCAATTTCGCTTCAGTTGTTCATACACTGAATTCACACGCCTTCTGCCTGTATGAACGGTCTGCAACAATTAACCAATCAGGATCCGATGATCGAACAATACAACAATAGTCAATATAAAGTAAAACGCACGCGAGGCTTAAACGACGATCATTGAGAATAGATGGAGATTTGGAGGGGAGTATTGGTTCCAAGTATATCGTTTTCGCCGACACTCTGAGCGAGTTTTATATTCAAGCTCATTTTGATCTCACGGTTCTTCGGTTTTCATTCAATGCGACATCATGTTGCCACCAATGAACGCCTTGCGTGAGGCCGTTGCTTATGCAATCAGTGACCACCCACAAGGTCGTTAGTCGGCCCGGTCTTTTCATGCCCAAAAGGAAAATCCCATTTTCGACCGCCGCTGTGGCAAGGTAGTTCGATCTTTCTCGGGTGTGCCCCGCCGC
>Ga0163217_1110597_pt1 | contig 11865 bp, 12 predicted proteins | sample SynspAceP_FD_185933 | JGI IMG/M metagenome (GOLD analysis project Ga0163217, IMG submission 185933) | Saline lake microbial communities from Ace Lake in Antarctica - Synechococcus sp. Ace-P (PacBio error correction) | ecosystem: Environmental > Aquatic > Non-marine Saline and Alkaline > Saline ... | reverse complement strand
TAGGCTGATTTTAAATTCTTTAAATCCACGGCACTTTCCACGGCCGCACGTCCAGGCCCCTATCAGTTTGGGTGAAATGCTCTTGGGACGGCTTCCTTACCCGATGTTGGAAAACACTTGTTTACAACGAAAATTAAAAAATAGGCCGTTACTTTGTTCCGTCAACTTAAATTGTATCGAAGAACCATAGTTCGTTATTAAATATAGTTAACATTGTCTTCAAAGCCATTGTGGTCGATCTTCTTCGTAATGGAGGAGGATGGCCCGTATAAAGAATTATTTGAAGCTGAAATATTTTATCCATTGGGCATCGGTCCATTAAAATCCCAAGAATTTACCGGCACCAGTGAGAAAGGTCTTTTCTTTGGTTTCGTTTTCTGGATCAAGCAAAGAAAAAAGAAAGAATTAAAATTTGAACAAAAAGTTTTATCAGATTATGACTAATAAATAGAGCTGAAATCAAAAAAACATTGTTAAATTATTGTTCATTCCAAAAATTTGCATAAAACACAAACAATTGGTCTTGATTCCTCGTTTTAGCAGCAAGTCTAAAATTATTCTGATGCCCAGTGACTGCGTCGTTTACCCCAATAACCAGGTATGGGAAAAGCCTCGATGAAGAATATTTTTATATTTGATTCGGTTTTTGGGTACTGAGCGATTTTATTCCTTTTTTAAAGTACTCGTTTCCAGTTTGGGTCTCAAAGGAAATTTGTTGAATTTTGCTTGGGTTGGGTCTTCTATCTGGTCCCAACAAGGGATCCTCCAATGCCTTTTGACCAAATTTTCTTTATAAGGTTTGATTGTAGATAGGGATTGGGTCTTCCAAGAAGTTTATAAGAGGAATTTTTGATCAAATTACGACCACAATTAATTTTTCTTGATATTTTCCTTTCCAATGCTCAACAATTTGCGTTAACCCTTCTTCTGCCAAGGTGTTGGTATGGAAAATAGATGGCATTCTTCTCTCGGCATCCTGTACCAATTCCATTACCACCCTTTTTTCATTTCTGATTTTTAAGGACCTGTGATCGATTTTCTTTTTTAGAATCGGTATTCTCTTGGCAGTCCGGCTTGTTTAAGAGCTTCCTTAGGTACCCTAGGGTGCTCTGTCCTGATAATGGATTCAGAGTGATTTCGTATTAGCACAGCTCCCCCCCAAATTTTTTTCTTTAATTTTTTTTTTCCTTTTCCCAACAAATAATTGGTTGCCTGTGGAGGCCTTAAAAGTGTCGACCGTGGACGTAATTGGTTATTAAGATATTTGAAGGAATCTATCGATCAACACGAAAAGGGGATGTCCGCTGGTAAGTTTCGGCAATAATATCTTTCGATCCCCTTTGGTGCGGCAATTAATAAAATCCATCGAACTGCCCTCATTTTAAGGAAAATCCAAAAAACCCTTGTTGAATTTCTCACCTTTTTCGTCCGAAGATCCAAAGATTACTGTATATTCCTGTGAAAAAGGCCTCGTCTTTCAATGGTCTCGCCAAGTTAGAAAGAAGGGGTTTGGAAATAGTCTGCTACGATTACTCCTATAGACCTTTTTTATTGGTTTAAGGCTCCTTTGATTCCAATTAGGATGATAGTTAAGTTCCTTTCGACCTGTCTGTATTTTCTTTATGGCAGTTTTTCGGATACCCTATTTCCCTTTCCTTTTATTTACTTAGAAACATATGAAACCAAGGGTATGGATACCACCCACAATTTTAGCAATATCCTTTAATGATGTTTTAGGTTTTCATGTAGTTCTTAGATTAAAATTAGTATAGGGAGCAAACCTTAATTGACTATTATAGTAAAACAGTAGGTTATAGGTTTTTTAAAAACAAAAGTTTCCCAAGTTGTTTAAAAATTTACGAAAATTCTTACTAAAATTCATTATTGGCATTTAATCTTCCGTAATCGGGGACAAACAATGCTTTGTTCAAGTCCAACCTAAATTTTTCAAAATAAAACTAATAGTTGTGTTTACTTCTCATTAGATTCGGTCTGTATTTTTATTGATATTATGGATACGAGGAAGCCTACTAATGAATATGGCTGTAGCTTCCAAAAAAAACAATGTAAGATATGTTGGAAGGAAGAAAAATAACACCAAGGAAATCTTCTCGAATAGTGTACCGGAAAGACTCTCCATTATTATTGATAAGATTCCAAAACTAGTACTCCAGAAAGGGACCTTTGATATTTTTAGTTTAGAGAATAGACCTAAAAGTAAACAGTCCCAACATACCTCCACTAAAAATAGAGGATAGATTCTCCACCAAGCATTTCCCAGCGGCACCTTTACGTAATCATGGGCTATGGCAATAACGATTTCCAATTACACTTATAATTGCCGATAATATATAAAGTACACGCATTCCTTCCTTGATCGGAGGCGGTCTTTTAAAATATTTGCTTGTAGGTATCCGTAAGAAAAAACGGTTAGCAGAATATTAAAAACTAGTAGAATGGTACTCAATACCCGCGGCAAAGATAGAGGCGAGCATAGCCCGTTATTCCTGCAGGGAAAGGGCATTAACAATAAAATAAGGGAAATCCAACTATCACTTTATTTTATATCCTGTAGCTCTACGGTAGGTGGCGCTGAAATCATTAATAGGCAAAAAGCGAGGTTGCCAATAAAAAGAAAAATCATGGAAAATAGGGAGATAGATCAAGCCGCCGATCAGTGCAGATTTTTGAGCTTCTTGGTCAGATTTGAGGGCCATTTATAACGCCTGACATAATTCTGATCTATACCATAATTTTGCAGTGGGTGATGAATACACCGTAAACAAGTGACTACCAGAAGGTGGGTTCGGATAAGCTAAGGCTGAAACTACCAAGGCCCAAATTGTTCAATTTTGGGCAGCAATGTTCGAAAAACCTGTCCAGACTTCGGCCATTATTAAAGAGAAAAAAACCAACACAGACCAAGGCTCCAAAACAATTAGAATTATGCCTTGAATTTGGCGTTCTGTCCATAATACCGCCCGTAATTCCACCCTAACAGGTAGAAGTATATAGATACTTACCAAACGCTAAATAAAATTATGGTGATCATTTATCCCATCCTTACAAATTGCATTTAGGTAAGGCCAAAAGGTATGAGTATGGTTCCAATACGGCATTAAACTGGGTTAATAAGTAACAAAAGGGACACATAATTCGAGCCCGGCCAAAACGTTGTTTCCATATAGGTATAGGCCGCAGGGACTATTTATTTTCTGATACAACGGGACAAAATACTTTACTGCAATCAAGGAGCTATTAGGGAGGGGAAAGGCTAAACCGCCAAACCGACATTTCCCCAATTGGATTGGATAGGCATTCCCTTGGAAAGTGCAATGGTAAACTTATGCTATAACGAGGTAAGCAAAAAAGAACATGTAAACCACCCAGCCCGCTGATGTCGTTATTACCCATGGATAAGACGAAGGAGGTTCTACCTCTTTTTAAAAAATGAGGCTCCGAAAAGGGGCTATTCCTTCCTAGTGTAAATGAAGAACGATTAAATAAATCTAAACTGTTTCATTGTTGTTTGGGCTATTTTTAGGTTTTGGTATTTTTTTTAAAAGGTAGGGATATTCACGCTACTTAAAAACGTTGGCTAACTTGGTAAAAAATTCTTGATTTTATTATATCGTCAAAGCCTTTTAATGATAGAGGGATATACTGTTAATGAGTATTCCGTTCACATTATTTGCTTTATCGATTAAGCAAGATATTAATTTATTTCATAATATCAAAAGAAAGTGGGGTTTATTTGAAAAGGTTAGTGGTTTAAATTTTTAAAACCTTGTCTGCGGAATTTTTAAAATATATTGCTGAGTATGGACAGACAGCCCTATTTTTTTCGATAATATAGATTGAATTACTTTTCAAATTATTTAGAGATCACTTCCAATTCCTTGAACTGTTTGAGGAGGGGGCAAGATATGGCCGCACAATCCCAATAGTGAAAGCTGCTCTTTTGTCCCTTAAAATAACCCGAGCCATATTTACCAATATTGTAAAAGGCATTCTTGCCCACTTCCATCGCCACCCATTTAGGCCTTATCGGACAATTCATTATTTTTCCTTGTAAAACTCACAGCCAAACTGAGAATTTCTGAAACTTTAAGGCGTAGGAATATCACAACTAGGATGTTTAGCGTTAATAAACCTGAATTTCAATTATTTGATTCTTTACTAAAAGTTTATCTTTTTTGTTGCCTAAAGATTAATTTATTATCCAAACTCAGGTTGATTACAAAAAAAGTTATAACTTAAGTGGATTCAAAAAACAATTATTTTTTAATGAATTACATCAAAAATTATCTTCATTTTCAACAATTGTCTTTTTTTCAATACTATTAAGTTTCTTGCGATCCAGCTAAAAAGCAAGTAGGAAAGTTCCACCTTCCCAACATACTTTTTCTGTATTGCCGACGATGCCACCTTTAAGCACAGGGGCTTATGGCAGCTCTGGGTAAAACGCCAGCGTTCGACGAGTTGCTGAGCAAGGGTTTACTTTTTACTAACGGCATATACTTCCCCAATGCAAAAAGTGCGCACCTTCACGTTCTTGTTATTGTAACAGGTCGTAATTAACCCATGGCAATTGGAGAGGCTGGAAATCATTGGAGTATTTTCCAACTAAATTTAAGACTTTATGCTGAAACGGCTAGTGAGAACGGCTATCATGGTTTGGTTTAACTGCCAAGGGATTAGCACCAACTGTGGCATTAACTAAATGCGGAACAACGACTTGTTTTGGGAAAAAAGAATTTAATGAAAAGAAAACTACCCCTCCCACAAATTGCCAATTGTCGATATAGATTTACGCGGCAATTTTGTGGAATTTTTTAAATGAGAAATCAGAGACGAACCATTTGTTTTGGTATGGAGGGTTCGAACCCCACGTGAATTATGAAATATTGTAGTGCGTATAAACAAGGGCAATAAAAAAGCTCGAGGATGTTTGATTGATGTGTTTCGGATTTTGGCCAGACAATTGAAGTAGTCAGAAACAGATATGCATTGTTACGCTTTCGAAAAGAGAAATACTTCCGATTCACATTTTGGAGGAATGCTAAAAACTCTAGAAGACCGGGGGAATTGCTAGACAATACATTGTTATCCGTATCATCGATAACGGCACGCCATTTCCCACTGGTTTAAAGGGCAAGCTTGATGAGTATTCCAAAACCATTTTGCCACTTGCTATTATGTGAAAGATGGAGTAAAACAACTCGGTTCGTAATTATTAATGATTTTGTAAGTTTTATCGCATTTTGCACCAACATTTCTTGATGCTGGCCGGTATTGAACAATCTGATTCACAAATGCAACCAAGTTTGGAAGGAAGAAGTTTAACTGATATTTTGTATCTGATAGTGGGAAAAATATATCGGAAGGACCAGAGACATTTGTTATTAATTGGGAAGAGCGACATGATGTAGGGTAAGACCAAATGATTTGGGATATCCAATCAGAGGAATTCGCAAAGGGAGATTATTACGTTGTACTTAATTTTTGAGGACAGACCGACTGGCCTGCGGGAAATTCGGAAACAGGGTTTATGTAAACACGGATGGAGGTGCCAACCAAAACTCAAATATTGAAATGACCGAAGGAAATTAGGGCAAATAAGTATGGGATCTCTGTTTTGGGAACCGCCCCAATAAAGAGGTTATTATAATTAGTAGATGATCCGCTTTGCATTAATAATCTGATTAGACCCAGCCCCGGATTATCAGATTACTACGGACAAGCTAGTTAAACACAATTAATTGAAGAATTAAAAAAACAAAAAGGATCCTCGCATACTGGAAATGGCATGTTTTTGATTTGAGTATCTGTACGCAAATGAAGCGGACCGAAATTCTTATGAGCGCCAAATGAATGGCGAAAACCCTAACGCCGGTTGTTCAACAAAACCGATTTTTGAATCGGCAGAGATGACAAAATTGTTAAAATGAAATAATTAAGGATAAAGCCAAATAATCTCAAACTGCACTAAAAATAATAGATTTTTTCAGATTGTTTAGGTTAAGGTCTTATGAATGGATTTTAACAAGGGATCTCAATCTCTTTCATTTTTTCTTATAGGATTTTTCAGTCAACTCGCTGATAACTTCATTGATTTCCATTCGAATTTTGCCCAATTTAAATTTAAATCCGTTTCCTCTGGGGTCTTTTGGACAGATGGAGAGTTCATCCCGAGTAGTATCCTTTAAAAGTCTTTTACCCAACTTCCATTCTAGTAGTGCATATGAACGCATCAAAGCGGTTACTATAATAATCATACGTTCTCAGAGTAAGATCATTACCCCAGTTTTCAAGTTTTCCTCCTTTCAAAATGGACTATTACTTCTCCCCCCTCCAAAACCTTCCTACGGGAATTTTGGCTCCTGCATTTCCAACAAACAGTTGGATTTAACCAATCCATATTAGTAAAGGTCTTTTGACTCGCAAATCCAGGTTTGAAACCACCCAGGCCACCGGATTATTACAGGAACATGAAGTGGACTGGTCATATAGGATTTGGACGGGAATTGGCGGGCTAGGTTTTTTGTTTGCAGGGTGCTCTTCCTTCGTAATCCAATACCCATTCCCCTTGTGCTCATTCCATGTATGCCCCATATTATATCATGTCAGAGGTGAATATTTACTATCGTATTTTCAGACAAGTCTAAATCCTCTAATTGCTTAATTAGCTTCCCTACACTTCTGTCCACTCCAGGGAACTGGCCATATAACTCTTTCATCTTCGTTTTGAACTTTAATAATGTCCAGATTGGGATAATCAGGATGAGGGACTTACCATTATCCTGCTCTTTTATAGGGAGCCCAGTCCTCATCAGCTACCGTACCATTACTATGAGGCATCTATAGTGAACACTTAAGTAGGAAATGGTTTCTCTTTATATTTTCCATAAAAGCCAAGCCTATCAGTCCAAAATATTCTTACTGTTAACCCCTTGCATTTTAAAACCCCCCCGGGTTTTACCACCCCGTCTTCTTCCAGATTGGGACTATAGGTGACTCACCTCCACCGTAATTACCCATAAATATTGATATCCTTGGTTAGTCGGATAAAAAACCGCTGGTCGCGTCCCTTGGACCTGTCCAGTCGCCCAGATGCCATTTGCCTACTAAGCCTGTTTTTATATCCCGCTTAATGAAAAGTACTTTCAGGAAGTGAAACTGTTCCGCGGTCAAGCCCAATTGGATTATTGGGATCGTACACCTTTGTGGCCAGGCTGAGCCAATAAAAATCCCAAAACCCCATATTCTGAGGGCATACTGGCCTGTCATTCAGGGAACCCTAGATGGGTCTGCATACAGGTGTGGTGGACAAATGCATTTCAAAAAAACTCGCCACTTTGTTTTGTAATAGATCAAAGATGGCGGCGTAAAAAGCCTGGCTATTCCCGGATGCTCCAAAGTCCAATATGGCCTGGTCATCGGTATAGGATGAACAGTATATTTGGCGGTTTTAGACTGTGGCATTTAAAAGGGCGAAAACAACAAAACACATAAAAAATTATCTGAATGTATATCCCTATTAGGCCTTTACATAAATGTCAATAAAACAATAGATTATTAAGTTTTCTGAATTTCTTTAATACGATGAAAAAGTTAGGAAATTAGCATCGTGATTATTATTAGCCCCGCCAAACACCATCATCGTATGCTGTTCTAGAAAGAAATAAGAATATCCTTCCTTTTACCATCAAATCAACATAATTTGAAACCCATGATTTGACATCTGGATGCTGTAAAATCACCTTTCTTTGATCCATTGGACTAATCCGGGGAAGAAAATAATGCCAAGGTATTTCTAATCTTGGCAGGATTTGTGCCTTCATTATCCTTTTTATTTCTTCAGGGATTACATTGGCTAATGTCCAATTAAGTCCAGAAGCTCATCGTATTTGATGCATAAATTTTTTGCTGCTCCTGGGAAATCCATAAAGCCAGTATTGATATCAAAAGAAGCATTTTTACCATCAGCACTTTAATTTTAAACAAAATCTGCTTTTTCCTCTAAGTAGAGCGATCATCAACACGCAATAATCCCCACAGCTGTCCATCCTTATCTACGACGCATTGCCTTTAACCAGCGCCAAAATTTCCACCATCAAAGGTAAGTTGAGTCATAGTATAGAATGTTACTGGACGTCCAACTATTCAGCAATTCAACAAATCGGAATCGGTATATTGAGCTGAAAAGCAGTAAATTGCGCCATATCTTTTTCCCCATTTTTTAATTGGGCCCATGGCACTTTCCATAAGCTCCTCCAATTCTGCCCAATATACGTAAGATTGCCCGATAGGTGCACAATGAATATTCCCCTTCTAGATTAAACCGTTGTAAGCATTTGCTTGGCGTTGGTCCAGGTGTTCCCTCATCTCTGAAAGTCTGACAGCGTATTTCCATTGATGGTCTGTCGGTGCCTAAAACCAAAGCTTTCCTTGATTGACAAAAAAGCTTAGACCAAAATTGCGCCATCAATCTCGGGCTATTCTGGGCTCCAGGATTTACTTTATTTTTAGACGTGTTAAATTTTTGGGAAGCTGCTCTCACATGTTCATTGGACTCAGGTCAAAAAAAACTCATTGAGAAGCCACATAATCCCCATTTGGTTAGAATCGCCAAGCGAGGGAGCCAATATATTTTCCTTTGAAGATGCAGGGCTATAGGCCCACGACTTTTTTCCTGCACTTTTGAATCGTCTATTGCTGGGGCAGTTAAGGAAAACACTGCTAAAAAGGTAAATTTAGAATTAATGTGATTTTTTTCATTTTCGGTTAATTGTTAAAAAGTGTTAATTATTTGGAAATTTCCCTCTTTTATGAGCTGACCTTGTAGGCGAGCATAAATGAGGTAAATGATAGATGTTGGTCTTAACTTACAATTATTTGGTATAAATAAAAGGGTTAAAGGCTAGGTAACTGGGCATTGAACGTTATGCGCCAAGTCTTAAAGCTCTTTGTATAAAATATTGCTCGTTCTGGATAGGTATTAGACTAAAATGTTTTTTTCGCCCCAAATCTTTTGTCTAGCTTGTAAAGCTCCAAATGGTCGTCCTCGAAATAATGATAATTTCCAATTATCTTTGCGGATAGCACTAACAGGGAGTGTTGTAGTATAATAATGCGGGCGAGTGCCAAAAGAGCGCCTCCCTATCCAGCGTGTGATTTTGGGTTTTTAAAATGGCATAATGATATTACCATCTTGCTGGCTATCTTAATTGGGTCTTATCCAGTCCTGGTACTTCCATTTTAAAAGTAGGTAAAAATCATCGATATCACAGGGTAATCACAGTTACTTCCGGCTTTTGTAATGCCTGGCATTTTATTAATTAAGGGCTCTCTTATGCCTCCTTCATATAGGATCCTTTTCCGGAACGTAAAGGGTATTGTTTGGCAACGGTTTTCAATCCTTATATTTGCAACTCTTCCCGCCATTGTCAGAAAGATTATTATAATTGTATTATTTGTAATCCCGGCCTTTCTATAGCATTCAGTATGCACCAACATTTTCATCCAAACTGGCTACCATCGCGGCATATTCGTAATTTCTGATTCTTTCATTTCCGGCTTTAACTTCTTTTTGTAGTATTCCACAGTTTTTGGTTTTCTTCAATAGGGGTATGTTACTGTGTGGTACCAAAGGCAGAAAAAATGGGGCACTGCTTTTTTCTTTTTTATTTAATTTGCACGGCTTTATCCGTGAGCACATCGGTAAGTAGCTAGGTTCTTTATTTCTTGTTCATTTGATGATTCTTTGCATTAAATTTTGGAATATATCTATTACTGTTCCTTGAAATTTTGACCCCTTAAAAGGAGACCAATAGGTATCAGGCTCCCACATTGTACCTCCAATATGACAATCCAAATCCCTGTGCTCAGGATAATGGGCGCATCTCTAAATGCCATTTGCCCGATATGTGCTGTGAAATAGGCCTGACTCTTTGAAAAATCTCGCATAGTGGATCTTCCAATGGCAAAATTGCCAATGTAGCTGGGGCAATAATTTATCTTTGCTGTTGGAGTTTGCAGTTCCTTGCGTTTTTGTCATGCCAAGTAGTCATATGTAAGCGTGCGGAAATTTTCCGGCATTATGGAGGCTCTGTTGGAGTGACAAATTGGAGCCGCTGCATAGCATTGGTAAACTTCAATTCCCTGTTCAGCCAAAGCCATCCAAAATTAGGTGTTTCATGGAGATTACTGCCATTATCACTTAAATCTGACCAGCCCAAGTCATCTGCAAGAATAAAAACGACGTTTAATTTTTCATTTTGCCTTTGAGCTATAACTGAGCCATAATAAAAGAAAAAACAAACAGCCAAAAAAGTTGTTCCCAATATTTCCTTATCTTAAATAAGTTTTTTAATGTTGTCCTAGTACGTATTTATATTTCCACCTAGGCTGTAATGCAAACAACTTAAAAATCTATTTCATTTTTTAAAGTCGTGTTCCAATTCATAAATCTATAAGTTTTCAATTCTTTATTTGAACCCATCTTGAATGGGTTTTTCATCTAGTAGTCTCATTCGATTTGTGGGCATTAATAAGGTACAAAACTGTAAAGGTCTTCGCTTCCTTGTTTGGCGTCCATGTAAACTATATAAGTAGTTATTGACTAAGGCAATTCATTTTTTTTTTAATACTTGACCTTGTTGGCTTAAAATATCCCTGACTCGGAAAATTTTAACATTTCTTGGCGTTTTCACTGTTTTTGAGACATACGATGGGCAGCTTACCCCTGCAGCTTGCACTTAGGGACATCCAGGTAGCGTTCCATTCTATAGAACAAAATGCACATGCGTGGCAGATAAGGCCACAGGAACGATTTAGACCGTCTATTTTTTTAGGAATCATGGTCCGGTATGGGAATTCCATTAAGGGCCGCGGTTAAATGGGCTAGGCATTCCCAATTATCCTCAAAGAAACAATATTGTCTTTTTACTGGGTATTTTGTGTACGGGAAAAAAAACTGTCCATTTGGAAATTTCGCCCATTCGCAATGAGCTATCGTAGTGGGAAAAAAAACTCAGGTGTTATTTTTCCGTAATTTGCCACATCGTGTTCAGTGATGGATTATATTCTCCATTTCAAACCCTGCGACCTTCCCTAACATATAATTGAAAAAAGGGAAAATTGTTTTGTTATCTGTTAAATTCGTCTAGTGGGAAGATTGTACTTTCGGGCCATTTTTCTATGTTCCTCCGGTATTTGGTATCGTTTTTGTAGGAAACAAATTAAGTCCTAAGCAATGTCCCTATTGGCGACGCAAAGCGATTTCGCGTTTCTATAGTTTTCCTTCTATATAGGCCCTTTGTTTTCTTCAGGGTAGGGGAAAGGCTATTTTGGGATTCTTAGGGTTAGTGTTTGCCATCGACTTTTGGATCGGAAAAGACGGTTTATGAACCAATGCCCTAACCATAGTATCAGAAAATGTTCCCGGGATAGTATCCCCAGCCTTCATGGAAGTTGTAGGTGCACTTAAATCTTTTCCGATTTTTAGATTCGTTCAAAAATAAGGGTGTAATTAAAAGACTGCGGTTGCTTAATTATCAGCGTTCTTTTCTTCTTAAAAATCCTACTGTTATGGATGGTCAGTGGTCATTGGGCCAATTAAACGGTAAGGTGTTACGGCCGGTTAGGGACCATCATTCTTGCCAAGGCCCCGGTACTGCCGGGGAAGAAAAACCTCCCTTTTTATTCATTAATCCCAAAAAAATTAGGATTTACCGCCTGGCATTTGAAGGGCTCTTTATATTTCATTCCTTGCCCCTTTTTCGCGCCCCCCTAGGGAAAGTAATTCGGCCGCCCAGCTGCCCAAGGAAATTTTTTTTTCTTTTCCTCCTTTTCAGACCGTCT
>Ga0163217_1083737_pt1 | contig 11865 bp, 6 predicted proteins | sample SynspAceP_FD_185933 | JGI IMG/M metagenome (GOLD analysis project Ga0163217, IMG submission 185933) | Saline lake microbial communities from Ace Lake in Antarctica - Synechococcus sp. Ace-P (PacBio error correction) | ecosystem: Environmental > Aquatic > Non-marine Saline and Alkaline > Saline ... | reverse complement strand
AAAAGAATAGCAATTTGAAAAAATCCAATGCTACAGAGTAACTATTAGTTGGAATGATACGAATAAAAAATTCATACTCCTGACTTTCATCTGCAACAGTGGGTTGCATGGAAATTCCCGATAAAAGAAGATTGTTGCCATTACCACAGTAGTACCTCTATTCTTTTCTACTTTTAAAATTTAAATTTTAAGCTTGTTAGAACACAAACTCTATAGCTTTTGTTAAAATATTGGGAAATACCTTTTTTTAGCATTAATTTCGATGTGTATCCATGTTAAAAATGGTTTGGATATACTATAGATTAAGAGGTAATAAATTAAATGATTACAGTATCTATGTTAGTATTAGATTTTCTGACCGAAATTATTTGATTTGAAAGTTAATATTAAGTTCATCCCCGGTATGCTATGCTTAATTTGGTGCAAAGGAGCAGGAAAAATCGACCGTGTTTAAAAAATTTTATCTGGGTGAATTGCACCCTTCAACTGGGGAAATATCCACTTGGCCCTGACGACGTTTAACTACTTTAAAACAAGATCATACGGTTTGTAAGGAATTACACCGTTTAGAAACGTTATTATGGGACACCGATTCGTTTGTATGAAATTATGAAAGAAAAAAAGACACTGTCTACATGAAAGAAAGATTTTCACAGATGAAGATGGCATTCGTGTCTGCTGAATTAGAAGGTGAATTTGCCAGAAATTAGATGTTTGGGAAGCTGAACCTCAAAAGTGCTGTTTTTACTTCAAGGTTTAGGCAATTTTAGAAAATCTACATGACACTTAAAAATGAGTGAACTATCAGGAGGCACAAAAAGGTAAAGTTCTTTTTAGCTCAAGCAACTATTATGGCAAACCAGATGTTTCTTTACTGATGAGGCCCTACCAATGGTTTAGACAAAATTATCCATTGAATGGTTTAGAGGGAATTTTTTAATTTCAACTCCCTAATACCGTTATTGGTGGTTTTCCCATTGACCGTCATTTCTTTAAATTAAAGTTGTACTCATATGGGCTGATTGTTGACTTTGGGTTAAAATCAAAGTTTTATGTTTGAACCTATGACTTCTGGTTGAATCAGTTCAACTAGCTAGTTAAAAATTAGCTGTGTGATGGCTAATGCTAAAAAAAGAGATCAAATTAAAGAATGCAAGACTTTATCGCACGATTTTAGTGCTTTAATGCCCTCTAAACTAAACAAAGCGACTTTCCACGTAAAAAAAACATTGGAAAAAATCCACCATTTAGATGATATCCAACCTCTTTCACGTTCGTTACCCATTTGTCGCTTTGTTTCTCCAGATAGGAGAAATTCGGGAATGAATTTTAATTCGTGTTGAAAATATCCTCCAAAACATCGATGGCCAAAAAAAATATTAAGCAATAATTACTTTTCTTTAAATAAAGATTTGATTAAAGTTGCTTTTAGCAGTATGAATGAAGCTGCTATTACGGTTCTTTTTTAAAAATTATCAGGGTGAAATGGGAAACCTGATTCCAGGGAACATTTAAATGGGGTGTTTTGACAACTTCCTCAAAAAACCTACTTGCCTTAAGACACAACTTCAGAATTTGAAACAGGGACTGATATGGACTATTTGTAGATTGGTTACGCCCAATTTGCTTTCAGCAGAAGAAAGTGACAATACTTTCTTAGTAGTTTCTTAGGACGTATGCTTTTCTCTGGGTAAGATGTTATGAAAAAAAATCGGCGTTCTTCGGAAGGGCGAAAAAGTTCGTTGTATGTTATTCAAAATGATGTTAAGTTAAAGCAAATGTGTTGGTTTTAGCATGACCCCAAACCAAAACCATTTAGAATTTAAGAGTCTATCACAGCTTTTTAAATTGATTTGGTTTAATTGACATTAAAGGCGCTATGTTATTCGCATCACATGACTACCAATTTCGTTCAAAACGATTGCAAATCGTATTATCGAAATCACTCCAAATGGGTGTTGTTTGACCGTGCGGGAAACCATATTGGACAATTCTTAGAGAAACCCAAAAACGGTTCAAGAACAATCAAAGAGCTTTATGCTAAATAATTTCGTGATAAAAATTAGACCACAGCCAACCTATTCTTATTTGGCCTGCGATTCTGTTTTTTTATTTGTTTGCATGCTTTGTGGACCTTTTATTGCTTTCCCTTTAAACGGTTCTTTCTTTACTCTTCAATCACTCTTGGACCTTTACCATTTAATACTTCTACGTATGTGACGTTTTCTTGAATCGTAATGATCCAATATCATCGGCTTTAATTCCTGGAATATTTGTTAAACGTTCCAACAAATCAACATCTCTTAATTTTCTTTTTTGCGCCATAAATAAATTTCGTTATACCTCGGTTCATCTCTTTTGTTCGAGCTGTTTAACAATCAACCGTTTCTTGCATTTTCTTTTCAAATGCTGATTTATGCGAATTGAACAAAAAGCGAACTAATTTGGAGCCGCTAATTTTCAGTGATTTCTTGTGTTGCGTAAGCTCTTTACTTCTTGCACCAAGTCTTCTTTAGGGGTAACAACGTTTATAAGGCTTTGTTGCTGGTTTTCCCAGCACGACCGGGTTCTTCCTGTCGATGAATAAAACTTCTCTTTTTCTACAGGGCACATCCATAGTTGATGGACGTGTTGTCACGTTATTCGATGATCAATGGCCGCGAGCTGCTTACTCAGTCGCTACCAAAATAACGGAATTTTTCCTTTTTAAAATATCCATCACACTGAACGATCTTCTTTGCACCATTCCACCCGTTTTGAATTTATTCAAATGGTTAAACTCCCAGCTTTATTTCAGAGACATACAATTGAATTAACGGCCTTCTATGTTGGTATTTACAAAAATCAATACAGCTATCTGGATTTTTCAAACAATGAGTAAATCCAAACAGCTTGCTTGGTTTCTTATCCGGCCTCAACTTTTTAAATAAAGATTGAAACAATTTTAGGCTTAGATTTGTTCTTGTTGCTTTCAAATCTTAACGGATACTTTATTCGGCTTTCATATAAGAAACTAGCTATCGTCAACTTTCTGCTGGCATTGTGCTGAAAACAAGTGTTTTGACGTTCTTCTGGTAGGAATTCAAAAATGCAGCCCCATTTGATCAATAAAGCCCAATATTTAACATATCATCGGCTTCGTCAATTGGACCAAGTTACCGTAGCTTATCACTTTAAATTGTTCCGTTTTTTGTAAATGATCGATACTCGTCCAGTGTTCCGACTACCGATGTGGACTTTTTTTTTTGGTTTTATTTCTGAATTTTTGGGTTTCAAAAAGAGGGATTTCCCAAAAACAGGCAGTAGCTCTTTAATGCGTTTTTTAAACGCCCAATATTGGTGATTGTCTTCTTTTACTTGCAAGCAAGTTTCTAGTTGCGGTTACTAAGACTAAGGCTTGTGGATGATTTTCTTCCCAAATGACATTTTCACATAATGGGAAGACCCGGTAAACTCACTGTTTTTCCATACCCGTTTGTGACTTCAACCAATTCACCATCTTTTTTGGCTAATGCTAAGGGTAACCACTTCTTTTTGAACAGCAGTAGCGCTTATAGTAACGTTAAACTTTTCTAACGCCTCGATAAGTTCCTTTGTGCAAATATTAAATTCTTCAAACATATTTCTTTTCATAATAACCTCACTCATTTGTTTTATTTTTATTGTATACAGGATTTCTGTTCTTAAATAGGCTTTTTTCGCCAACGAAACCTTAGCAGGTCTCTCCAACAATTTTTAACCCACATTATCGCTAAACGAATGGGCTTGAAACTAACTAGTTAAGTTTCGGTTTTTTTTCAATCAGATAAACTTCTTTTTCTCATCAGTTAAATTATAGCATTTATTTAGGTGAAATAAAAAAAATCTCTACTATTTCTTCTATTTAATCAGTTCTTTGAACTGTTTGCTTTTTTTCTTTTTCGAGTATACTTGGTCCTAACAGGGAAAAGAGAGGAACTTTTAGTATGACTAAAATAAAACAAATTTGGGTCACTGGAACAATAGCAGAGGAATGGCTATGTTATTACCAAGATTAAAGACGGCTTTAATTGTTTGATGCCGGGAAGCTGACTTTTCAAAAATTCATGGAACGCTATCGAGAGTTTACAAGTAATGCCTGTCGCTATCTTATAAACTCATTTGCCATTACGGATCAACATTGCGCGCATTAGAAGAGACTCGTACAAACCTATTAATATTCCGGTTTATGTTATCCACTAGAAAAAGATGGCCAATGAACCCTACACTTAACCTTCGCAATCGCTCTTAAAATACTATTATTGCTCACCAGCTGGAAATATTGAGTTTCGAAAACGATGGAAGATTACAATGTTTTGATGAATCGAACTTCGTGTTTGTCCCTAACTCCTGTTCATTCTCCTGTGGAGTTAGCTTTATTTTTCTGATTTTGTATCACTGTTGGTGATTGCGTTTATTTTAAAAATGGTGTGGGCCGTTCTGATCTGCCCTTAGTAACTCAAAAGATTTATTTAAGGTATTTAAAAGAACAACGCTTTACAGTAGCCGATAAAGATGCTAATTTATCCAGGTCATGGTGAGAAATCGACTATTTGGAGACAAGAAAACTATCCCAAGGCCCTTTTTCAATTAATTCTTAAACGAAAAGTGGTACTAACACAAAGAACCACTTTTTTATTTTTTACACAATTAGAGGAAAATCTATTGGAAAAACTATTTTATTTTACATACAGGCGAAAACATCGGCTATGAGTGAAAGACCAAAACTACTGGTAAAGTTCATCCAAATACAGGAAAAAATCCATTACAAAACACAGCCATTTATTTGATAAAAGAAGCCAAACTTGATTGGCTAGAGGGATTTTTTTCAACTGGCCTTTCTCCTCATATCACTCCTAAAGAAATGCTGGCTTTTAAAAAAAATCGAATCCGAACAGCTATTCTTTTGCATGAAGCTGATGGTTTTTGTTATTACTCACGGAACAGATACTTTTAGAAGAACAGCTTATTTTTGAGATTTAAACCTTGGTAGTCACGCTTTGCCTATTGTTCTTACCAGGTTGCCATTGCGTTTCAAGTAATGAAATTGGTTCAGATGGATTATACAACTTCCAAAGTGCGGTTTGGGGCTTAAGCTTTATCCCGATGAAGCTCAAAAAAAGGGTGTTTTAGGTCGTTATGGAATGATGAGATTCATACCCCGCTCGTTTATGTGGACGAGACACATTATTCCAAATGTTGCTTACCTTTCAAACACCTACTTTTTGGACCAATTGGTTTGATTTTCTAAAAATGAAGTCTTAATTTTTCCCCAAAAACTCATTACCAGAGAAAAATTCACCATTTCTTTCTGGTTGATAAAATGTGTATGTTATTAAAAGCCTTATGCTGGAATGGACGGTACCTTTTTTGAAGCTCTTAACAAACCTTGAAACCGATGGGCTAGTCATCGAGCTCTTATGGTTGCGGGTAATTTGCCACTTTGCTGTTCTTACCTTCGTGCATTCGATTATTAGATAAAAAGAGTCCCGGTTGGTTTTAGGTTTCCCGTTCATTTAATTGGAACGCGCAAGATGATATATACGACTACATTTGGGTGGTGGGGGAAACAACTACATGAAGCTGGCGAGTTTTCTTCACAATTGGGTGACCCGGTCCTAAGGCTCGCATTAAATTAATGGTCGCTTTAGGATTTTACCACTCGAGAACCCAAGTTGAATTGCTTCCAGTATTTTTAATGAAATTTTAGGTGGCATTGCGCTAAAAACAAAAAATCGCATATATAAAGAAGCTGAATCAAAAAGGATTAAAAAGAACACACTAAACTAGTATATAAACCATTTCCGTTTAGGCGTGTTTTTTGTGTGCTTTTTAAAGTGAAGAGTTGAATCTGGGATTAGTAACCCGTGTCCTTGTGCGGATTCTGTGTATAACGGATGGAAATCGATTAACTCTGATGGGTGCCAAATTCCAGTTAATTACGCCCCATTTCCTAAAAAAAATGAGTTGATCCGCTTCAAAAACAATCGTTGATAGCGATGGGCAATGATTAACGTCGTCCGTTCCGGTCCATTCAGGGCGCTGGCAATGCTTTCTTTGCACATGCGCTTCGGAACCACTATCCAAATTGGAGGTTTGCTTCATCTAACAACAAAATCTCGGGATTGTTTACAATGCTCGGCGCAATAGCTATCCGTTGGCGCTGACCCCAGAAAGTTTCATTTCCCTCGCTCCTTCCGACAAGTGTGTCAAAAGCATTCGAACATCTCTTCAATAAATTACAAAGCGGCATTTGCCGATTGTTGCCTGCACTTCGCACAGCTTTATTGGAGGTCGATTTTTCAGTAAATTACGATATTATCCCAATAATCGTTCCACTCCAATAAAGGGGCTCTCTGAGAAACATTTAACCAATTCGCTTTCGCAATTAGATAGGGCAATGTTACAAATCGTGTTCTCTCCCAAAAGTATTTTTCTCCAAGATGTTCGGATGAGATATAAAATTCTTTCCAAGAGGTGAAAAAGGGTTGTCTTTTCCTCCTCCACTTGGACTACAAATTGCTGTAAACCAGTGACCGGGTTGTTACTGGAACGGAAAACATTCTTTACACCTCTACACCTGAATCATACGCGAAATCGACCGCTTCGAAACGCACTACTCCTGCAGAAATAACTGTAACTTCCTTCAGTTTTTTTCAACTGTCCATATCAAGAAATCTGCGTGGATTCGTTTCCGTCGCTGCGACTGCTTTTTGGAGGAAAACGAGTAAATACTTGGGTCATTCCATGGCAACGGAAGAATATCTGGGAATAATAAAAAGTATTGATTAGCAACAGTGGTCCCTGCACTCAAAAGACCTTTTTATACTTGTGATCCACCATATCCTAGATAACAACAACAATACTCATTCATGGAACAGAGTCATAACTGGGAGATATAATGGACTGGACTTTTGCTTCTTTCAAGCCATTGAAAAATAAGGGAACGAATAGCTTTCTCTCCTTTTCTCACCTTCTTTGGGGTTCTGCCTTGATAAAGCCCTTTACTAAAACGGATATTCACCTAAACACTCTACTTAGGTGACCAGATAATTTTGCCATCTCTGTTTGTGTTGCTCGGGCAATTTATACATGATATTACCGAGCGCAAATGGATAGCCAGGCCTAATTGGTACGCTAGTAAGCATAAGGAAGTGTGAATTTCTCAATCTTAAGATACAAGGAGAAATTCCCACTGACCAAATAATGGATATCATTTCCAGTGATAAATGAAACAAGGTGCTCTGAAACAAGTTGTTTCAAACATGATGTTATCTTTGCGTAATTCGAACTCATCGTCTCCCCAGTTTCATTTGTCATTTCATAAATAGGAAACAGGTAAACCTAAGAACTTTATTCCATAATTTAATACGTAAGTCTGCACCGATTGTCTCCCCTACTATAAGCTAATTAAATTTAGAGCGATTTAGTCCACCCAATAAGCCCCTGTACGACAAAAACGGCAAATAGAAAATAAACCCTGTTTGGCCAGCTAAAGGATGCTGCTGCTTAAGAATCCACTTAGCTCTTTGTAACTAGCGGGATGGCTAGGACTGCCACCCGTTGGGAAACAAAGGAACAATTAAAAAAAGCAAGTGCCATTCTTCCCTTCGGGCCAATTGAGTTGATTCAACAAAGCAAAGAAATTTTTTATTGATCCTTTTGTATTTACTTTATTTCCAAGATATCCCTTCTTTCTCTTCTTATTCTTAGCTGATTAATTTGAAATTCCACTAATTTTACAAATTAGTCTTCTTTTTCACCGGTTATCTGTCTACTATTGTAAACGTAACCAACTTATTAAAAACGAGTTTTGTTATCAAAAAAAACGATTATACTATCTTTAAATCCAATATACATGAACAAAGGTCCTTATTAACTAGAATAGAAAAAGCCGATACTCCTCTCATAGATAGATGAAATGGAGTATCGTTAGATAGAAAAAAGCTGGAAATATAGTATTGGGTACCGACCCCCAAAAAGTTAGAGAGAATAATTCTAATTTTTGGGGGTCTTTTTGTATGGGCTAAATATCATTTGCTGATTTATAAAATTGAAAATGTAAAGGAGTATCAAAATGGAACGTTGACATTATGATCTATTGGCAAAAAATATTGTATGCCAAGTCATCACCTATAAACAGTGGTGTCAATCTTTTATACTCCATTATGGGAAAAGAAGGGCTATCGAAAAAAAACAAAAGAAGTCTATTCTGTTCATTTTCAAAACTAGTGTATACCAATTTATGAAACGAACAGGCTGCTCTTATCAAGAAACGGCTTAATTCCTTCGGAATCAGAGATCTCTATCATTGACGAACTGAATCGTGCATTTAATTAAAAAAGGTATAGGGAAGGCTGAAATTTCAACCAAAGGGCGACCTTCTATGTTCTAAAACATCCAAAGAAAAAAATAGAAAGTAAAGAAACTATGTTTCTAAAGAGCAAAGAACTAAGCATGAGAATGAGCTTCTTCGTTAGAGGATGGCTTACTTTAAAAAGTTAAAAAGCCTTACGAGGAGAATCGGGATGCCTACCTCGAAAAATAGCACCAAGCGCGTTGGCATTCGAGCTCAAAGAAGAAGGATACAAAATAAAAGGATGTCCTTGTTAGTTGTAGATATTCCGGAAGCGGACGTATTTCCATTATCATTTAAAGGCTGCATTGAACACAGGACGAAACAAGATTTTATAGCTCTTAAAAAAATAAGATTCCAGAGCTATTTTATCGCTTTCAAGGAACGTATGATACAGCGGATTCACGAATGAATTAAATAAAACTGGGACTAGTGATCAAATCATAAAAAGTTTATCGGCTGATGAAAGAGGTTAGATCTGAAGTGTATTTAAATTTACTCGTAAGACTCGAAAAGTAGTTAACTTCTTACAAAGGAACCGTTGGAAAACTGCAAAAAAAATCTACTAAAAACCGACGGTTTTCTACTACCGCTTTGCATTGCAAAAATTTAGTGACAGATATAACTGAGTTCAAATGTCTTTTTGATTGATCAGAAAACGTTATCTTAACCCAATTTATGATTGTATATAATGGAGAAATCATCTCGTTTGGTATTAGTAAACGACCAACATTTAGATTTAGTATTACGTCCTCTAGTAGAAGCCATTCAAGTTGTAAAGAAAGGGACAGTTCGCACTACGATTCACTCTGATCAGGCTGGCATTAATCAGCATAATAAATGAGATTGCCATTTTAAAAAAGATAAGCTCTTTTCAGAGTTGTCTCAAAGCCACCTGTTCTGATAATGCCTCAATGGAGAATTTCGTTTGGATTAGTGAAACAAGAAATGTACACGGCGGAGCCTTCTAGTTACCTTACGAATCAAAACTTAAGAAACAGATAGAAGAGATATATTCATTGGTTATTAAATTACTATTCGCACCAAAAAACAAAACTGGCTGGGCTTAAGTCCAGTAGAGAAATGAACCGAAACTCAAACCAGCCAGTTGGCTGCATAATTATTAAACTCTACTTTTAGGGGTCCAGCACCATTGTTCTCAGCTTTTTTATTTATGCTTTAAAAGAATAGGCCGTTATTTTTGGCTCTTTGTCTGTTTCAACAAAAAGAAATTCAGGTGTATTCACTTCTTGTTGCTGGAAAATAACGTTAAAGAAAATACTTTCTTCTCCATCATTTAACAAAAATTCGAGTGTGGAGCTTTCCGAGAAACCCTTGCATCTGAGTCATGCCCGCTTGAAGCGAACTGCACGCGTCTCTCTCTTATTAGTGAGCCAGTTTGTTACGAAGTCCACTTTGAATACGACGCAACGCTTATCGTATTCGACCAACACTTCATTCCTGATTTGAAAAAGCGAATGAATCCGCTGCCTCTTTCCAATTGAACGAAAATTTTCATTTTGCAGCTGTGGTTAGTTGCAAAACGATTCTTTGGTTCTTTTCCTACGATAACTTGAGGTTGACCTTGCCCTTAATTTTTCCAAACTCCCACTACCGATCGCTGTATTAGTTGCCCTTCAGCATACAGGCAACTCTCTTGGAATTGTTAAATTATGAATCCAACCATTCTTGAACAGTTGGGAACGGCTGCTTCAAACTTCCAGGTTCCATTACACCCATTCCAGCAAATAAAATTATTATTTCCGTTATTATCTTGGAAAGTCTTGAGGGGTGTCATAGAATTCAAAGCCTCTATCCAATTCTTTAAACGGATGATCATCTGGTTAAAAAAACTTACCTGTTTTTTTGAATTTCACCTTGTTAAAATACCCAGATTGGTTAAAATATTATTAAACCATCTCCTTTAGCGTTAGTCCTTGTGGAGAAAAGATAAAGGCAGACTTTCTGTTCGAATTGCACTAAATCTGGACATTTCCCACATAAAAACTATCCTCATTAGCATGATCTATTAGAGAGCCTTTAACAAGTCCAATCGATAGGGTTGGTTTGAATGGTAAAATTAACGTATCCCCCTGTTAGGTTACTTTTTGAGCGTCCTAACACCATTCCACCAAATCGTTTCTTCTTCTTGCCACACTTTGGATCTCTTTATGTGTGCTGTATAACCACTTGGTTGAGCTATGGACTGGTTCCTTTTTTTTCGAAATGTATTTCCATCTTTTTGAAGGACTGCTAAACACTGATAACTTTCGCCGTTCATTTTTTTCATTTCGGAACATTACGGTTATAAAAATAATACCCCAGTTTTATTTCAAAGATACGGGCACTTCCAGAATAAACAGCCAGTCTTTATTCAAAAAACCATTTCATTCTGCTCCAGAGCTACTGGATTGTTAAGTCCAATGGATTTAAGTATCCGGAAAAGTAAACATGGCCCCAGCTTTGGTTCACGCGTATGGGTTGTTTGCCCGTTGATTCCATTGGTAATAAAAGTAGAATAAACCCTTGCCCTCATTAATACTGATCAATTACCCCGTTGGTGGTACATCATTTATAATCCTCTTTAGGAGCTGTGACATATGATACCCCAATCCATATTCCATTGTTTTATTTCTGTTACTCACTCTTTTTAAAACTCTCCCTCACTGCCGGATCCTCCAGCTACTAAAGGTTCATTTACTTCATTTTAACTGCTGTAACCAAAGAAATAAGTTAAATCGAAAAAAGCCACAGGGATAATCGCCCAATCACATTCGCCACATAAATACCAAGATAATTTGCGTACTCTCCACATCAAATACATATAACTGGCTGCGCCCTAGGCGTCCCCGTTCCCTAGTATAGCGCCCTGTCATGCGCTCGATAGGCGGCTTCCTAGGACAAATTTCCCATCAACATCAGGTTGACAACCGATCGAACCCTTATTGGCTGAACGCGCTATAACCTTCGACGATCGCCTCCTATGCTAAACTAGCCGCTAATGATAATGTCCAAACAATCCCGCGCGGTGCCTCACCAACTAACCGAGATAAATGCTTAAAATATGCGTCGCGAAACACACCAAAATACCTGGCTGGTTCTTAATCCTTAAAAAGCAGATTTAAGGTCGAAGGATAAGCTTAAAGCTTTTTCAATTTTTTAGGATTTTTGTTTTCATCGCTAACTGCTAAAGATGCTCCAACCTTGTGGCGGCTATTTACTTAGCTGTGGATAATGCCGTTGAAAAGGGTTACTCAGTATTTGTCAAATTAGTTGAATTTCTTAGGAAATTAAAATAGATGGGTGAAAATTTTACCGGTTTACGGAACAAAAAAACCCCCAAGTTTTGGGGTTTTAATCCCCCCAAAACCGATTAAAAAAAAACTAAAATCCAGCTAAACCCCCCAAAATGGGCGCAAAAAAAAGCTTTTTAATTTTTTTTGGCCCAGGGGGGAAAAACCGGGGTATCCCTTTCCTTTTTCCCTCCTTTG
>Ga0163217_1049253_pt1 | contig 11865 bp, 12 predicted proteins | sample SynspAceP_FD_185933 | JGI IMG/M metagenome (GOLD analysis project Ga0163217, IMG submission 185933) | Saline lake microbial communities from Ace Lake in Antarctica - Synechococcus sp. Ace-P (PacBio error correction) | ecosystem: Environmental > Aquatic > Non-marine Saline and Alkaline > Saline ... | reverse complement strand
GCATCTGGAATATAGTGAACGAGGCTTTTTTTAAGCTCCGAATAAAGCCATTGGGACTTTTGCCGGCCTTTCATCTTATCGATCACTAATTCATTCAAAAAGCTATTCGAAGCACCAGGACCATAGAAATCTGCAGCACGAAGCGACTAGTGCAGTGGGAGATTGCCAGCTTGACTTCCTTCCAAGCATATCCAGAATTGTTTTCTCACTTTCCCCTTTTTCGCTAAAGTTGGAAGCCATTTTGCCTTCCCTCAGTGAGGGGCCCCACTTCAGTCGGATCAAGGGCATACATTGTTTGTCGAAAAGGACCAATTTGGCTTTGTTGAGTGACACATGCAGCCGAGCGTATATTCGCCATAATGATGGGCCAACTCGCTTCCATATTTTGGTGGAATATTGAATTCCCGCCCCAATAAAAATAACCACATTCGCTTGCCAGCAACTTGCAGCGGAGACCTCTTCTGCATTCAGGAAGATTCCCTGAAATAAGTTACATCAGTTTATTTACTTTTTTTGGATTACGATGAATTGCTTGATAAGGCCAGTCGGAATGAAAGTGATTTGGATACTTCTTGAGCAATATTGCCGTTGCTTCCAAGGACAGTGTAAGTGGTCATATAGGCTGGGATGAGGAAATTAATTTTAAAACTTTTAGTGATAGCTAGCAACAACGGATTTCAAATCAGATTTTTTTACGATATTATAATGGAGGAGCAATTATTTTTCATTCAAAATTAAAGCTGAACAGTCATGTTATTTTGTTTTACAAAATAAGTATTAAATACATACATTCATTATTTGTTAAATAAAAAATATTGATTAAAGATGAAAGGCTATCATTTAGTGAGAATTGAAGAACTGATTTTTGCTGGACCGTAAGGAAATCCTAAATCAGAGGCATACGGGGTTTTCTATTTTGGAAGAAAATTCAAAAATCAAACTGCCCGAAGGCGTCAATATTTCCGCGATTCACACCGTATTAAATCGGTGAGGAAAGGGTTTTCTTCAATCCAAAATGGGTGGAGCGATCCGAGGAGCGAGGTGGCCAGGAGAAAAGCGCCTTTTTAACTTCAGCTACTGGAAAGAGCAGCAATCGAGCAAGTAAAAACCATAAGGAATAAGCATTTTGAACAGCTTTCCGCCCTTGGCATTGGACTTTTTCTCATGGATATTAAGCGCAACCATCAGCCGCCAAAAACTTGCCAGACCGCTTTTTGGAATTTTACTGCAATTGCCGAAAGGCTGGAAGCAAATCCAAGGAGATGCATATGAGATTTTTTATTTGGAATTTGGAAGAAAAATGGGATTACGCTATGCGCGATTCCGATTTTTTCATTCACGTTCTCAGTTTTTTTAGATGAAAATATTCAGAAAGAACAAGGACCGACCAAATTATAGGCTATGAATACGGCCAATGCTAAAAAATTACTTCAAAAATAGGCTGGAAAAACCTCATCAAGCAAAAAGGAAACCACATTATTCTGTTTTTGGACTGGCATGCGCAGAGGTGCTGCTTGTAGCTTATCTTTTATTAGCAAATTCTGGTTAAAGGATATGCTCCAGCCCAAAAAAAATGAGATCTATTCAGCGGTGACCTACCGGTTAGATTGGAAGGAAGGGAGAGTCAGGTTATGGGGCTGTTGCCGAGCCGATTGCCCAGAATTGCTTAAACGATGACTTTAGCCAATCAACTCTCAAACACGGATAAAATCTGGCTTTCCGGTTATGATTCATCGGTCGAGGAAAGCTTCAACCCAACGGGTGATTTATGTGGATCCTGGGGTTTATGGAAATGTTCAGGTATCAACTAGAATTGGCTACCCGCAGGCATTATCAGAGCCGGATCAAGTGATTTTGACTCATGAACTTTCAGGAGAAGCTCTTTGGAGACACACATCCAATTAGGTCAAAGAAAATAACCTTGGTCACCAACGGGAAAGAGATCCCAATACAAAATAGGAGGTGCTCGAAAAGCTGAATGACATGGAAATGTTCAATTTTTGATCTCCTGCCGTAATTTTTGAAAACTCAGGAAAATGTGTCTGGGAGCAGCTGTTTCAGTGAAAGATTCCTGAATTCTGAAGTTTGTGGACTTTTGTGCAAATCGACAGTGATACCTCCAGTGACCTTGGTGCCGGATTGGAGGCGGATCGTAAAAGTCAAAAATAAGATTAATTCCTGAGAAGCCTTATCTCAGTTCTGGAGTTGGTGCTTACACGATTTGATCAGTTAAATTCTGATCAGATTGAGAATGGCGTGAAATCAGCTTTTTTTAGCGATGGACCCCAAATCTTGTTAGGAGCCATCGGTGCTTTTGTATTGATCCTCGCAGTCTTAACTACATCAACATTTCTATTTTATGCGCTACCAATAAGGCTAAAAGGGAAATTGGAATCAGAAAAGTGATCGGTAGTTCAGAGCGTCTCAACTCATGATCTGTTTTTGAGGAAATCTGATCGTGTGCTTACTGGCATTCCTTTGGATGCTTGCTGGGCTGTTTTATCTTTTTACCTGGATTCATCAAATTCCTCTAAAAGTCCAAAAATTGATCTTTTTTAATGATCCCTACATCTGGGTGTTTTTGATTGGAATTGACTGCTTTATCACCTTGGCATTCAGTTTATATCAGTGCTTTTGTGTCTTCATTTCAAGCCGATTAAACTATTTTAAATGGGGAATCAAGCAGATTGGAAGCAAAAGTTTCTTGACCTTCGGTTTTGGCCTTACTTTTCCAAATTCCCCTTGCGTCTTGTATCGTAGCTGGAATAGCCTTTTTCCAAACGAACTACCTGGTAAATTAGAATCGGGACTGGGGCTACGATAACGCAGATAAAATCATCGTTCAACATACCCGAATCAGAAGGGTTTTTTGCGACACTGAAAAAATAAAGCTTTCCGCCTTATCCGCAACTGTGGGAAGTTCAGTGGAAGTCAGAATTATGTCGGGAATTATCTTGCCGAGTCATTAGTGACTTATCATGATCAGGCATTATGAAATTGTCTGCTGCTCGCGACAGGCAAATTTTCTGAGATCTTGGGAATGAAATTAAAAGGCGGGTAGATTTCATGGATTCCAAAAGTGCAACAGACTTGACCGAAAAATATAATCGTCAATGAAGAGTTTTTATGTCCACTTTGGTTTGAGCTTTCCCTTGAAGAAGCTATTGTTTTGGATTCAATAGCAATCAAATTTTGGGGTAGTGCTGATTTCATACCGAGTTTTTTTTACCAACGGGCCATTTGTCCCGACGTCATTCGGGCTACAGATGAAAGCACCTTACGCTTCTGACGTGAAATAAGTCCAGGCTCAGCTAGCCAGCTCTTATGGGGCTAGTAAAGGCAAGTTTTAGAGGAAAATATCCCCCAAGGACTTTTTGAGGGTAGCTACAGGTGATGTATTTGAATTTTCATTCAATGAGGTGCGAGGAGTTCAAATTTCATTCTTTTCTCAGCGATTCTTGCAGTGCTTCTCTCAGCGATGGGTTATATGGCTTTGGTATTTCCTTGAACATGAGTTCCAGAATCAAAAGATATTGCATTCCCGAAAAGTATTTGGAGCTACGCTTGAAAGACCTATCCAAAAAGCTTTTTAGAGCTATTGATAAGTTGGGGAATAGCTTCAGTTTTAGGGTGTCGTATCTTTTAAAGTATAACCTCATTTTTAAAACAGCTTTTTCGCCTTCATTCCGGAGTAGTTTGCTTCCTTGGCAGTGGTATTTTGGGTACTTCTGGTGATTGGGGTGACTGTTAGTTCGCAAATTGTGCGAAGGTGATAAAGCTAATCCTTTTCGTATGTTGAAGCGGAGTAGCGTTTTACTTTTTACTAAAATCTATGAAAGCAGAAATATTTTACCACCAAAGGGCATTTTGATTTTATACGATTGAAGGGAAAATTGACAAATTTTTATGGATGATTTAAGGAGTGCAGGCAAAAAATTCCCTAGAAAACCAAGATTAAAATTTTGGGCTATTGTTCCTGAATATCAGAGTTACAAAAAAGTTGAAAGCAGGCGAAAAAAGCATTGCTTTTTGATTTGAAAAATTTTCAAACTATTCGCATTATGCGATGCGTCAGTGATTTGGTTGGCTGAAAAGTATCGCAAAAATTATTTCAGTTTCTGCCAAGGGTAAGCTTTTCGATTCTTTGATCTGAATGACAAGATTTGGCAATGGATGGAATGAAGAAATAAAAGTCTCTAAATAATGATATGGCTGTAGGCCCAATGGAATCTTCCGATTTCGCTATCGGTACAAGCACCTATTGCCCGAAGGCGTTTCGGGGGCAGGTCCGTTGGCTAACTGAATTACCAAAAAAATAAAAAAAAACCCTCAATACATTGCTTATGAGGGTTTTAGTGGGCCCACTTGGGAATCGAAACCAAGCACCTACTGATTATGAGTCAGTTGCTCCAAACCGAATAGCTTATTAGCCCCTAAATTGTTTTTTGAGAATCTGTTCTCTAACCTGACGTCCAGAAAACTATCGGGATATCGATAGAGCTTTAGACCAAACATCAAAAACCGTAATTTTAACCTTGAGTGCTCAAAACCTTGTTTTCGAGGTGCAATGTTACATATTGAAGGGATTATACACAAACCCCAATATCAATGAATAAAATCGCTAGACGCGGATTTTTTAATTTTGACCTCGATAATGTCATCCATCGCATCGATTACAGGGGCGTCACTCAATCGAATCAAACAGGAACTTCCCTGAGGCATACTCCTAAAGTTGATAGCTTTTATCTTACTGATTTTTCACAAGGAAATATGAAAAAAGGACTGATTGATTCTTCCAGTTTAGGAGGAAAGTTTTCGTGACTATTTTGAAGTGATTGGACTGATCAAAAGGTCGATTTTTCTTATGGATAGTCTGACGTGGGAAAAATCCCGAAAGAGCCGAATTGGAATTAGTAAAAAAAACTTAATGAAAAAATTATCAGGTTGGGGTTCTTTTAGTAACACCAATCATATGCCATATTCTAGGAGTAAATGAGATTTTGAAAACAGATCATGGACTAGAAAACTTTGAATCCAATATTTGACATGGGTATTTCTCAGCACGAGAATGGGGCTAGCTAAGCCAAGTCTTCGAAATCTATTGATCGTTCTCGTAATGAACTTCATACCACTTCCAGATCGGGTAATATTTTCGATGATTTTGCCCGATAATGTTAAGGGAGCAATGTGAAGCAGGAATTAATTTGGCAATCCATGGACTGGTCCTGAGGTGATTTTTGATTTCTTCAAGAATGGGTATAGTAAGAGGAATACCTGAAGCACGTTCTTTTATTTTTTGTTACATGATATTTTAACCACTTTACGTTTGCAGGCGGAAGAATGGCGTCTTATGGGAAGTCAATTCCTTGGCTCTGGAGATGATTTCTCACTTTGGATACTTTGGAAATCAATGGCCTATTTCGATTCTTTTCTAGGAATTCTCTTTGATTTCATTGAGCTTGGCCATTTCTTTACCTTCGATTCTATCATAAAGTGAAATTGCCACTTTGCCTTTCTTTATTCCAGGTTGGGCTTGGTTCTTATTGCGTGCTGAATCTATTGGAACTTTGAGCCGGTGTTCAGATGAAAGGTCGGTAAAATAGCCGCAAAAAATTCTTTGATATCGGTGTTGCAGGTCCATTGGCGGGTTTGCCTGTTGCTTTGCAGTGGCTTTGCCTTTGGATTCTTGACTTTACCCGAGCAGACTATATCTTATTCGGTTCATCCTGAAATGCTGATCCAGGGGAATTCAAGGCTATGGAGAAGACGTTTGAATTTGAGTTAGGCAACAATTTTGTTGTTAATGCCATGGGAGTCTTTTAGCTGATCCCAGCCTACTCCTGCGATGTTTGAATGATATCATTATCCCTAATCTCTTTGCTGGCTACTAGCCTTGTTTTTCACAGCACTCAATTTACTTCCTAATAGGCCAATTAAGAGGCGGACATGTCATCTTTGGACTCTTTTCCAACCCAAGCATCGAGAAAGGGATCTCTGACTGCCTTTACCTTATTTATTGGCTATGCCGGCATAGAATTATCAACCCTTTATTTTCCCTTGGAGGAGTTGATATTTCGAATTCCCCTTTAACCTTAGGGTTTCTTTATATTTGTTATACCAAATAGGATTTACAACTCCAACTCGAATTGCTTTTAATTCTTTGTTTAGCAGCTTTCCAATATGGTTCTTGCTTTTGTTAAACCCGAATGGGAAGGCTACCAAGGTTGGTTATTTTACAGTTTCTTGTCGGAAGGGTTATTGGGATTAACACCTGAAGTATCAAGGCCACTCCAATTGGATAAAAAAAGGCAAGCCATTAGGTTGTGCTCGCCATCATTAGTTTTTATTTTCTTTGCTTTTCTCCTCAACCCTTCATTTTCAAATGAAGGATTTGATTTTTACATGTTTCGATTAGGCCATGATGCCACCCAGCGTATTTCTAACCTGCGTTAAACCCTTAGAGTTTAGGAAGTTTTTTTAGCGGTTTCCGCTTCGTTGCTCCCTGTATCTGCAGGAATAATGATTCAGAGTTTTTGAAATTCTTCCAATTCATTCCAATCGATTGCGTTATTCGCCCAATGGCGATGTTTTTGCGCCTAGATTATCCCTCTTCATATTCCCATTTCCTCACGGACGTCTAAGAATAAGAAGTTGTCTTTGTTGTCTTTTCTAACCTTTTTTCAGTCTTGCTTACTGTGAATCTTCCATTGTGTCTATTTTTACTAATATTCTGAATGATTCGAATTCCGCTTTGGTCCCGGACACGTTGAGTACATTAAATCCCGGGGCGCTGACCTCTAAAAGTAACAATTTCTTCCTTGTGGATGTAAGTTTCCCGTTCTAAAAAAATCTCTCTTCCAAAAAGAATGAAAAGTTCTAATCTCCCGAAGGCTCCTTCAAACTGTAGGTAATACCACTGGGTTAGGGTAAATCCGCATTGTAGCATCTGGATGCACTTTCTACAAATGGTGCAGCAATGCTCACATGAGGTCTCATCATCAATGCTCCTTTTACTTCTTCATTTTGAAACCCAGGCACCTGCCACGTTGTAAATAAATTTTGCTTCCAAAATTCATTTGTTTTATTCCAGTTCCTACGAAAATGAATTTCATTGTGAATTGAAGCAAATCAATGTTAAAGGACCATTGACTCTAATATTGCGGTGTCAAAGAAAAAATAGATTAACTGCTCATTTGCCTCTTTGACAAGGAATAAAATCTCTTTTCTGGAAAAATAGGCTCTCCTCTAAGTCCTTCCAAGATAAGAATATTCAATTGCTTGATTAGGCTTGCTTTGGGTTTGGTGAAAATTGATTTGAAAATTCCTTGATGAAAAACCTTCCCTTGGCGTATCGTATTCTACACGCCAAAAAAAAACCTGAGCTCGATTAATTCCAGCTGCGTAAATCAGCAGAACCATTGTCATAGGCAAAGTAATCTGAAGGGTGAAAGTAGGTTTTGACTACATCAATTGCTCTGAAATCCACCTCAGAATACATGGTGGTATCTGCTCCATTCGATTTCAAAAAAAGCTGATCTCCACTCGTTAATGCGGGCAGTGATTTCCAAATTTGTATTTTGGCTAAAGGAATTGAATTTCACCAACTGTTTCTACTTTGAAATGTCTGCGTTCTTTCGCATTAGACAAGGGATTGGAAAGGGGTGTTTTGGTTAATTTTTCTAAGACTTGTCTTGGAAGTTGTATCAATGATCGATACGCTGAAATTCCATGCCCTGAATCGATTTTCGAGATTAGAAATTCATTTGGAAACGGTGGGTCCATAGCTGAGCATCTGTAGTCAAAAGTCTCTCTCGATAAGCACGAAATCTCCCAAATCTAAGGTTGTTTCTACGGGTTAAGCCTTCGATCTCTGAAATTCAAATCTGTTACTTGTTCTTCCTGTAATTCAAAAACACATAATTCAATTACCAGCTATCAAAAGGCCCTGAAAGTCTTCCTGGTATTAAAAGCGAACTTAAAACTGAATGTTGAAAGCTTGGCGCAAACCGCGATTAATTTCTTCCTTGGAAAATATTCCGATCTAAAAGAACCCCACCATTTTGGACTCCACATCTTGACCAAGTACCATCTTCATTTAAGAAAACTCAAGGATTTAGCTCATCATTTTCATTCAGGTAATTCGCCTCTACCGCCTAACTGCCAAAAAGAAGCTTGAGTATAGTGTATTGTTTTTTTCAGGACTGATACTCGAGAGATCGAAAGGGTTTGGAAGTAACTTTATCGGCATCGCCTTGTTCGGTGCGTTGCAAGGAATTGGGTCGCCATTGATATCAGCCCCGTCACAACAGGACCCCATCCCAATACTTTGGAGCATTGATTCCAATAGTTTTCCGGTGTAAGATGTGCCCGAAAATCCCTCCCAGTTTAAAGGTGTCTAGCCACCAGAGAAAATCATCCCAAATGGAATTGTATTGGGTAGAATTATATCGTGCAGTTGAAGTCGATTTTGTCGTCTTGATGTCGATTAGGAATAGGGCTTAATTCCACGAATTGTGCGATTCCCTCTAATGAGGTAAGTAGGGAAAAAAGATTTATCCCTTTAAAATTCGAAACAAGGTGGAATCGTTTTTTTTCATGAGTTAGAAGTTGGATTTTCGATTATCCAGGATTTTCAATCGGCTCTCCGGTTTTACCTGCATTCCGGATTCGGGAGATTGTTGAAACCTTCCTGGCCGCGACTGAGTCATTGTCTTCGAATATTTTGACCAATTCGAAGGACTTGAACCCAAGATTAAAATTCAGCATCAATCTCATCCATACGGATCAAATTTGGAAACGGTTAAAATCTGATTGCCAAGACCATCACCTACATTTTAAAAGATCAATTCGAGAACCTTTAGGAATCTCTGCAACCTTCTTTTAATCTCGACGCCTTGGTAGCGGCTGACCCCCAATACCACGTTTGATTTCCCAATGTCTGGGGATATAGATAATTTCACCTCCCTCTAGACCCATATTCGAAAAAGGATTTCTGAGCATTTTTTCAATGGATTATTTCTTTCAATTTGGCATTTTGAGATTGGAGGTCATTCGCTTGGCATTTAATGTCAAATACACTCTTTCTTCCATTTTTCACTTGACTTGACGCCTCTGGAATTTGCTTTAATATAGCTAGCGGTCTTTCCTACCCGGAGCTAAAACTGGAGCCACCGAAACTTGATATTGCAATCTGAAACTTTCTAAGGATTTTTGAGCCTTCGTCAAAAGTATAACGGATAGATCCGGAACGGGGATACCCGTCTCGCCATGATTGGTGTACATGGGAAGGTAGATTTCAAAAAGAGAAACCCAGGAAAAGCGATTAATCCTGATTAGAAATGAGGATAGTTATGAATAATTTTTTTCCAAGCCAGCGAGTATGAAACTAGTACACTATAATTAAGCTAAAGATAAAGGTGGAATTTGAATTCCTACCAACGTAGAACTTTTCAAATTGATTAATTGAGGAACTTCAAAAAAATTAGCCGAAGTGATTTTCTTCGGCATATTTTACATTAATTAATGATTAACTTCGAGTTTCTCGAACGGAGTTACTTTGTTATTTTGACTATAAAGACCTTAGAAAAAAGCTAGTGTGAAGGTAATTAGGTCTGGTTTAAGGTGTTGGGATATTCGATTTCCTAACCAAAGTTGCCTGCACTTGGAAATGACTTGAAGGTGACATTTCTAATCTTGGAAGGTAATGCAAGATGAAAAATTATCGATTAGCAGGCATTAGGGTAGAGGATAGTTCATTCCTTCTTGCAGGTTACCGGATTTAGGGTTTGAAGCTGAAGAAGAGTTTCATATTATCCAGGTACAAAGGAGGAATCTCCAAGGCCTCCATTTCTTCTGTACAAAAGCTAAGCGAAACTTCATTTTTTCCAGAAACCCGCAAAAATCGTTAGGTTTAATATACTTCCGAACGTGTCATTTGCACTCGTTGGGATTAGCCTCACCTACGGAAAACTGAAGAAAGTGTAAAGCTCCCGTCTCGGACCAGACTCTTGATAGTTTCTCCTGCATTATCGCAGCGAGTTACTTTTTAATTTGTGGGAAGCTGGAAACTGCGCCCAATTGCATAATCGAAAGATTAGGACTTGCCTGTGAACTTACGGAGATCGAAAAATAGGCGTCCCAAGCAATTAGGATTTCACCTGATGCTAATGTTTCCAATAGCGATGTTGTTGGCCCATTACCTGATGATGCAGATGTGATTTTCCAGCCTCAGAATTATCTGGGGGATGATGGTCACCCAGGATCAATTTTGATGAGTTTGTTGAAGTTTGTCTCCAAGGCCACGTAGTTAGTATTCTGTTCTCTAGTGCATAGGCTATTAAAGCTATCAGAATTACCAGGGGTTTTTTGATCAAAATTCGGCTCGATACTCGTGAAATTCTAATTTATTAAACTCCTTCTGTAGTGGTGTTGACCTTGAGATTGAATGATTCTCAACCTGGCACTGCTTCAACCACTGCAATAAAAGTTTGAGCAGAAGCATATGGTGCTTTTTTGAAAACAAAGAATTTTGAAACAGGTTATTGCCTGGTATTTTCAATCCTTACTATTTCATTCTCATGAGTTTCCATCAGGAGATCGGAGAGGGTTTCACCGAGATCGAGGATTTTCAAGGCATACTTGAATTCCTCTGTAGGGAGAATCCGAATGTTCTTGATATAAATATTTATTCCCAAAAAAAACTTTTTCCATATATGATTGCAATTCGAAACAGAACCCAGATCTGCAAATTGAAGCAAGGTCAACACTTCAGTTTCTAAATTGGCTATTTTCTGTTGGATAAACTCATCCAAAAGTTGGCGGAGATGTTTCTAAGCTTTTGGCCATTTTTTTGGGAATAGGTTGGATTAGCTAAATCAAATGTGTTTTCCACATCTTTGAGAAATTGCGACCCTTAAGTCTATTCCTGAAATCTTGTTGACGTAGGACATGCGGCCCCACCTCAAATACCAATTGGCATTTTGGAAAACTGGCTGAGATTTACAAATCGGGGAAATGAAATAATCTTTAATTGTCCGGACGCGTCGTATTATAATTACGAAGGAAGATTCAAATCTTGATTTTGACCCGAAAAATCGTTTAAACTTGTACTTTTCCAAGTTCATCCCACTTATTCTGGATTTTATCGATAGGGTTCCAGGGAGCAGGGAAGCCAGGTAAGCTAAAAGCATTACGGAAGGAAGAAATCGCATTTTTGCAATGCCAGGAATAGGGATTTCTGGGTATTGTTTATTCCGCATTTTGATCTACTGATCATTTGCTTGGGTGATTCGGATGTTAACTTCATTGTAGCTTCAAATGAGATTGAATGGAATTGAAAGTTTATTAATTTGCTTTATTTCTGTTGGTCAGGGTTAAATTGTTGCTTTTTTGCTTCTCCAGTAAGACCCCCCATTTCAATCTCCAATTCAAACTTCTTTCCCTGACGTTAAAGGTATTTTTTAACCAGGCATTAGTACTTCAAAAAAACACTTGGGTTGATTTGTAGGGGAGCAAAGCAAAGCTTTTTAGGTTCGATTTATTCTAGAAATGGCCAAGTCTAGATCTTTAGTTAACAGGAGCCTATTGTCCGCTCTGTATTTGACCAAAAGTATATCTTCGTGGGCTATTGGGCAAAGAACCGCATTGGGAATCGTTTTTTCCAATCTTTGGGACCCTTGGTTGAAAAAATATTCATTGGCACGGCATTTCAGGGAGGGTATTAATCCATATAAGTTTTTGTCATTATTTAATTGGACCCGCCACCAAAGCTAAACTCTGACCAAAAGTTGCATTTGGCCCAAAAAAAAAAAATTTATTTGGAAGGTTGTCCTGCAAATGGGTATTTTTTCATTTTTCCCAATCTCC
>Ga0163217_1097852_pt1 | contig 11866 bp, 10 predicted proteins | sample SynspAceP_FD_185933 | JGI IMG/M metagenome (GOLD analysis project Ga0163217, IMG submission 185933) | Saline lake microbial communities from Ace Lake in Antarctica - Synechococcus sp. Ace-P (PacBio error correction) | ecosystem: Environmental > Aquatic > Non-marine Saline and Alkaline > Saline ... | reverse complement strand
TTCCGAATATTATAGGTGGTTTTTATCCTTATACATGCTCTCTTCGCTGGACATTTTAGGACAGTTTTCCTTGTTAAAATGCTGTTGAGTTTGTTTCCTTTTTTTAACCATTGCCAAAAAAGTTTCTGCAAAAGTACAATTTTGTAGAGTTAATCAATTTGTAACAACTAGTCCACAATATATGCTTAATATCCATAACCTCTCCGTGCTTTTGGAGGAGAATTACTTATTTTGAAGCAATATCCTTTCCGTTTAAAATTCAGGTGACCGCGTTGGTCTTATTGGAAAAAAAACGCGGGCAGGTAAATCTACCCTATTGAAAATTTTACAAAGGATATTGCCCCATAGATTCAGGAAACTTATAGCCTCTGATAAGATATTAAAAATTGGGGTTCTTAAGGCAAGGATATCGGATTTTGATCTGGGTTAGAAACCGTACAGGAAGAAGCCATCAAAGCATTCGTGAAATAAAAGCTTTAGAAGCTTAGGTTGGACGAAATTAATCACCAGCTGGCCCGAGCGGACAGATTATGAAAGTGAGGAGTACAATCAATTGATTATTGATTTTGAACGATGTAACTCATCATTATTGAAATATTGGGCGGTTAACAACTATCAAGGAAGAAACTGAAAAAGTTACTATTTGGGTCTTGGTTTTTAAACGTTGAGAATTTTGATCCGTAAAACAGAGACTTTTTCCGGTGGTTGGCGGAATGAGGATAGAGTTGGCCAAAGTTGTTGTTTACAGAGCATATGTTGCTGTTGTTGTTGGATGAGCCAACAAACCACTGGGATATTTGAATCCATTATATGGCCTGGAGAACTATTTGAAAAAATTATACGGTGGTGTTAATGATTGCTATTCGCACGATTAAATGTTTTTGGACAATGCTTACCAACCGAACTATAGAAAATCCTTGGGACGGATCTATGACTACAGTAAACCTTACTCCCAATACTTGTTGCCTGCGTAATGAAAATTAAACAGCAACAGTTAAATGCCCAGAAAATCAAGAAAAAGGAAAAGGAAATTCAACAGGCGAAAAGGTTAATTGCAAAATAGGGCCAAGTCTACAAAGGGCTTCCATGGCCACAGTCCTTGATTCAAAGCTCGATAGAATGGAGCGAATAGGAGGTTGAGAGGATGATAAAGTGTAATGAATTTGATATTTTCAAATTTCTGTGGAACTCCAGGTAAGGTGGTACGGAAATTGAAAAGGTTTGGCAAAGGAGTTTATGGTGATAACCATGTTTTAAGGTATGATCTTTTATTTAGAACGAGATTCCAAGACTGCTTTTGTAGGCCAAAAATGGACAGGGCAAATCTACCTTTAGCCAAAATAATGGTAGGGATTGGGGACCATACAAGGGCATTTAAAACTGGGACATAATGCTACCAGATAGGTTACTTTGCACAAAATCAAGCGGAATATTTGGATGGCGAAAAAGACTGTTTTGGATACTATGATTGATGCTGCCAATGAGAAAACAGAAGTAAGGTAAAGGATATTCTAGGCTCTTTTTTGTTTAGGGGAGTGAGCGTTGATAAATATGTTACGGGTCTTTCGGAGGTGAGCGCCAAACAGCGTTTGGGCCCTAGCTAAATGCTCCTACAACCCTTTTAATGTTGGTTGGTTGATGGCATGAGGCCTACGAACCACTTGGACTCAAAAATCAAAAATGTACTAAAGCAAGCGCTTCAGAATTTTGGACGGACATGATTTTTGGTGAGTCACTGATAGGGATTTTTTACAGGCGGCTTACCAATAAAAGTGTTGAATTTAAAGATGGTAATATTAAAGAATATCTTGGGGATATCGACTTCTATTTGGAACAGAGAAAGGTTCGAGGGTATTCGAGCAATAGAAAAAAAAACAAAACCGTAGTCCAAAAGAAGGGAAAAGCCCAAGGATTTAGACATGTTAATTTCGAAGATCAAAAAAGATTAAAAATCCCTTAAAAAAAACAGGCTAAGGTTCAGCGGAAAGTGACATATCCAAGCTGGAAAAGGAGATTGGCAGGGTATAGATTCATGACTTACTTATTGAATTATGATACTACCATGCGCAAAAATCCATTTTTTCGATACCTATCAGAAGAAAAAAAGAGTCTTGAAAAACTAATGAAAACTTGGGGAAAATATTACCATGGAACTTGAAGCGATTGCTTTTGTATGGAAAAATAATCCAAAGAGTTAAATTTCTTTTTCACCAACAACTTTTCGCACTTTTCAACAACATAAATAGCACTTTGGCTTATTTCGTCGAGTATTTTTGCGACTTATCGAACAATAATCTTATTTTGAGGGTAATTCTTAACCTTAAAGGGGGTAATGGTTGGATAATATTGAAAAATATGAAAAAAAGGCGTACTATGCTCTTTATGGTTGTTGTTGGGCAATTTTTGTCAGGGAACAGGTTTCTAATCTGGAGAAAAAAATGCCTTTAATAGACCTATATAAAGTTGCTAATTGGTGATTCTTGGACCAATAGTTGGGACCTGAACAAGTCCTGTTTCCTCATGGTGAGGGCGTAAAGCTGAGAACAATAAGGTGGTTTACTATAATTTAATAATGAACAACCTTAGTGGGAAAGCTTGCCTAATTCCAAATAGGTAAACCTAGTTTAATTTTAAAAGTTTTGAACCTCGCTTTTGAAAAAAATTAGTGGGGATATTCCTGAAAGTACAACGCATTAAAAAAATTGGTTGTACTTTAATTGGGTAAGAATAAAATATACCGGTAGAATTCCTGAAAATATCGGGGATTGAAAAGCTGGCGGTTTTGAATTTGTTTATAACAACCTTACGGGAATTTGCGAGTTAGTTGGGAATATTAAAAAACTTAGAGGTTAGGTATTATTTCACATAACGGATTAAAGCGGTTCTATTCATTGTTCATTTGGAAATTTTGAAATATTTGGAACGATTGGAGTGGCCAGATAACAAATTTTGATGGTGTAGTACCCGGAAATTGGTTAAGCTTTAACCCATCTTGAAAATGCTGGGTTTTGGCAGAAAATAATTTTAGGGAGATTTTCCAGAAAGATATCTTGAACCTTCCTAGTCTTGAATTGGTCCAACTTCAGAATTAACAGATTTGGTAAACATTTGATTTTAACGCGTGTGATTTAACGCCGTTGATAGGGTTGGCCCTTTTTGATTTGATGGAGAAATAATAAAATCTTTGGACATTGATAAATTAAATAGTGATAAGGACGTATAGAACGGTCTGAAACACGGGCTTGAGGATGGTATTGATTAAAAAAAAATATAGATAATTGTTAACAACTAAAATTAAAAATACAGGGTCTTTGGTACTGGGTTATATTTTGCCTGTTATGTACAGCTGCGGTTAATGCCATGAGTACCAAAAAACGAGACAAAAAGTGCTATTGGAACTGTACAAACGGTACGCAAGACAAATAAATTTGGAATTAACTACCTGGCATGTTATTGCCCCGGTAAATACATGGTTATGGAGTAACTGCTGCAAAACGGCCCATGTAGTGGAAATCAACCTTTTTAGGAATTTAACTTGTGGTTTAGTCTCCCTAAGAGTTTGGTGAATTAAAGCACCTAAGTACATTTTATAAACTCGTTCAATACTATAGCGGGGAGATTCCAAAAAGTATTGCCGAGCTCAGTAAGGTGGAGGGTTTTTAAAATTGAAATGAATAGGTTGGAGGTGAATACCATCTGAAATTCGGAAATATGAAATCCTTGGAAAAACTGGCGGCTTTTTAATAATTTCTTGTTCAGGAGAATTTACCCGAAAGTTCTTGGGAATATCCAGACTCTAAAAGAGCTGAAACTTGTCCAGTAATAAATCTAACTGGCCGCATAACCAAATTCTTTGGGAGGGACTTTCAAAACCTGGAAGACTTTGGGGCTTTTTGAAAATAAATTGTACGGTTCTATTTCCTGGAGGAATTGGGAAAATTGGATAAATTGAAGGAGTTGGTCTTGGCCAACAACGAGCTTTGGTGCGCGAAATTCCAAAGGAGTTTGGTCAATTGTCCAGCCTTAAGGTCCTTCCAAATTCAAAATAATAAATATTCTCATTCGAAATATGGACAGTATTGAATTCGGGTTTCAGTTCCTTGTATTTGATTACGATAAGAAGGTTAAGAAGAGGAGAGAAACAAGTTATAAAGATTTGATTGTTATTAAAACTAGAATTTGGCAGATTACGAAGTTTGGAAAGTGAAATGGAGGAATAAAATTTTGATTTAAAAATTTAGTTGGTTTGGTTAGTGGGGATACAATTGTGTATCCCTTTTTGTAGTTATTTAGTATTTTTGAACTTTTAAGAATACATTTAACAAAAGTCACTTAAACTTAAGATAGTTTTGCAAATCAAACCAACTTACAAGCCCTTTTATGAATTCAAGAACAAATTGTTTTATTCTATTGTTTGGGCGTCCCTCCGTTATAGTAGGCTCCATTTTGGTGCGAAAATATATTATCAACCAGTAAGAATACCCCGAAGCCACGACCGGAAAAAGTAATTAAAAACGGTTATTGTTGAAATTGTTAAAAATTGGTAATGATGCCAATGTTGTTCCGGGCAAACGGAAAATCTAGGTGCTAAAAGGAAAGGGTGGAACTCTACGCAGAGGTCCCAGGGGGTGTTCAAATCAGGTAGAAAAATGGTTTAAAAGCCGGGACAGGAATATAGGGTTGGAGAATTATTGATTCAAATTGATGCTGCTGAATATTATGCCAATGTCCAATCTTCCAAAAAGTTATTTATAAAATTGTTAATAACTTCCATAATGCCAGACCTTCGATTGGACTAATCCGGAGGTATTCAATAAATTGGCAAACATATCTGGCTAATTTTGACATAAATAAAAAGTGTACCCTGCTTCTTCCAGAATGTTCCACAGAAAAAGAGGAAATATTTATTTTTTTTTTTTTTCCCCCCCCGGGGGGCCCCGGCAGAGGTATTTTGACCAATTACTACACGGACTAAGAATTAGAAACAACGTTTGGCCATATACTATTGCGGCACCTTTTTAATGGAGTTCTAACGGAGGGCTTGCGTCACAGAAGGTTCCTTTGGGTTTAGATCTTGGCCAAAAATTGGGGGTGATTATCAATACTAACGATTTATTTGAACTGGAAGTAGGCCATAAGAAAAACCTATAGCGATTTGCTTAAAGGTAGGTGAAGTGGTGGAGTTAAAAAGTATAGACAAGTCCAAACCTACATAGGGAAGTTTGCTAGGATCAATGGGCGGGTAGATTTAGCATCCCAAACCATTTTAAACGGCCTTTATCGAAGTCAATGATCCGGATTCTCAGGGAAGGATTTTGTACCTAGAGGCCAATCTCCACCGCAAGGGAAGAGTTGATGCATTGAAGTTAACAGGAAGTCTGCTATTGGAAAACGGGACCAAATTTTGTGTTGTTAGGGGATTCCGAAAAATTGGATTTAATACCGGTAAGTCCTGTCTATTTTTCGAATAGTAGGTAGTGCTCAAAAGATGTACGGATGGACTAACCAATTTTATCCAAACCGGTAATGGGGCGCCTATTCTGGACATGTTGCGTAAAAGTATTAAAGGACCAAGAAAAACCAAACAATTCAAGACTAATGAGGAATTATTATAGCCTATTTTTATTAAGTATCATGTAGCCGTAAATGTTAATAATTGTGGCTTTCCTTTATTTTTGGTATCGTTGGGCCTATCACTAAAGTCTTCATATTTCCGATTAACGGACTCTAAAAAACATCACTATAAATGTGACCTATCCGCGGTTGCCTCTTCCTCAAGAGGTGGAAGAGGAATTGTACTTAAGATAAAGGACAATTTAAAGGTTTGGAAGGGTAGACCGGTAAACTTCCACTTCTAGGGGAGAACAGTGGTATTATAAATGTGGAGATCGAGAAAGGGTAGGGATTTAGGGGACTTTATGCTCTTGGAAGTAAAAAAATGCCGTGGGACAGAGTTCCTTTCATTTCCTACGGGTTATGGGAGCCTTTGGTGGTCTCTTAAACTGGAGACGGTAGACAGACCATTAGTTTGCCATAGTGGTGAAAATAAGCTTGTCGGCCTTAAGCAGATAGGTAGGACAGGTAGAGAGAGAAACCCGATATAAGGGGCCATGGAAGTATCTCCCAAATCGCTTATAAACGGGGATACCCGGGCAGGAGGAGATTGAGTAGCAGTGAACGAAAATAGCCTTTTGGCCTACAATGTTTTCTTTGCGATGGTGGCACAGGCCCGTCTCCAATGCAAATATTTTGGTGACTGGGGGTAATATTAAGGACCGATGCGGAAGAATTCCTTATTTAGGGCCAATAATAGTCGTATTACGGTAGCGAGTTATCCAATTTGGTAGTAAGGGCAACCTCATCAGGTAAAAACGGACGTTTAAAAGATATTGCCGAAATTAGGGAACCGGTTTTCCAGAAACTCCCAATACTACTTATTAAATGGAATTCTTGCAGTAAATATTTCTATTACCAGTACTAATCGGAGGATTTTTAACCTCCTCGGAGAAGGGTCATGCCTATTATTGAAGAAAGTATAATTCAGAATAAACATAACAATGTAAAATTAAGTGTGGTAAGTGATCAAATCGGTCACCTTGACAAAGGACCCAATTGTTTGACGGAAATGCTATAATGGGAATTTGATTTTTTGGTTACTTTTGTTTTCCTTTCCCTATTTCTTAATACCCGCTTTGGCATTTTGGCGTGGCATTTCGGATTGCCCGTGGCAATTTTTGGGAATGTTCGTATTTGCAGGATTCTTTGATGTGACCATCAATGTTTTGTCACTTTTTGGAATGATTATCGTTATCGGGATCCTAGTGGATGACGTATTGTAATTTGCCGAAAAATTATTTACCAGAATTACGAAAAGGCAAAAACCCCCAATTCAGGCAGCTGTTGATGGTGTTATGGAGGTGTTGCCTCGATTTAATATCAGCCATCATACCAACAATTCTTGCTTTTTCTATTTTCCTGTTCTTGGATAGTAGGTAGGAGGATCGGTGAATTTTTGGGAGGGTCTCGGTAATTGTAATTCTCAACCATTGGTTGGTTTCCTTGGTTAGAGGCCCTTATTATATTACCGGCGCATTTGGCCCATTCGAAGGCCACTGCAACCCATTGGGACAAATAAGCGAAAAAAAAGGAATAGCAAATTATTTTGCCAAATTTAAGGGTAATAAATGAGTGGCGGAGATAGCTTTATGGTATGGATGCGCGATTAAGTATATGGCCCCTTTGTTGCGATTCTCACTTTCGTTTATTTAAATTGCTAATGTTTTCCATATTTTCGTTAAATGTTTACTATTTTTTGAGCAGTTTTGGGTTTCCATTTGGTGGGGAATCATCCGACAGCTTTCTCCAAGGGTGGCCAGTGATAGGGTGTCCGTAAGATTTACTAATGCCCAATGGTACCAATGAAAGGGTAACCGATCTCCATTATCAGTTTGATAGAGGCAAGGCAAGATTGTAAACAAAGGAACTTACAGAGAAGTATTTAAAAGGTACGGGCAAGGAGCTTGTCGAAAACATGATCGTAAAGTTGGACCAGGGCTCCTCTACAGCATCCCTAGTATCAATCTATTGCCAGGGAAGAACGGCCAGATGAATTCGATCAGATCTGATTACTATAGGCTACAGGAATTGGTTAGGTCCGGTAATATGGCGGTTGGAAAAGGCCTTATTTTTACGGCTCAGGAGGGCAATTTTGGGGGGTAGCCCCGTTTCTGTCTTCCCCTTTCTTGGGAAAATAATATAGGAGAATTAAAGGGCGGCAAAAAAAGGAGCTAAAGACCATTTTAGGAGAATAATGCCCTGTTAAAGGATGTTGCCGATAATGATCTTGCGGGGAATTAAAGAAATTCGTTTAGAACTGAGGAAAATGCCTATTTTAATGGGGTTGGATTGAGAAGCGTAATGAATCAGGTTGCGAGCTGGTTTTTTGGAAGCTCAAAGCTCAGCGGTTTCAGCGTGGACAAGACGGAAATAAGGTGTGTGGTTAGGTTATGATCGCACTAACCGATCCTCTATAATGATTTGGATGATATGAGCGATTACCACTTCCTAATGCGTAGTAAAGTGCCCTTAAAGAATATTGCCAGTTATGTTATAGAGCGGGGGTGATGTTTGCTATTAAATCACTTGGAAGGTCAACGGGAAAATTCAGGTTTCCCGCTGATATAAAGGATGACAAGACATTACAAGCGCCACAGATATTATGGACATGATATAAAGGACGGTAATAATGGCCAGATAATCATTCAAGATATCCTACTGTTACTTGCGTTCGTTACGAAGGCAGAACAGGGAAACCGATTAAAAACTACTTGGTCACTAAAATTTGTTGGTCTTACGGTTTTGATGTTGATTCTACATCACATTGCCTTTTACCTTCAGGAGTTTTAGTTCAGCCCCTTAATGTTGGATTGTTTTAGTGCCTTTCAGTATTACTGCCGTAGCGTGGGGCCATTTGGATCTCATTGATTTTCCTATTAACGTTTTATCATGTTGGGGATAATAGCCTTATTGGTTAATGGTGAATGACGGTTTGGTGCTGGATGGGAAATTTAATTGGGAACCTTAGAGAGGGGAATTGATTTTGATTGGGACGCCATTTATTGAAGCAGGTTAAATCAAGGATTTAGGGCCATATTTTTAACATCCATAACTTACTATTGGCAGGTTTGGCCACCACTATTATGGAAAAAAGTCGCCAGGCCAATTTTCTTAAACCTATGGGCCATAATCAATTGCCTATGGAATTGGTTATTGCAAACCAGTGTTTGACCTTATTAAATGCTGCCACTGTTTCTTGGGCATTTAGTAATAAAAAAATTAAGGTAGGTTCCAAGTGGTTGGTCACTGGCTGAAAAAGTGACAAAAGAAGGAGGTGAAAGGGCCATAAAGGAACAAATGGAAAGAAAGTCATATGCAAAATTTTGGAAAAACATGAGCAGAAGGGTCAAACTGTCCTAAAATTAAAACATCGTATAAGATATGAAAATGTAATTTCTTAACGAATTGGAAGACTAAATATATTGGGATATAGATATTTAATTGCAGCCTTACTAATCAGTATTTTGTGGGGTAAAGTGCACAAGAGAAATTATTGTCCAAGGATACCGCCGTTGTCACTGGCCTTGGAAAACAATTTGGCATTTAAGGTAGGCCAAGAATCAGGTAACCATTGCCGATAATAACTCGCGGAATCTTTGAACTCTGGTTTATTTGCCAAAGACTTTACTGGAACGGCCGGGCCACCTATAACGATCTTAATAGTAATACAGGGAATACCACTGGTCAATTTGAAACTAATGGTGACCCCAAGACAGGATTTGAAATTAAAAATTGCCGATTCACAGGCGTATAACGCCGGGACTAAGTTTAAAAACTATACCCTCTTCGATGGTATGGGGTAGACTTTACCAATTTAAGCGGCAAAGACAGTGTATCAATTAACGGAGCTGCAAGCAAGGGAAACCATAGAAAATTACCGTTCTCCCAATTATTTAGCTGTACTACGAAATTAGCAAGGCTAACAGAAAACGAAAATGTATTGAGGGCAAGCGTTGGATATCTCAAAGACAGAATTAAAGAGCTGAATTTCTTTTGAACTACGCGTCCAAAAACACTAAATTGGACATCCCTAAATGCGCAGGTAGATGTAACCAACGACAGCATCAGTTTTAATGAATGTTTCAGCAGAGCTTGGCCAATACCAAAACGGGATTTAAAATTGTGGTGATCAATTTCAAAAAACCTAAATGAACCTTTGTGAGTGGATACCTTAGTTATAGTTTTATCAAAATTACATTGGAGGATTATATTTCCCAATCCAAGAAAACAATGTGGCCATTACTCAGGACGAACGGAATTTTGGCCATTAACGAGTTACGATGTTAAAGTTAAACGATCGGAGGGTACCTGCCAACTTTTAGGGTTAAAACTGGTTCCTTATGGTTTGAATTTTAAACCAAAGTGCAGCAACTTTCCCTTTCTTCCTGGCCAAATTATCCCAGGCCATGCAATAGGAATGTTTTAAATTTAGCATTTGGGGGCCAAAACCGCTTATTTGGAATTTATTTGGACGGTGGCGAACCACTGTGCGGGAGTGAAATAACGCCAAATAGCTTATTGAAATCAAGAAATTATTCAAAAGAACAAGGTTAACACTTGAAGTTGAATTTAGGGATATTTTAAATGCTTTGGGAAATCTATGAAAATTAGGTTGCAGATATTTAAAATTCAGGGCAGAATGTAGTAACCAATCAGAATAATTTTGAAACGTTTCAAGGAACAATTTCCAATTGGGGGAAGGAAAAACATCCATAGAATTTAGGGTCAGGCCCCAAATTAAACCTTTGCTAAATGCACCAGGACCAATAAGAATTTGGAAAAAAGTATGATTGCCAAGCTGCTGGAATTTACAACTGTTACAATTAACTGGTCAGTTGTTATCCATAGATTTTTTAAGGAGTACGCTTTATTTGTCCAAGGAAGAGAAGCCTTATCTGGTCATAGTCATATGTTTTAAGAATTAAACTTACGGAACATGTACGAACACTTTTTTCAATTGTCCCTTTTTGTGGAAGAAATATCTATGGTTATTGGGATCCGGTCCATAAAACTAGGGCAGACCTTATGTGGAAGATTGTGAAGTTTGCTGCAATCCCATATCCCGTGGACCCTGTTTTTAATGATGGAGAGCCTTTAATGGTTTTGAAAGCAAATGGATTTATTGGCCAATAAGACTTAGTTATTAAATTCAAAAACAGCCTAAAATAATCACTTTTAGGCTGTTTTTCGTTGTTGGATATTAGCGAAAATATTTCTTAAAAAAATCCCGCATTAATGACTGTCCAAGTTTTCATAAGGTTTAATATATTTTAGTATTGGGCCTTGTTTACATCGCTTACAGTTAAGATTTTCACTCTTTTTCTTCCAAGGGTTTTCTGGAAAGTCCATGGTGCGGCCATAATTAAATGTTGTTGTTTACCAGACCAGCCAGGTTCGGCATCTTTGGGCCTCGGGAGACATTTCCTTTGGACCCAGCGTTAACGGCATTCTTTAGTCTTCCTCCGTAATACCAATCTTTTAATAAAGCGATCTAATTCCTCCAAAAACCCCTGTTGTACCTTACTATTAGTTTTCTGGGTGGCGTAAATGGCGTATAAGTAGTATATGCGATGAATTTTGGTCATCGGCAATTGGGAGTCCGGCTTGGAATTCGGCCTGCTCCATAACTAACACCATCCTTTTTGGGCGTAACCTTTCGGCAATCTCGAATTTAGAAAACCACCTCCCAAAAATGGTAGGTTTCCGCCATATTTAATGCTGCGTTAATCCTCATCGTCCTGACTAACTTTAATGGTTCAGGTTCCAAGCGTCATGGCATTTTTTTTTTTACCGGGCGGTCTAGTAGGGTTCCTCGTTTGACTTGAGGAGGAATCTTTGAAAGGATCTTTAAGTCGCTCGTTAGGGCCTTTTTGCTTTTGTAATTTGCCCAAAAATTTTCTTTTTCCCATATAGGTTTTAGCTTGCATGGGTTTGTAAAATCTCCTATTGCTTTACCAGTATGGAACTTGCCTAGACCGTAAAATCTTTATGAAAACTTCCTTTTATAATTCCTGTTTTCAATTATTGGTTGCTTTTATGGGGCAGCTTCTTCCTCTTTCTAGGGGTCATGGAGTAATTTTTAAAAGGGTTGTTCCTTTTGGGAAAGGGTTTGTTTATTTCCGATTAATTTTTCTTTTTGGAGCAAAAAATTGCGGGTTCTGTCTTATTACTTTCCAAATTTAAGCCAAGGATATTCGGTTTTTTAATTTTTTCCAATTTCCCTGCCGTCAAAAGATGGGATCTCTTCTCT
>Ga0163217_1077062_pt1 | contig 11866 bp, 15 predicted proteins | sample SynspAceP_FD_185933 | JGI IMG/M metagenome (GOLD analysis project Ga0163217, IMG submission 185933) | Saline lake microbial communities from Ace Lake in Antarctica - Synechococcus sp. Ace-P (PacBio error correction) | ecosystem: Environmental > Aquatic > Non-marine Saline and Alkaline > Saline ... | reverse complement strand
TCATCGGCCCCCAGCGCCGCTCAGCAGCACCTGCTGACGGCGGCAACAAGGCAAGCCGCCCAAGCGCTGCCCCCTACGAGCGATGCGCCCGTAGAGCCCGAGGCAAAGCTAGATGCGCATGCAGCAGTTCGAAAACTGTCGAAAATCCGTCCCGAAGATACCACCGGTGGTCAGGCAACAGCCGATGTCGGCGGTTGCTGCATCCGAAGCGACAGCGGGCAGTTCTCCTGCCTGCGTTTGGATGAGCCCGCGGGCTTTTCAGGGGTCAAAACCCCACAAGCCAAGCTGAAGGGCCAAGAAGAGGCTTGTGCCGCGCGCAAGGGTACCTATAAATACGAACCCCAGCGCGACGCGATCGACACCAAGCCGCCAACCCTGCGCGGCACCAGAGGCCGCGGCGCTGAAACCCGTTGCCTCTATCCCTGCTCGAAAGCTGCCGAGGTGCAGAGGCACCGGCGACAATCGGAGGGGGCGACCTCAACCCGTCGGGATCGCTGCATATTTCCGGTGGGGAACCGTTTGAGAGCAGCCCTGAAACACTGGACCAGCGCGCGAAGCGGGGCCGATACCTCAAAGCTTCTCAGTGGAGTCGGGCCGAGATCGAGCAGACGTTGAACGCTCTGGGGACTATCACTTTGACCAGATTCCGCGCGGTGGACAGCGACTGAAATTCTTTGGGTCGACGCCCGGCTTTGCCATTCAAGGGCCGCCATTCACGCGACGACGGGGACGGCGCAAGCAAAGACCTCGCCGCCGGCCAGAAAACCCGACTCTCTGCACGCAACAAAAAGAACCTGAGCCTGAACATGGATGCCCACGAATGACAGATAAAGGAAGAAATGCCTTGGTCCCGCAAAGCCGATGGTGGCCTTGTCATTGCCGGCCACAATGTGCTTTGGATCGCGCGGTCAATGGCTTGCCCACCGCAGTTCGGCTTGCCGGACGCTATGCGTTGCTGTTTCGACTTGCAGCGCTGGCAGCTCCCTGATCTGGGCGATGGTCATATATATCAGATGAGGCGGCCCGCGCGGCCAGCCGTGCACACATAAAGGTTAGCTTCATGCTTCAGGATCAGACCCGCATTTCTTTACAATATCTACGGTTATGCACGACGCACGCTGAAGGGGGCGCGCAGGCACGTGGCCATTGGTGATGGCCACAGCTGCATCTGAAAAAACGGGCGTGACTGGATTCATCAGCCAGATGAAAGAGTCGGGTTTTGCGTGGTCGTGGCGGTGCGGGCTTTCCAACGCGGCCTAAAGCTTGGTGCCTTCATGCCCAAGGAAAGCGACGGTCGCCCGAGCTATCTGGGGTGAACGCCGATGAATCCGAACCGGTACCGTAAAGACCGGCGAAATTATGCGCCACGATCCGCACACGCTGATCGAAGCGTTGCTTGATTTTGCCAGCTTTCGCTATGAACGCCAACGCCTGCTACATCTACATTCGCGGCAATACATCACGCGAGCGCGAAGGCGCTGCAAATGCCGCCATCGACAAAAGCGTATGACGCGGTCTGGTCGGCAAGAATTGCTGAATCGGGGCTATGACTTTGACATCTATGTTCACCACGGGTGCCGGGCAGTATATCTGCGGCGAAGAAACCGCGCTGCCTCGAAAGCGCCTACGAGGCAAAAAAGGGCATGCCTCGGATTGAAGCCTCCGTTCCCCGCGCGGTGGGCCGGTCTGTACGGCGTTGCCCGACAACGGTGAACACGTGGAAATCCATTGCTGTGGGTGCCAAACGATTCCTGCTCGCGCGTTCCTGAATGGTTTTCAAGCTTTCGGGCGTCGAACAACGCGGGCACAAAGCTGCTTCGCGATCTCAGGCCATTGTGAACAACCCCTGCGTCGTCGAAGAAAGCGATGAGCAATTCTCTTTCGAAGAACTGATCGAAAAACATTGCCGGGCGGTATCCGTGGGCGGGCTGGGACAACCTCAAGGCTTTGGTGATCCCCGGTGGGTCGTCAGTGCCGATGATCCCCGGTGCGCAGATGCGCGACGCGATCATTGGATTTTGGACTATCGCGCGAACAACCTCGGCCCTTGGTACGGGCGGCTGTAATCGTGATGGATAACTCCACCGATGTGATCAGGGCGATCTGCGTTCTGGCGAAGTTCTACAAGCACGAATCCTGCGGCCAGTGTACGCCGTGCCGCGAAGGCACGGGCTGGATGATGCGCGTGATGGACCGTCTTAGGTGCGCGCGATGCAGAAAACCGAAGAAATCGACATGTTGGCTCGCTGTGACCAACAGTCGAAGGCCACACGATCTGCGCCCTTTGGCGATGACGGCGGCTTGGCCTATTCAGGGTTTGATCCGGCACTTCCGTGAACGAGATCGAGGATTCGCATAAGCACAAGCGTACCGGCCGGCGTCAGCGGCCGTCGCGGCGGAGTAAGCGGTGATGGAAACCTTTGCCGCTTATAGCCATTGCGCTGGCAGCTTTTGGCCTTTTGGGCCATTCTAATTGGGGGGGGGAAGGTGTTTTTTTTTTTTTTTTTTTTTTTTTTCTTTTTGGGGGGGGGACCCCGGCCGGGGGGGGGGGGCTTCTCTACTATGGGGCGCACACCAGAGGCGGCGTTGTGAGTGCGCGCAAAGCCCAAGCGGAACTATGACGGACGTAGGTCATCGCCGTGATTCGCGCATTTATGAACGCGATAGAGGCGTCGGGCCCGTTTCTGCATCGACGCTGCGGCGTGCCTTACTGGCGCGCCTGTGTTCTGGGTGGAACCTCTTTGCGGCGCTTTCGTGGCGGTGCGGGTCGCGATTAGGACCGTGGGTGGCATATCGGGACAAACCAACCAGGCGATGCGGTCGTTGTTCTTTACGCTGGGTTGGTCTGTATTCTGCCTTGGCCCGTGCTGGCAATTTTTCGCGCCTTTTAAAGGCGCGACCGAGAATCGACAGCCCCGCCATTCGATCGGCAGGGGGCTGACATAAAAAAGGACGGCGTTACCGGCCACACCGCAGAGCGAGGGAAGATGAAGCAGATGTTTCTATTTTTATGACGGGCTGACGGTATTGGCTGGCTGTACCGCCCGCGGAAGAACGGTCTGGCCTTGATGGTAAATTACTTCCCGCACAAGCTGGTAGCAAAGTCGACGGCAGCGCGATGTCTTTACCCTGTCGGTGCGCAATGCATCGCAGTCGATCACCGGTGCCCCGCGAAGCCGCGCGCATGAGGCGACGGGTGTATTGTGTGACCAACATATGGCAGTTCCGATATCAAAATGGGTCGTTGGGGCCCGACACCCCGCCCGAGAATTTGCCGCCTTGTGGACGGACGCTTTGGACGTTTCAGGGGGCTTGCCCTTCCTGATCGTTTTCGCGACATTACCCGCTGGCAAATGGCTGATCTAGGGTTGTTATTGAATCAACATCGGGGTCATTCCCATGTGTTAGCAAGGGCAGTCCGCCCCGCTAACATTGAGGAGAGTAAGATGCGTACGGTATTGCATCAGCCGTAACCACCGTGGCCATGATGGCCAGCCCTGTCGCCGCAAAACCGCCGCTGCGTTGATTACGCTGTTGATGATGCCGCTGCTTTGCATCTTGGACTGGCCGACCGTATTCGCAAGGAATGCCCTGAATATCTTCGCCGCATGCTTGCGCGCGCCTTAGCTATTCTGAACAATGTGCAAAGCACGGCCAAATCTTTGGGCTATAACGTCGGACGAAAATTGAGCCTACCGCAAAAGCGTGCTGAAAAGGCGCGCATGAAAGGCCCGTGGGCTTTGCATATTTAAAGGCGAAGGGGCGATACTTTCTTGACCCGCAAAGCCTATTGTGGCGTTACGGGCGTTGCAGAAATCCAAAATCGAGCCGATCGGTTCGTTACTGAGAGCGAAATAAGCAATATGAGCGATACCCGCAAGATCATCATTGACGGCAAGGAAGTCGAAAGTCGAAGGGGCGATGACGCTCATTTCAGGCGTGTTGAGGAAGCAGGGGTGGAAATTCCGCCGTTTTCTGTTACCACGAAACGTCTGTCGATTTGCCGGTAACTGGCCGGATGTGTCTTTGGAGGTCGTAGGAGGCCGACCCCAAGCCTGCGGCGTCTTGCGCATGCAGGTGCGCGATTTTGCGGCCTGCCCGAGGCCAGCCGCCGGTCGTTAAAACCAATTCGCCCATGGTGAAAAGCGGCCCGCCGAGGGCGTGATGGAATTCCTGCCTGATCAACACCCCGCTGGATTCTGCCCCGATCTGCGATCCAGGGCCGGCCGAGTGTGACTTGCAGGATTTTCAGGGGCGATGGCGTACGGGCGGTCGACTTTAGCGCTACGCGAGCCTAAGCCGCGCGCGACCGAAGATCTAGATCTGGCCCGCTGGTTTGAAACCCATATGACGCGCTGCATCTTTCGTGCACCCGTGTGTACGCTTCACCACCGAGGTCGCGGGCATTCATCAAATGGCCAGACCGGGCCGGGTGAGGACGCCGAAACGAACATTACAGCCTATCTGTGCCATAACGCTCGATTCGAACCAGTACAGGGCAACATCACTTTGATCTGTGCCCCGTGGTGTGCGCGGTCTCTAAACCCTTAACGCCTTCACCGCACGGGCCTTGGGAACTGTCCAAGACAGAATCGATGATTGGATGGGACGCGCTCGGGTCGAACATCGTCGTGTGAATACGCAAAGGCCCGCGAAGTCATGCGCTTCCTGCCGCGCAACCACGACGGCTCAGTGAACGAGGAAGATTTCCGATTTAAAAACCCGTTTCGTCTGGGGGACGGTCTTGCGCCGCCAGCGTCTGGGTACACGCCCTATATTCGCTGAAAACGGCAAACTGCCGCAAAGCCGACTGCCCGAAGCGCTTGCCGCTTGCCCGCCGCTTGCGATGAAAGCAAGAAAGTCCGCGGGCCTGATCGGTGATCTGCGTCGTGTCGAGGCGACATATGCATTGAAAGCAGTTGATTCGAAGGGCAGGGCGGCGTTTGTCGAATGCCGTACCGATGGACGCGGAAGCTGCCTTGTGGGCAACGGTCGCGCGCTATGTCGGGAACCCGCCACGGTCGAAGATTCTTGGACACGCACAAGCCGTCATGTTAAATCGGCGCAAACCCCCGGCCGTGGAAGCCCCCGGTGCTTAACGCGCGTATCCGAAAAGCCTGGACGCGTGGGGCCGACGTCGCCCTGATGGGCCCGCCGTCGATTCTGACTATTTGATTACACATTCTGGGCGACAGCCGTTCGTTGCTGAACGAACGCTGAAAAGGATTCATGCCGACATCGCCGAGAAATCCTCGGTTTATTGTGCCGTGGGCATGGGCGCCTTGGCCCGTGAAGACGGGCCGAGATTCTGGCCGCTTGCTATGGCGCTGGCCGAAAGCGAACGAAATTCCGGCTTTATTTGGTTCTTGCACACCGCCGCATCCCGGCTGGGGCGCGATTGGGATATCGGGGGCCGTAGCTGAAAAACGGCATTCAACGATGTGCTGGCGCCGATGTGATCTATAACCTTGGTGCGGACGAAGGCGACATTCCTGCAGGGTCCCGTCGTGATCTATCAAGGCTCGCATGGGGATCCGCGGGGCGCCACCGCGCCGATATCATCCTGCCCGGTGCCGCCTATACCGAAGAGGTGTGTTTGTTCGTCAACACCGAGGCCGCCCGCAGCTGCCGCACGCGCCAGCTTTTGCCCCCGTTCAGGCCAAGGAAAAACTGGCCATCCTTGCGTTGCGCTACGCGCCGAGCTGGACGCAAAACTGCCCTTCGATTCGCTGGCGGCCTGCGCAAGGCGCTGGTCGCTGATGTGCCGCATCTGGGCGGATATTCGATCAGTGGTCGCGGAAAACGACTTGGAAGCGGTGCGGCAGGGGTACGTTGGGCCGACAGCCCGTTCCCCCCGCGCATTGCGATTTCTACCTGTCCAACCCGATCGCCCGTGCCAGCCAGTTGATGGCAAGAGCTCTTCGGCAAACGCCAAAGCCCGCCGCGAAAAAAACCACTGGCGGCGGAGTGAGGATTTTGGGGTGATGTTGCCTTTGGTGTTGGGAGCCTTGCGGAAACGCAAGCGCCCATGGCCGAAGATTTCATTCCTGAATATTCGCGGTGTCGAAACCAAATTGCTGGGACGGGGATCTTGTCCAGTTGACGTTGGCGATGGACCAAAGCGCGGTCATCCGAGAATGTAGCGGAAATTACGCGGAACATGTGCTGCGGCACCGATATACTTGATTCCGGGGCTTTGGTTTTGCCCGCCACGTGCGTTACAAATGTTAGAAATCGAGGGTGGTGTGCGGCACGCAGATGCTGTTACACCATCCTCGCCGAGCCTCTTGCCTGCGGCGCTTGAGACAATAGATGCCGAAGTGGACGTGCAGAACTTGCATGGAAAAAGGATACGACGGGATGTGAGGACCTATGGCTGACTTCTTTTTCAACACCCACGCTGGGGGGGACGATCCTTGCTGATTATTGGCCAGATTTTCCTTGTTGTTGATTCCCCTGCTTCTTGCCCTTGCGTTTCTGATGTAACGCCGCACCGGAAAATGCTGGGCGTCGTTACAGCTGCGCCGCGGGGCCCAAACGTTGGGGCATCTACGGTTTGCTGCATCCATTGCGGATTTCCGAAATACATCTTGTCAAGAGGTGATCGTTGCCGCCGTTGCTTGACCGCGCCGTGTTCTTTATTTGGCCCCGATGCGGAACCCTTGGTCATGGCGCTGTCGCATTGGGCGGTGATCCGTTCAACGACGGCTGGGCTTGTCGGGAAATATTCAAACGTCGCGATCTTGTATGTCTCGCCGTCTCGTCGCTTGAAGTTTACGGCGTAGATCATTGGGCGGCGTGGGCGTCAAACTCCAAATAATCCGTTCTTGGGGTCGCTGCGATCTGCCGGCGCAGATGCATTTCCTACGAGGTGTCGATCGCGTCTGATCATCATCGGGCGTCGTCATCACTCGGTTCGATGAACTTCGCGTGCCATCGTCTGTCGCAAGTGGGGATTACGGTCTGCTGGAAACTGGTTACTGGCTACCGCACTTCCCGATGCTGATCCTGTTCTTCATCTCGGCACTGGCCGAAACAAAACCGGCCCACGTTTGACCTTTTCCCGAAGCGGATATCCGAACTTGAGTGCCGGCTATCAGTCGAATATTCCTCCACGCCCTTTTTGCTGTTCAATGATCGGTGAGTTGGTTGCCGTTGGTTGCGATGTGCGCGTCTGATCTCGCTGATGTTCTTTGCGGCTGGCTGTCGCCGATCCCCCGGCTTGCCCGATGGTATTTTTCTGGATGATCGCTAAGATGGGGCTGGTGTTCTTCTTCTTCTCGTTTGGTAAGGCGATCACCCCGCGGTACCGCTCATGACCAGCTGATGCGTTTGGGATGGAAAAGTATTCCTTGCCGTTTCAGCCATATATCTGGGTTGTTCTTCGTCTCCTTCGCGCGAAAATTCGAATTTGAGTTCTGGGGCATTTTGCCGTTGGGGACAGTAGGGGCTGATATGGCTAAACACCGACTATACCGTCACAGTAAAATACTTTCCCTGCTGCAGGATTTTTACCAAGGCATTGAAGCTTGGCATTAAGTATATGTTCAAGCCAAGGGCGGGACGATTCAACTACCCGCACGAAAAAGGGTCCGTTTAAGGCCCGCGTTTCCGTGGTGAACATGCGCTGCGTCGTTTAAATCCCCAACGGCGAAGGCGTTGCATCGCGCTGTAAACGTGTGAAGCGGGTCTGCCCGGCGCAGGCAATTACGATTGATTGCTGAGGCCGCGCGAAGACGGCCCAGTTCGCCGCACCACGCGCTTATGACACGGACATGACCAAAATGGCATTCCTATTTGCGGTTTCTGTCAGGAAAGCCTGCCCGGTTGAGCCGATTTGTCGAAGGCCGAATTTCGTAATTCTCGACCGAGACCCGCGGAAGAAGCTATTCATGACAAAGACCAAAGCTGCCTGACAACGGGCGAACGCTGGGAAGCAGGATCGCCCGCAACCTCGAACTGACGCGCCGTACCGTATGACCGATAGCCAAAACCCCCTTTTGAAGAGATGAAGCGTCAAATTGCCAGGACATGGGCAAAGGCTTCCTGCAATGGAATTGCGTTTTCGCCAAAGCGTTCGAGGCGATGATGGGCAAGATTGCCCAAAAGACATGATGGAAACGTTTTTGGCAATTCGATGAACCCCAACGGGTTGGATGCAAGACGCGGATGTTGCTGACGATTTCAGGGCTGACATGCAAAGCGCGCCAGAATGACATTGCGCGCCGCCAAGCCGTAATCACGCGGTAGAGGCCGGTGCGCCACAAGCAGCAGGTATAGAGGACGACTCGGGCAGATGGGCGGTTTTCGCCGGCATCCCCGCCATGACCGCTGCGATGAGGATGCGCCAGGGTGTTTTGGATGACAAGGAAGGTGACGGCATGAGGTTTCGCATTTTACCTCTTCGCGATCAGCTGATCGCCCGGCGCTGTTCACTGTTGATCAGCCGCAAACCCCGGCATTCGTGCTGTGGTGATCGCTGTCCTTTCCTCAGCGCGGGCGGGGCTTTTCGTGCTGGCTGAACGCCGAATTGGTCGCGATTGCTGTTGATCATTCGTCTATGGTGGGCGCGGTCGCGGTATTGTTTCCTGTTCGTTTGTCATTGATGGCTGACGTTGATTTCGCAGAGCTCCAAGGCCGAGAGGCGCGCTATGCGCTGCGCATTGCTGAATCGGTCTGGTCATCCTTGATGCAAGTTCGTCATGGCGTTTGGCGCATGGGACGCGAATTCTAGCCGCCGAAAGGGCTGCGCACGCAGGTGATCACAGACGAGGTGCATAACACTGCCGCCTTGGGTTGAATCCTGTATTGACCAATACTTTTTGCTGTTCCAACTTTCGGGGCTGATCCTGCTGGTCGCTATTGATCGGTGCGATCGTACTGGACGCTGCCGCAACGCGGCGATGGTCAACGCAGAACGTGGTCGACCAGATGATGCGCGAATCCGAAACTGGCAATGAAACTGGAATGATGTGAAACCCGGGCAGGGCCTATAATCGGCCTTGTCCTTTCAAGGAAATTACTCCCATGTCACGTAAATACAATTGTAGTGCTTTGTCGTCGTCTTTTGATTGTGGTCGTGGTGGCCTACAGCATTTTTCTAGATTGCGACGGGATCGGGATGGAAACATTCCGCGCAAGAACTATAAGAACGCCTGAAAAAGGCAAAAAGAACCGAAGGGACGACATGATCGGAATTGAACATTACCTGACCGGTAGCGGCGACCGCTGTTCGTCATTGGCATTTCGGGCTAATTCCTGAACCGCAAGAACATCATCATCATGTTTGATGTCGATCGAGCTGATGCTTCTTGGCGTCGTTGACATAACTTTGTCGCTTTCTCTTACCTTTTGGGTTGATCTGGTGGGGCAGGTGTTCACACTGTTCGTCCTGCACCGTCGCCGCTGCCGAAGCTGCAATTCGGGCTGGCCATTCTGTCTGCTTTCTCCGCAATCGGGTACGATCGCGGGGTCGAAGATGTCAACGTGATGAAGGGCTAAGATTCATGGAAACGATTCATTCTTTTCGGCACCACTCGTGGGTGCATTGATCTGTGCGTTTCGGCTGGGAAGCTGACTGCGTGAGAAAAGCCGGTCAGTTATGTGGACAACGGTGTCTGATTGTTTCCTGCGGCACTTTGCTAAGCTGGACGTCTTTCTATCGTTTGACGGCGAAACCCCAGCAACATCCAGATTCATGCGCTGGATCGGAAAGCGGGCAGCTGTCGACCGACTGGGCGATCCGTTTGGACTCGGTGACCGCGATCATGTGATCGCATCACCACGGTCTCAGCCTTCGTGACCTTTTATTTCCTTGGCACATGGCCCACCGACGAGGAATTTCTCGGCATTGCGGAACCTTACCGTGCCCGCTTCTTCGCCCTACCTGTCATTCTTTACCTTCGCGATTGCTGATGCCTACGTAACATCGGACCAATCTGGTTCAGATGTTCTTTGGCTGGAAGGCGTGGGCGTCGCGATCTTATCTGCTGATCGGCTTTTACTTATAAAAAAGCATCTGCGAATGCGCTGCGGCGATCAAGGCTCGTGGTGACCGCGTGGGCGACTTTGGCTTTCTTGCTGGGGACATGGCGCTGGTTCTTACCTCACGGCACTTCAATTCAAGTTCCGATGATTTGCTTTGCCGCGACGCCTGATCTGGCCGAAACCACTTTGGGCTTCTCTGGTCGAAGGAACGCCGCGAAACCTGATTGCGACCTGCTGTTATCGGCGCGATGGGGTAAAATCGGCGCCAGCTGTTCCTGGCACACCTTGGATTTTGCCCGACGCGATGGGAAGGCCCGACACCCGTGTCGGCGCTGGATCCACGCGGCGGACGATGGTAACAGCAGGGGTCTTCCTTATCTGCCGCATGTCGCCATGATGGAGGTCGCGCCGAGGCGATTGATGTGTCGTTACCTTCGTGCGGGCCAACCACAGCATTTCGTGGGCAGGGCGACAATCGGTTGGTTCAAAACGATATTTAAACGCGTGATCGCGCTATTCGACCATGTCGCATTCTTGGGCTATATGTTTCGTGGCCGCGACGTCGGGTATAGTATTTCCGCCCGCGATGTTTCCACCTGTTCACGCACGCGGTTCATTTAAGGCAATGTTGTTCCTCGGTGCAGGGGTCGGTGATCCACGCGATTGCATCACGAACGGACTGCGGCAACTTATGGCGCACTGCGTAAGAAAAATTCTTAATAACCTTCTGGGCGATGATATTGGTACGCGGCGATCACGGATGTCGGTATTTCCGCTGACACACTTCGGTTCGCGGGGCTTCTCTCCAAGGATGCGGGTTATCGAAAGCCGCTTTGGGTGGCGGAGTCATGTACGGCTTCTGGATTGCTGGATGATTCGCTGCTGCGATGACAAGCTTCACAGCTGCGCGCCTGTGTTTCCTGACCTTCTTTGGCAGGCACGCGGCGATAAGCATACCATGATCACGCGCATGAAAGGCCCGATGGTTATGCTGGTAACCGCTTGGGGTCCTTAGCCTTGGTTTGCGATCTTTGCCGTATGGTGTGGTTACAACAGCTTCTTTGTCACGCCGAGGATGTAGGAAAGTTCTACGGTATTCCCGATGGCCGAAAATCGCGGCCGGTGGTGGAAAAACCCATGTCGAAGGGGCCGAAGACGACCACGCCGATTAGCTTGGCGATCAAAGCTGCGGGCGATCCACGGTGAAAGACGCAGCCATCACGGTCCAAGCCTTTGCGGCGCCACCGGGGAGGGGCGTTGTACATTCGCGCCAGCCAATTCACCGTACTTGGATACGCCCACCGCCGCACCGGCAATGGGTCAAGGTCAGCCCGTTCATCGCGATGTCTTGGGCCTCGTTTCTGGCGCTGTGGTTTCTACCATCTCACCGGAAACCCGAGCCTTGCCGGGCCCGTCTGGCAAGCCAACCCAACGCCCGCGTTACCTGTTCTTCCTGAACCAAAAAAAAATTGGGTATTTCGACGAAGCTGTTATAAAACCGTCATCTTTGGTCAAAAACCGGCGATGGGCCATCGGGCCGCTTCTTTTCTGGAAAAAAACGCGGGGACGGTAATTGTGATCGGACGGGCCACGCTTGAAAAAACGGTTGTTCGCCATGGGGGGGATCATGTTCCCGTTCCTCCCAACCCCGTCTGGGGCAAGGGGGCGGGCGCGGCCAGTCCGGGGGGGCTATATTTTTCCTTTTTTTTTTTTAAACCCCTTAAAACGGGGGCCCTTCCGCCATTTTGGGGTTTTTTTGGAATTCGGGCAATTCGCGGGGGTTCTTGTGTTTTTTTTTGGGGGGGAAAACCCTGGGATTTTTTTTTTGGGGAACGGATTGAAAAAAAGCGGGGGGGGCCCCCAACTTATCTCTTCTCTT
>Ga0163217_1043669_pt1 | contig 11866 bp, 20 predicted proteins | sample SynspAceP_FD_185933 | JGI IMG/M metagenome (GOLD analysis project Ga0163217, IMG submission 185933) | Saline lake microbial communities from Ace Lake in Antarctica - Synechococcus sp. Ace-P (PacBio error correction) | ecosystem: Environmental > Aquatic > Non-marine Saline and Alkaline > Saline ... | reverse complement strand
TTCCGCCTCATCCCTTTGCCTTGGCGATCGGCGTATATCGGGGGACCGGGCGCGGGGGGCAATAGGGCGTTGAAGCAACGCGCAACCTCTGCGAAATAGTTCTGGCACACGCGCAGGCAACCGGGGCGCCTGAGGAGGAGGGTCGAAACGTGAGCTTGCCGATTCCGGATGGAGCGCTATGCGCGCTCGCCTATATCTGGCTTCGCCGTGTGAGCTGCGCAGGCGGCCGGGGCTGAGCCGGTCCCGGACAGACCTTCGAATCGTCGGACCGGGGCGCATTTTGATTGCCTATCTGAGAAAAGGCGGGCTGCAGTCGGGCAGGCCTGATCGGACTTCCAAGACAAACCCGCTGGACACTCCCGTGGAGCGGCTCCCGTCCGAATCATCAGGCTCCGGGGCGCGCCGATAGCCGCGGGACCAACGGACGGCGAACTCCAGCTTGAGCGACGGAGGCCGGCGGACCTGAAACCAGGCCCCAAGCCAAGCACCGCGGGGAAACTCCAGCTGGAGGCGGGCCCGAATCGGACCGATTCCTGCCGACCTGCCACAATTCAAGCCGCAGCCGAAATGCTGAAGGCGGATTTTCCAGTTTCTTTGGAAAGGTTCGGTCCCTTTCCTTGCAATTCATTTTCTGACCGCGATTGCAGTGGTCGCCAGCCAGCATTCTCTATTTCTGTTCGCGAAGCATTCGGTCCCGGTTCGGCAAGTCTTGGCGACCTTCAAGCCGGGCAACTCCGGACGATATCCTGCCGATATTTCGCCCTGATGCCGACCGGGCGCGGTCGCTGCTGGGAAAGAGCCCGACCTCTGGCGCAGGCGGGCGCATTCGCCGAGGCCGTGCACCTGCTGCGTTCCGAGTTCGATGATGACATCCAGCAAGGCGGCTCGAAGGCGGCGTTCCGCGCTCGTTGACGGCGCGCGAGATCGGCGGGCTGGGCCTGTTGCCTTGATCATGCGAAAATGGCCCTCAGCCCCATCATTTTATGATGTCGAGCGAAGGTTTCTTTGGCGACCGGGTATGTTGATTGAAGGACGGCTGGAAAAAACCGCGCTGCGGGTTCGTATACGAAGCATTCGCCTCGGGAGCGGCTGGGAATGAGTGTGCGGGTGGAAACCTCATTTCCCTTTTCGGCACGCACCGTCGGCATCCTGATGGGCGATCGCGATATCTCGTTCGGCGCCCGGACGTGATGGTCCTTTGCGGCTGGGCGCCGGAAATTGGCAACCGCGACCAGGCTGGCGATCATCCCTACTCAAACGTTCTTTGCCATCGGATATAATTGGCATTCGTTCCAGTTTTCTCGACGCACAAGGCTAACCCGGTCGAAATTTCGCGTCTCGAAACACCGGCTGAACGAACGCGACTGGGGCTGAGATTGTCACCGTCTCGCCACAAAGGCATGGGCGACAAGCTGCCACGCTCTCACGCTGCAGCCGACAACGCTGAATTCGTTGCTGCCCAAATGGATCGGGTGAAATGACAGCTCAAACAAGAAGCGTCAGCGCGACACCCGCTTCATGGACGCGCGTCGCCTGAACGACCTGCTGGGCCAACTCGATATTCCACGGCGAGATCTGGCCGGATCGACGATGCCGCGACTCACAGATACGCCGTTTCGGCGATATGGCGCTTGAGGCCGGACCTGAAGATTGCAGGTCATCCGGTTCGAACTCACTGGGCCGATTGCCTGCTGGACTGGATGCGGACATCCTGCGGGGCAAGCTGGGCGACCAGGAAATCTATGTTGCGCCGGACCCGGACATTTGCTGTAAAACAGTTCGGGTGGCCAGGCGGGGAAAAATGCCCGCTTCGCTTGTGGCAAACTGATGGACTGGCTGCCGTTATTGATGAGGCCGAGCCGATCATTTTCGACGCGACGCTGGCATGGCTTTTGGTCCGTCGGAAAAACCTGTTGCAGATGATGGTTCGACATTCCCTTTGTTGGCGCGATCTCTGGTAGCGCTATATCGCCGGTTTCTGCTTAGGATTGGGCCGCGCTGGGTGCGCTTCGGTCCGACGAACGCGGGAGACCCGGGTGATCGCGCTAGGGCAGCAGGCGCTGGTTCGGACAATTCAGCGGCCTGTTCACGATGGCCGCGGACGGGAGACGGCGGCTGGGCGCCGCGGCTCCTTGGACCATGATTGCGCGCGCGTGTGCGCGCGAGCTTCGCGGCGCCAAGTGACGATTGACGAGCCCAGCTTTCCGCCCTGTTCGAGACAGGCTGGCGACCGGAAGAGCAATCAGGCAAGCGTTTCAAAATCGAACGCGGCCTTTCGACGGCATCAGCCAGTCGCGAGGAGCTGATGGACCAGGGCCCGCGAACTTATACGCTGGCGACGCGACATTTCTCAGGAGAGGCACGCATTGAACGTAAGGTGACACAAGACGCTGGCGGGACGTATCGAAGCGAAAGTGCGCAGGCGGTAATCGGCCAGGGACGCGACGGTCGACATATTGCTGACGGCGCTGTTTTTCGTCAGGGGACACGTATTGCTTGGAAGGGTCCGCCGGCGAACGCCCAAGGACGCTTCCTGGCGCAATGCTTTCGCCAAATCGATATCGCTCACTTTCGGGCGCATCCAGTTCACGCCGGAACCTGATGCCGGGCGACGTGCTGGGGCACCACCTGTTCAACTTTCCAGACCAATGAGTTCAGCCTGAACAAGGGGCGATTCTTTCACCTGATCTGCTGCCTGGCCGACGAGATCAACCGGACGCCGGCCGAAGGACCCAGGCGGCCTGCTGGAAGCCATGCAGGAAGCGCCAAGGTGGACGATTGACGGGGAGTCCTATCCGCTGAACCCGCCGCTTCACCGATGAATCGCGACGCAGAACCCGATTCTAGCTAGCAAGGGCACCTATCCCCTGCCCGAGGCGCAGCTGGACCGGTTTCCTGTTCAAGCATTACGCTGGGACTATCCGAGCCGCGAGAAGAGCTTGCCAGTTGTTTGCGCAAGCATGGCACGCGGACCGGCATGAACCACACCCGCCTCCGTTCGGGATCGGTGGTCGGTGATCTCTGGGCAGACCGGACACGGCGGTCGAGACCGTCTTCGCAGATCAGCTGAAGGACGACATTCCATTCTCCTACTATTGTCTACCTGATCGCGCCGACGGCCTGGGAAAACCCCGGCGCTGGGAAGACCGGCGCGAGCCCGCGGCAGCGGGCGGCGCTGGCGACGGCAGCGGCGGGCAAGGGCGGCGATTGACGGGGGCGCGACTTTGTTGATACCGGACGTGTGGAAGACGGCTGGCCCTGCCAGCGCGTGCGCCATTCGCATCCTGCTGTTCATCCGGCTTGCCGTGAAGATCGGAGCATGACAACGGACGATGACGCTGGCGTGGTATCATTTGAGCAGACGGCGGCGCCCGTGTGATTTCGCCGACTGCCTCGCGCGGTCTTTCCGATGCTGCTCGAGCGCGCCAACTGGATGTGGCCATCGCACTGATGCCCCGTGCGCCTGTGGATCGTTGTCGGCGGGGTGTGGATTGTCGGTGTTGGCGCGCTGATCCGCTGGATTGCGAATGACCGGGGCGTCACTGCGCGCCTATGGACGTGCAAGATTGGCGCCGCCCAGCCTGCTCTATTGTCGGCGCAAGCGGACCCCTTGCCGGTCGGTGCGGGGTTTTCGGCAAACGGGGCTTGCGCGTCGCCTGCAGGTACAGCTGGGAGACCAAGATCCTGCTCGAGGACTTAGTCCGCGCCTCTAGGCCTGCGCGGCTTGGGAAGGCCGGGAGCGGCCGTATGAATTCACGCTGGTGCCGAGACGGCGCGGCACGGCGAAACTGGTTTGCGCCTGTGGAGCCGCTGGAACGGGGCGGCTGGGGCTGGTGCAGAAGCGGCCATGTCGCTACAGCTGCTGGACCATTGATGTCCTTTGGTGACGCCGAACATTCGCTGGGTTAAGAGGATGAGGCGATCCGCCTGTTTTTGCGTGGACGCCGCCTTCGGATCAAGACACAGATCGAGCGCCCGGCGATGGCAGCGAGTTCGATGCGTTGCGCAGAATCACCAGTGGTCTTATGGACAGGCGGCCTGACTTGGCACAAAACATTTCGGGCCGTCCTACCGCAGGTGCGATCTGGCCAAGAGATTCCGTACCCGAGCCAACCCACCTAATAGTGTCTTCGCGTTCGATACGGGCGGTTGATGAGCGAACCGCTGGGCGGGGTGCCGAAGATCGACCGGCGAATCAATGCACGGGCTGTTGCTCTCCCTTTGTCTCGCTGCGCCAGGGCGACCGGACCCATGTTTTACGGGTCGACTCGGGCGGAGCCCGGCTGACGACCGGTTTCCTGAGCGGGACCGCGCAGGCTTTCCAAGGTGCAGAGCATGGGCAGCTAACCCTCGATTATTCGACCGAGGAGACGGAATTTACACGCTTGGGCCCTGTCGACTCTGGCCAGGCCGGCTGGAGCGGCGCAGCCTTGATCATCATCTTTTCGGATTCGTCGATTACGATTTCAGCTGAACTTGATTGCTGGAAAACGTGAAGCGGCGTGACCGACCGGGCACCTGGTCCTGTTCGCGACGTTTCGAGGATGAGTGCCCTGTCGGGGCATGGTGGATGCGGCCGCCGGAAACCACGAGGATGTGACCCGCGCGTGATCGCGACGGCATTGCTGGCCGAATCGGACGTGGTTCTTCCGGCGCCTCAGCGGATGGCGTGCAGATCATCAGGACGAAAACCCGAAGCCTTTGCGGAGCGCTTGATCTCGCGCTACTTGCAAATCAAGCAGAGGACATTGCTATTGAGCGAACATGCTCAAATCCTATCGCTTCCGGGAGAGCTCGTGAGGGCGACTGCGTTCTTAAAAGCTGGACCTTATCCTACCGCCGAGACAGTGCGTCAAAGCCCTGGGAGCCGTATTGACGAGATGACTGCCTCACCTGCGCGACTGTACCGGTATATTCTGTGGTCGGGTCGCTGTGCTCCTTGACTCCAAAGTCGATCTCGGTGGACCAGAAATCTGTAGTCGAGGCCGTTTATCTGGAGACTGTGTGCACGCGGGGGTGTGCCGTATTTCTTCGTGTACGGTTGCACGGGACGACGCTGGGCGAGCGGATAATGGACTTCCTGCGGCGCGCTTGGGCCGCAGGGCGGTGCGCGGCGCTGTGGGTGGTGGCCGACGCTGCTGTCCTTCCCTCTTCTTCTTTGGCTGGCATCGGGCTGGCCTTCTTCCTCTTGGCCGTGCAGGAACAGTGGACTGGTTCGTGACCTTTCATGGCGTGGGAGAACATATTGGAAAGGACGCAATCCGGATGCGACCTGTTGGAATTACTCTGCTTTCGACAAATCTACACGGGACCCAACGCAGCATGGGGCCAAAGCGAATCGCCGCCTTTTGCCAGTTCCCTGGTTCAACAATAATGCGCATGCTTTCGCTTGTTCGCCTTTCGCGCTGGGCTTGTCGTTCGGTGTCGCCGACGGCCTGGCTGTTGCGGATAATGGCGTCTCGCTGGGTCTTCAATGTATGCCGGTGGTTCTGGCAGAAGGGGCTGGGATTACGAATTCACGGCTGGCTGATGATCATGGCGTGGACGGACTGTCGCGATCACGCTGGGCCGGGGCGGCCGGTTTTCGTGATCTGGCGGGGCGGATTGGCGCTTTCCGGGCCAGAAAACGGCGGCTCGCGTCTGCCGGAGCGTCCGGCAAGCAGGCGGCCCGATGGCCAATGGGCTGTGTGATCATGCTGATCGTTGCGGCCCTGCTGGAGGGGTTCGGCCGGCAGATGATTCAATTTCCGATACGGGTGCGCTAGTCATCGCCGGACCAGCCTGGGCGTGGTGCGGTATTTCTACCTTGCCGCCGCGAATGGAGCACCGCCTGTTGAGCAAACCGCCAGCCCCTGGCCGTCCGGGCATTCAGCATGGAAGCGGGCACAGCGCCGCCGGGCGCGCCTTTGGCCGAAACAGTTGCGAGTCGGCATCAAGGATGAACACGCCAACGCTGGTGACACCGGAGGGAGCGGAGATCCGGCTCAGCTTGTGCGAGCGTGCTGAGCGCGCCGGGGCCCTGTTCATCGACCATGGCGATCCAGTGGGCTGTGATGGTCGCGGATTCTGATCGCTTTCGCTTACGTGGCAGCCGCCGGTATCGGGTTCGGGCAAATGCATGTCGCTTTTTGCCTTTCCTGCCTTGGTCTTCCATTTTCGTGCTGCGGAAACTTCTATTTCATCTTCTTCGAGATAGGCCGGGGAGCGGGGCAACGCCCGGGCAAGCGCGCGGCCTGGGCCTGAGATGGCATCACGCGATGGGCGGACGGTTTGGACGGCGGATTTGCCGTGCTGGCCCCGCCAATTTGCATGCGGGGAAGTCGAGATTCGCCTGCCCTGCAATGTTCCTGTTCATGGGCGGCGACCAGGTGGGGTCATTGGATCGCCTGCTGGGACTGGCCTGGTCGGGACGTATTCATGCTGTTCCCCGCTGTTTCAACAAGGACAAGATGCGGTCGCGACTGCTGGCGGGGACCTGGGTGATCTAAAGGCACCGAAGGCGCAAGCTTGATGCAGGACATTGTGTCAGCAGTGGACACGCCGGAACTGGGGGCGCGTTTTGTTGCCTTTACCGCCGCAGCAGGTGGACGCCTTATGCGCATCCACGAACTGCATGTACTTGAGGGACGTGCTGAGGCAGTCGGCCACCGCGTGGTCAAGCAACAAGTGGCGGCGCGAATCCCTGCAAGGTGGCTGGACCCTGGCACGGGCGAGACGGACCTTGCCTTCCTGGAAGCTCCTATTATTGCGGCCCTGCTGCAAAACGGCTCGAACAGCGCATGTTTGCTGGGCCGAACGCAAGAGCGGACAAATATGAGTGGGACGGTTTAGGGCCTCTCCGCGCGGCCCACCGGTTCATGTCCCTGCCCTGCACAATGCGCCCGGGACCACCTTCCCGGCGCCCGGCAAAACTGGTCTGATTGGCTTGCCGGATTTCAGGCCGGACTTTCTCATGTTCGAGGCGTCGCCCGCAGGGCAGGCCGGCAGGGCCGTGGCGACGGGCGCCGAGTTCCGGCGGCAGGCGGATGGGTGCGGGCCATGGGGGAGGGCCAACGGGGCTCGGGCGAAGGAGCGGCGCTGGCCGGGACGCGCCGCGGCCCGTCCCGGTCCATATCCGGCCCCAGTTCAACTGTTATAGGGCGATTGATAGTCTGGCAGGCGGGCCATTCGCTTACGGCTGCGGTCCTTCAAAGACCAGGGGTGCATCCAGGCCCGCCTGCAAAGCACATCCTACAGCAAAATGAACCAATTACGAAGGGTGCATTGACGCTTTGCGCTTAATGCACCCAACACTTTACAAACCTGTTTTCCTTGCGCCAAAGTCGCGGGTGAGGAATCCGTCGATTCATGTCACGACAGGACCGAGTTCGACGAGGGCTCGGTGGCGAAACGTTCGGGTCGGCGAGGGGTTTAAAGATGGAGCCAGCCTCGAACTGGCCCGGCGCTTGAGCGCGATTGGTTTCATGTTGCCCCTCCCGAAGATGCCGCGCAGCTTTCCGCCGGAAGAAATGGGCGCTCGAGCGCGATGATGGGCGTTCCATCGTGTCAGGGCTGTCAGGCAGGGCGCGGGCCTCGACCTGGTCGGTGGAGTTAGACGGTGGAGGCCCGTCGATTTCGACGAGACAAGGCTGACCTTCTTGCAGGTTCCTTCGCCGCCTTTGCCGCGCTTCCACCAGCGCGAGGCGGGCCATGGAGCGTTGCGCCGAAGAAGCGATCCGGGTACTTGGCGACGTGGAACAGGAAAGGCCTGGAAACACGGTGCCGCCATTCTTGCGGGATGTTTCCAGTTTGGCCTCGACGAGGGAAAAAGGCGTAGGGCCCCGGCGCGGGGCCCTTTATCAGAAGAGTCTTTCGAAATGGCGGGAATCGTGGCCCGGCAGGAGGCTGGCATCGGTCCAGCAACATTCATAAGCGGGGGCTTGTGGCATTCGGGGGGACCGGTGGCATTCGGACGCACCGAACTGGCACGCCGAACGGCGTGGTGATTGCGTGTTTGCCCGCCCGCGCTTGCGTTTGGCGCTGCCCGTCCGGCGCCGGGCGGTGCCATTACCGCGCCTGGGTGGGCCTTGGCCGCCGCGATGAGTGGCTTCGGGTAATTAATCGGTGACCGGGACACGTCGGGCGCGAGCGTTTCATAGGTAGAAATTCCGAAACACTGGAGGGGCCGCTCGGCCCGAGAACAAGTTCCTTGCGTGGCAGACTTCATGGGCGTAGATCCGCAACCAGTCCATTGCCGGCATATCAGGAGATGGAAATCGGCGTCCCGAAGGCCAGCGAGCAATCGTCCAGGCCCCCGAACAGGATACGGCTTTCATGACCGCCGAAGACGAGCAGGAGCAGCCAGGGAATCACAGCGGCGATCGCCGTTCTTGCGCCAGGACCTTGCGGAAGGTCTCGCGTGGCGGCGCGTATTCGCGGGAGCATGGAGAGTCGGGCGCCAGCGTTTCGGCCCAGATTCTCGGGGCCATGGCAATTCCGGGCGTTCGGGCGAATCGCCTCAAGGCTCGGGCACGTTACGGGTTTCCCTTGCTCAGCGTCATATTCGATTTCGAGGTCATCCGGCCCCCAACTTGCCTGATTTCATACATTTGTACGGTCGCTTGGTGAACAAAAAATTCACGGTCGCCTGTTGACGGAGCCCCCTGCCACTTCCTATTCCGCTTCAAACGTTAGCAGTCCGGGGCAGGGAGTGCCAAAAGCCTCCCCTCTCCGTTGCCGAACGCGACCCATTCAACCCAGAACCTACGTAGAAAACGAGAGGCTTCAATCATGAAACTGCGTCCCCTCCACGACCGCGTCGTCGTGCGCCGCGTCAAGGAAGAAGAAAAAGTTTCCAAAGGCGGGATCGATTCAATTCCGCGACACCGCCAAGGAAAAACCACAGGAAGGCGTTTGTTGTTCGCGTAGGCGCAGGCCTGCTCGATGACGCCGGCAAAGTGCGCATCCCGCGTTCGACGTGATAACAAGAGGACGCGTGCTGTTCGGCAAATGGTCCGGCACGGAAGTCACCGTCGATGGCGAAGAGCTGCTCAATCATGAAAGAGAGCGACATCATGGGCGTCCTGGCGAAGTAGGTCTCCCACCCCGTCGCAATTTCTGTAATTTTCCAAACCTATTCAAAGAGAGGGGTAACTCCACTTTATGGCTGCCAAAAACAGCGGTTGTTTTTCGGTCTCCGAAGCCCGCGAGAAGCATGCTGATAGGGCGCTCGCACACGCTCGCAAACGCAGTGAAAAGTCACGCTCGGCCCGAATAAGGCTCCCAACAAAACGGTTAAAAACGTTGGTTGATCGAGAACAAGTCCTTCGGCTCGGCTCACCGCGCTCACGAAGGACGCGTCACCGTCGCAAAAGAAATCGAACTTGAGAGACAAGCTGGTTGAGAAAACATAGAGGCGCACATTTGCTGCGCGATTCGTGCGCCAAACTTCACAAGGTCAAAACGCATACGATTCTCGCTCTCCTTCAAACGCCAAGCGTGATCGGCACGACGACCTGAACCACGGTTCTCGCACAGGCCATCGTTCGCTCGAAGGCATGTAAGCGACGTTCGTCAATCGGGTGCATGAACACCGATGATCCTGCCACCACGATGCTGGCATCGAAGGAAGGCTTCTGCTGAAGTTCGTCAAGACCTCGACCACCACGCCAGAAAGTTGAAAAACCAACGAGAGATCGCCCAGTTTGCACGATCCGGCAAAATTGGCGACACTGAAGTCGGCGCGATGATTGCTGAAGCATTGCGCGAAAGTCGCAATGAAGGCGTCATCACGGGTTGAAGAAGCCAAAAGTCGCTGGAAACCGAAGCATGATGGTCGTTGAAGGCATGCTCTCGTTCGGGAATCCCGCGAAAGACTGACCTGTCGCCTTAACTTCATCACCAAATGGCGCGGACAAAGGAGATGTAGGATCGAACTCGAAGACGTCTCCTCATCCTGTCTTACACGAGGTACGGCATATTGTGCTGCGCTTGCAGCCTCCCCACTCGCTCGCGATCCTCGAAAATCGGTTGTCCAGTCGCAGTAAAGCGCCATACTTCTCATGCAACTAAATTCTCTGCCTAGGAAGATTTTTGTGATCGCGAATTCCGCCTGCCACGCTGGGTCGTGAACAAGCTGCGCGGCGGCACTAGGAAAGGAATTCGCGCCACCATTCGCGGCTGAACAAGCACCACGTAGAGCTTCGGCGTGATTCGCGTGTCTATGTCGCCAGTCTCATCGTTAGAATCCAAGATTAACCGGCTCACAAATGCTGTCAAGGAAATCCATTCGCGTCTCTTAGATATCCTCACAGGTGCTATCTTTCGAGGACAATTGCCCGTGTGATTTTTCGTTAGTTGTCACAAAAGTCTTCTTCCTCGCAATGGCGTTCGTGATAAATAGGATTCCATTGCCAGCAAACATTCCATAGCTCCCTAAATTTCACGGTGATTTCCAAAGGCATATAACTTTGCTACTGCATACGGAGACCTTGGGTAAAATGGAGTAGTTTTCTGGATTGTGGGAACCGCTTGACTAATTCCGTACAATTTAGGTCGAAGCTTTGATAGATTTTAGTCTTTTTCTTCCAAGCCTAGGCAGACGAACGGCTCCAAGATCCGCAACTACGATTCCATTCTGCATTAGCTGTGTATTCTGGAATATCAAAACTTTATTTGACATGAGACATTGCTGCGAGATTATTAGATCTCGGTTCAGGTTGGTCTCTTGTATATTCTGGTCAAAAATTCGATTTAGATCGGTTCATATCTCCATGAATGAAGTACATTCTAGGATTTCTTCACTATCATGAGGGATCCTGGTAAAGGTGATCTATTCTATCTGTTGTGATTAAAGATGACCTAATTTTAATTCGTGACTTGATATCCCTTTTGGAGTAACAATTTCGGCCAGATATGCTCCATTCCTGACTGTTATTCCTGTGATAAGGCTACTTTAATTGAATTCATTTTAAGTTGATTTTAATTTTTTGCCAATAAATGGACTTGACTTCTACTTTATCTATTATGATTTTGAAGTCTCTTGCATTAGAAAAGATCATAATCAAAAAATATTCTCAGAAAAAACCCTCCCACCAAACTAAATAGAAAGATTTAAAAAGGGAGTTGTATTTGCAGTTGGTTGTTGGGGGACAATTGCTCTTGAAATGTAACTAAAACATGGGCGTTCGCGCTAGCTTATTTTAGATTTTCTTAATTCTTGCTTTAAGTACTGTATAATGAAAGACAAATTAAATTCGCTTCCAGCTGTTCTTCTTTGGTAAGGGCTCGTTGAGAAAATTAATACCTTGAATTACTATCTCTAATTAGCAAGGTTTTAGTGAGCCTTTGAATTTCTCTTTCTGCCTCCACAGTACCTTTCACCGATGAAGTTAAAGTTTATCTTTTCTGGTTTTTCTATTTTATAAGAAGTGACATATTCTAAAATTTTATCAAAAACGATTGTGTTAAGCTCGGCCAGCGAATATGGCTCGGCATTCGAACTGATTAGTTTTATCAATCTTTCCTTCCGATTTCTATTTGATTTTATTTCTATTTGATTGATTACTAGCCATCTTGAGGGCTAATGTATAAGTATCGATCTCTAGCGGATTCATTTCACTCTTTATGAGCTTCAATTCCCAGTTGGAGAAACAGGTTTTTCAAATAAAGCTCCTATCAAGGTTTAGGGAATACTTCGAATGAATTCGGAAAGTTTTTGTGAGTATATCTTGCTGGCACGTTTCCTGTAAGTAATTACTCTCTTCAAAGTCATTGCTTTGCATTCAACCCAGAAAAATAAATTCTGATTGATCAACCCAACTAAGAAATGCTTGTAGATAAAGTTTTGGGTACATCAGGAGAAAAAGTGGCCCTAGTATTTGCTCCA
>Ga0163217_1006354_pt1 | contig 11866 bp, 17 predicted proteins | sample SynspAceP_FD_185933 | JGI IMG/M metagenome (GOLD analysis project Ga0163217, IMG submission 185933) | Saline lake microbial communities from Ace Lake in Antarctica - Synechococcus sp. Ace-P (PacBio error correction) | ecosystem: Environmental > Aquatic > Non-marine Saline and Alkaline > Saline ... | reverse complement strand
ACCGGTGTTAAAACCCGTAATCAAGGAAGCGGAGCGGCGCGACGCGGACCGTGGGTGAATCGAGCCGCTACTGCTAATATCCGCACGGGTTCGGCCAAAAGACGGGGGGGGTTCGGAATCCGCCCATGGCGATAACGGCTGGCAAGTTTCAGGCGCTCAAGCTCTGCCCCGAAAGCGGGTCCATCATTGAAGCCTCGCAATGGGACGCCTATGTCGAAGCCTCCTCGTGCGATCCGCGGCGCTATTGGAAGAGCTCACGCCCCGGCGCCATGGCAACCGCTGTCACTGTCTGGACAACGACGGCATTTCTGACATTGACCGCATACGAACCAAAGCCTTTGACTCCACGGCGCGCCCCCCTGCGGTTTGATGCTCGCGCGAGTTTGTGCGCCGGATATCATCGGATTGAAGCAAGAGCTAGAAAGACTGACCGGTCTCTACGGGCTGTCGCATAACAAAGTTTCTGCGCCAAGTCGCCTCTGAATCTAGATAAGGCCACACGGGTTTTCCGGGTCATCGGCCAAAGGCGAAACGCAGACATTTTCTGACCGACAAAAACGGCTGGAGCATGATCTGGGGCGTCGGGGCGGCTGTCACCCTAGGGGGCGACTGAACAAGGGCCGGGCAACCCTTTGCTGACCTGCTCAGGGCTGGGAACGGACGATCTAATTGCCCGTTTCGGAGCATGGCGACCGCTCTTGGCATCGAACTGGCCCGAGGCCAAGTACAACCGTCGCGTATTCCGCGCGGACAACCGGATTGAAATCCAATTAGCAACGAAAACCACCTTTAACTTTTGACGAGGGACACCGCGGGACCCGCGCGAAAAAACTGCTGACCGGTCACCTGTGGCGCATGGGCTGCAAAAAAGTGGCGACCGCTGCACAAGGCCAAAGAGTTGCGGGTCGCGTTGTTTGTTCCAAGCTGAAGCTGTGCCGATTTTTCGGCTGCATTACCCGGCGGCGTGTCTTTGTATGACCCTCTTCTTCAGCTGGCCACGACCGCCATTCTACCGCCCACTGGCAACGCGGGCTGTTTAATCAGCTGGGGTCGCTGAGGCGGGGGCCGTTCCGACTTCGGGATGTGGCATGTTCCCGATTCTTAGCGCCGCTGATGGGGCGGACACGCGCGGTGTTGATCTTGCTGGAACCCCGGATTGCCGTGCGGCGGTTGTGTCGGGCGAACGGGGCGAAGCCGATGCCATGCGCGCAACCGGTTCGGGGACAGGCCATCGTCAAAGGGCGCGCGCTTGCGCTGATTATGCCCGCCGGCCGAGCGCCGGCTTTCAGGGCCGGATACGCCGATTTCAAGGCAATAACGCCGCTCAAGCGCTTTTTGAGCGATCGTCGAAGTGCGCGTTGGGACGCCACAATGATTCGTTCATATACAGCGATCGGTCCAATTCGACCTGTAACCGCGCTGGCCCGCGCGGCCCCGGGACGGCCATAAGCTGCGCTGATATATGCCCCGCAAAAGCGGTTGTTTCGTGATGTTCTTTTCGTTTTTCCGGTGTGACGGTTAAAAGCCCGCGCCTCGAAACCAGCGGGCTTCGATTTCTATCAACGGGAGCATCGTGCCGGCAGGCGCACCAATCGGGTCGGCCCTTAACACAACATCGGGCCGCTTTGAGCGCCCATTCCGCAGGCGACCGCCTTCCATCGCCTCATGCGGCAGGATTTGGCAATCCACGAGAATTCGGCCTGCCCCGTGATCGGCCACGGGCGTCATCTAGCCAGGCCTTTGCGGAGCATTATTGTATAACGGGCACCCAAGACGCCGCGAATTCCGCATCTCGGGCTTCGTGCGAGCGTCAGATTTGCCGGCTTAAAGATAAAAATCGACCGCCCATTCGCCACAACGCGCGGGATAACCCCAGAACCCGAGGCCACCCGTGCGGGTTATGCGGACTCTGCCGACGCACCCCTTACGATTCAAAGGCGGGGTCCAGCTCGTCTCCTGCGACCGGTTCAGATTCAAGGAACGCCCACGCGGGGCACCCCGCGCCATCAAGAGGAATGGAGCCCCGAAATGGGGGGCGGATTGAACAAAAGATCAACAAAAACGCGTTTCCTCGACGACGCGGAGGCTATGCCCGTCCAACCACTGTGGAGCGCGCAGAAAGGAAAAGCTGTAATTCCGAACCCGAATGTGCAACGTCATTGACCAAGTTAGGGGCGGACGCATGAATATCACCGTTGCGAGGAATGGCCGTTGCATCGGGTTTGCAACGACTTTCGTAGGCGATTGCTTGTGCTATTGTTGCACCTTTCAAAAATGAAACATGAGCGCATGTTTTACTAGCCAAAACCCTTGCCATCATGCCTGCCGAACTCTAATTTATAACCCCGTCTACTGGTCTTGCAGGACCATTTCGTCGCCGCTGATTGGGTGTCGGGGTGCAAATTTTTGTGCTACAATAGGGGCGTGATTAGCACTCAGCGGTAGAGCACTTCGTTGACATCGAAGCGGGGTCACTGGTTCGATCCCAGTATCGCCCACCACCTATTCAATCGGGCTCAGCATTCGCTTGAGCTGCCCGCAACCCGGCGCTTGGCCCGCAGCCTCACGACCACTAGTCCAGAAAGAGCTCCATGGAAGGTCGCAATTCGCTCCGCTTCGCCATCTATAAGATCGGGCATCGTGAGCTGACACTTTCCCGCGTTGTGGCGCCGCAAAGGCCGCGTTGTACGTATATCATACAAAAAACGCAGCGCCGTTTCCCAAAAGCCCTGTCTAGGCGTTTAATGCTTTCCGCCCGCCGCAATTTGATTAAAAGCCGCCCCTCCTTCGGGGGCCGGCTTTTTCCGTTGGGGCTGAAATGGAACATGCCCACGCCGCTTGACGCCTATCTCCCGCCGGCGCGATTTCGCGGGTCTGTGCCCCTTTGCGATCCCCTCCCCAATACCCCCCTAGGTTACCTCCTTTAACTTCAAAAGATGAACTTGAAGAGTTTCGATTCTCATTGAAATCCGTATCTAGCCCGACTACACCCCACCCGCGCGGAGTGGATGGGAGTGGGGAACAACCCGGCAACGCGTAAATTCGCCAACATTCAACCGCCCTACCGTCGGCAGGCCCGGACCGCGGATAAAGAGGCTGCCAGTCGGCTGAATCTATCTCTTTCCTATCAGTCTTTACTCCTCGCGACCCCAAATGGGCGTCAAAATCCACCGGCTTTGCTGGGAAGAACTGCTGGGTTCTGCGGGCCCTACAAACGCGCCGAATCTTCACGCTTGGATTGATTTCAACATCGGCCGAAGGTCCACCAAATTCGTGAGATCCGGCTTTGTCGAGATCATCCCGAACTCTAAAAATCCCACGCGCTGATGACCAGGTTCCGGCGATTGGCGCCACAGCGCTTGTTTGTAGATCGCGTTCGATTTCATTGCTGCATCTGCCGAAAGTTCGGCGAATACAATCGCCCAAAGACCCAAGCCAACGCAGCTCGCGAGAGTGTGTGTGTCCTGGCTGTGTGCTGCACGATGGGTCAGTGCACCCTATCTGTGGGGCGGCCTGTTGGCCCACTTCTACGCCTCCATGCGCGGTCAGATTTCAAATTACAATGCTATCGACCGCTTCGCGGATGGAAATCCTAAGCGTCAGGGACGTCTGATTGGACCGGCATCTGGCCGTAAACGAATATATGGCGGATATCCTACAGGCTGCGAGTATCAATGCGGGGATTTATGCGATCTTGGCTTCGGTTATGGTTCAGCTCGTTCTGTGGGCGGCTTATTGATGCGCTGAACCTTCCTGAACCCAGTCGACCCTGCGTATGGAAACCTTGATGAAATGGGCCAAGAAAATCGATTGCGCGGCCCGCGGTGGACGCGTGGCCGTTTATTCAAAACCGTCCCTTCGCGCTGAAACCCGAAAGTGCCCAGCTTGACGAACGTCATCGGACGCCCAGCGATTTCGACACCAAACCACAAGACAAAATCGACGGAGACGCTAAAAACGGACCCGCGTCTTGCCGTTCCCTGTTGCCGGACAAGACGGCTTATCCTATAAATCAAGTCAAGTTTATTCCCTTGTGATGCTGACTCAAAATCTGTTTCTTACTACTTTTTTATAAGTTTTACCAACAGATGGGAGGTCACAAACTCATGACCCTTTTACGAAAACCACGTGCACGCATGCCACTTTGTTGCAACGGTGCCCTGAGCGCGCGGCTTTGCAGAGGTCAAGACTGACCTCTGTTTTCTGCAACGTCACTTACGAACACGGTTGACGAGTTTCCGGAATAGCCCGTCTGTTATTCGGGACTTTACCGAGGGCAAACCGGCATCACCATGCGAACCGCATCGAAGACAAAAGCAGACGAGCTTGCCTGGCCCGTGTGGCTGCGCGATGGGCGCGAACCTCTCCTGCGGAGCGTAACCCTGAATCACCGTCGTACGAAGGCCGCCTGAGCCGTGCCAAGGAAATGGGGCCTGCTTTGCAACCCATGTTGACAGCGACCGATCTCGCATGAGTGAGCGTATCCCAGGCCAATCTGGCAAGACGCCGACAACGAAATGGTTCGCTTTCGCAGCGGCGCGCGGATCATTTTTTACAGCAAGGGATGCCGTAGAACAACCACCCAAAACCTATCTGGACCCGCCGACGCCGGGTCCTACGAGGGTCAGGGTATGCATCCGTTCCTTCTACCCAATTCTTACAACCAGAACGCTTTGCTGGCGGCTGTTGCGATTACGCGACCACGGCGAAAAAAAAGCCACCCGAATGGGCGCAGGGCGTGTTGACAGCATATCTAATTGTGAACATCCTGCGAAGACGCGCCACCACAGGGCCAATCTGCTGGTGACACCGGCGCAGCTGCGCGGTTTCTTGAGTTTCGGGCGATATGCCGAACAATCTCATGTACTCGAAAACTCCTATTACTATGCCCTTCCTGGTCGCAGATCGACGTACCGACGAATAGCGACGCGGTTCTCAGCGCTTTATGATATTGATTCAATAAATCGACGTGGTATTTCCCTGAACCAAGAACAACGGCCAGAACTACACTTTTGATCGAACCTGTCCTGGATGGTCCGGCTGTGTTGTCTGCAGCCATGCCGCAAACCGTGGACAACCTCTGTCAAATTCCTCGAGTACCTGTCCTACCGACAGCGCACTAGTCCACTTCTCTGCGGGCCAACGACGAATTAACCCCGCCGTCTTTCAGGAGGTGTGAACTGACGCAGAGTCCGGTTGCCAAGCTCGGCGAATTCAAAAGCAGACGAGGTCAATCCTCTCGGAAGTGGGCAAAGAACATTCCGGGGCTGCGCACAGAAAAATATTCTTTTAATGCGGTCCCTGGACTCGGGTGAATAATCCCAGCCTGCCACGGCAGGAGACCGATGCCATTGAAAACCTGCCCATTCGGGCTTGGCCGGTGCTCGGTTTTTTAACATGAGAGCGATGCAAAACGGTGTAGGTTTTTTTGACGCCCACCTTGCTCGGCAGAATTCAGGCATGACCGAAGCAGCCCCCCATCGCCACGATTTACAAGGCTCGGTCACCGCAGCCCGAATCCAGCCGTTCGTCGCTGGCAGCGTTAGGCCTGCCCACCGCAAAGCGAAATGTCGCTAGTTAGAGAACCTCGCCATTGATCTAAGGTCGCCGGCCAGCTCTTTCATCACATCGACAAAGACGATCAACAGCGGCTCGTCAGCATGGGGAATCTGCGGGCGACCGGATACGGCACGGAATACGTCGCAGCGTCCCCACGGGTCGATATAGGTCTTCTCCGAGCGAAACGTTGCGGTACCCGGATATCCATAATCTGGCATGCCACCATCGCTTTGTCCGCCCTTCATACGCGCCCAAATGCAAATGGGGGTGCCCGACCTATAAGCCACCTATAGGCTGCACCAGAAGCCCACAGAATCGACCCAGTCACCAACGGTCGAGATGTACAAAGGTACTGCGCCATCCATGCGCTATGTTAACTCGAATGTCGGCGGAAAGTTACCATCAGCCCACACCGCGATCACTCCGCCCGCACCCGGCATAGCCAAGACGCCGCAAATTATACCCCGCCCCAAAAGGACAGCTTGTCTTCCGGATCGTCACTCGCTGCCGCAGCCGACGCAGACCGCCGCGGCCGGCCCCTACGGTCTTAGCCACCGCCAGCGCACACCTCAGCCAGCCGTGTCAGTGATTACCGGATTGCCCAAGGCCCAGATGAGCGCGGTGGTCTGAGCCAAGTCCTAGCTCTGACCCTGTTGCGCCCATCCAAAGATTCAGCACAATGTACCGGTAGGGATTCTGCCACCAACGATCACTCCCGGGGAAAGATGACCGCGAGAAAGCCAACAGCGCCGCAGCAGCCACGCCAGCCTGTCAGCGTTGCCGGGAAAGGCATGGCCACGGACCGGCGGGCCGGATCATGGGTACTTGCGGCCTTGTCCACGCTGGATACGCTCAAGCATCGCGGACAGCCAAGCGCAAAGACTGAAGCAAGCACAAGCGCGAGCTAGCGCCGCAGGGCCAGCGCGGTCGTTCGAACAGGAGAGAACAGCTGGTGTAGATCACCTGATGGCCAAAAAGAATCTGCCACGCGCGAAAATACCGGCGGACGGGTCCAACGAAATCCGGCGATCGTACTCCATCACCTTGCGTCAGCCAGGGACCGCCTGCGGCAATTCGCCAGGGGCGCCAGCGGCAGGCTTGGACCTTTAAAGACGCCGGCCCATTTGCACTGCTGCCCAAAGTCCACGCGCTGCCAGAAACGTGCGTGGCTTGGATTGCTGTCAAGAAGCCGCACGCGCCCAGCAGGTAAAGTAGACATAGCGGGTAAAGCCTATCCAAGCACCAACATCAGTCGCGCGCCCCCCCAAAGACCGTATTCTCGGGGAACCAGTAATCCGCGCGGGCCCCGGCTGTCAGGCTCGCTTGCGTTGCACCCAATGCCCGGATGGGTCCACCGCGCTGATTGCGCATTATTAGGACAATGGGTGCCATACATTAGGCAGGAAAGCCAGCGGCATAGCACCACGCGACCTCCTCCAAGCACGCGCGCACCGGAAAGCGCTGTCATGGTGACCCAGCCACGCGGGTTCCCGACGCCAAGGCAAAGGTCCCATCGCGACCATTGCCGACCGAGAGCAGCGTCGTCTGCACAGCATTTAGGCCCAGCAGAACAGTATTCAATCCCCAGATGGCGCGCACGCGTAGTCATGGTCCTCCCCGACCAATGACAGCCAGCAGTACTGGCACATCATAGGCAAGGCATCTATCGTACGTGCAAATCCTGACCGCACCCCCCCCAGCAATTTTACGCACGCACCATGTCTCGCGCGATTTTTTCACGGCGGCGGGGCTTGTATTTATATCCTGTGTCGTTCAATGCATTGTAATTGCGACAATTTCAGTGCAAGAAAGAATTACCAGCCGGGATGGACTGAAAAATTGTACGCCGCCCCATGGCGCTAAACGGCGTGATCTTGCTCTTTGCTGGCCTGTTTCACCCGAGGGACATCCGGAGATTCCGCGATTAGTCATATGCTGACGCTGGTCTTCGAGATCACCAAGCCAGTCGTTTCGGCAGGCTTCCGGGGGCGGCCAGGGACGACCTTGCCCTTCAGCTTGGAGCAAGCCGCCGCGACAGAGGCACCGTAAGCTTGCTTCCCGGTTATCGTTCCGCCTTGTTGCGTCTCAATTGTGGACCGCTCATCACGGTCTTGTTCGTTTTGGCGCCCGGCTTGCCACAACACGGGCATCTGATTTACCTCGGGGTGGCTCTGCGCGACAAGGCGGCGTACCGTTCTAAAGCGCCTTACGGAAACATCCCCTTGGATGCTTGGTGGTCTTGATCGCACGGGCCCATTCCAGCCCCATAGATCAGGCATATCTGGGTACGACCGCCAGGCGACGCCCCCCGGCAAGAGCCGCCACTCACCGCCCTTCGCCTGTCGCGAAAACGGATCAACCGGATAAATCTGCGGGTCTCAAAACGTGGTGACCCACAGACCTCGCCCTACATCACCGGGTGCGACGGGCGTGGCCCGTACCGGGGCGGTCACGGATCTCGACGATCACATTCTTCGTCCACGATTTCATGCCCTCTGCGCGGGGGCTTCATTTAACGCGATGTTTCTGCCAAATCGGCTGTCGCATAGCTTTGCAGGACAGGTTATCTGGCCGCGCTGCGCATAATAGTTCGCCGCAAGGATGGAAACGCACGCCACCAAACGGCCTACGAGGCTTTGGTGTATGCAATTGTGTCGTGCATGCTCCATCTCGTCGGCTTATACTTACCATCAAACATGCCTCGTTGAGGTAATCTGGCGGTGCCGGCATAAGGCGGTCGTGCCGATATACACGGCCGCGTATGACCTGCCAGTTCGGTCTGGCCTGGTGCGCGCAGGCAGATAATATACCGCGGCCCCGCGGCCCGTCGCCACCTATATCAAATTATTTCAGTCCCCCGCCGGTGCGTCAGATGATAGCCAAAGCAGTTCTGCACGATGTCGCCTTTAACGAAGTCCCCACTCGCATGCAATGGAACCGCCCAAACATACGCCTACCAGTCACCGGCGCATCGGAGATGGAATTCGTAGATTCGGGCCTGGGGACTGGAATAGATATGGGTGAACCGCATATTGCGCAGGCCTGATTGATGAAACGCCTCAAAGGAGCGCCGATTGCGACCTGCTTTGTTTGCCGATCTCGGATTTGCGGCAGGAGGGCAAACGTTGGCAAGATCGTTCCAGCGTTGGTGATCGTTTCGACTGTGACCCCGTCCAGCGGACATCCCTGCATAACCGGCAGCAGCTCTCGCGCCCGAATGCGATCTGGCTGCAGGAGGCGGGGGCAAGGTACAGCGCCCGCGTCTCTGGGGCTGCGAGGCGTGCTAGAGGCTGTCAAGTGGCGGAGTCGTGCCAGGTCGTTTAGCTCGCAATTCATTTGGGTGATCAGGAAATGGAAGGGTCGAAATAAGAAGAGCACAGTGTTAACGCATAGATCAGCTGAGCCAGCGTTATATGCGCAAGACGGTTAGACTGCGCACATCGCGGAACGGATTTTGCGCCCGTCGTCCGACATGCCCAAGGTGTAAAATCTCTTTCTTTAAACGTTCCCCTGGTTTCTCGCGCAGATCCGCAGCAGGGCCGTCTCATTCACGACGCCGACGATTCCAGAATTATAGCCATAGTTGCGCAAAGCGCAGCGACGCACGTTGTTGTTTTGCTCGGCCAGCAAGCAGAACCGGTTTTACGCCTCGTTTTCCGTTCACCCGACTTTGACGATCTCGAAAATTCTGCCTCAACCAGCTTGCGGTTGCCAAGGCCCATCGACCGCCGCTCGTTCCAGCAGGATTCGTTTCGGGGGCGCGACATCAAGGCCGCGACCCCGATCGCACAGCATCTGCTGTTCCGCCCAGAGGTATAGCCCGCCTGCCGATTTGCGCCGTTCGCCGCCAGCTGCCGCGGGAAATATTCATAGACCATCTCTAGATCACGCGCGATGGCCGCCTTGCCGATCGCTGCGGGTTATAGGCACCGGGTTCAGCAGGTTCTCTTTCGATCGGTGAGGTGCTCAAACAGTGACGGCCCCTCCCATTACTGCACGACACCGCGTTTCACCGATATCTGCAGGGGCCGAGTTGATGGAGCCGGCTCCGTTGCGGTATTTGATCGACCCTTTGGTAACCCCTTTTTCTCCCGGGGGGGGGGGGTGACCCCCCCCCCGGGCGTTCTGACTAGCAGAGGTTGGGAGACCGCCTTGAGCGTCGTAGTCTTGCCGCGCATTGCCGCCCAAACAAGGCCGTTGAAACCGCCCTTGGGACCTCAGGCACTCACGCCCTTTTGAGCACCACGATATGACCGAGTTGTAGATCACCTCTGATATTTATTGACCTCAGAAGGTCTCGACCCTGCTCTGCGTCGCCGCGCCAGATATAAGGGAGCCCGAGGTGCACCCAGCATGGTGTCTCTTTCAACTTAGGTGGCGTGGGATCGGGAACCGCGACACTGCCGCCGCGCCCTTGTTGAATGGCTGCGTTTTAGCAGCTGAGTTCCGATACCGGATCTTGCCAATTGTCAAGGGCCTGCGCATCTTCGTCGTGACCCAGCGAAGGCCAGCAACGTCTTGGATCCGAGTGTCCTAGTCAGTGATCAGGCTCACAGGCTGTGGCCGGCTTGCATTCCCTTGCGCCACAGCACCAAGCCGTTGCCGCCATGGTTTTCGCACGACCGGTTGAACTCCGGTCCCAAAAAAGTTGGGCAGGACCCAGATCCGCGCATTTTGCGCTTCGGGATTCCAGTTGCCTCCATGGCCATCACGCATTCTGCGCCCCTTGGTTTGTGTCAGCGCCTTGGTATGTGCGTGGAATGGCCCTGTGCCGTTTTGGCAGCTTCAGCCGCCCAGCCCCCGATCGCCGCATCAAAGACCACCCGTTTATACCAAGCCGGATCCCGATTCTGGTTTCGCCGGCCTGCCGCCTTTACCTGCAATCAACAACAAACTCTGATGTCGTCGAAGACGGCGGAAGTCATTCGCTCCACCATTGTGGAATGTCAGAAGCCTTTGTAGGCGTTGGCTTTTCGGCCTGCTGGACGCACGTTCTGTTTGGTCAGAACCGGGACACAGATGCACGATGACACTGATCATCGGATAGCGGAGATGTTCGCGAGCCTCTTCCCACGGCGACCTGACTTATCACGCCCAACCGTGACATCTGAATCACGTTGTCCGGCTTTTCACGACGGATCTGCAACCACTGGGATTTCTGTCCTGACCGGGGTGTGTCAAACGGGCAACAGCGAAAGTTCGAACCCGATGCTTTTTGCAAGCCTCTTCCAGCTTGCGGATAGGCTCCTTTGCCGTAGGCAGAGTTGTGATAGACACAGCGCGATCTTCATTACCCTCAGGCTGGCCACGCGTTCAGACTGGCAGGTGCTTGATGCGCAGGACCGCATGCGCAACGTCCCCTTAGGCGCCAGTAGTTCGCGGGGTAGTTAAAGCTGCTTGCTTATAAGACATGACCCGTCTTTGACGATGTGCGGCCATAGCCCACCTCGAGTGGACAGGGGATGGCCGTCTGCGCGTGCGCTTTAGGGAATCAGGCTGGTAGGTGACTGCCCAGCTAGTTACAGCGGCTGATAGGACCAAAAAGACAGAGGCCTTCGCCCTTGGATGCTTTTCCCCTAGCATTCCACACCTTGTTTCGGGTTGTTATAGCCGGTTTCGCATTCGATCATCCGGATCGGTGGGCACCACCCGTATGCCCGCCGTTCAGTCTTTCTAGCAGCGTAAAATAAATCCGCCATAGCCGTCGGCAAACGGCATTGCCATTCGCGCCGCATAGGGGCCCCGTGCGATAGCTCCTGAGCGACGGGAAATACAAGGCTCTGCCATTGCGAAGGAGGCCCGCAGCCAGAGCAGCGCCTAGCGCCAACGTAGCTCATCTTCTAGTCTCTCATCGGTTTCCTCCTTGGATGGTGCGATTCTTGCCGGATTGTTTGTTCCGTCGTTCTTCTTCGGCCTTGGGTCTCCTCCCCGCGTTGGCGCATTGCGCGCCCCGCCGCTAAGTGCGGGAAGGGCCCACAATCTCAGTTTTTCCCTTTGGCGACGCGCCACAGCCTGCGCCAGCCGTGATCACCTTGGGTTCCCCGCGATGCAGAGATGTAAATTGATTGCAAACCGCACCACGATCACATGCGTGCGAATTTGCGGCCCCTTAATTCCGCTCGGCCAACCCAAGGCCAGTCGACGCCCGACGATTTTCAGTTGCCACATGGCAGGAGTCACGAAGGGAACGCGGCCCACGGCAAAGCTGCCAAAGATTCGACCCCAGCCCGCCATGATGATTTCATAAAGAGCACAAGGAGATGATTTCGCGAAAAATACCAAAGACTTCGCGCGAGCCTCGAACCGC
>Ga0163217_1086712_pt1 | contig 11867 bp, 9 predicted proteins | sample SynspAceP_FD_185933 | JGI IMG/M metagenome (GOLD analysis project Ga0163217, IMG submission 185933) | Saline lake microbial communities from Ace Lake in Antarctica - Synechococcus sp. Ace-P (PacBio error correction) | ecosystem: Environmental > Aquatic > Non-marine Saline and Alkaline > Saline ... | reverse complement strand
AAAGGCGTCTCATAACGAGTCCCCCAAACCTGATTCCATCCTTGAGCGGGCAGGGAGCAGGGTCCTGGGGCAAGCGGTGTTGCTGAGGTGCGCGCCAGTTCTCCTCGAGCTGACACTTCCGAGGGTTTTCGCCATAGGCCATTCACGGGTCTTGTTGATCCCTTCAGCACCACCTGATCACAGAAGCCGCGCACTGCGAGAAAATCAATGGGTGGAGATGCAGCAGGGTGCCGGCCTTCAGCGCGGAACATTCAAAACAGTTGGGATGGCATCAGTTCTCGGATGCGGATGTCCGACGACGCGCGAAGGGTTCAATCCCGCGCAGCCCGTTCCATCTACCGCAGCCCTTGACGGCACAAGAAGAGGCCGAGTCGCCGAGTTAGCAGCGCTCTCGCGACTGGTACACCGGTAGAGTTCCGCGATTCTGGCGATGCGCAAGGGCAGAGATCAACCCGCTCCAGGCTCTCCGCGCACAGGGCCCTGGTCGCATTGGCCGGGGGATGCGCAGCAGGTTCATACCGCCCATAGCGGCCCCATCAATCACCACGTTGCCACATTTCACCGGCACAGTATTCAATCCACGCTTCTCATTCTGGGACGTGCACCGTAGGCGAGCGGTTGGCTGCCGCCGCAGCTGCCTCGCGCGCGCCGCGCTCATTTATGGTGCTGATGCCTGCCTTTGGTCAGGGGTGCACAAAACCCATCAACGCCTTGAAACAGCGTCGATTGCCAGCGAGTATTCATGCCACCAGCCCGCAGAGGCGTGCTGGCTGACCTGCAGGAGACGTGGTGGAGCGCGGAACGAATGGCCGTGATGTCGGACCCTGAGGTTGCGACGCTATGCGCTCGCTGGGGGCAGGTTCGCCCTCAGATCGTTCCATCGTTCAACTCGCCGCCAAGGCCGCCAGCACGCGTACTTCGCATTGTGACGCTGCCAACCAGCAGGGATGGGGCCGGGCCCATCGGCGGCCGAAAAGCGAATCCACGAAAAAGGAACCACCCCGCGAAAACGGGCGCCGCTTTCCATTGCCACCTGCGCTGCGGCTTCTGTCGCCTCACCGTGCTCTCACAGACACCGCCGGCACCTCCACGGCTCGCGCACCAGGGCGAATCACCCGCGCCATGCGTTTGGGGGTCACCTGGGATTCGGCATTGACCGGCAGAGTAGGCCCTCCTCCAGGCTCGTAATTCCCGGCCCAGATAGGTAAAAAGGCTCCCTCGCAGGTGCGCCAGCTACTCCGCTGCGCGGGGGGGATCCGCGACGGCTGGCGTGGAGTTCGCGATCGAGGCTGCGCCAACTTGGGCGCGGTTAGGCCTCGGCATGCGGCAGGTAAGCCTCGGCGTGGGGAGTCGAGCTTGGTGAGGCCTTGCGGATGTTCTCCAATGATCTCCACGCGAGCTTCGGGGGAATGTTCCACCGCATGGGGATTGGCTTGCCCTTGTAGGCATCCTCAGCGATCGGCATCGAGCTCGATCCCCTCGCTCAAGCTGACCCCGGCTGTGACTCGGGCAGACCGGCGTGAAACGCCCGGGCCAGAGTTCGAGACTTCAGGCGTTTCAAGCCCCAGCCACGGCGCGCTGGCCCGCTCCAGTCGCTGGGGGTGGCTTCGTAACCATGGATTTCAGTTGCCCAGCTTTGGTGATCGATTCACCCGGACGGTGCTCCCCTGCACCTCGCCGCGCCATGTTCCGCCAGCACGTGAAGGTGGTGAGCACCAGGGGGCGCGCCGGTCAGCAGCCTGCTGCGGCCTCGGGCCCTGTACGAGCGCGGCTGCCGGCAGGCGCTGCTCAGCGCAACAGGCGGCACCAGGCCTGCTGCACCAGCAGGAAGCAAGCCGTTTACGGGTGCATGCAGCAAGCCAAACCCGGACCAACGTTAGGAGATGCATGACGGACCAGGACCTCTGCCTGCTGCGGAGCCAACCGCCCAGCAGCGGATTTACCTGCGGTTGGCCTGGGCCAGACGACACACTGGAAGTTCGAGCCTGCGTCCCCTGAGCGATGACCCTCTCCCAGCACCGGGACCAGGCCCAGCACCAAATTCGCCGTTTGCTGCCTCTGGCGCTGTCGCTGGAGCGCTTGCGCGACACCGGACTGCGCCAGACGGCACACAGCTCGCTGGCCTGGCGCCTCAGACTTGAGGGAGATGGGCCGAAGCTGCTGAACAGTCAGGAGGCAGGGGTGCTCGACGACCTCGCCGCCGACCTGGAGCAAGCCGCCGGTGGGAGGCCTACTTCGAGGCTGGTGGCGGTGCGGCAGGAGCTGAGTGGCCCAACGGCGCTGCGGCGCTGGATGGCGCCCCGCAACGTGTCGTTTGCCGCTCTTCCCAAGCCCCGGGCGGGCCCAGCTGATCGCCGAGCCCTGGGCTGCGTGCTGATCATCGGGGCCTGGAACTATTCCGTTCTCGCTCTCGACCTAGGCAGCCCCTGGTTGAGTGCGCTGGCGGCGGGGAACACAGCCGTGCTCAAAGCCCTCGACACGGCCCGCGACCTCGGCCCTGCATCGCCGAGTGGGCCGCGTCGCCATCTCGATCCAGTGCCGTGGCAGGTGGGCGGAAGGCGACGGCGACACGCCCGGCAGCTGCTGGAGGATGGCACTTTGACACATCTTCTTTATCACCGGGGCGGCCGGGTCGGTCGCCTGGGATGGGCCGCGCCGCCCGCCAGCATCTTCACCCGGTCACGCTGGACTGGGTGGGGCAAGAGAGCCCGGCGGTGGTGCTCAGCCGATGCCGATCTGGCCGTGCGCCGGCGATGCGCTCTGCGGGAAGGGGCCTCAATTGCCGGCCAGCGTGCATCGTCCCCCGACCACCTGTTGCGTGAGAGAAAGCCGGGTTTGCGGCCCGCCCTGATCAGCGCCCTGGAGGCCGAATTCATGCGGGGCTATGGACCCGGATCCGCTGCGTCGCCCCGATCTGGCCCCAGGATCGTCAACCGGGCCAGTTCGAGCGGCTCTCGGCCCTGCTGGGGGGGGCAGGCAACGGGGTTCAGATCCATGGCCGCGCGGCCAGAGCGATCCCGAGAGCACTGCGCATCGCCCCCACCCTGCTGGCCGTCGATCAGGCCGACGACCCGCTGATGGGCCGGACGAAAACTGTTCGGGCCTCCTGCCCGGTGCGTGAGTGTCCCCTCGGCTGGCCGCGGCGTCGCCCGCATCAATTGACGCCCCAAACCCCTGGCCCTGTATCTGTTCAGCCAACCAAGCCTCTCGGCCCAGGAGACCTGTTGGCCGGGCACGAGCTCGGGAGGGGTTCTGCTTCAACGACGTCGGTGATGGCAGGCTGGGGGTGCCGGAGACTGCCGTTCGGAGCGTAGGGCGCCGCGGCATTGGGCAATACAGGCAAAGCCGGCTTCGACACGCTCTAGCTCGCACCATCGCAGCGTGCTCAGGAGCCCGCTCCGGTTCGATCTGCTCGTTCCGCTATCCGCCCTACGGCGACCGCCTGCGCCTGATCAACGCCGGCTGCTGGGATGAACCCCTGCCAGGGGCTGGGCGCAATGGTTGCGTTCTCCTTATGGTTCGAGCACTGGCTTCTGACCATGTCTCTGCGGACGTTTCCTCGCCGCCCTGGGTCCTCGCGCACTGCTGTTGCCCCTGCCCGCCATGGCGGGCGAAAAGGCATGTGGTGAAACGGCGGCGAACCCTCTCCCAGATTTGCGAGCGGCTACGGCGTGTTCCACCTCCAGGCTGATTTGCAGCTCAGAGCGCCGATCTGATCCAACGGGACCAGCCTGCGCTGCGGTGCGACGGCCGCGGCCAGCGCAGTCTGACGCGGGCACCTACAGGGTTAAAACGGGTGAACCCTCTCGGGATCGCCGAAAAGCGTGAGCATCTCCGTACGCGCCTTGATGGATCTCAACAACCTCAGCCGCCGCCGACCATGTGGGAAGCGGGCCGCCTCCTGGTGGTGCCTGGTGCTCCTGCCACTGTGCTGGCCTTCCTTCCAGGGCCAGCCAGCGGTGACAAAGCGGCCAGCACGCATGTGCGCTGCGGCCGGCGAAACCCTCTTCGGGCATTGCGAGCTTCCCTATGGACGTGCCGGTCAGCAGAGCTGGTGTCGCTTTCAACGCCATCTGCCAGCCGACAACGAGTGGAGGCCGGCACCCGCCTGGCCCTGCGTTCACAGTTGCGGGCGGGCGAAAATACCTGCTCCAGCAGACCCGCCACTCCAAGGCAACCCAGGCCGAACAACCCGCCACCGGCCAGCACCAGCCGCAACCACCGCCGCCGCCCCACCACTTGCCCGCCACCACACCCCAGGCAACACAGCCGCAGCAACACAGCGGCCGTGGCGGCCCGCTGACTGGCGCACCTATGCCATCCAGGTTGGACTTTCACCACTGGCAGCCCCTGGAGAGGCCACGGTCGGCGGTCCGCGCTCAATAACCAGGGCCAGCAGCGTTCTGCGGTGACACTGCTCGGCCAAGGAAGGATCAACCACCACCGGGCACGCTGAGGGCGCGCGTTGGGAAAGACCTGAGGCCGCACCCAGGCCGACTTTGAAGAACGGCTGATCGTTGCATGCCTCATGCTGAGCTCAGAGCGACCCAGCGCAGCGGCCACGGCTGTGCAGATAGCGACGGCCGGCCGAGGACGCAACCACAGGGCGCTGGTGGCCGTCATCGCTTCTCATGATTCAGCTCTTCCTGGACAGGCGGCGAGCCGCCAGCCCCAACGATCCTCTCTCTGATTCCCGCCGTGGGCCAGGGCATCAGGCAGGCGAGGCAGATCAAAAGCCGCTGCGCTGCTCCAGGGCCGAAGCACCTGGGCCACTCGAGCGAACAATCCGGTGGACGGCTGCCGGTCGTTTGCACGTTGTCACGCGACCGCAGGGGGCACGAGCTCACGGACGGCCAGCAAGCAGCGTCTGCTCGCGGCAGGTTGACCCTTCCGCCACCGCCCTCCATGCGCCGCGAGCTTGCTGCTGTTGCCAGATCCAGGCGCCCAGGTCGGCTCCTGCTCCTCGCACGTCGTCTGTGGAGCCTGCCCGCATCGAGGCCGCATCGCCCAACCCAGGCTGGTTTTTGCGATCGGCCGGGATCCGAACAGCACCAGGCACTGGGCCGGCAGCCTCGCGTCCCGCCCGGCCACGACTCCTGGCAGGTAGCCCTCGGCGCTGGGCCGGGCGTCCAGGCGTGCAAGACCAGGCCACATCGGAGCGGTCGACCCCCATGCCGAAGAGCGCCGTGGCCACCAGCACGAGGCCCGGGGTGCTGCTGAAATGCTCCCAGGGGCCAGCGTCGGCTCTCCCGGATCCATACGGCGTGATAAGCGATGGCCGCCACCCCAGCAGCCGCCGAGTAGCACGGGGCCAGGCCTCCACGAACGCCGCGTGCGCGCGTAGATCTAGCACGCCCCCTTGGCGGCGGCCACCGCCTCAAGCACGCCGCAGCGGCTCGGCGGGCCTTCCGGGCGCATGGCGAGCAGGGTTGTGGCGAGCGGGCCGAGCGCACCTGATCAGGGGCCGGCGCAAAACTGCAGCAGGCGGATTGATGTCGGCCGCACCGCGGGGCCGCCGTTGGCGCTTCAGGGGCACCGCGGCACGCCAGGGCAGCGGGGCCGCGCAACTCCCCCAGCCGGCCGGTACTCGGGCCGGAAGTCAGTGGGCCCCAGGCGCTGATGCCAGTGGGCCTCATCCAGGCCTGAGCCACCAGGCTGCCCTGCCTTCCAGCACCTCCTTCCAGCAGCCGGCGGGTTGGCCTCGGCGGCGCAGCGCTCCCGGCAGCGACGTACCGAGGGCCATTGGCCTCGTCTGCGCGGTGCAGGCCGGTTGGCGCCGAGGCCGTGTCGAGGCCGGCCGTGCAGGGCAGGCCGCCGGGATCCCGGGCCGCCTCGCGCCGAAAACTGGACTCACCTGTTCCTGCATCAGCGCCCACCAGGGCGAACGATCACAGCAACCAGCCCCTTGGCGCACCAGGGCCGGCAACTGGAAACAGAGCGACCTTGCCACCGCGGTGGGCAGCCACCGCCAGCGCAGTCACGGCGGCCAGGCAGGGTCCTCTGACCACCCGGCCGGCTGCCCGGCCGAAAGTCACTCAGCCGAACTGGCTCTCGAGGACGCGCTCGACGGGGCTGTCCAAGACAGGTCTCGAGTGGATCCGGTGCCCAATCCCACCCCAGATCTGGTGTGTTGGCCACTGTAGGACGCCAGATCCCTGCTCAGGCTCGCCGGCAAGGCCAGCATCCAGCCGTGGCTGGGGCGGCAGCTCGCGGCGGCGGCGGCCACCACGATGCGGTGGCAAAGCACCGTGGTTCGGCGCGGCGGGCAGCGCCAACGGCAGCGCCAGCAGCCCCGATTGATCCACCACCCAGACCGGGCTCCGGGCCTTCCCCCCGGCTCAGCTGCAGGAGCATCATCGTGGCCGCTACCGGTTGAAGGCCAGGATCTCAGATGAGCGCAAGGCGGCTGCTACGGGCCGCAGGGCACTTTCAGCCACGGCCAGCAGCGGCCGCAGCGGTGGCGCGGCGCCCCAAGGGAAAAAGGCGTCCAGCGGCATGGGCTCGCGGCAGCGGGTCAGTGCCACCAGCGAGGCCCATTCTCGGTGCGCGTAATTTAACGGGGGGGGACAGGGGGGCGGGGGCCCAGGGCGGGGGGGGGGGGGGGGTGGGGGCGCACCGGCAAGCCAGGACAGGAGCAGCAGGGCCAGGGCCAGGGCCTCCCGGGTCGCCGCCCGAGCACATGGCAGGGCCCGGGGGGTGTCATGGCTTGTTGCCAAGCAGGTTGAGCTGGCAGCGGTTGGATCGCCGGCCGTACCACCAGCACCTCCTCAACACTGGGCGCGGAAGCCGGCCTGATCAGGGGCTGGTAGGGGGGCTTCGGGCAGGGCCGGCCAGCCGCAGCTGAGCCGGCACCTGCCTGCGCGCCGACCAGCGAGGATCGCCCGGCCAGGCGGGTAGTTCACTCGTGCCGTCGAACAGCCCGCTCTGCAGGCCAGGGGCGGGCGTCGCGCCAGAGACTCGCGAACATCCAGGCGGTCGGGCGCTCAGGCTCGCACCACGCCCGGAACTTCCGCCAGAAGTCGTCGGGTACCTCATCGGGCACAATCCAGCCGCCAGCCATCACCCCGGCGGCAATCAGTGCGCGCCACCGCCCAGCAGAGAGGCCCGCACGGGGATTGGCGTGGGTTTGAAGCTCGGGCGGGCCGGATCGTTTCCACCAGCAGTGAGTAGCCACAAGAGCGTCCTTTGCAGCAGGCGCCACCGGCCACCACCAAACCGCCACCGCCGTAGGGGTTCAGTGGCCAGTGCTCACGTTGGAACCCATCCCACGTAGGGCACGGAGCGGCCCGCTTCTCGAGCAGGTGATGAGGCCAGAAGGCCGCCAGGGCGCGCCGCAGTGGTTTGAAGACGCCATCGAGACAGGCGCATGGCCGCGGCGATGCCAGCTCCGCCCCAGAGCGGCCAGGGCGCCGTTGCCCCCCAGCAGGGGTTCACCTGGAAAATCTCGAAGGTGTGATAGCGGTGGTTGCGCGGCTGAGGCGAGACCGGATTGAGCATAGAGGGCGTGGCGCCAAGGTTCCTGGGATCGTCGAGCGCCTCGATCACGCCGTAGAGATGACCGCTTGAAAACCCCCTGGGCGGGCGGTCCTCCCCCACGGCTGCAGGCAGCCCTGCTGGGGCGCACCTTGCCGCTGCGGCGGAAAAGCGGTCGGGGAAGATCTGCACGGATCACGGCATCGACACCCAGTCAGGGGCGGCTGGCGGGCGTGTGTGCTGGCGGGGCTTAGCCGTGTCGCGTTCGTGATCCAACCCGCATCGACCAGCTGAACATGCGCTCCAACAAGCAGTCACACGGACAAAACGGAGCCCTATGCCAACGACGCCCTCCTTCTGACGCTCGACCAAGGGCACCACCAAGCTCGAGGGCCTCCCTCACACCGCCGTGCAGGCCACGAGGCTGCTCAGCCGCAGCGCTCCCCTGGAGCTTTGCCGGCACCCCGCCGACGAGCTGGGTCGCAGCAGGGACGGCGAAGAGATCTGGGCCAGCCAGCTGGCGGCCCTCCAAGCCCTGGAGAGCGATCAGCACCGGGGCAACGCCGCGCCGTGGCGGCCTGCAGGCATCGCCACACCAGCGGGAGACACCCTGCTCTGGCATCGCACGCAGCGGGGCCACTCGCTGGGGCGGCGATTCGTCCTGCAGGACGGCCGCACCGCCGGCCTCTGCGCGAATGGAAAAACGCAAACGAGCCTGGAGCCGTTGGTGCGGGGCCCGCACGGCCTCATGCTGCTGGATCCCTTATTTCAGCGCCAGCAAGATCGTCTGGCTGCTGCGCGAGCAGCCGCAGGCGGCGGCCGCTGCTGGCGGCGGGAGCTCTTGCTTTGGCAGTTCAACAGTGGTCTGCTCTGGGCGCCTCACCGGCCGCGCAGGATGCATGCCACCGGTACCGCAATCAAACGCCAAGCGCCACCCTTTTGCTGGATGGACCTGGGGCGGGCGTCAGTGGGATCCTGAATACTCTGTGAGCCTTCGGGGTGGCCGGCCGGCCTCCTGCCGGAGCTGCGCCCTGCCACGCCGACTTCCGGCGCCATTCACTTGCGTTAGTGCCCTTCGCGGTGTCGCCGATGCCGGGCCATGCTCGGCGCATCAAACAGGCCGCCACCTGGGTCAGAACGCCTCGCAGCCGGGTGAAGCCAAATGCACCTACGGCACCGGCGCCTTTTCTGGTGCATCAACACCGGCAAGCAGCATCGTGCGCAGCCGACGGGGGCCTGCTGAGCACCTACGGCTGGTGCCGGCGCGCGGCCTCCGCCACCTACTTTGCCTGGAGGGCAGCGTGCTCCAATGGCCGGCACCGCCATCCAGTGGCTGCGTTGACGGGCTGGGCTGTTCGAGAGGTCTTCGCCGAGAATCGATGCGCATGGCGGCACACAGCTCCGCGGCAGCGGGCCTGATGCTGGGGTAACGGCCTTCACAGGGCTGGGGGAACGCCCCACTGGGTATCCACGCCCGCGGGGCCTGCTGATCGGCATACACCGCGAGCACCGGCGGCGGCGCCATCGCCGGGCCCACCTCGAGAGCATCGCCCTGCGTGGCCACCCTGGTGGAGCTGGCCAGCGAAGGCCCTGGGAGTCCGCTGAAGGAGCGGCCACCGATGGCGGCGCCCGCCCGCCGACCGATGGGCTGCTGCAGGCCCAGGCCGACGTGCGGCCTGAGAGGTGCCGCCGCCGCGCCGATCTCGAGGAAGCACCGACGGGGCGTAGCCCGCTCGGCCAGCCCTCGATGCCGGTTGGTGGGTGGTGCCTGGCCTTGAGCCTGGGGCGGAACCATTCCCCGGCGAACCAAAGCCGGCCAGCGCTTTCAACAAGGCCTCAGCCGAAGCGACCGCAGCGGTGGCTGAAGGCTGGCGGGAGGCGGGTGCGTCGCAGTGGGGCCTGGTATTCGCGCCAACCCTGAGGAGGGCCCAGAGCCGCCGCAGACCCGCACTCCGCAGAGAATCCTTGCCGATTCGCCAACGGAATGTCTTCTCCTGGCCCCAACCATTCAGGCCCCAGTCACGGCCCTGACAGAACCCTGCCACGACCGGACAAGTGTCTCCTCGATCTGCTGGTGATCGGCGCCGGCGCCACCGGCGCCACCATCGCCTGGAGGCCGTGCGCCGCGGCCTCTCGGTGGTGCTGGTGGAGGCAGTGGGAGCATACCCTCGGGCACCGAGCAGCCGCAGCCCAAGTTGCTGGCATGGGCGGCGTGCGCTATTTGGGAGCTGGGCCGTCAAACCTTTGATCTGCGCCAGCTGCAGCGTTGAGTGCGCGAAGCTCTGGGCGGAGCGCGGCCACTTGGCCTCCCAGGCCGTTGCCGTTCCTGGCCCAGCCCCGTGGAGCTGCTGCTGCCCACCCGCAACCCGCTGGCCACCGCTCACTACGGCGCCGGCTGGCGCGTCTACGACCTGCTGCCGGCCGGCGGCGCAATTCAGCGCCAGCCGCATGCTTCGCAGCAGGAGGGTGAGCCGCCAGATTGCCCGAGCTGGCGAGACCTGGCCACGGCCGGGTCGGCCTTACAGGGCCGATGCCCGCTTCGACGACGGCCCGCCTCACCACCTTGCTGACGCCACGCAGCGCCGCCCTCGCCGGCGCCGGCTGTTACACACCCGCACGCGCCCGTGGTGGAGCTGCTGCGCGACGGGCCAGGGGCCAGTGAATGGCGGCCGTGATCGCAGCGGAGCCGCGATGCCGCAGGCAGCGGCTGCGCAAGCCCGGTGTGGGTGGTGAAGCAACCGGCATCTGGCGCCGACGCCCTGCGCCGCATTGGGCCCAGGCCGATCTGTCGCCAGGCCTGCAGGTTTGAAGCCGCGGCAATGCACGTGGTGCTCGACGGACGGACCTCTTGCCCCGGCGGACCTTGGGCCTGCTGGTGCCCGCCACGCGACGAGTCTTGGTGCTGTTCATGCTGCCCTCTTTCGCCGCACGCTGGTGGCGACGACCAACCGACACGCCTGGCCCTCCCTGGCGAAGCGACGGCCCCGCGCCACGAATGAGGCCTACCTGCTCGACTACGGTAGCAGCGCTGGTTCCCCTCAGTACCACGCCAGTCGGTGAGCAGCCGCGGGCCGGACGGCGCCGCTGTGCTCAGCCCGAAACAAGCGGCGGAAGCGGCCGCCGGCACGGCGCGGGGTGGTGCGGCGAGCACGCGTGGAGCGGTCAGCTTGCGGTCTGATTCAAGCGTGATGGGCGGCACGTGGGACCACCCTGCCGCAGCATTCTGGCCATCGACGCCTGGCCGGGTGGCGAGCAGCTCGGCCGGCCCTTGGGGAGCCTGTCGGCCGGAGCCGATCCTGGGTTGCCGCCAGGCGACCCGGCCGCAGCGCCGCGAGCTGGGCCGCCCTGGCCACCAAAAGACTCAGCAACCGAGATGGAGGCCACTGGGCGGCCCACCGATCGCCAGCCATGCCTTTGGAGGCCCCCGCTGGTGCTCCGCCTGCGCCGCCGGAGGCCAGCGAGCGCCACCCCTTCAGCGACATTGATCCCCCTGACCGCAGCGGAGGTGAGCCACAATGGCCCGCCATTGGTGGGCCCGGCACAACCGGAGGATGTTGCTGGCCCGGCCGCTGACCGGTGGGGCCTTGTCGGATTCAGGCCGAGGCCGACCGGCTGGAGGGCACGGTGGGCGATTCTGCTCGAGCAGGAAGCCGCGCGGCCTACTCGGCGTCACCAGCCACCAGAAAGCACCCATAGGCGGGCAGGTAGACGAACCACTCGGGCTCGCCGGGGGTCAAACTCACACACGCCCCAGAGCGTTTCGCGCATAGGGCCCGGAATTTTCAGGTTTTTTTGTTGGGGGGGGGGCCCTGCCAAGGCTTGCAGGTCGAGGGCCGGGTTTGTGAGGCGGCCCGTGCCGCGGAAGAGGTGGCGCCACGGTCACCGCATCGCCGACAGGTTTTCCTCGCCTTTCCGCTGCGCTCTTGGCGCAGGAACGGGACGTAGCAGAGCCACGCTGGGGTGGACCGCTCTCGATCATCACCATGTCGCAACGTAGCGCAGGGGCGCGGGTTTAGCAACGGCGGACTTCGGGTGAGCATGCCGGTGGTGCCAGTTGAAGCAGGAGCCCGCAAGAGCTGCTTGCTGCACCTCCACGTTGACCAACGCGGTAAATCCAAAAAAACCGGGTGAGGTGATCGGCGGCGGCCAGCACCAAAGCCAAGGGGTTCTGCGGAGCGCTGGGAGGAAACACCCGTTGGGGCCCGGCTCCAGGCCATTCGGTTTGTTGGCGGTTGGGTTCGCGTACCGCGCAGTCCCGGCCAGGGTACGCCATTTGCCAGTTCAATCGCGACGTAAAAAGAGGGCAGGGGCAGCGGGCAGCTGTTAGATGAGCGGCATTGTAGCGGGGTGTTGGGCCTGGCTATCGCCACTTGAGTCACGTGGTGCCTCTCCCC
>Ga0163217_1079706_pt1 | contig 11867 bp, 15 predicted proteins | sample SynspAceP_FD_185933 | JGI IMG/M metagenome (GOLD analysis project Ga0163217, IMG submission 185933) | Saline lake microbial communities from Ace Lake in Antarctica - Synechococcus sp. Ace-P (PacBio error correction) | ecosystem: Environmental > Aquatic > Non-marine Saline and Alkaline > Saline ... | reverse complement strand
CAGACCAGGGCTCGATTGGACAGGGTGGCTGGGGGGCAGGGGGTGCAACCGGCGGTGAACACCTCTACCTGATGGTTCGTTGAACGTTGCGGCGTTCTGCTTCGGGGGGCGTTGCACCTCCCCATGTTCAGGGACAACTAGCGCACCGCCGAATGGCGTCACGCCTTCGTCTGGCGGATGGCGTCATAGGAATTGCGGGCTGCCTTAATGTCGCGGGCAGCAGCAGCCAGCGTGCCGCCGAGCAGGGGCATCATCCACGTATGGTTCCAGCCGTTGCCACATGATAACACGGCCCCGATCTGCCATATGAACCACACGCCGCATCACCATGCCGCCAGCTCCCACTGTGCCCATAGTCATTCAGATAGGCCCCGCGATGATTTGATAGACCACCCTTTGCGCCGCCCGTTGGTGCCAAGAAGGTATAGTTCAGCGCAAAGGCTCCCAGTTCGTCGCTTGCAAATGCCATACAATGGCAGGGTCGCCTTGCGCCGAGAAATCTCATAGCGTCGGGATGACGCTGCCCTTTGATGCGCGCAAAAACCGGTCCATCGGCACTTCGATGAGCAAGGGCGCAGCCCGTCCCAGTTCGCACAAGGGCGGCTTCGGCCAGAATGCGATTGAACTGGGTATCCGCCAGAAGCACCGCGCTTCGCCGCTGGCGTCAGGGATTATAGCGCCACGGTCGGCCACCATCTCAGCCGCGTGTTAATGGTTGTTGACGCACGGCACCGCAGCGGCGCGCCGAAATGCAGGCTTCGCCTGCGCTGGGAATGTTGGGGAGCAGGTAGCAACCACCTGCCCGCCTCGATCCCCGCCCCGATAGGCAGAGCCAGCTGAGAGCAGCCGCGTATACTGCGCATTAGGTCACAACGGTGCGCGCCGTAGAATCCACCGCCGTACGCATCGGCAAAAGGACAGGCGCGCCACGCTTCAGAGCCGACAGCGGTGTCAGCGGCACATAGTTCGCCGCGCATGTGTCCAACCCGTCTTCCGTTGTCACTCCAAGCCAGTGGCGCCACCTAGTCGTTCGTTTTCCTTTCCGTTTACTATTGCGCAGCATCCCCCGTTTTGGGAAGGATGATCCAAGGCAGGCTAGGGAGAATTATGGGCCAAAAAAGCGCCAAACGACCGAGCCGCGCTAGAGGCAGCGCAATGATTGTTCAGCCGTGGGGCGCAAGCTATATCTTTGGCATATTCCAAAGACGGGGGGCACATCGCTGGCATTGGCGCTTGAGCCTGGGCACGATGAAAGATTGATTGCTGTTGGGGATACGCCCAAAGCCAGCAAACGCGCAAGCGTCTGCAGGGGTCACCGGCGGCGGGGCGCATGGAGAAACATTCGGGACGCTTGCCGATATCGAAGGCGTCGTGACCCGCGAGGTAGATGTTCACAGATGTTCACCTTGCCGCTGGTTTCAGAAAAACCCGCTGGGACCGGATTGGTCAGCTATTACCACTGCTGCCGAAGAACAAGGGTTCGATCAGCCGGCATGGGCGCCAAGTTCGCTGGAGTTCCGGCGCGTTCGTTCATCACCTACCGTATGCAGTAGTCTTTGCTGCGTCCCTTATGGTCCTATCTGCGCCGACGGTGCAGGTGTAGTATCAAAAGCAACCCTGTTTCGTCCGATCGAGCATTTTCTCGCAGGGATCGCAGCCATTGTTCGATCATCTGGCGGTTCGAAACTCTTTGACATTGCCCCGCGAAAACACCTCTGACCGCGCTGCCGGTGCCATCAGGCGGTATTATACCGCAAAGACACCGACCTGATTGCTGCGGCCTGCGCCGAGAGTATCACACGTTGTCGGGTATCGGTTTCGACGGCTGAGCTCAGCCACCCATCGATCACCGCAACGCAAAAACGGCACACCAAAATGCTGCCGTTTACCATTTTATTATGGTGTCCGCGTGAAACTCAGCAGCTTGGCGTCTGACGCCGAAGCGACCATAGAACTCTGTTCTCTCGCATTTTCAACGCAGGCAACTCGCGGCATTTGAAACGTTCGCCGAATTGCGCTTCAAGCTTGGTCACAGCGTTCTGCACGCCATAGGGGTGCCGATGATGTCGAGCCAGACTAAAACGGGCCACCCGACCAAGGCGCCAAAGCCCCAGCCAAGGGATCGCGCCCACGTCGCCTTTCGCGGAGGTCTTCCAGCACGCCTTCTCCAACGCGCGCCACAGCTTTCCAGCCACTTGAACGCAAACATTCAACCGGTCCTGCACATCGCGCAGGGTCGGCTGTTCGTCGGCTAGCGCGGAACTTGTCTGCATGCCCTTCCAATAGCCCTGACGCTTGCCCTTTCATCATAGTCGAAAAAGCCCGCGTTTGCCTTGCGACCTAGACGGCCCAGATCTTCCATCCAAAGATCAGTCATCGGCTTGTGTACGCAGATAGCATTTGCCCATTAGCGGCTTGGTCGCGCGAGCAATCTTGGCCCCCAGATCGATAGAGTTTCATCGGTCAAGCTGCACCGCCCCACAGGGAAAAGCCCAACAGCTGTGCCGCCGTGATTCACCAGCTGCCGGTTGCTTACCCCTCGGGATCTTCCGCCGCCTTCGTTGGCGTTAGGGATGATGCAGCGGTTGCATAGAAGAAAGCGCCCGTCATTTACCACGATGGGCGTTTGCGGATCCTTGGCGCCACATAATCGAGCGAGTGGCAACCCTCCACGGCGCCTGTAGTCGGCACCTTGGATGATCTCGACCAGTGCCATTTCTCGACCGGCGTTAAAGAAGTGGATGCCGATTGAACTGTTCGCACGCCGCGACGACGCTTTGGCCAGCTCGGTGATCGCAGTGGTCGAGGGTGTTGGAGGCAAAGAGCCAATCCTCAGGGGATCACGCTCGACGCGTTTTGGTCCATCTCGGCCTTGAGCGGTAGCGGTCTTCGGGAATACGCTTCGATATCAGGTCGCAGCCTATTCAGCCGATCTAGATCGGTGGTCGCCAGTGACAGGTCCAGCGCGGGCGCGTTTCTTTTCCCTCGTGGATTTCTGCGCCCGATGCCCTTATCAAAGAAGCTCGCGGAATAGGCTTCCCTTTCCGCTGCTTCTTGCGTCTGTCGATCAACACGACCTCTGATGCCACCTGTACGGACACAAGCGTGATGCCCCGCACCCATGTGCCCAGCGCCCAACACGCCCAGCTTCTTGACGCCGCTGATCGGCGACACCTTCGGCCGCACTGCCCTTTTCCAAGGCTTCTTGTTCAGGAACCAGGCAGACCGGATCATGGCAGAGACGACGGTTCAACAGGATATTGGTGAACCAGCCGCGCCTCCGATCTTGCGAAAGCGCGGTACGAACGCACAAACGACCCTTCGTAGACGTGCGGCCTTCAGCAAGGCTTCGCCGCAGGAATGCGTCCTTTGTCTTTGGCGTTGACCAATCGCGTTCGGCACCGAACAAAGTTCATGAACCCGCAGGGTGATAAGGGCGCAGCCGCCGGCATCTTATAGCCTTTGGCATTCCAGGGCGGCTTCAGGATGTCCGCATCCTTGGCGTTCAGCCACCCATTCCTTTGCCGCCCGGCCACCGTAATCGGCGACGACTTCGTCCAAATCAAGCCGGCAGATATTTCGGCGCAAGCAAGGAGCGACCATCTGGGCCTTCCAGCAGGAAAGGGACGCCCCATCGCGCCCAGTTTGCGTGTCAGACGGGTGTGGCCGCCCGCGCCGGAAATGAGTTCCGGACCATATCTCGGGCAGGCCGATACGGCCTTGGGGTTGCGGCGACAAAGATTGCGGTGTGTTGCCAGCCGGCAGTTCAAAGCCGATGCCACCGGCGGTGCCGGCAGGGCAGAACGCGATAGGCTTTACCGCCCTTGTTGTCTTGCATCCATGCCGGCCGTCGATCCTGCGCAGCAGGGCGTGCATTTTCATGTCCGTCGAACAGCCCTGCCGGTCGTTCGCCCGCAATCTTCGCGCTCTTGCCAAGCAGGTTTCAGCGTCCATTCCCCGCCGCAAAGGGACCCGTCTTTGCCCAGAAGTTATCACGGCACCCTAATGGTTGTCGTCTGAAAAGTTACCGTGTCGAGATGTGCTGTCCAGTTCCGACAGGCCCCCTCGAATCGACATGACGATCATGGATTTTTCCGGGTACGTCCCAGGTTGATGAATGGCGACGCCGTCGGGCGTCTCTTCACTGGTGTGAAACGGTCATTATATCCTCCCTGATTGGAGTGTGTTACGAGCGCGAGGGTTGTAATCAGCGAATTTCAAGCAGCGATTCTGATCAAACTCGCATTGTCGCTTTGGGGCCTGCGTCGCAATCTTCTTCGCTCAGCAAGACCCGCTGGAAGTCATGAAATCTCTCGCCGTCGAAAACGTCGCTTGATCATTGCGTGCCCTTAAAGAACAGCGTCGGGTACATCTTGCGTACAGACGAACACATAGGCTACCGCCCCCGCTCGACTTTGACCTTAAGAATCTTTCAGCGCCTTCTTTTGGGGGCCATTTCAGCAACGGCAAGAAAAACGGTGGGATTCATTGTACCATTAGACGCGCTCCGATGATGGTTTGCGGCACCCATGCCGGAGGGCACATGCACAGTTGTGGGCCTGCCCAACTTCTGATCCGACCGCTCCAGCTCGGTCCAAGCAGGGTGCCGATGATCATCGCGCAGGTCGCGCCCAAGGGGACCCATAGGATCTCACCCCGTCCCGTTAACGTTGACCTTGCCTCTCATCCACCACACACACACACCACGACCATCTCTCTATCTTCTATCTCTATCTATCTATGTCGTTGCATGTTATCTCTATCTCTATATATCTTTTCCGTCACGGTGAACGTGGCCACGAGCTGAGCGGAACCTCGTGCGATTCTTGCCGCGCTCCGAAATGCGCGCGCCGCTTGAGGCCGTATTCTGCGCCCAAATCCTGTCGTTTGCCCGATCAGCACAGCCGCCTGGCAACCATCCACAACGGCGGCAAAGTGAATGTGGTTGAATCCTTTTCGAGCGTCGGATATCTTCATCAGCGCGACCTATCAAAAGCCCCGGCATTGAACCTCGCCCATTCTGCTGAAGCCGGTTCAGCGCGCGAGCGATTGCATATCGGTCTGCTGGTAGCGCAGTATTCGTCATGGCTGAGATCACAAACCGTTACTGTCTTTGAGTCAACACGGATTTTGCAAAGCGCCTTCGTCCCATGCCTTTCTTTGCACGTTAGTGGATGCCACGGCCAGTTGTCAGCCCCTCCGTCCCGGGTAAATTCCGTATTCCGTCGCCTGATTAATTACTCCAGCCGAGATGCCCTGTGGCATCCAAAATACACGGTCCATCGAACAGCGACGGAAATCGACGGCAATCGCTTGCCCCGTCGCTGCCCATGCCACGCGCCCATCATCTCTACGCCGCCGGCCGGATACTAGGCCACTGCCGCGCCGGCCTTTGATCTGGTTGCGGCCAGATTCACGCTCCCATGCCAACTATGCCGCATGAACGGGCTTGACTCCCTGACGGCCGATGCGTTCGTCCAGATCGGATGGCAGACAACGGCCAGAGCGGCGCCAGACAGCCCCTTTGCTCCATCACTTGGGTCACGTTGCCCCAGATCACGTCTGCGACGGCCGTGGCCTTCAAGTTGTTACGCTCTTGACGGCGTTTGAGGCGTACAGCGCGATAGCGCAGCTAGGTAGCTCGTGCAGGCACCGATCTTTGCGGCCCTTGCCACGCGGTGTGCGCAGGCGTCGAAATATATGCTCGTCCGGTCTTCGTGTCTCCCTTTGGGTTCAGGCGCGGTCAGCGGGGCTGCGGGCATCTCAGCACGAGGGGCTTTCCAGTCCCGTGTGCTGCTCCAGACGCGTTAAACCACGCGTCGAAACCATGGGGCCAAATCTCGCGACAACCGAAAGACTCTCGTGGTAATAGAGATAGCCGCAGCAGCTGAGATCGGCGTTGGTGATACGCGTCGGCCGACGATCCCAGTCGCGGCCCTTCAAGGTGTCGTTCAACAACGGCCCCATAGGCGGCAGACAGACGCCCCTGCATAAGCCGAGACTTCTTTGTTTCGGCTGCTTTCCTCGGGACAGAGATTTTATCAAGAACGCGTCATACCGGCGTCGAGCTTGGAGCTGGGGTGTCCCACAATACCCACCGCAGGATCTCCGGCGCTCTTCGTTTGGTGCTCGGGCCCGTCCCGGAATTAGCGCATTGTCTCGATACCATATCCTTGCGGATGCACACCGGAATTGCGTCAGCCGAGTCACCTCGATCAGCACAGGGCTCCGCCCGCATGTGTTGATGTGGGTGCGGTATATACCGTGTGCGGGTCCTGGCCGCCAAAGAAACGACCTTTCTTCACCGGCTCCCCAATTTAGCCCCGACAATTGCAACGCTAAGCGCCCCTGTCATAAGCGTTCCCGCTTTCGCCAAAGCAATATGCAGTTGTGATGGTTCAACTGAACCCTCCCTCAAGTCCTGTCATCTGTTGATCCGGTCAGCACGTGGGGTTCACCACCCTCCCACAACCCCCGTGGGGTTATCCAGCCAAAATGAAGATGCGCGGGTCTGTGTTAATTCAAGTTACTAATCATCTTGTCGATTAACCCCCGCGGCGCAGGCTAGGAGAAGCCGGCCGCGTGCAACGTCAACCCTGCTTTGGTCGTGCTGATCGCGTTGATCAGGGCAGGGCTCGTTTCTCGCGTTCAATTTTGCCTTAAACTCTCCCCGAAGGGTCGGTTCGCAGGGCACTTTGGCGTGTGGGCGTTTTATGCTCAACCTCTTTCGTTCCGTCCCAGTTTCCGCATTAAAAAGCCCCGCTATGTCTGCGGTTCAGGTTCTGCGCTCTCAATCACGCTGTCTTAAGTTCTCGAAGAGAAATGACAGCGCTTCACCTCGTCCAATCCGGCCTCTGCGCGAATTTCTTGAGCGCGATAGCCGCTCTTCGGTCATGGCAACAGGAAAGCGGGGCGGGATGCAGGCGGAGTAAACGTTTCGAGCAAAGGGCGTTCCTTTCAGTCAGCATCGGGTTGGGGCATGTTCCCCACCCCGAGCAGCCTAGAAAGTTTGCCGCGTCGAGGCGCCAATCACAGTATCGCCGCCCGGTCTCCGAATTCGCTTTTGAGGTGCAGCCGCGTCGCGGGGCGGGCACGTGGCGTTGCCATGCTAGAAAACCGGCCCCGTCGCCAGCGTGGTCTGCGTTAGAAGGCCGCGTCCACCTGCGCGGTTGCCCGTTCTTAAGCGCTTGTTTAGCCCCAGCCCCTATTTTTGCCCACATCAGGTGTCTCTATATGCTATAGCTAGTCGCAACGAACATATGCATAAGTCGTGGTCGACCCCCGAGAGCGCATGTCGGGTTTTCATGCCCTGCATGATGTAATACATCCGGCAGACTGCAGGTCTTTGCTTGCAGGCCTTGAGACGGCTCCATAAAGTGGGCCGTCTGAATTCCGGCTCCTGCCGGGTTTTCCTTTGATGAGTTTTTTGAGCCAAATCAGAAGAACCCATGACGGTTTGGCCGCCATTCCTGCGCCAGCTTGCGCCCACGGTCCAGCGCCTGTTTACCGCCGGTTTGGGCCCCTTCATAGATCATGCAATACGCGGCATACGCGAGTGAACTGGACATGCCCCATCCTCGATTATTAGCCTGTGCCGCAATCCTAGACCCTGTTGCGCCTCTTACGGTTCATCGTCATCTAGCCGACACGGTCAAAGGAAGCCTTTGATGACCGGTCATCAGCGACACGATGGCCGTCTGCGTCTTTGTTCATCCGCCGCGGGGCATCCAGGTGTCGGTAGTTAATTATCCCTCGTCACCTGCCGCGCTCAAAGATTAAATGCTCGCCGCGCGCGACATTAGAGATTCTGTTCCCATCAGCTTGCGCGGGATATCGGTGGTGTGTACGATCAGCGGATCGCGGGGTTTGCGGGGCCGCTTCCGCGTACCGCACGCCTTGCAACGCCGGTCGTTGTGCGTAGATTCAACGCATTCTGGTAGGCAAACATGTCGGCCTGCGCCAGACCTGCATCTGCGTACGCCGACGCGGGTCTCTTCAATCATGTGACAATGGCGCGCACGCCTTTGTGCGTTCGTCACCCAGCAGTATCCGACAGCAACCGTCATAGTTCACACACAGGTGAATTGGCCGTGATGCCCATCTTTCCCGATGGAAACCGACGGAAACTGCGTTGCGGCCCAAGGGAAGCCTCTTCTTTGACCACTAAGCGTTGGGGGCGATGAACAGCGACACGGCCCTTGATGCCTTCGGGGCCCGCCGTCGATTTTGGCCAGCACAAGTGGATAGAGTTGCCGCCATTGTCGTTGTTTCCGCCGGACGCAGATTAAAGATTTTTTGGCCGTGCAGTTTATAGCTGAGCCGTTTCTTTTGTTGGGGCTTTCGCTTTGTACGCATCAGACCCAGATCGGCCGCAGTGGGCTCTGTGATGGCGGTTTCATTGGTGCGCTGGGCCGATGCGCGAAGCGACGATGTCGGCCAGAACGTATTGCGTTTGCGCGTCCGGATCCCCGTTGACGCCAGAATTCGGATGCTGCCACCATGGTCAACCTTGATACATGGTGAACGCTTGTTGGAGGCCGGAGAACATCTCGCCGACATGCGGTGCCAGAAACGTTAGGGCATGTTCGGCCGGGCTCGTACTTGCTCTGGCATATCCAGACCGGTCCAGCCGCCTTTCTTTGACCTTTTGCAAACGCTTCTTTTAAAACCTTTTGGTTGGTGTAAACGACGCCATTCTCCAGACGGCAGCCCTCCCGATCACTACTGCGTTCAGCATGTTGCCAGCACTTCGAGAGTCAGCTTGCCGGCTTCTTCGAGAAATGGCGAGGTGAAAATCCGCCTTCAAGTTCGTCATAGCCGGGGGGGTCGAGGACGCTGGGTGACGTTCAGCACGTCGGTGCAGTCACAAATTGCCAGATCTTATTCACCTGAGCTCTGTGCATTGTTGGTCCGTTCTCCCTGGCCATCTGGCCGTTCGTTTGGCCAGTAAAATGGCTCGGTGTATAAGTGATCGGGTGCGCCGGACCGTCCTTTCTTGCCGCGTTTCGGGCGCTGTTGATGAGGCGATTCATTTTTTCCCCCCATTTCAACTGGTTTGCAGGCGCCTCTATGGTCGTTTGCTGATCGTCGCGTTGCGCCTCGAGTCGGCCAGGACGTTCGCGCGGCGGACTGTCGATAGCGTGCGCGCCAACTGTTAGGTCTGTGCTGGTCACCCAATAGTGATTACATGTTGGGCTCAGGCAACTGGACGATTCTTCGAGACTAGAACCAAACCGCCTTGCCGCGCATATCCAGTTTTCCAGCCGCGCCACTCGAGTCGCGCTTTTTGTCGAAAACAATCGCTTGCCCTGACGTTCAGGAAAAGCAGTTCTTTCGCCTCGTAGAACGCAGGGTGCCGGGTTACGTCAAAGGATCTGTACACATCCCGCGAATGGTCATCGTTGAGTGGTCGACATATGGTGTATCTCGCTGCGTATGTGCTTTATCACGATTAGGGGTAAGTTCTGGTTCAACTGCGCCTCATATGAGGAAGCGATATAACCTAGAAATGTGCAAGCTACCGTAATCCAGACGTCACCGTCAAAACAATTTGCTTTACTTGGGTAATCCACGTAACCTAGCCATAAGGTTTTTTCGGCGGCTATCTTTTGTTGATCAGGGTCGTGTTGCCCGCGCCTAGTTGTTTGGTGGGAAAACGCCAAAGCACGCGGAGCTGACATGTCCAAGAGTTTGAGCCACCATTACATTTTATGGAACCGCCTCGCGAGGTGCTTTCGTGATTTCGGCGCTGTGGTATGTCTGGTGCACCGTTTGCCCAAAGCAGCCAGGATTTTCGCACGTGACCTACCATAGTATTGATGTGCAAATCCCTGGGGAATCTAATTTCGGGGCTGTCGCAGCGCGGATATCCGCCCGCTTCCAGCGGGATGTACACTGGTCCGAAGCGCTCTGTATCTTGATGAATCCGGTTTCCCCGCCTTCGCGCGCGGGTCGCGATCAGCCCGGTTTTTCTGGCAGTACCTATAGCAGCAGACCAGCGCCTGAGCGACAAAACAAGAGCCTGATTTATGTTGCGCATAGCCATGAGAGCACTGGTTTCGGGGGATGGGTCGTCTGCAGGTCTTCGGCCCTCAGGCGCGCAACGCAATTGGTAGCATCGTTTTCACGTGAGGGCAGGCCAGCCGCCCGTCTTCAGGCCGAGGGGTGACGCGCTCTGCAAATGGCGAGCCAGCCTGGCCCATCTGCGCTTTTGTGCATTGGTGAGGGGCGGGGGCGTCTTACCGCCGACCTCTCCCCCGCGCGAAGCTAGAGCTTTGCTGCGACTGGATTCGCGCGGGGAAAAGCAATAACGTCCAATCGGCGGCAGATTCATGGGCGTATCAAGCATTACGGCGACACTATCAATGCGCGTTTGTTCGCAAACTGGACGTGGACCGACCGCTACGCGACGCTGCAGTGAGTGGGTGGCTTTTGGCTGATAGATCAATCCCTCGACAATTTGCATTTGAGGACACCCGTGCATGTCGCGTACCACGGGACAATAGCCCGTCTGGTTGCAGCACTAGGTATTGGGCAGCTTGCGTAAGATATAAGCGGTGGACAGCCCCACCGTTGGCCCAGAAATAAGACCCTCGATCCCTTCTGTGATACCCGACTGCATTTGATCTGACGCAATGCACGGGTATTTCAGCCTCTTCGCGTCGATGAGGGCTTTTAGACCGCTCCAAAGCTGGCCGAGACGGCCCTTTATGAATCGCTGCCAAATTGACGCTGTATTCGCTTCAGAATTTAATGTCGGCTGCGCTGACTGACACTCTGTCCGATTGTGTTGCGTCCGTTGGCAGCGCGTCAGTTCTGAGCATTAGGGGTAGACGCTGCAGATTGAGCTGACCCGCCATTTGGTGTCACTTGCCAATGTGGCTTCTGTGTGTTCGTTTCGTGCGACTTTTTGCAGCTCTTCTTATGCTTCGTCGCAATTGCTTGCGCTGCTCTGCCAACTCTCCACAGTATTGGCGGTCCTCCGGTCTGATCACCCAAGGGCCCCGGCATGCGCTTCGGTGCGCTTTGCGTTTTCATAGGAATTCAGCAAACCACTTGTCGGTATGCCTTCTAGCGAATACCCGAATTTGCCCCCCGCCATGATCCAGCTTGCATGCGCGGCTGATTTCCCGGCGCCCATAGCTGCGTGACCGTCCCTCACGCTTGGGTGGGCAGTTCTTATATTACTCGTAGTTAGCGCACAAGGTGCGCGTCCGACAGTGACGTCAACTTCCGCACTCACATTTCTTTTAAATTCAGGGCTGTCCCAGTCCATCTTGGCGTCTCCTCAGTTTCGGAAACAAATTGCGCGTTCACTTTTCCAAAGCGGCAACAGCTGGTGTGTCTCTTTGCTCTTCGCGTTTCGCTCGCGTTGCATATGGTGGTAATAACGCCAAGAAGCAAAAAATGTCAGACAAACTGTCGCATTGCCAAAGCCAGTTCATTCTCTGGCGCTTGCCCCTACGAGTGGGGCTTTGGGATGGAGCTGTCAAGAGGCTGTGATGGCGGCGGTCTCTGTTGATCGAGCATGCCGCTAGCATGAAAGACTGGTCGCGGGCTGACCCGAGCGAACCCGGGCCAGCAGAATGGTGACAACCGCTGCTGCATGCGGCGCCGCTATCGGCTCCTGTATGGACACCTGCTGTGTGCCGCCGTGTATGATCAAGCCACTCCTAGTCAACCCCCGGTTCGGGCATCGGCACCAGTCGGACCCGGTATACTTATAACCTCGCGGGCGGCGTGTGCTCGGGGTCAGCCGCCATTACCGCGCGCGCCGCGGGAATGTTATCCACGTGCCGGCAGGTCGGTTTCGCTTGTTTTGTGTGCCGTTGCCAACAGCGCAATACGAGACGAAGAAGACGGCAGCC
>Ga0163217_1003331_pt1 | contig 11867 bp, 7 predicted proteins | sample SynspAceP_FD_185933 | JGI IMG/M metagenome (GOLD analysis project Ga0163217, IMG submission 185933) | Saline lake microbial communities from Ace Lake in Antarctica - Synechococcus sp. Ace-P (PacBio error correction) | ecosystem: Environmental > Aquatic > Non-marine Saline and Alkaline > Saline ... | reverse complement strand
GCCCAATTGTCACGCTAACAGGTCAAATCTTTACCGAAAATATTTGACAAGAGACACCCTCCGATCAGATATCGCACGCCTTGAAGCTGGGTGGCCCATTTAACGACTGTTTAGATGTGGTTAGAAAGCACAATCCTGAAGGAATGAAGCGTATATTTATGGTCTTAAAAACCATTGCGATGCCAAAGTTAACTGCGGACCGGGCTTGTCTATTTTAGCAATTCGATAATGTGCGGACGCTGATGCGGAGTAAGATTGTCTACAGCAAAAAAAAGGCAGAGTGGGTTTGTTCATGGTGGGAACAACATCACCAACTCACGACGCACCTTAAACCAGTGCGATTTAAGCCCAAAATAGATAAGCTGCCCCAAATAACAAAATTACTTCCCTGGCCAGTCTATTTCATCGCTACAAAATACAAAGGGTATACACAGGTTCCAAGTTATGGTTTTTACCCGGTAATGCAAACCCTGAACTCGCTCGCAGGTGTACGTCGCCTAGGGCTACCTATTCGGAAAACGCAAACCGTAGTAAGTTTAGTGACGGAGAGATTACGGTCGAGATTCAATAGAATGTCCGCGGAAAAGGACGTTTTATTTATCCAATCCACCCTGCCGCCCCTAGTAATGACAAATCTAATGGAGCGATAGTCATGAGCAGACGCTCTACGTCGAGCTTCCGCCACCAACGAGTGACGGCTGTATATTCCATATTTTTGGTTATGCCGACAAGATCGTCGCGTACGCTCAGCTCCGCGTACCTATTAACAGCGAAAGTCGTGGCGATATGATTTCAGCTGTTGCATCACCGTGTATTAACCGCTTGACCTTCATGCAGGACCAAATCCAAGGATTTTTCTCGATTATCCCTGTTGAATAACGTCTACGCAAACGGCCATCTACTACTGAAGATTTAACAACGCCAAGCGTTATGAAAAACAATTAACCGTTGTTTCCCCAGATGTAGGCCGGTTGTGGTTTCGAGCGGCGCTTCGCAAACTGCTAGATGACGCAGGACTTAGCCCATTATAACAACGTCGCCCTCGCGCTAACGAAGCTTCAAATCATGCATTTGATTGGTGATCTGTCCGCTGGAAAAACATGCGTCCTAGTTAGATGGACATGTGTGATACTGGGGGGACCTTGTGTGCCGCCGCAAAAAGCACTTAAAAAGATCACGGTGCTGAAAAAAGTAATCCGCCTACTGCACTCATCCAGTGTTGTCAGGCAAAGCCATTGAAAAACATTACAAATTTCCGTGCTTGATGAGTGTCTTGACTGATTACCATCCCATTTTTCGACACAGAGGCGCTTAATGCCCTCAAAATACGCCAATGTCGATGTCTGACATTATGGCGGAAGGCTGTTCGTCGTGTATGCAACGAAGAGTCTATCAGTTGCCATGTTTGGGGCCTTAAGCCAAAACACTATCGCTCGGAACGCGGTCGCAGGTTCTGGGCACCAAAAACTTTGATTAATTATAGGAAAAATACCATTGTCATGATCTATTAATGGCACCGTAGCACGGAAAGAAGAAGGCAGGGTGCGAAGCCGCCGGCTTCGTAACCGCTGGCTAAGTACCAAGCGGTTATCTATGGTGGTGAAAGCTGCACCACAATCTTTTCTTTTAAAAGACAACGGGATTCCTAAATCTGTTTCTACTCCAGGTTTCTGAAAACTGGTCTAAGTTGAAGTATCGTAAGACGGTTGGAAGCAGAAAAAAAGTGCTTGTAAAAGCGCTACAACGTCACCCAGCAACAGGCCTTGTTATGCACATGACCTTCAGCGCGTTCAGAAGACAAGGCAATTCACTACTCGTGTTCCTTTAAGCTTCATCAACGCTGCACAAAGTGAAGGCGTTTAAAGGCCAAGGTGTCGCTTGACGTGAATCTAAAACTGGCTTGGAAGTTCGTGCTACCAGCTAACCTGCCCTGAAAAGTATTTGGTAGTAGACTGTTGATCAAAGGTTCAACTTGATCAAAATTTACCAATCTATCTGATGTTATATTCTTCCAGAAAGGCGTTGAATTGATTTCTTTGTTGAAAAGGCGAAGATCATAACCAACCTTGATCGGTCGTATCGGCAAAGCTTAAACGTTAAGACTACTGAAGGCAGTATTGTGGCAGGTTTCAGATATTAGTCGGCTTGGGTTTAACCCAGGCAGACGAATACAGAACACTCGTTCACAATGCAGGGCTCAAGTGGGGATGAGGGGCATTTGGCTCGTCAGAAGCCAATGCCTTCTTCGCTCCGAGAGAAATTTTCGGCCAATTTGGCAAAGTTTCTATAGCTGGTGAAGAATTGCTACCTCCTTAATTCCCCACCACCTATATGAAATTTAAAGCGGCAAAAGCGTTCAAGGCGTTTGTCAGTTCTAATAAAATCCCCCTGAAGAAGTTCCTGTTATTCCACCGATGGCTCGATGATTCCACCCGCGACAGCTAAATGAAAAAAAGGTGGTGGAGATCGCGTGGTCCACCAACGGAAATTAAAAGACATTATTGCAAAAACTTGCGAACAACCGTGAATTGGCCCGTCTTAGGATAGGTATTGGCCATCCCAGGACACGCAAAGCCAAGTCGCCAATTACGTCTTTAAAAAAAAGCCGCACCTGACGATTCGCAAAAAACAGAACAAACCATTGAACGAATCATTGCGCTATGTTGATGACATAGTGACAGGGCAACCTGAAATTCCGTAATGAATCAACTTCATAGCTTCAAAGCATTAACCACTTTAATTATTTAGGAATTTCACTTTATGGGTTTTTAGATTGCGCATCGGTTGGGGTTACCTAACGTCGGTAAATCAACTTTATTAATGCATTAACCAAGGCTGGCAATTGGCGCAGAGAACTTCCCATTTCTGCACAATGAGCCCAAATGCTGCCGTTGTTGCCATGCCCGACCCGCGCCAGGGACGCACTAGCAGCCATCGTTAAAACCACGAGCGTGTTTTAGGCATAGACAATGAATTTGTTGATATTGCACCTCCGTAGAAGGTGCATCAAAAGGTGAAGGCCGTTGGTAAACAAATTTCCTAGCCCAATATTTCGCAAAACGGACGCGATTGCCCACGTGTTCGTTGCTTCGAGATGATAAACGTCAATCCATGTTTCGAATCATTGTAAAACCCAAAAAACTAGACATTGAAGTGATCAATCTAGAATGGATCTTTTGCGATATCGAGTCCATTGATAAACAAAAATTTTCGCACAGCAAAAAAAAATGCCAAAAAGCGGCCAACAAAGACGCTATTGCCACAAAGCACTTTTAGGAAAGCCTTAAGAAACACTAGAAGAACGGTCCTACCCGTGGTCGCGCCATGGAAAATGTTCTGACGATCAAAAGAAAGAAGTTGACCGCGTTTCACCTTTTGACCACAAAAACCAACCATGTACATTGCTAACGTTGGCAGAAGATGGCTTTGAGAACAAACCCATACCTAGATTAAGTACGAGAAAAAATTTGCCTGAAGCAGAAGGCGCAATGGTGGTTCCTATATGCAACCAGCTTGAAGCAGAAATATCCGAGCTAACATAGAAGAAATGCAAGAATCCTTGATGAAATGGGCAGGGGAAGAAACCAGGACTGACCGATTGATCGTGGCAGCTAGTGAATTGCCTAGGCCTTTCAGACCCTACTTTACAGCGTTGTGTAAAAGAAGTACGATGGCATGGACAGTCAAACAGGCGCAACCGGCCCACAGGCTGCTGGATATTTCCACACAGACTTTGGGAAAAAGCGCTTTATCGCGCCGAAGTGGTCAGCTATAACGATTTTCATTCCAAACAAGGGCGGAAAAGTGTGCAAAAGAAGCCGGTAAAATGGCGCCTAGAAGAAAAAGAGTACATCGTAAAAAGATGTGACGTAATTGCATTTTCGTTTTAATGTTGAACCTATTGTAAAACATTTTAGGAAAACATTGACCCAATTAACCGGATATATGAATTAATATCGCGCCCCACCAGAAAACAGTAGATCATTTTATGTAAGCGGCTTTTGTGTCAGTCTGTGGGGTATAGCCAAGCGGGTAAAGGCAACAGGTTTGATCTGTCATGCGTAGGTTCGAATCAACTTCTACCCCAGCAACAGACAAGGCTAATGTAGCTCAGTTGGTTAGAGCACATCACTCATAATGATGGGTCACTAGTTCGAATCTAGTCATAGGCCACCACAATCGATATTGGTATAGCCAATCGGTAAGCAAACAGGTTTTGATCTGTCATGCGTAGGTTCGAATCCTTTTCTACCCCTCAGCCATCGATAGTTTTATTAGTAGTAATAAATACAGTTAGGCTATGTAGCCTCAAGTTGGTTAGAGCACCATCGACTCATAATGATAGGGGTCACTAGTTCGAATCTAGTCAATAGGCCACCCAGCGAAAAGAAAAACCAATAATTGGGATAGACCAAGCGGTAAGGCAACAGGTTTTGATCCTGTTCATGGGCGGGTTAGGTTCGAATCCTTCTAACCCCACCAATCTATGTAAAATAATCTTCCACAGTACGTCATCCCTTGTTCCTTATTTCATTGGATTTACTTCTCTTCAATCTATTAATTAGAACAAAATTTATCCAACTCGATATATGGACGCTAATTAATGAATCAACAAAGTTTTGCTTTTACTCTATTCAAACACCTATGCTAGCAGGCGCTGCCAATGCCGATGTATTCTTGCGCTAACGCAGAAGCTGGTATTTTGACGGTGACGATGGATAATCTGCAACCCTATGCAAGTCTTGAGTACAACACCCTATCCCACTTAATTCCAAAATTCTGCGTATAGATGTATCGGGACTTTGAATCAGACCCTTCTGGCACAGGACATAGCCAACTTAGATTTCACGTTATTTATGGCGTGGGGATATTATGGCTAGCATTGAAGGCGGCGTTTACATTCGCAGTCTAGACATGGATAGTGGTTGCATCTAGCGATAGCGAATCAGTACCAATCTTTCTTAGCCGCCTTCTCTGGCGATTCCAGGCACGGGTGTCACATTGCCAGCGGAGTCTAAAAGTATTTCTTTCATTGATGATGTCACCATTACTGACCAGTCGTTCAAAATTACATACCAGCCCATACGTTCTTGCTGGAGTCGCGTATATCGTTCAATAGACCAAGAAAACCAATTTCCTAATAAAGATTTACGATGGTTATTTCATTCGGTGTAACCCTCGATAATTTAATTGTTTCTAAGCCTACTCATAAAAAAGCTCTACTTCTTTTTTTGAAAGATATAGCAGCTTTTTTTATGCCTAATTATTCACTGGCTTTTAGCAAAAAACCAGTCCACCCTTCCGACAACGTCTGCCACCAAATACGTCACCGATTAACAAAGGGACCAGATAATAGTTCATGTTGCCAATGATTCTCTATCCATTTCTGTATCGCTCGCTTCAAAAGGTCGAGCCCCATAAACCGATCATACCCAAACTTTCAACCAGCTGATTAGAGGCCGCATCGGTTAACACTAAACGACATACCCTCTCCGCCAATGTTCGTTTAAATGAGCCAGCTTGCGCAACCGTTGCTATCCCCTTGATCTGTGATTCATCAAGGATGAAACACAACGGTTCATCCAATCGATTAATAAACTCTGTCGACGAAAATGCATTCCTTACCACTTCCATCACTTTGGATTTGATTTCTTCATACTGTCAGCTGATTATATTCTTAATCAAATCAGGAACCTAAAATTCGATGTCATAACAATAACCAACGTGTTTCTAAAATCCACAGTACGGCCGTTGACCATCCGTCAATCGACCATCGTCCAAAACCTGACAAAAAGAGTTAAAAACATCGGTGGGTGTGCTTTTTTCAACTTCATCAAAGCAATTAACACAGAGTAAGGTCGGCGTCTGACAGCTTCAGTCCAAATAACCCCTTCTTCGTACAACACGTAACCATGGAGGCGCACCAATCAAGCGAGGCCACGAGTGTTTCTCCATAAAACTTCAGACATTAATCAACTCGGGAACCAATTGCGCTGCCTCAGTATTCAAACAAGGAAATTCGCTAAAGACTTACACAAGCTCCGTCTTTACCTACCCCTGTCGCCCCAAGAAGAGGAAAGATCCGCGTTAGGGGGACGTTAGGATCTGCCAAACCCTGATCGAGAACGTCTAACCCGCATTAGACACCGCTGAGACGCTTCATTTTGCCCCATCACAGGTTCATGCAATGCATCCCATACGAAGCAACTTATCTCGCTCCCCCTCACAGCATTTTATCGACCGGAATGCCTGTCCATCGAGAAACAAACGGTCGCAATCTCTTCTTCCGTGTCACGCGTCTTTTCAGTAAAACCGCGTCTCCGTATTCTCTCTACTGACTGGCCTTTTCGATTTCAGTCTCAAGCATTGGAAATCACACCCATTACTGAAAGCTCGGAAACATTTTCGCTAAATTACCCACTACGGCGAGCCCTCTTCCATCTCATGACGAAAAACCGCTTCTAATTCTTCTTTCAGCTCTTTGCGCCCCCTGAACCGCGGCTTTCTCAGCGTTCCAATCTTCCAACGTCAGAAAACTGTTTCTGCAAATCCTCAATATTTCACTATCCAATTCTTGGCCAGTCTCAGCTTAGAAGCTTTGTCTTTTTCCTTCTTAAGCGCCTCTCTTTCAATCTTCAACTGGATTAAGCGGCGCTCCAAAACGATCCCATATCCTCGGGCTTAGAATCATTTCATGCGGATTGCGAACTACCGGCTTCAGGGCAATCAAATCAATGGCTTTATCTTGGTAATTGACGGTCGGTAATGTAGGTTGAGGAAAGCTTAGCCGCCGCAATGATGGGCAGCAATCTGTAATATCAACGCCGTTGGTGTACTTCGTAACGCTCTTTCAAAACCCCGCAAAATAGCAGGTAAATCAATACCGTTGCGGCTCTTCCACTAGCACTTTTTTGCGAAGCGACGCTCCAACGCGGCGTCTTTCTTCAATATATTGACGATATCCATTCAACGTCGTTGCACCGACACAATGGAGTTCTCCCCTTGCCCAAAGCAGGTTTGAGCATATTGCCGGGCGTCCATCAGCCTTCTGGACTTACCAGCTCCTACCATGGGATGAATTTTCATCTATAAATTAAAAGATCTGGCTTCTGCTTAGAAAGCTCATTCAACAAGGCCTTCAAATCGCTCCTCCAAATTCTCCGCGCATATTTTGCTCCTGCAATCAAAGCACGCCATATCAAGCGATAGAACACGCTTATTTTCAAACCTTAACGGTACTTCTCGTTAATTAATCCGTTGAGCCAAGCCCCAACGATCGCAGTCTACCCACAACCAGGCTCGCCAAATTAAAAACACTGGCGGTTTATTTTTACGACGGCGCTGCAAAAACTTGTATTCGCTACGGCGAATTTCATCATCTCGCCCGATCACTGGTCAAGCTTAACCCTCTGCTGCTCTTGCGGTAAGATCTTACCGTTATACTTATCTAAAGCTTGTCGGTTTTCTTCTGCATCAGGATCATTAATAGAAATCGCCACCGCGAATGTTGTCCATGACAGCAGCAATATCCGCCTTTCGCTGACACCCAACTTGCTTTTAGGCTTTTGGCAAGATCGTCTTTGCCATCGAAACATCGCCATCAAAACCAATTCAGAAGAGATAAACTGATCTTTTCTCTTTTGTGCTTCTTTGTCCGCTAAATCATTAGCCGACCTAGCTCAGGTGACCATCTGAACATTCCCATCATGATTCTGAACCTTAGGCAAGACGAGACAGCAACTCATTTAGACTTTCACGAAATTTAGCCAACGAGAATGCCCGCTTGCTGTAAAATAGGGCGATACTTCCCCCCTGCTGATTCCAGCAAGGCAATCATTAAATGAAGCGACTCGATATAAGAATGATCCTGCCCCAAGCAACGGACTGAGCATCGGGAAAGCGCCACTGCAATTTACTGTTAAACGATCTATACGCATGATCTGACATCTTGAAAAATAAAGAGGAATATTTCGATTAAGAACTTAATAAGTCTCAAAAAATGAACTTTTCAAAGATTTCCAGGTGTCCATTTTTTTTGACACCCATCAATAAAACAGAGGATTATTTAGCTATCTATCCAAATAAACAGAGGCCATTTCGCCCCGGTTTTAAAACCATCACGTCTGTGATTTGACATAAAAATTCGCCTCGTCTGAAAAAAAGTACAGATGATCACCACCATAAACTTGGGTAACGCCAGCGGCCAGGCAAAGCGCTGTCCTCGCTAACAAATAAAGATCCGCCCAAACCCACTTATCCGACACTTGCGTCGCTTTAAAAGCCTCTTCCGCCTCAGGATACAATGTCATAAACGCCGCCTCACTTCGCCACCAACCTCAAAAGGCTGCCGCTTCCAATCGCAGGCCCCAACCACGCCATGACACTACTTTTATTATTCAAATTGCGGCCAGTGTCCGACTCTTAAAAACAACCAGCGCATAGGCAACACGCCAACCAGCATGAGCAAAACTGCTACTTGGTGTGCCCGATTGATTACAAAAAAAACACGGGGGAGGGCAATCCGCTGTTTAATACGGGCACAAAACTGATTTAAAGCATCAGAAAAAGCCGCGTCGGCACTTTTAGGTAAGGAGTCGCAAGGCAATTTCCACAACGTCTGTTCCATGCACTGAATTTAAGCCAAACAACCGAATCAGCGCATATCGAAATAAAAGACGCAAACAAATGACGATTTGAATTACTGCTTCAGGATTGTCCTGCACGTGAACACCTAGGTTTAAGTCATCAAACGGTGTACAAGCTGACCCGCCAATACGAAGTAGAAAACATAAGCACAAACAGAAGAGGAGGCGGGCCAATTAGCCTAAATAAAGAAAGATTTATGAGAAGACATCAATCTCTCCAAACAAAACCAGGTAGAAAGTAAAAAAGCAGCGGAAAGCTTGCCTTGATTTTTAGAAGTATTCTGAGTCGCTACTATCAGATTTCCTAGTGTATCGGCTTTAAGCGCCTCCAGTAATCGTTCATATCAATCAGGCAAAAATCGACCTGCCCACTCCATCCATTCACCAGTAACGATGAGAAGAGCTCCCAACCTTTTAGCATGCCAATGCCTGTCGACGAAAATTTACCAATTGTTCCCTGCACATTCCGGCGTACAAGCTTTTTGGCATTTTCAGACGACCACCATTACTGGAGGGTCCCCATCAATGGATACTGAATAAAACGCCCATATGAACACGAATCTGATGGTACGTCCTGTCTCGAGCTTCAAACGAATATGCGTATGATTTTAAAACGCTCAACTAATCGATAATGCCGTACAGGCATCTTTAACATGTAAAGGCTCCACGCTTGTTTCTGACGATTGTTGATGATGGGCGGCCAATTGGCTCATTTCACCACCAACCTCCACCCGTTCATTAACGCCAATGGGAAATAGCCTCGTATTCACGCCCCCATAGCACGCTCTTGTAGCGCGGAAACTAAATCTGTCTGCGCTATTAACGTTTTAGCAACAACCCGATTAAGCAGTCGTCTCTTTATCAAAGCGATGTACGATTCTCTTGCACCGCTGTATATGCGCAGTTTCAGGAGCATGCGTGAAGAATCGCGTTTCATTAAAGTACCGTTCACGATTACCAACAGGCCGGAGCACAACCAAACCCGCGGGTTGTTTTACAATCATAATGCAGCTTCTTCGTAAAACGATAATTCAAAGCGCCATTTCCTGCGCTCATGTCCCTTGAGCTCGATAAACAAATATCAAGTGTCACCACTTCACCCACCAAAACAACTTTTCTTTTAGGTTTAATGATTTGGCCATCTACTATTCAACACCTTCTTTAATCCCAGCTTTGAATACGTGAACGTGAATTAGTCGTTAAAACAATTCCGTCGCGATCTGATCAAAACCGATATACCACCCCAAATCGAAAGGAACCTGGGCTTCCTTACTATTCTTATACCTTGTTGATTTTCAACATTTTTTTCTTTCATTCATTTTATTAGTGTCCATTTTGACCAGTCGAGCGAATTTCACGGATTGAATGTCAAACAGTCATTCAAGTGCTTCAGGTGCAAAGGTGTGCATATTTTAGGCGTCATGTTGATGTCTGAACATGACCTAGTATTTTTTGCAAGTCAGGATATTACCACCATTTATAATAAAAATGACTGGCAAAGTGTGCGTAGGTACGGCTTTTTTGGCCCTTTTGGTAATTTGATGGCTGTTTTATCTAGACGCGGGCATAAAAGTGTTTTGCCACTGGGTTCGAAGAGTTGGCCGCTTTTGGCAGTGTCCGGCGATCGTTGGGCGAGTTGTGGGCTTATCGGTATGGTTCTTTTTTTGCCCGCGCTTTTGGTTTCTGTAAAAGTAACCTTGCTGGTTTTTTGTTTTGCCTGTTGTTAGGGTTCGGCTTCCCCCCAACGGGCGCCCGTTTCCAAACAAATCGAGGCGCATTAGTTCGGCGCTGTGGGTAGGTTTTAGCGCGTCCAGTAGTTCGGATTATTCTGGCCGCTTCAGGTTAGCTGCATTTCCTTTTCTTTTTTCTTGATTTTAGACAACGATGTTTACGGCTTCGCGGTAGTCGCAGACGTTATTTTTTGCAGTTGGTTGTAGACCGCATTGATAAAGGTCATTTCTGTGTGATTGTTTTATAGCGCGGCCCTTGCTCCTGTGCGTTCAGCTCTGTTACGCCGCGTATTTTGCTGGCGTGAGTTCGCGGTCGCGATTTGGGTCGCCTAGTGCGTCGGCCGGTATTTTGTAATTTGCTAGCCGCTGGTGTTGGTTACGTAGATTTGCCGTGAGTGTTGTACCATAGGTTTATTAGAATCAGATAACCGGCGAGCGTCTTTTTGTCTTGGTTCCACGGTTGCCAGTCCGTGATTAATTGCGCTTCAACAAAAACTTTGGTATTCGATCAGCCTCGGCCTTTGGTCCGGCATGTTTTGCGTATCGCGTTGCCGTTGGGCGCCGCCAGCGCCGAAATCAACCTTCCAGCCTTCGCTTGTTTGTTTGATGCTTTCATGGTCTTCCCCGGTAAAAAGGCGTGAAAATCTTCCCTGAGTGATAGAGTACGAAAAAAGCCAGGCGATACGCCTTAAACCATTTTTCCGTACCGAACAAACAACACGCCCAATTAAATTTTAAGGCGCTCCAGGTCGATGCTTAGATAATTTCGATGCTCATTGTGATTTTTGTTTCGCTGGTTACGGCGATACGGCCATCGAGCAATTTTTGCACTCGGCTTAACAAACAGCTCGCCTTCGTAATTAATCACGTAGATACCGCCATTCGCTTCCTATCACATTGATTCACGGTCAATTAGAAGAAGAGTCCCCGCTTGTTATTGATGGTTCCATGCGTCACCACGTGCCATAGATTGCCTATTAGGGTCTTGCTTACGATGCCTTCCGCGCAACCATTCGCGGCTCAATGTAGTTGCTGTTCGGATTGTTCGGCTTCAACGAGCGAGCCACCGCCCGCCTGGCTGTATTGCATAGGCGGAACGGGCAATAGTTTGATGTGTCCGAGCCCCTTATGATTTTGTCCCCGTTCCGCTTGAGTAACCATTCAAGGGAAACGCCCAAACTCTAGCGCTGATTGCCACACCTCGTTCTGATATGGGATGCGTTCTTTCTTTCCAGTTATGAAGGTGCTTAACTGAGCCAGCGACTCAGAGAGAAGTTTTGTGTTACGCGACTTTGTGAAATATTTCGAAGCCTTTCCAGAACATCATGAAGAATCGTTTCATTTTAAAAGCCTGCTAATTTATTATTTGGTGATTACATATTCACTAAAAGAAATAAACCTCTCAAGCTTTATTTCCTTAAAAAGGTTTTATTTTTTTTTAAAAAAAAAAAACCCCCGCTTTAAATTTTAGGGTATTAAAAGTGCTTAATTT
>Ga0163217_1105189_pt1 | contig 11868 bp, 7 predicted proteins | sample SynspAceP_FD_185933 | JGI IMG/M metagenome (GOLD analysis project Ga0163217, IMG submission 185933) | Saline lake microbial communities from Ace Lake in Antarctica - Synechococcus sp. Ace-P (PacBio error correction) | ecosystem: Environmental > Aquatic > Non-marine Saline and Alkaline > Saline ... | reverse complement strand
TGTCACTGCATGCAACCGCCTTCTGGCAAACTTATCGATTGAAGGTCTTGGCGGAGTTCAAATTTATACCCGATAGTGGAACATCGTTGTGGGAACTGTGGTTTTTATCTTTTTTAAAGCTAAGAAGCTGGAGTTGGATTTCAACTCCAAAAAAAGTGAGAGGGTGTTCAACATATTGTCTGGCTACAGATTCGTTCAATTCTGTTAGGTCATAACATATATTCAATGAGCTGTGAACCTGTTTGGTAGGGGGTGCTCATCAACTAGGCGGCCTTTTCTTATTAGTACTAACTGTTATGTTGGTTCATCGATAATTTTGCAACAGCCGAGATGACTAATTTTCCACTTAAAAGTTTTCAATAAGGTATAATTTTCCTTTTTGATAAAATCATGAACAGGGACCAAGTGAATCTGGGATTAGGGGCAAACATTAAAATACAGTAGCGCCTTTATAAAATGGTGGGTATTGTCAGTCATTAAAGAAATTGATCGAAGAAGTGTATAATTTCCTTTGAATGGAATAATAAGGGCCATAAACGTTAAATGGTTCGTTTTGGATTAGCTCTTCGTTTATTCTCTTGTGTCTTTTACAGGTATGCCTCACTACAGCTAATCGTCTACTTTCCATCGTAATAAGCGATTTGCGTTACTATCTTAACTGGGGATATAACTAAAAGTGTATCCTAGCTCCTATCTTTGTTAAATCTACATCAAAAAAGATTGGGCTTTCTTTCGTTTCTTTGCAGGTTGATTGCTGCGTATTTGTGGCAATTCAAATTTGAAAAGAACAGGGGGATTACTATCATTGGTGGCGGTATCTTTTTCGGTAGTTAAATCAACTTCTTCAAAATAACCTGTTGTTTTGGCATTGTATACTTCTCACAACACTCGTGATGAAAATAATCGATAAAAAAAATCAGAAAACCAAACCGATTATGCTTTAGTTTTTTGGCTCTTTCTGGAATGGATTTTATGGTCTAACTTGGATTTTGCTTTAACCCGCCTTTTGTCAGCTGCATTTCTATTGTTAAAATAGATAATTGCTAATTAATCTTCTCTCCTTTTTTAGGAATTTTTCCTTTTATCTCAATAAGAAAGCCTGCTTAAATGTTCGGCTTCTCCTTTATTTTCCTCAAATTCTTCGGGGGCATCATCTCTAAAATTCGGTAAACTTCGTTTCGTGGAGTTTTCCTTCAAAATATAATTGAAAAGTCATCTATTTAGAAAACACCAAATTCATCAATTCATCAAATTATCACTAATTCACCTAACATTTTTCTAAACATCTTCTAGGCTTACCAATTCCTATGTGCCACATATTCATAACCAACTATTGCCACGTGATTTCATACTTTTGGATCACGGAAACAGGTCATCAATTTTTTATTTTCAGGACAAAAGAATGGATTTCTGATCATGTCGACCAATCGAAATCATCTTTCTCTAAGTGAGGCAATAAATCTTTGATGTAGACTCCTGCATGGGATCAAAAATCTTTTCTTAAATACAGGAATTCTTTGAGTACCCTGGTTAAATAATATTCAATTACTTCCTTAAAAGTGACAGTAAATGTCAATTGGAAACTAACGTCTATTCCGAGAAGTCATGATTTGTTAACCGTCAGTATTTCCAACTTTACAATTCCTCTAAGATTTTTGCTTCGTTCATTATTGTTCATTTTCATCCGAAAGATAGTTCTAGGCATGAGATAAGGCTCACCGGACAGAAATGTTATGGACTTTTCTTTTTAATCGCTTTGTCGATAAAATTGGTCGACTGTACTGTATAGAGGCTGATTGTCGAACCAATAACTGGAATGTAGAAAATTGGAATAAAGCCATGAATGCTGCCACTTTTTCTGGATTTTCGGAGTAGCGATATACTTTGGGAATTACCTTCACCTATAAGCAGTTAAACAAAAGTGGACAGCTACACTTGTATGAAATTTTAGTTATAATTGGTAAAGGTGAATAACCCCATCTACTATGAAGGTAGATAATATTACGATTCAACATTTGAGTAAAATTATGGCAATAGAATAGGTGCAAGCAGTCTTTTGGGCGTTCTTAATTAAATTCTATATCCGGAAATTTCAGTTCGATTCTTTTTTGATGATTTTTAATCGATCAATTTCAGTTGTAAGATAATGAGAAATAGGCAACTTCCGATTCCTTGAGATTAAAGCTGACATAGTTAAAAGTACAGCCAGTAACAATCAATAGAAAACGACCTACAAATGGAACATAGGATGACTTATAATACTTGAGAAAGGAAAGCAAATCTGTTCGAGTGGTTTTCAATTGGAGAATTTAATCGTTAATAATACCTTAGCCACAAATTTTAAAATGCAGCTATAGGATAAAATTTAGAACGGCAACTCATCAGATTTCGTCCGCTTCTTCATTTCAGTTTCTTCTTTATTACTATGAGAAACTTGTTGTTTGATTTTTGATTCAGATGAGGATTTCCTCCATTGTATTTGTTGTCCGCTTTAGACCCAAACATTGGTTCATGTTGGCGCCACTACTTCAGTAGTATATCTAGTTACCCATCTTTATCATCCCAAGATCGTGTTCTCAATTTCCTTCAATGTATACTTGGTTTACCTTTTTTTAAATATTTTTTTCTGCGATTTTCAGCCAGTCCTCTCACAACTTACGTTTGTGCCACTCAGTTGAGTTTGCTTCGCCATTTTTTGTCTTTGTAAGATTCGGACGTAGCCACAGCAGAAGTTTGCTACAAACTGCCCCATTTTTCCAAATGCCTCAACTTCTGGGTCTTTGGCCTAAATTCCAATAAGATTACTTTATTTACTCCTGCCATCTGACTATAAATTATCTAATATTCGTTTAACAAAGGAGATTAGATTAAATCATCTCTATCAGAAGGTAGTTATCAACAATTTAGGAAGTGCATATTGATTTTAATTCGGATTTGTTTGATTAGTGAGATTCTCCTTGCGTGATTAAAGCGGCATTTTCGCGATAGTTTTATTTCGAAAAAAACTGCTGAATTATTTGATGACTCAGAATGTGTTTGTAAGTATTGCTTTAAATTAACATTTCCGTTGGTTTGATTGACTAAGGTTATTCCATGCGTCAGTTTGCTGAATTGCAAAGTTGTTCTTTTTCGTTTGGGCAGATTCTAGACAGGAAATTCAAACAAATTAGCCCAGAGCCTTTTTTCTGATCTGGTTTATTAAAGCAGGAGATGTTTCCCATTCACTAACTACTAAAATAAGTAAAGTGCCTTTTGCGTCTGTTTGTCTTTTTTGATTTTACTGGCCATTCGAAATTCAAATCATTGTTTGAATTGCAAACAACTGTCAATGAATGGACAGGTTTTCGCATTCTGGGTTCTTTAGGTGTACATTGTAACGCCCCCAAAACTCATCATCGACTTGATTGTGCTGAATGATTGGTTTCTCATCTTTTAATTTAGTCATCGGCCAATGCTTTGGAAACTTCTTTTTTGCCTGCTGTACTATCAAATTTGTGTGCTAAGCAAGATTCGACTCAAAGTGCGATAGACATTTCCATCCACACGGCTCTCTCTTTCTTCAAAGCAAATTAGCTAATTGCAGCTGCTGACATATGGCCATTCCCTTTGAGTTTGATATATTTCATTGTACGATTTTTTGGGAACTTTCCTTCTAATTTTTCGCAGATAAATTAGCAGTAAAGAGTAAAGTTCTTGCGCTAGAGTATATCCTACCCTTCCAATCTGTTAAAAACTATATTTTCTGAGGTAGCTGCAAGGGGCCTGAATTGTGGATTTTTGCAGATAATATTTTCTTCGTAATAATTTCAGCCCCTGATCCACTCTAGTTTGCTGTAAATAACCTCTGAAAGCCATATTTCATTAAGGGTTTTAGTGTTTTCTCACGGTAAGTCTCTGTGGTGTAATTGTACCATTTATTTAGGTTTTTTTGATGATTAGTTGTTGTATCTCAATGGGTATAAAATAATTTCGTTATATCCTTAAATCAGTTTTTTCAATTAAATAATGTTATATATTTGCGCACGAAACAGATTACAAAGTTTCGAGTTTAACCAATTATTTATTTATAAAATTATCATTAAAATGACAAAAGCTGAATATTTCGGTAGCGACAATTTTCCAGGAACACTGGAATCGAAAAGTAGCTGTTCAAATCTACAGTTGAAGAGTTAGAAAGCAATTAGAAATTCTCTGAAGCAGTGAAAAATGTTTACTTGAGAGGATTTGTTCTTTTATACTAAGAAGAGACGTGAGAAAACAGAAGGAAACATTCTCAAAAAACACTACACAATGATTATCCTGAGCACTTTATTCCTGCATTTAAGCCTTCTAAGAGCTTTGTAAAAGAGTAAAAACTAATGTGAAGCCATAAGGAGACTATTTTTTTGAAATGAAAAAGCTTAATAAAGCACAGATAGCACCATATTGTGTGGTGGCTTCTTTATTTTTAATACTTTCGTTTACTTCCAAAAATTTTCAAAGCGGTGCAAAAGAGGGAGTAGATTGTCGTGCTTGTTCTGAAGATCACGAGAGTCCCATATCTGAATAAGAGAGGGTGTTGAATTGATGAATCACGAAGAAAAGTCCGCAGATTTAGAAAATCAATTATGAAACTCGAAAAAGCTTAGAGAAAGTTAATTATCTAGGATAGTTTGATTAATTTTGCGCTCCGAAAACAAACCCGTCATTGATGGCGAGAGTTTTTTAAGGAAAAGGCAGTTCTTACAAATACCGAAGAAGGATTGGGACGCAAGGGAGATGTTTTTTTTAAGACATTTTCGATTTGCTAAAAGGCAATCAACGTGTAATGATTGAAGAAGCATCCAAGCTTTTGAAAAGGTGTTGTAAATGAATCCTTATCTAAGTTACAAGCTAAAACAGCTCTTTGGAGTTTGTTTTACGTGAAGGTGCTGGTCAGTTAGGAGAAATGCCAATGAAAGGAATGGTATTTTGATGGAAGTATTGAAGTAGATTCTAACAATATAGAGCCTTGATCAACTTAGGATATTCTCGATTCAATCGACACAATATGAGAAAGCTATTCAGCGATTCAATAAAGTGTTAGAGATTGACCCAGAAAATGCGTTGAAGCTTATTTATATTTTAACTGATTTGTATGTACAAATGGGAGAAATGAAAAAGGGGCTTAGGTCTATTAGAAAAGTATAAATCTTTTCAAAAGATCGTTGGTGATTCACAAGTGGATACTTATATTGAAGAGTTGAGATAAAAAAGTAGAATAATAAACATAAATTAAAAGTATGCCAAGGCGGTAAGAAAAGAAAAAAGACATAAGATGGCTACCCATAAACGTAAAGCGTTTAAGAAAGAATTAGACACAAGAAGAAGAAGTAATAAGCTTCCGGCTACAGATTCTGTAGCCGGGAATTTTTAACATCTATTATTGATACAAGAATAAAGCCCTGCATAAAAATGCCTTGGTTTCTTGTGTTTTGTGATATTCGTAATATGGTTTTGGATTTTAGTTATTCACTCATCCCTTCGAAGTTACAATTGCTTTATTAAAAGGACAAAAGCTTTAGTGGACTACACAAGTGGAGAAAGCAATAAATAGTTTTTCTGTTGGTGACATTTATTTGGGGCCGCATCAAAAAAGTTGATGCCCGGATTGAATGCTTTTCTTTTGTTTGATGTTGGTTCATAGAAAGATGCTTTCTTAGTTATTTGGATTTAGGCCTAGATTTTCCTCACTAAATATAATATGTAACAGGATGCTTACTAAAAAATATCGCCGCTTCACTAAAGGACTTTAAGTTCGAGCTGAGATTGAAAAACTGGGAAGATTAAGTGATTTGTGGTGGCAATCAAAATGTCTTGGTTGCCAGATTGCAAAAAACCATATATCTACGAAAGGGTCCTAGATTGGAGTGCTGAACTATCTATTGCAGGAAGGTATTTAGTATTAGTTCCTTTTCTGATAGAATCTGTTTCACAAAATTTAAAAGTTAGCGACGAACGACTCGTTTGAGCGCTTAATTCAAAGCATCGACCACAAGGTTTTGGGTTAATTATCCGAACGGTAGTGAGAATAAAAGGTTAGCAACCTTCATGGCGACCTCAATAATCTTTACGAAAAGTGGAGAAAGCCTTCCAGAATGAAGTCTTCTAAACCTCCAATTGCGAGTTTTTATGGTGAGATTAAGGTCGGACGTGGCAGGCGTATTTATGAACGCCACAGTTTTAGTAATCTATGTGGATGATTTTAAAATATCCAAACTAGGAACTAAAAGATACATTGCTAGGTATTGCCCCCGTAGAGAAAAGCATTGGTAAAGAGCTAATCGTAAACACTCCATATTTGATCATTTTTGGATAGAAAAAAAACAAATAAAGTCGCTTTTTGGGAAAAATGTTGACCATGAAATCTGCGGCTGATTTAAATCATTGAGCATCAGACAGCACTTCATGTAATTGTATTGTTAATAGTTGGGACAGCGTAGCAGAAAAATGGAGAATCAAGAGCAAAATGCTTGGAAGTAAACATTGAATCGGCTCATGAAATAGCTCGACCAATTGCGCTGAGAGATATGGGTGGATTCATCGTTAATTGATTCATTTGACATGAAAGACGGCGCGAAATCGCGAGAAACTATTTGAAGTGATGCGTGAAGCCAATGGCAGATGATAGAGCAACATACTGTTTTGCCTCCTCTAAGTTTGGTTTGATCCAAATTACTCGCAGCGTGTTCGACAGAAATGAATTCGTTACTGCTGGAAACTTGTCCATTGCAATGGACAGGGCGAAGCTCAAGCAACTATTTTATTAATGATGAGATTGAAAAATAACTTGCGTTATATTTTAACTCAATTGAAATCAAAAGCGGAGTCAGTTTTACAGTTCACCCATTTATAGAAGAAGCCATACCTACAAAAGGTTTCTACTCTGCTACAACGTCAAAGTTCATGAAGTTTATTAAAGAAGTGGGTGGAAAAATCCACGCCTCTGATTCTTATGAATTTCTAGAGTATCATTTTCAATGATGCGTTGAACGAAGAGATAGTTTTAAAAGCTAGATTCCAATCAAACCACTTTCTTGTAATAGATCACCAACGGTTACTATAGACAGCACAACTGCTACTGCTGCAATTACAAATGCCCAAATTAATTATTGGAGCCATCGCCTAAAAATGCGATGAGAATAGTACGATTAAAGACAGATCTTAAGAAAATATTTGATTTGCTTTGGAATACACTGTTCGATCTACCAATCACATGCATTTGGAATGTGGTTGAATAATAACGGGACTCTCCAAATTCGTACACCCGCATTTCGTGATTCCAAAGAAGATTCCTAGAAAAGAAGTACGCCAAATGGCGTTGAGAATACTTAGAATAAAGAATCAATTGGCGGCATACTCATTAATAAAATCACGATGAAATTGTATTCCAACTTTCTTAATGCTTTGGTAATGAATGCACCTGACAAAAAACTGCTCCGAGAGCATAAAGGACTTTTGTGGGAGGCATAAATATCGCCGGATACGTGTAGATGTGAATCATATACATCGGCCACAAAAGATGGAGTGGAAAACCCAATACAAAAATGAAAACAGTGTAGGGAACGCATTTCCGAGACAAATTATTAATGGATTAGCTTTTAGAAACTGCACACCTCTTTCGTCTCACCATGCATTTTCTTTAGATACTTTTTACTTTTTCAACAGTAGGATTGTATTTTATGCCTTTAATCAGCTCATTTGCCACCAAATAGTACTTAGCGTCGAGCGCAAATATCTTTTGAATTACTCCAAGCTTCTATGTCGAATGGCAAAAGTCCATTTTGAAGGTCAAAATCCACATCCTTCAATCAACACAATTCGCCATCGCGCCTTGAAAGTTACATTGGTGGTTTGCCAATCACTTCGAGGTAGCGAGAGTTTTGTTTTTTGCGTTAATGTTCCTTCTCGGTTAAAATTTCTTGGCCGAAGGCATACAAGTGGGTAATGAATGTGTAATTAAAAATGGTAAAAAAATACCAACAGCCCAAGTCATAGAACAAGCTCCAGTATTAAAAATCCATAACCTGAAACAAAGTGGAGGACTACAAAAACTCACAGAATAGTCCGATGAAAAATGTTTTTTCTCGGGATTTATCGATTAAAGTTCCAGCATACAACCCCAAAATAATGTCGCAAAGGGTGGCTAATAGCATAGAATGTAGCAAAATGATGCATCACCTAGCTGCTTAGCAACAATCCAAGGAATTGCCAACATGCTATATTCTTGCGCAAACTGGAGAAATCGCATTGCGGTCAATAAGGCATTACAACGCTTTTTTATTTTTTCAATCTTGATTTATGCGTTATTTCTTAGTCGATTTCTGTTATTTGAACAAAGTTACCCATTTACCCAACTGATGAATTCGTTTTTCAAAACCTTTAACTCCTTGAAAAAGTCTTGACAAAGCACAAGGTTTGTCTTGTATCGTGAGGCGCAGTGAAGTGGAGATGGGGCACGAAAAAAATGAAAAGAATGGGGAAGCCGAACAGAAGTTTGTTAGTTCGGGTTTTGATATATTGATGAAGAAAAATTCGTTTCTAATGAACGTTTTTGCGATGGGCCTTACCCGAGGAAATTTAATGTAAACGATGGGGAAAGAATTAAAATCGGCAAGGTATAAAAATGCACCGGATAACGGAGTCTTAATCAATCCAATCATTTGAACAAATTGATTCCAATGATATATTAGGAAAAGCGCTTCATTAGGAAATTAATGAAAAGAAAATACACTGAGGAATTCAAGGGGGTAAATAATAATGAGCGATTTGAATTAAAAGGGAAGTTGTATCGGACTGCTGCCAAAAGGTATGAAAGTTCAACTAATTTGGAACTTAGATTGATTTCTTTAAGGAATAGACGTTGTCAAGTAAGAATTTTTAATCCCACCCTCCGCTTCAAACTCATAACGGCATCTTTCTTTTATTGAAATAAAAAGCAAAATCTCTATCGTCAAAACTAGTCAGCAGTGCTATTCGTCAAAAGTGTCATTGTTAGGTGTACTTTCAGAAAAATATTCATTTTTCGCTCTATAGATTCTATATGGATAAAGTTTCTACATTGAAAAATTCGCTCGATTCACATAATTAGGGTTGAAAAATAGTCCAGTAAGGAAAGGGCATAACCTAAAAAGCTAAGCAGAAAAATTATTCATACACATCCATTGTTGAATTTTTCGTTTTATTACCATTTAATGGGAATGAAAGTAATGTGATCGCCAGAACAAAAGCAAAATATTCTTAGTAATCCCCCAAATGCTGATTTACCGTTTCACTTCCCAAGATAACAATATTCAATAACCTTATAAAAAAAGGCAAGCCCATTAGTGTGTTGAATTTTTGATTCCCATATTTTTCCTTTTTTTCTATAGGCTTTATTGGAGGATTTATACGAGTATTGTCTGACAAGAATTTCGTTTAATTCTTCTTAGCGCACGTCTTTCTTCTGGAGTTTGCATTGTAAATTGACTTGGAATTATATTGCTAAATAACAACTATTTAACCATTTAATCATCGAGAAAGGCTATTTTGGTTCTCAAATTTAGTATAAATCTATGGATAACTCAAGAACATTTCAAAGAGCTTGTTGGGCGTGTGGTGGAAGCGCTAAGGGGGTATCTTTTGACGTCGTATGATAAATTAATTCAAATTGCTGAAGACGAGCAGCGCAGTTCACTTACCTGGAATTTTGGATTGATCCCAAAGCTGCTGAAAAATTTTCTAAAACAAAATTCGCGATCAAAAGGTTGACAGATGGCTACAAAAGCTTCAAAAGCTGCATGTGGGACGATGGCTCAGGTGATCTATTGATTTCTATTAAAGAGGATGAAGCAACAGAAAGCCGACTCAAACAATTTTTATAAAAGCCACTGAGGTAGTCGAAGAGTTAGGTTTGGAAGAAAATGCTGAGCGAGAGGAAGATTGGTGTTGGCGCAGTGATCCAATTACTGCTGGAGCAGGTTGGAACGGAAAGCCTGTTGATTGGCGCTATGCTACTCGATGTATTCTTCAATGGGCCGAAAAACACAATTGTAAATCAAAGAACTCGATTTTACCAGGGAAGGAGATGTTGCCGTGGTTAAAAACGGTTACGTCTAGAGATCGATGGTGAGTTTGCTTTAGGGGTATTTAAAAAGGAGGAACAGAAATGGGGTTCATTCGTTTGGTGAGTGAATCTCTCCATTCGACAGTAATTGCGAAGCGTCAATACTTCTTTTCGGTTTCTGTTTATGTGTATCCATTGTAGATGATACGATTGAAATCAATATTAATCCCGCTGATGTATACTCGTTACTTTCGTTCGGGAGGTTGCTGGGGCAGAATGTTGAAATAGTAGAAACCGGAGTTCGATTGCACCACAAACAACTGGAATTATAATTGACAACACAGAAACCACGGTCTCAATTAGGAAATAAAGAGAAAAGCAATGCAGTTGCTTAAGTCTCAATGGTACGAATTTGGAGATGCGTAAGAATAGAGAAAGCGCGCTGAAGTTGAATCTGAATAGGAAGGAAAATTGAGTGGGGTTCTAAATTAGAAAAACTATGTCATGCATTCCTTATAGTTAGTTAAAAGATGTACCGAACAGGTCACGAACTTCTAATGTAGACAATGTAATGGATGAGATGTTAATTCCATTTATTAGGCTACTTGATTGGGGAGTAGGGGTGGCGAAAATAAATATAAACTATGAAAATTATTCACAATCCACGTTGTACGAAAAGTTAGAGAGACCTTGGCATTTATAAATGAGCAGGTGTGATGTAGGAGATCGTGGAGTAATTTAAAAAGAAATTCCAATCGAGAAGAATTGAAAGTTGATTCTAGCAAAAATTGGCTATCCAACCTTCCAACAATTAGTGGAGAAAAGGAGAAGCAGTTATAAGAAAAGTTTAAGAATTCGAACTTTACCGAAGACGAATGGATCCACCAATTTGTTGGGAAAACCCCAAAGTTAATTGAACCGGGCCGATTGTGGTTAAAGGAATAGGGCGGTCTTAGGAAGGCCACCTGAAAATGTTGTTGAACTTGCGTAAAATAAGGGCTTATTCAGGCTTTTTTGCCTTTCAATCTTTTCAATCACATTACATAGTGATAGCATAGTAAAGCAAATGCAGATAAGGGATATTAATCCCAAAAAACGCAGGCCGAAAATGGCTAAGAAAAAGTAAAATCCTCCTGTAAAACATAAATTTGATTTCTTTTGGACTGCAATTTTAAATCAAATTTTTTAAGAATTAGTATCCTTTAATCCATAAAAAAATTACAATAAAAATGGGGATTACGAATAGGAGAAAGACCACCATGAGGTGAGGTGAAAGTTCCTGCTGATTAAATACTGGGGAGCTCAAACAGAAAGACTCGTAATTAAAAATTTTTTAAAAAATTATGGCGAATTCGAAGCAGTTGATGCCAATCGGAAATTGTTTAAGGGTTTTTGGCTTATTTGAAAAAGGGCAGCAGACACACACCTAACTTGCGAGTTAGGAGTGTTAGATGCGGGAGGAAAAGAGAGGATTTGATTTCTAAAGTGTTGTTGATTGAGATTTTAGAAGGGAAAGGTTAGGACGGACAAAATTTTTCATTGGTGTGTGGCAAACTGTTTTTCAGGTACGCAATCAAATATGGGAATAACCCAATGAGGTGATTTGCCCCAACAGAAGCACCCCACGTTTAATTGCAGGGAATAAAAAAGTTGGGTTGAAAGGAAAAAACATGATTTCATCCGAATGATGACGTGAATAAATCCCATATATCTAACGATACTTTCCCAACAGGAATGCACATCGCTTCTTATAAAATGGTGGTTGAAACTACGATTCCTGGTTTGTAGAGCAGTGAGACTTCTCT
>Ga0163217_1043704_pt1 | contig 11868 bp, 12 predicted proteins | sample SynspAceP_FD_185933 | JGI IMG/M metagenome (GOLD analysis project Ga0163217, IMG submission 185933) | Saline lake microbial communities from Ace Lake in Antarctica - Synechococcus sp. Ace-P (PacBio error correction) | ecosystem: Environmental > Aquatic > Non-marine Saline and Alkaline > Saline ... | reverse complement strand
AGGGGAAGTCGGCCTAAGGCCGATTTATTGACAATGCATCGTCCCGGAAACCTACGTCCGGCCCCTCTTGGCAGTCGATTGGAGGTGCGGGCAGCTACGGGAACCCGGACGGACTCAAGGGCCGTATCCGTTGAGGCTCGGTCAGGCGCGACTACCTCGCCCGCCGCTCGACAGCCTTGCAAAATCCTTTGCATTGGATTTGCAGCGGCCACCCGTTTGCCTCTTTGAGATGTACGCCAATGGGGCAGTTGCTCATGCCGCGTGGAGGTCATCATTACCTCCTATCAAAGCCCCCGTGCTGCATCGACTACGTGCTGATCATGAACTCGCGCACTTAAAAACATCACGACACGGCGCGGACTTCTGGAATCTGACGACGGCGCACGCTGGGATGGCGAAGCCAAGGCATCACTTGATGGCTTGGTTGGGTGCTCCTGTTGGGCTGTTTCGGTCGAGGTGCAGGCCTGCGTCATGCTATCTTGCCGAGGTCGCCATTACCTGTCCTAGGATTGAAAATGGGCGTTGGGTGTGAATTGCCAGGCCATTTGCGTTACCGGGTCGGTAGGCCTTGTCTCAAAATTGTCCAATAGTGGGGTTGGTTTTGTTTCCAATAGGGCTCTCGAATCGCGCAAAGAGGCCTATCTTTTATTTGGGAAAACTAAACGGCGTGCAGATGTTTTCGATCTCCAGATAATCTCATCCCGTTGATGATGCCCTCGCGCCCGAGCCGGATGCTTGTCCGCCGAACCACCGCTCCGTGCCACCTCGGTTGAGATGATCGGTGTTCCCCACGGATCCGCGTATTCCAGGCGCCTCGGCCCTTGGTTCAGCGGCCAATGTCTTTGGCGTAGATAGGGGCAGCCCGAATCTGTGTTGGCGGTGGGCTACGTCGTTATGTCGAATTACAGGGCGCGAGGGGCGAATGTTTTCCTCGGTTCGGAGACTTCATGTCCTTGGTCACTCGTGCGATTGTGGGGGTCACGAAGGTGCGCAAGAGGCCTCTTTGCGCACTCACACGATGCCGCCCTTGGCTTTGCGTCGGCCAGATGGTCCGCCATTTTGCCCGGCATCCGCGTGATCAGCGGGCATGGTGAGCCTTCGCGAACCCGTCACGAGTTTAGTGCGGCACTGCGATAGCGGTTTCTCGGCGAACGCGTTCATGAGACCCGGGTTGGACGTAGATGCGGTTGGCGCGACGCATGTTTGGCTTGCATTTGGCGGGAACTTGCGATTATCGCGCTCACGGCGCATCGATCGGCGTCGTCGAACCGATGAAGGGGCGCGTTGCCCACCAGTTCATTCGGCATTTTTTCACTGGGTCGCGGCTTGGCGCAGCGTGCGACCACTCGGTCGAGCCTGTTGGAAGGTTGATCTTGCGCACGGTTGTGGTTCTGCAATCTCAGCGCCGTGGCGGCCCCTCAGAGGCGGCGGGGATCGACAGCACCCTTTGGGCAGGCCTGCGCGGTCGGCCACGGCCAAGCGCGAGCGCAGGACATGGGCGTGTTTTCGGGGGCTTTTACGATGAACGGCGAGCCGCGGCGAGTGCGGGGGCGGCCTTGCGGGTGATCATCGCCGTTGGGATTCAGGGGCGTGATCGCACCGACAACGCGGATGGGCTGCTTGATGACCTGAGGCGGGTTCGGGCACGGTGGGCGGGATGTCTCGCTAGAGCGTTGGCCTTCTTTTCGGCGAAACCATTCCACGAGGACCGCGCCTAGGCGGTCTCGCCTTTTGCTCGGCCAGTGGTTTGCCCTGCTCGGTGTCGGATTCATCGCCAGTGTTTTGGGCCGCCATTATTACATCAAAACAGCGGCGCAGCACGGCGGCGGTCTTTGGCGGTGCGTTGGCCCATTCTTTTTGTGCATCTTCTGCGGCGGCTATTCGCGCGGGCGGTCTCGGCGCGGCCAGTCTGGGACTTGCGCGAGTACTCGCGCGCGCGGGGGTTTGTATCGGCAGCGTGGCGTTAGTCGGCCTTCAGCATTTTCGCTTGCGATATAGGATCGGTGCGCGGCGCGGGGTCGCTTGCATGTCTTGAGGTTTCGTTGCGGTGTCGCGCATTGTTTTCTCCTTGGGGTTTGAAGCAGAGGTATCCGATGGCGCGCAGACAAAAGCTGGGACGATTCCTATGCGATGCGGCCTCTATTCCGGGGGGCGGCGATTTCCGGCGCGGTGGCAAGGCAGATTCTGCGGGCTATTTGGGCGCGGTTTCGGTGACACGTTGCGCTACGGCCCCCATCCCGGATGGAGATGGGATTTGGGTGTTTTCGAGGGTGATCCTGAGGGTTGGTCGTGTTTCGTGCATGGCGGTTACTGGAGCGGTTTGATCGGCGTATTGGTCGGTTTCTAGCATGAAGGTTGCGTTTGGCGCGGGGCTTGCGGGGCGTTTCCCAGCTATCCTTTGTGCCGAGGTGGACGCTGCCCGAGTTCACGGTCGCGGTCGCGGCGCGTGAGTTGGCCGCCGATGCGGTGCCGGGGCCTGTTTGCGTTGGCGGGGCATTCTGGGGCCGGGCATTCTGGTGGCGCGGGATGCTGTGTGCGGCTTGTGGATTTGCCGTGTCGGCGGGATCCGTCGCGCCTTGGCATTCAGTCCGCGTGAAGTGTGATCTGCGCGGAATGGAGATGACTCGATGGCCGGGCTTGCGCTTGGACGATGGGGTAGCTGCTGGCGAAGCCGGTGCTGCATCCTTGCGCCTGCGACGCCGTTTCGGTTTTGGGTTGGGGGGATGGAGGCGGACCGTTGTTTCCTCGACAAGCGCGTTGGCTTGGGGCAGGCGGTGGGAGTTGTGCGTGGAGGGTCGAGGCGGGCAGCATCATTTCGTGTCATTGACGGGCTTGCGGCCCGGGCTCCATGTGCAACGCTGTTTAGCTGACTTCTGTCGCATGGTGGGCAACAGGTCGCCGTCTGCCGGGGTGGCGGGAATAGACCGCGCGGGGCGGTAGCGGTTGAAGACAGGTGCGCGAAATGGCCAAGACAAGGTTTCATCATCGCGTCCGGCGCGGGGCTTGCTTCCGGTTGCTGCCTGCGACCCAATTCACCGTCTGGGGGGTGTGGCTGGGCACATCGCGGGGCCATGCCGTCATGGCGCGATGGCCAGACGCGTGCATTGGGCTGTGGTGCGCCGCTCGGTGGGCGATTGATTGGCGATGGTGGTGTGCCGCCTTCTTGGTTTTGCGGCGGTATGGGCGGGTTTGAAGCGAGGCGGGGCGAGCGCCGAATCGGCGTCCATTCTCGAAGGGGGTGCCAGAAATGGGTGTCTTGACCGTTGACGCACCCAGCGGAATTGACCGCGACGAGCGCGCGATGGTGATGCGCCGACCACGGACAGAGGCGGTGCCGGCCGCCTTTGAGTGTTGCACTTTGGTGGCCCCGGTGCTGCGCCGACCGAGCCGATGGCGACTTTGACGAGGCGTGTCCGCGCTGCGCGCCGAGGGCCTTTAGGGTTCGGTCATGCTTTGTCGCCGCCATTGGCAGATCGAACAAGCTTGCGCCGGGCACGATGGGCACGACCGCGCGGGGGCCGGAAAGCCGGCCGATTTGCGGCAACCGTCGGCCACGGCCTGGGCAGCATCCAAGGCCGAACGCCGCCCGCGGACGCCCAGCGCGTCGACCTGTTGGACGAAGATTATCCGGTGCCAGCAGGTCCGTTTTGCGGCGTGCCCGGTGCGCCGCTGACGTGACGCTGCGGTAAAGGCGCGTCGCCAGGGACCGTGCTGCCGGCTTTCAGCGCTTGCCGTCTTGGGCATGGGCCGCCTGCAGGGCCCCGCACATCGGTGATTTGCGTTTGCGGGGACCGGGGGTCCTGACGCGCGCACCAGCTGTCCAGTGAAAGTTTGCCACAGGACCGAGCTTTGGTTGGCCGCAGGCCGGGGACCCGGAGGCAACACGAGTGTATCGTCCGCTTCATCCGCGTCAGGTTTCGGGTGAGGAGCCGGCCCCGAATAACCGCCCAGCGTGCGCCCCCCCCCCCCCCCCCCCCCCCATATTGTCTTGGATGACTCGATTGCGTCGAGATCAAGATCAGCGTCACGTCCCAATATGCGCGAACACAGCGGTTTGGCTGGCAAACCGACCGGAGGCCACGGGAATATCTGCGCCAACGCGCGCCAACTAGATGCAGCGCCCGCCATCGACTTCCATCGGCCACCGCGTGTTCTGGAGCGGCGTCCGAGCACGGAAGGCGGCGGCTTGCCCATATCCTCGGCGTGGAAAACCGGCCTAGTGGATTGGGTGGCGAGACTGCGCGCGCGCGGGCGTATCCTCGCCCATGAGGTCCTTGAGCAAGGCGTCTCGCCCGCCACAGGATTGATTGCGTGACGCGGTGCGAAGGGCAAGTTCGGACCGCCATGGCCTTGGTCGCGGTGTCTCCAGCCCTGGAGGCGTTTACCAGTTCAGGTTCGGCGTGGGCTGGGACCCGGCGGTGGAGGCGACGTTGAGGATCGCGCCCGAGCCGCGCGCCTTAAAGCAGCACAAGGTTTTGGCGGTCAGGTAGCGGATTTTGGCGTTGACGCTGGAGGGCGGTCAAACTCGTCCTCGGGTTACATCCCTCTGCGGTTTTGGCAGGATGGGTGTGCCTTGCGTTGTTGACCAGATTCAGGCGCGCGCCCGATTTGGGCTATCCGCGGTTTCAGGACAGGGCCGACCGAACGCTCGCGGCGCGTTTGCCCACGTGGTTTCGCGTAAGCCGCCGACCTCCGCGGCAAATTCGCCTTGCGCCTTCCAGGTTAAATTCGGCGCCGAGGCGCTCGCCCTTGGGCCGCAAACACCGCGCGATCCGGCCCGAAGGCCGATCCGCCGCCTGTGATGATCGCTGTCTTGCCGCTGAGCATGCTGTGTGTCACTCCGAAATTCTGACCCATTCTGGATCTGAAATAGATTGACGAATGGCGCGCGGGATGTGAAAGCCAGTTGGCTTGCACATTTTAAGCCCGTCTGGGCGGGGAGCACGACGGTGGTGAAAGTGCTCGGTCCCGAGTCGCTCCGCATTGACGCAAGACCTGGCGCGCCGAATGGCGGGTCAGGCCCTTGCTGCGCCATTCCGGGGCGACCGAGATCATGCCCCACAGCTTCTTCCTCGCGCGGGTGAAGCGGTGGCGTGGACAACGCAGCCCGAATGGCAACGGGGGCGGTCTTCGCTTGTCAGACAAAATCGAGGAAGACGAGGGCGCGCCTGCCCCGCGCAGGATTGCGCCCATGGGCAGCATTCGCCGTTTTGTTGTCAGCAACTTCGACAGAGCTTCAAACTTGGCCGGGGATGTTTGTGGCATCGACGCGGTTCAGAACAAGCCGTCGGGCCATTTGAACGACGACAGGCACTTGTGGCCTGGCGCAAACATTTGGCGCCGACGTTCCATTCTTCTGCAATCTCGTCACCAGGCCAGCGGGTGGAGCGGGCGGTTGGGACCGCTTGACGATCAGTTGGGCACGTTTTGCAGCCTGCGCTGCTTGCAACTGGGTCAGCGCCATTACAATCGACGGCACTCTTGGCGTCTCGAACGACACGATTAGCAGGCGACCCATGGCAATTATTGCGGCCGATCCGGCTTTGAGGCAAGCGTCAGAGCGCTTGCGCTTGCGCTGCATGGCAGTTGGCGGGGAGTTCCAAACCTCGGAATTACGCTCTAGTAGCGGGTGGTACTCATTGAGACGGTTGATCGGGCGCCTGATTTGCTCGTTACATACAACCACAGCTTTGGCGGCGCGCCCAACGGGGAAGCGAATTCTGTGCTTTAGGCGTGCATTTGCCCCGTCACCGGCAGGCAGTGCGGCTTTCTCGGACAGCCTCGCTATAAGTTGGGAATGCGACATTTGACGGTCCGGGCGAACTTGTTCTTCGGCGGCTTGCGCCAATTTCCATCGCACCGCGAATCTCGTGGATTCAGGGATCGCGCCATGGGGCGATGATGTGACAGCCAAGGATTGCGGTCGGTTCATCGGCGTCGGCGAGGCTCTTGACGAAACCCGTCGCCGCGAATTAGCTTGGAGCGCGCCCGTTTGCCCCTGAACGAGAATTGCCGACTTTAGGCGCGGCCTTCTGCTTTCAGTTGCTCTCGCGTTATGACCCACGAAGAGACCTCGGGATGGGGTGTAGATTCACGCAGGGGATCACGTCGTATTCCGATGGGGGTGCTGGGCCTTGGCGTCATCTCGGCCAGGCCATGCCTTCGTTTCGGCTTTATGCGCACATCGGGCCTTCGTACATCGCCAATGGCATAGAGGGCCGGGGATGTTGGTGCGGTTAGTGTCTTGGGCGATTGGCCGCGCTTCGGATCATTTTATGCCAAGCGCGTCAAGAGGCAAGGCCTCGGTAACGATTGCGGACCCGTGGCGCACGAGACGACATCGGCGTCGAGCGTGGTTTCCGAGTCAGTTCATTCGCGCTTTGAGAGTGAAATTTCGCCTTAGTTTCCAGTGTCCACTTCTGAGACCGCAGGCGCCCATGATGAAGTTGCCCTGCTTTATTGAGCGTGCGCTGGATAGGGCTTGGCGGTGTCGGCGGTCATGCCAGGAGAACAAGGTGATCGGTGTCATGAACTCGCACTTTGACATCCGTTGCCGGAGCCAAGCGCTATCACGGCCTGCTCAAGCCCGTGACGCCGCCGCGACACGATTCATAGGGGTTTTGGTGAAGAGTTGGAATCTTGTGATATGGGGATGACAATTGCTGACGAGGAATTGCCGCGCGAGAGAGTCTCGTGCGCAGTGAATCGGGAGTCGAAGCGTGTAAGCAAGTTGCTAGTATACGACGAGGCAGAGTTACAGAGGATTGTGGCGCGTTGGATTAATGAGGGAAGGAGTAGAGCGTGGTGGTTTGTGGGGTTGATGAGGAGTGTTTGGGTAGAGGGGGTGGTGGGTGAGGAGGTGGTAGTGGAGTGACGGGACGTTTTTCGTCAATCGTGACCTCCGCCCGGGATTAGGGGCGGGGGCGGACGTCGCGCTGGCGCGATTTGATGATGTTTTCGCTTGGGGATCGTGTTTGTCTTGCGCCTTGCGGCGGGACGCGTGACCTTGCGCAGGCTGCGGGGGATGCGGGTGCCCCCAAGCCCTTCAGCAATCGAACTCTTGGTTGTTTTTGTTGAGGTTTGGGACTCTTCGCTTGCCTTGTGGTTGTGTGTGGCGCGGTGCAGCTGTCCGGTCATTGTGGTAGGGGTGTTGTCAGATTGGCTATTCCAATTTCGGACGCTTGCGGCGTGGGGATCTTGGGTTTGTTTGGGTGGGGTGCCCGGTGCGATTTGCGTGGCCGCAGTTCTTTGCTTCGTATAGGTGATGTCGGGTGGCCTGGTGCGGCTGGTGGTGAGCGGTCGTTTTTGGGGGTTGAGAGCTGGCATTCGGTGGGTTGTGGACGGGGGATGGCCCTTAGCGTTGCAGGGGCATGTTGTTGTGCGTTCCAGCGTTTGTTCGCGCGGGGCGGGCTCTCGACGCAGGCGGTTTTCGCCAGTTGCGCGCGCGAATGCGCAGCATGCCGCTCGTGGTTGGTGTGGGGGCGCGGTAGGCGCGTATGTGTGGTTGGACCGCGGTTCGTAGCTTTCCATTGTGGTGGTGTAGCCGTTTTCGGTTTAGGGCCTGTTTTCGGGGGTTGTGGGTTTGGTATCGTGGTCTCGGTGGGGGTGGGGATTAGGGGTCTCTCGGGTGTGGGTGTAGTCGCGCGGTATTTTTTTCTCTGTTGTTTGTGGGTGGGTGCATTTCGGGCGCTGTTGTCTCGGTGGTGTGTGTTAGTTTGGGTCGGGATTATCGGGTCTGATTTTAAGGTTTTGAGGGCTACGGGCCGGGTTGGATGAGGGGTGCAGGAGAGGGTGTGTTCGAGGACCGGGTCGCGACCATGGTATGGGCTGCGGCGCATGGAGGTGTGGTTGCGAAGAGACAGTTGTTAGGGGGCACGTAGGCTTGGGTATGGGTGAGCGGCGGGCGATGGGTAGTGGAGTCCGTAGGGCGGTGCAGGGCGGGAGGTTGTGTGGAAGGGGTGGGTGGTGGTTCGCTGTGTTGTGTGTGCGAGGTGGGGGTCTCTCTTCTCTGCAATGGGCGGTAGAGCAGCCTTCGGTAGGTCCTTGTTGAGGGGGCGCGCTCTCGCGGGAAGGATGGGCGTTCCGCGGGTTGCTCGGGGGTGAGGGTGGTGGGGGTGCTGTTAGGTCTGGCGTGTGTGTCTCTTCGAGGCGGTCGGGGGGTGGGGTCTGGATCTGCTGGGCGGGGCGGACTGTCTGGTGCCGGGCGGTTGGTGCTGTTGGGTGTGTTTCGCGGCGGTTATCGCTGATGGCGACGGAGGTGGCGGGGGGTGGGCGAGGAGCGGCTGCGAGGGTGGAGGCGGTGAGGTGTTCGGGGGGGGGTCTTGGATATTGTGTTGCGGCCTTGTGCCGTCGATCTTGTGGCTGCGGGATGGCTCGTTATGCGGGAGCCGTTGTCTGCGGGGTCCACAATTTAAGTGGTGGGGTTGGATTTGGTTTGGTGTTCAGGTGTCCGGTTTCTGTGCTCGCCCGTTCCCCGCTTGTTAGGCGCACTGTTTCGCGCGGGGTTTCGCTCGGCTGGGGGTGTGCGTTTGTGCTGTTTCGAAGCCGGACGAGGCGTTCTCGATTGTTATGCTCGATTTCGTGAAGCCGGGCGCGTTGCGTGCGGATTTGGGTGTGGCGTGGGGTGCTCGCCTCGGGACCTTGGGGCACCAGATCGTTTGGTGCGCGGGTTGTATAGGGGGTTTGTGCCATTTTCGTGCTGTTTAGGTTGGGTCATGATGTGTTTTTAGGGGCGAACATGGGGACGGCCTTTGGTTGGGGGAGGGCGGGCTGGGGTTCCGAGGCCCGAGTTGGGTGAGGGTGGGTTTTGGGGTGGGGGGCGGATTGGTTGGTGGTGGGTTGATTCCGTTTTACAAACGCTTGTGTGGGATCAAGGCAGATTCTCCGCGGCCGCGGTGTTTAGCGCGCTTGTTCTTTCGCCGCGACGGGGTGTGTCACTGCCCTTTTGGGCCGTACGGCGATCGATCGGCGGTGAGTGTGTCGTTTGCGGCTCGCATGGCGGCCGCTTACTCTCGGGGGCGCGAGTCGCGGGGATTGGCGGTTTTTTATTTCGCCTCGGGCTTCAGGTCGTGTGGATTTTGTGTCATCGAGTGGGGATACCGGTGGGCGTGGTGGCTGGTGTTGTTCAGGTCGCGGCGAGGTGTGATGGGAGGTTAGGTACCTCGCTTTGAGATCGGGAAGGTTCCGCTTTGTTTGCATTTGGCGGCGCATGGAAAAGTTTGCTGTTGTTGGCGGGCTTGTCTCTTGTCGGGTTTGGCCTTTTCGGCCATCGCTTCTGCGATGTGTCTGCGGAGGTCATTGGAAGTGTGCCTCTGCGTGGTTGTTGGGGAGGTCGCACCGCTTCGGCCGGGCTCGGGGTTTGGGTTTTGCCTGCCCTGCTCCTCAATGGCGCTCATGGGTTGACGAAGGGGTTTTGTGTGAGGACGCGTGCTCGGATTGGCTCCTTTCGGGTGGTTCTTGGCGGGGTTGACCTCGGGACTCTCGGCGCAGCGCGTGCCGCGGCCCTTGGTAAGGACATTGAGCCGGAGTTTTGAGCCGTGCTGTTTTCTGCGATTACACATGGTTGTTGTGGGTGTTCTTTTGTGTGGCTCGGGCGTCTCATGAGCGTGCGGGTCATGGTCTAGCGCTCATTTGTGGAGGTGGGGGTCGGCTTGTTGGGCGTCTGTGGTTGGTTTTGGGCGCTGTCTTTTGGGCGTTTTGGCGGATGGTTTTTTGGCGCTGGTGGGAGCGGTCTTTTTCGTTTCACGCGGGCGTGGGCGGTGCGGCTGCGCGTGGGGGTGGTTTTGGATTTTCGCGGGGCGTTGGCGGCGGTGCTTGCGTGCGGTGCATGGGTCAGGGGTTAGGGGGCGGCGTGGTGTGGGTTTTGGGCCGCGGCGTTGGGCGGTGTGTGCGTCTCGCGAGGACGGGTGTGTGGGCGTTCAGGCGCGCGGCTGTTGTCTTTGTCCTTGATTTGGTGCGACGGTGCGTCGCGGGCCTGGATGCCTGTGTAGTATGTTGCGGGGATGGTTTGCTGCGGGCTTGTCGAGCTGATGAGTTTTCTCTTCGTTTGCGCTGTTTTCGATGGCAGTTCTTCAGGGCGGGGTGTTCTGTGCTGGTGTCGGTGTCGCTGGGCAGGGCTTGGCAGGGGTTGTGGGGCCGCCGTTGGGGGGGGCGGGGATGGCTTTGGCGCTGGGCGGCTTCGTGGCGGAGTTTTTGGAGGTTTGGGGCGGTTGCGGGATCCATTTGGGTGCTGCCTCTCAGTTGGGGGCGGGGGAGTCGGTGCGGTTTGAGGTGGTTGGCGGGTATTGGCGGGCGCAGGCGCTCGACTGTCGACGGAGAGCTCCGGTTTGGTCTGGTCTCGGCGCGATAGCTGGTGGATTTGGCTTGAGTGCAGGTTTCGCGTGCTTGTGGGGGTGGCGCGGTGGGGTCGGGGCCGGTTCTTGCTTTGGCGGGTGGTGGGGACGCGGGGTTTTTTCGGATGAGGACTTCTGTCCGAGTGTGGTGGGTTACGCATCACGCGGTCGGTGCGGCTGTGGGCGGCCTCCGTTGGGTGCCGGGGCCTCGCGGTGTGGGCGTGGGGGTTTGGTTGGTGCGGGGGGTGGCTCGCCGCCTGGTCGCGGCTTCGCGGTCAGTGGGGTTGCCGGAGCAGCGGCGAGTCATCGTCAGTGCGGTTTTGCGCCGCGGCTTCTGGCTCGGGCGTGCTGGATGTGTCTGGGGCTCGCAGCGCCCTGGCTCGCGGCGGAGGCAGACACTTCGCGGTGGTGGAACCTTTGTGACGTGTTTTGCGAGGCTCGCGTGTGGGTTATGGGGAGGCCGCGGTTTGCCCGCATGGCGGCGTGGGGGGGTTCGTTTGAACCGTAGTGGCAGAGGCGGTGTGGCTTCTTTCGGTACCGCGACTCGCCGAGTGTTGGCACGCGGCACGTGCTCAATATCGTTGTTTTTGGTGCTTATCCTTTCGGCGGGATGCGGTCAGCGCAAGGTTTAGCGGGAGCGGTGGCTGTTGTGTTGGCTTTGGGATGCTGGCCTGGCGTGGCGTTGGTTGTGGCAGGGGCGGGCGCGTGACCGGTTGAATATGGATGTTGGGGCCGGCGTGGTGCTTTGGGCTGTGTGAGGGCGCGCGGGGGGAGGCACTTGTCGCTTGGTATGTTTCCTGGGCTCTTGATGATGTCTTGCTGAGTCTGCTGTGGGGTTGTTGGGTTCTTGGTGCACGAGACGGCAGTCTTGTCGCGTGGGCGCCCTGTGTAGTGCTTTTTGCGTTTGTTGCGTGTGGGGTGTTGGGGTTGTCTTTAGTTGACTTTGTTTGGGGCGGGGATCGTGATGGGATCTGGTTTGACGGCGCATGAGGTAGGGGACATTTTTGGCGTCGGTGTCGCGTGGTCCGGCGCGCATTCGCTGCGGTTCTTCCGAGGGTTGTTTAGTGACTTTTCGGGGTTGGGCGATGTCGACGCGGCTTGTGTTTATTTCGGGCGTTCTGGCGTTTTTAGCTTGAAGGTGTCGGGTACGTTTGGGTCCTTTGTTTCTGCGCATTTGAGTCGCCCATTGCTCGGGGTGGTGTATGGCTGGAGGCCGGGGTTTGGTGGATTACGGGAAATCGTGTCTTCCGGGTTTTTTCGGGGACAGGCCATCTTTGTGGCTGCAGCAAGGGGACGTCGGGTTGGCCGTTGCATGGCACCATGGGCGGTGCGGAGAGCTGCGGATCGGAGGGGTCTGGCGGTGATGCAGGGGTGTGGAAGTGTGTGGGCGGGGTGGTTTGTCGTTGGGGTCGATGCATATGGGGGCGATCCGGGGTGTTCTTGTGCGGCATCGTGCGATGAGCCCGCTTGCAAAGACGCGGTGCTGGTGATGCATGCTCGGGTGCGTTGGCCGATCGAACCGGGTTTGGGTGCAGCG
>Ga0163217_1043994_pt1 | contig 11869 bp, 17 predicted proteins | sample SynspAceP_FD_185933 | JGI IMG/M metagenome (GOLD analysis project Ga0163217, IMG submission 185933) | Saline lake microbial communities from Ace Lake in Antarctica - Synechococcus sp. Ace-P (PacBio error correction) | ecosystem: Environmental > Aquatic > Non-marine Saline and Alkaline > Saline ... | reverse complement strand
GTTGACAACCAAACCCTGCGTGACACCACGCAAGCCATACCAAAGGTGATGCACCCTCGACGGCTGTCTACGGATTGCGAAAAACTACCGCTACAGCCTGACCCGCAGTGTGGAATCCCCGATTGCGGGAGCGGGTGCTGTTTGGTGATGCTTAAATCCGTCAAAGCCGACAGAATGAGGAATGAATCCTACGGTGGCGTTGCGAGCGGCGCGCCGGCGCCACTTGGGGTTCGGGGGCTTCGCGGTCAACCAACATTTTTGCTTGGCGACGAGACCAGCCCAAAGTGATGCGCAGGCTAAAGACCCCATTGGACCGAGAATGAACGACCTGATTCTTAAAGAAGGCATCCTGTGGCCGATTCAGGTTAATTGCAGCTTGGGCACCCACGGGGCGCATCTGGGCGGGGGCCTGAAGTGCAGGAGCAGCTCTTTGCGCATGCGATAGGCCCCGGTGTACCATCTGGGCCTGGGTCATAAGGACGGGCCACCCGAAGCATCCTTGTATATCCGCTATCTCTTCAGGTTGCCGATTGTGTGTGGAAGTCTTAGCGTCGACTTAACTTATTGGCGTCTATCTTTGTTGACGCGGACCCGTGGGTACCGGTGGTTGCTTCATGAGCTTAACGCTGCCATTTTTTGCGGGCCAATAAATCGGGTTTTTTTAAATTTGCTATTTCTTTGGCTGGTTAATGGGGTTGATCACCGTGGGGGCCGCCGCTCCTTTATCGACATACAGTGTCGAGTCGAGGAGGCAAGAAGAAGACTCTGGTCTCGATTGAATATACCCCTTACGGTTCCCACTTGATCTCTGCACACCTGAGGATGGACCTGATCACCGGCTCAGCCAGCAGCGATCAGTCGCGGGCCTATGACGGCGACGATTTTGTTGCATGCGCGGGCGGCGATGACACTGTCTTTGGGACGTGCTGGTTTGACGACAACATTGATCGGCGGTTTCGGGGGATGATGACCTGCATGGAGAAATGACGGGCGACGATGTCTTGGCAGGTTGCCGAAGCGCGGATAGGCTTTACCGGCCACAATGATGATGATGTGCTGCAAGGTTGGGGCGGCCAGATACGCTGAATGGGCGCTCTTGCGGGCAGGGGATGGTTGTATGGAAACAGTGGTGCCGACGCCTTTGATGGGCGGGCTTGGCGACGATGGTTGCTGACAGTGGGCGCCGGGGGGGATGCGCTATTTGGGGATGGAGGGAAACGATACGATCAAAACGGTATCGTTGACCAATGACCCGCAAAAGACGCGCGCATCAGCGATACCGACGAAGGTGATTATCTGAATTGGCGTGGGGGTGATGATATGTGATTCCTTGCTGGATCCAACGACACGGGTGACCCGGGGTGACGGGACGCGAATGACGTTGATCCTCCGGTGATTGGGTTCAGCCCCGACGGCATCGTCGGACATTTTCGTGCTTTCGACATCGTAGATGACAGGCCTGTTGCTGGTTTCTGGGACGGACAGCGATGCAACCGCAATAGCGCCGAGTGTGTTGATAGAACCGGACCGAAATTATTTTTTTTTTAAACCCCACCCCCCTTTTTGTTTTTTTTTCTCACCTGATTTCGAGTGGACGGACGGTCGTTGGCGATGGGTGCAATTCGGAACAGCTTCTGATGCCGGTCGACCTATCGCTTATTCCGCTCAGCTCCGGCCTTGGCTGCGGGACTGACGCGCGGATGAAAATTTTAAAACTGCACGCCCTGCCCGCCCTTACCCCATGCGGGTTACACCTCGACCGCGACAATAATGCTTTGCCAAAGCGGGCTAAACTTCCTATACGCCCCATCGCCCGTTGATTCTGTCAGCGGGGGATACTTCCATTGGGCCTGTGCTGGACGACATCCCGGGCCTGTGCCATCACTTTAACCTTGTTCAAAAAGGAGACCCCGATGTCGATTACGCCAGAAGAAAAAAGCACGCGTTTCATGAAAGAATTCGGCCACCACAGAAGGCGGGACACCCGGTTCGCCCGAAGTAAGGTTTGCCATTCTGCCTCGCGCATCGCAACGCTGACCGAGCACTTCAAAACCACAAGAAAGACAACCACGCGTCGCCGTGGCCTTTTGAAATGGTTGGCGGGACACGCCGCAAGCTGCTGGACTATTGTCAAAGGTAAAAAGTGACGCGCGTTTATCAGGACCTGATTCAAAAACGTTTTGGGCCTGCGCCGCTAACCCGCGCTGCAGTACCGCCACGATTAGAACCGCACCCTGACAACAGGGTGCGGTTTTTTCATTCATATCTTTATGTTCGTAAAAGCCCCCCCATGCCGATCCACCTCGCGACCTGACCCCCATAGATACAATGAGGCCTGCCTTGCTTTCTTTGCTGGCGGTGCACCGGGGCACAGCTGATGTATATTTTCTGCGCGCAGCGAGAAGCCTGGGCCGGAAAAGCACCTGCGCCAAAGCTGGGAAAAGCGTTGCGATGGCGTTTCAGGTGTCGTCGCCGAGGAAGCAGTGCGGTGATCGCTTCATGACCATTGATGCCAGCAGGCTGATTGAATCTTGCCTTTGTGCATCCAGACCAACACGAAAACAAGGCGTCGGCCGTCAATGTACCATTTGCCGTTGAATCCGCGCCCGTGTTTTGGCGCGCGCCGCGGCTTGCGGACCTTGCCAGCGAACAAGCAAAACCGTTTTTCATTCGCATGGCTGGACCGTCGGGCGCACCTACACGGTTGATCAAAGGCAGGTCACCTTTGCAAAACTACAAGATGGTTCAAGAGCCTTGCCTTTGACTTGGACTCTGCAGCGTCCTCTACCCGAGGCTGCGCAGGACGCGTGAAAGGCCCCATGTCACACGGGCAACGCTTCCCTTCCCATCGCATCGAACTGCTGTAGTTGCCGCACCAATCTGAAAGCCGGCGCCCGGACTCCAGCGCCCGACAAAGAAGGATACCGGAGTCAGGGGGATATTGCCCTCTACGCAAATGGCCGATCGGGCCGAAACAGGAAACGTAGATGTTTAATTGTAACGAAAAAATCCATGCAGTTTGGGCGCGAAGAAACGGCTGACACTGGAAACTGGCAAAGTGGGCCCGTCAAGCAGACGGTTTCGGTGATCGCGACCACTGGGGCGAAACCAGCGTCATGGAAACGAACGTCACCTTTTGCACGCCAAGCAAAAAACCCGGTCAGGATTTTCCGCTGACCGTGCACTACCAGAGAAATACTATGCCGCCGGTTAAAGGTGCCGGGTGGGCTTCTTCAAGCGTGAGGCCGCCCCCACCGAGAAAGAAACCGACAGCCGTTTGCTCGACCGTCCGATTCCGCCCGCTGTTCGTTCCCGCTTCAAAAACGAAGTCCTGGTGATGTGTACCGTTCTGGTCGCACGACCTCCTGAGTTAACGATCCCGATATGTCGCGATGATCGCCGCTCGGCCGCGGCTGACATTTCCGGCCGCGCCGTTTCCGTGGTCCGATGCTGCCGCCGCGTTGGTTTTGAAGTGTGGCGATTACGTTTCTGAACCCAACTGTCGACGGAACATGCAGGAACCTGCGCTGAACCCTGATCAACGTCTTGAATTCTGGTTGTCGCTGCACAAAGACAGACGCGGTTTGAGATGGTTGAAATCCGAAGCCTCGAGCTGTCGGAAAGAAGAAATGCCTGGGTGCGGTGAAAATTCGCGCATGAGGCCAGATTCCAACCGGTTATCGAGCCTGTCATCGATCTGGCCGAAGACAACCGCGAAAGAAGCCGGTTTGACTTTCCAAGGCCGGTTGACTTACTCGGATCTGCCGCAGCTGGTTCAAATCGCGGCGAAGAAAGCCATTGCGCGCCGCGTTTTGCAATCGCAGACAAGCAAGAAAACCAACAGCCGCTGTTGCCGCCCCGCGAGACAAATCAAAGCAGCCCTTGACCGACGAGCAAAAAAGACGATGCGAACCGTTGGTTCCGCGTTGAGGTCTTGAAGCGTCCATCCTGCGCGGTGACGTTGTTAAAACCGGTACGCGTTATGACAGTCTCAAGAACCGGACGCAGATCCGCGATTATCGTGGCCGGAAACCGGCATCCTGCCCCGTAACCCCACGGTCGTTCCGCTGTTTACACGTGGCGAAAAACGCAGGGGCTGGTTGTGGACCACTTTGGGCACCGGCGACGCGAAAACAGTTCATCGACGCAGCTGCACGGGCAACTTCAAATCCAACTTCATTTGCGCACTATAACTTCCCGCCCTACTCGGTTGGCGAAGTTGGCCCGCGTTCCGGCCCTGGTCGTTCGCGAAATCGAGGTCACGCAAGTTTGGCTTGGCGCGCGTTGCAGGCGGTTCTGCCTGCCTCACCGACTTCCCCTACACCATCCGCATTGTGTTCCGAGATCAACTTGAATTCAAACGGCTCCAGCTCGATGGCGTCGGTTTGCGGTGGCTCCTTGTCCATGAGGACGCGGGTGGTACCCCTGGAAAGCGCCCGTGGCGGGTGTTGCAATGGCTGATTTTTTCCTCGAAGACGACGGGCTCCTATGCGTCCTGTCCGACATCTGGGTGACGAAGAACCACTGGGCGACATGGACTTTAAGGTTGCCGGTTTTACCGAAGCAGGGATCACGTCCGCTGGCAGATGGACATTCAAGATGCGCAGGCATCACGCCCGAGATTTCATGGGAGAAAGCTCTGCACAAGCCAAGACGTTGGCGCGTTCACATCCTTGTGAGATGAAACAAAGCTATCTCTTGGCGCGGGTGAATTCATCGGTTTCAGCCGCACCACGCATCTGAACGATTGCAGAATCCCAACCGACAAGATCCGTGACAGTTATCGGGTCCGGACGGTAAAGTGCATCCCGAGATCGTTGAGTGTCCGGCGCGAAAGTCGACACAATGACGAAAGCATCATTCAAAAATCGCATCGCCAAACGGCGATACTCGAAATCAAGATAAGCCTACGGACATGATCTGGTCCATCGTGGGCCGAGGCCTGAGAAGGTGCGGTTTACCCGGTACGTCGTCAAAGATCGTTGATTTCGGTGCGTTCGTGAAACTTCTTTGGCAAGCGCGACGGTTCTGGTCCACGTATCCCAGATCGAAAAACGCCGCCTGAACCACCTTCGGGATGTTCTGAGGAAGGTCAGGAAGTGGAAAGTAAAGCTTGCTTTGGCTTTTGACGATTCCGCGGCAAAGTGCGCCTGTCGATGAAGGTTGTCGATCAGGAAACCGGCGAAGAGACAAGAAAGAAGAGGCAGCGAAGAGTAATCTTCCTCCTCTTTCTGAATACAGGGAAAAGGCCCCGGATTAGTGCGGGGGGCTTTTTTGTATCCTGTCTTACGATACGTGTTGCCGTTTTATTCCTCCAAAAGCCGTCCAGACGATCCCAGAGGGAGTTGTCGAGCAGCAGCTTAAACCGAAGGTAAAAGCCCTTCTGATTACAGGTCGCTGCGCGGAGGCATTTGTTTCGTCGCGCGGTTATAGCCAAGGCCGATCAACGCACCCTTGGTCTGGGGCAAAGCCGATCTCTGCACCGATGCGTTGCCATTGTTGCTGGTTGTCCCACAGATGCGCGGCGTCCCTCACTGCAATCTGGAACGGTGTTGGCCAAACTCGAGTAAAGGCCGGCTGAAAGCAGCTGGTTAGGGCACGGGCAGAATGGCCGCCCGATGTTCGTCACCCGTTGCGGACTGGCCCGCAGTATTTAGCGTTCAGCGCCAATCGGCATCCATTCGTAGGAACCATCAACAGACCACATCATTGGGTCACTGGACTTTGGTCTCTTCGCTTGGCTCGTATGCGGTGCTATACCATTCCAGAACTTCGAGGCGTGGATCGTGAAACGGGCGATAGGCGATCCCGGCGCAGCGACCGGATACGCCGGTGGTCACGGCCTTTCACGCTGTTCCAATGCGACGCGGGTGCGCCCTTAACATGGTGAAGTCCGGCGTTGATCTTACCCGCAGATACCAAAGCTTCCATAATGGGTGTTGCCGGTGTCTTTCGAAAACCGTTGTGCCCGCATCGGCATCCCACCACCCAGGCTTTGCGCACTGGAACCCCATTTTCGCGCCAAGGCCACGCTTGGTTCAGGCGGTGATCGTCGGTTTTCCATGCTGGCGGAATGTTCGATTCGAAGCTGAAAGTCTGGTTCCCGTTTCATCGGCCCATTTGGCCCATCATTGCTTGGGTAAAAACCCAAGAGGGTGTCCGAAGACCCAAGCCTTTGACGAAAAATCCGCTGCTTCCGCGCAGCCAGTCGTTTCAGGGTCGTAAGAGAAACCAAGCTTGGCTGTGGTGTTTGGGTCACGGTGTCGTCACCAAAGGTCATCTCGACCTCGCTTATAGGGCGCGCCAGCCAGGAACGGGCTCGCGGTGTACTGCCCAGGTCAGCTCCGTCGGTCGGTCAAGATGCTGCCCAAAGGGATGACGCAGCTCTGCGGGATGACGGTGCCGGGCGGTTCCCGTTCCAGTGGCCACAAGATCAGAGCCGGGATGGGGTCTTTTTGGAGGTGCGCAGTGTGGTCCAGGCGGTACTCCAGCCCGATGGTAGCCCTTGAAGTTTGTGCTTGAACTCCTTGGCATTAGACAGCATCGACCAGTTCAGACGCTCTATGGGCAGAGGTGCGGTCACGCACATTAATCACACGAGCACAAAGTCGCTGCTCCCGTCGATATTCAAAAACCGTTAGTAGTTCAACCCTTGGCACGGGTTTTGGTACCGGGCAGCGCCAGACACCAGGCCGCGGCGAACCTGTTTGTCCCTGTGTCACCATTTCAAAGTTGAAGTGACCGGTTTCCTTGCGGATGTCATAGGACAGGCGGTTTTAGGCGGTATCGATACACCATTCGCATCTTCGGAACGCCGGCTTCGCGCTTCCCATACGCCACCCTGCGTTCCCTCGTTGGCGAATATAGCTGAATGCAAGCCGCTCTCGGGCCGGGCATTGCCCCGTTCGGCGTCCGCGATATGAAACAATACGGCGCGCCAACGGTCTGTGTGGTCGCGGTCGCGTCAACGCGACGTTTTACCTCCCCGCCATAGAGCCAGGTAGCGATCAGCCCCTTCCACGTCCACTTTCGTAGATCACGCGGACCGACACAGGATTTGTCCCTGACCGCGAACTGGGCGCACGGACATTCGTCAAAGGGTGATCGAATTGCCAAAGAATCGAGCAAGGTAGTCGGTGCCACGAGCGCAGTGCGGTGGTAGAGATCACATTCACCGCCCTCTTTCGTTCACGCACAGCATCTCGACCCGTTTCGGAGCCTTGAATAGCGTCCAGATCCAGATCGTAGGGCCGGAAACGCCACGCCGGGGAGATCCTGCACGCGTTTGCTCTGCGGCGGTGGCGGGCACCGAAAGAGTGTTCACGCCGACCTTGTCGGTTTTCCCAATGTGCCTGTGCACCGAGTCAACCACACCGCCGCATCCGTCAGCTTTTCAAGGCGCTGGCTCGGGTTCGATCGCGATGGTCACCGGTACAGGATATAGAACGCCCCCTTTTTTCGACTTTGACATAGAGTTTTCCGGAAGGGATTGCGCGTCAAAGCCGCGTTCGGAGTTATCGCCATAAGACCGGATAGAATTCATCGCCGCGGATTGGTCGCTGGAACAGGGGCGATCTCGGTGTCGCGGTCCGAGCTATACGCAAGGTCAGCAGCGCATTTCGCCGAGATCACGCCCTTCAGATTAACACTTCGGCCGCGCAGACCGGTGGTGGTATCTTCGAACAGAGCTGAAGCGGTCCGCGTTCAGCAGTTCGCCCTTCGCACCACCAAGGCCACGGCTCCTTCGATCACGCCAATCATTGATGCGTGTGGTCCAGATCAGGTGTGAAACGTGATGGTCTCTTCGGCGCGACCAAAGGCACCGCGATGGGTGATACGGTCCGTTTGCCGGCAACCTGTCGGCCGGGATCAGGCCAAAGGTCGCCTCGCGTGGTCGAGTAGACCTTGCACGCCGGGGGTTGCTTCGCGGATGTCTGTTCACGTCCCACAGTGCCAGCTTAAGCGCTTAGCGTCACGGGTGCGTTAAGGTAGCACAGGCAGGGCCACGGGCATTCCAGAACACGCCACCACAACCGGCCGATCACATCGGTCGGCGATGCAGGTGCGGTTGGCGGGCAAAGATCAACTCGAATTTTTGCGGGGCTTGCGGGGGAACAACAGTGATCTGGCTGGCGCACACGTCGATTGGGGGCCGAACCGTCCACGGCCAAACCAGTGTTTCAGGGCTGTTTTTTTCCCCGCGTTCAAGCTTAACCGCCACGAAATCCAGCGCCTGCGTGTTGTTTTTTTTCGAAGCGCGTACGCTCGCCCCACTCGGGTTCGCTGCTCAAGCTCGCGTCCGTTCACCAGCAGGCCCAGCGAAACAGGGTCGCCCTTGCCTTGACCGTACACTATTTGGGTTGCGGCGGTCAGCGTCTGCGCCGTCGTCCAGGTCAATTTAAAACAGGCGCGTCGTCGAGGGGTCTTTTGATCAGCAGCTCAGCGATTGGCGCTGTGGCCCTACGACGCTTTTTTCAGCAAGGAGTTCGCCCGCGCGGCTTTCGTCCAACCGCTGCATAGGCGCCGGTGTCAGTGCAGTTGGTCGTCGCCACGCCGGCTTCGCTTGCGCACGGGAGAAACGCACAGGCGCACCGCTGACCTTCGATTGGGCAGATCGGCCGCCTCAGGCGCATTGGATTGAGGCTGCTTCTTCGAAATCTTCCGACGCTGCGCAACTTGGCCATCGCTTCGGGGGTGCAGTCGCGCACAGCAAAATGTTTCGGCTCGCAGTCCCCCCCTTGCGCGGCGGGATTTCAACCGCGAACACCGCGCAGCAGATCGTTGGTGCGTGTTACGGTTCACTTCGGTGCCACCGGGCAGGGTCTCTTCCTTGCACCAGAAACGCATCTTTATGGGGATAGGGGCGAGGCCGAAACAGGAGTATTTACCATCCATAATCAGGTCCACGACCGACAGGCCTTCTTGCGTCACGGATACGCACGCCGGGATGCCTGGCTCTGGTGGTCGCCGCGGGATACCGTTTTTGTCCGCAATCCAGGAAAGACCGACCTGATTACAGGTCGCTTCGCGGCCGAAAGGACGCCACCGCTGATTGTTCAGCTTGACCATCGCACGGGCGGTTCTGGGACTGATCCAATCCGGTGCCGGGCCTGGGACCGCCCGGTCAGCACTTAGCCGTGTTCTCGTTGCGGCCTTTCGCGGCAGCTGCGGTGAAACCGCATGAACATAGCTCACTCGTTAGCTCGAAGAGCGGTGCCAAGCGGCCCCAAGGCATAGGTCATGTACCGATGGATCGATCGTGAGGTCTTCGATAGGTTCACCGTTTTGAAGGTCACGAGCCTGAACCAATGGGCTGCCATAAGGCGGTGCGATCCAAGATCTCTGCACGATCAGCGCTTGGTTCATGTTATTAGAGAAATTCAGGGTATAGACGACGAACTCGCCTGCCGCCGACCGTTTTTCTTTGTCTGCCTGCTTTCCCGAGCGTGGAGTGGCAGGCGGTAGTGCGGATCCGCAGGGATATCCGATACCGCAGCATTGTTACCGCCGCTATGACGGGAAGCTCGGCCATGAAACGCACTGGCAACGCGACGGTTTTAAAGCCCGCGGGAAATCGGCACGCACCGAAGGCACGTTCCCATCAGGGGCGTTTCATGACCGCGAACTGGAATCACCCCCAGGGCATCACCCCGAAGCTAAAGGAAGCCGCGGGGCATCGGTCATTTCGAGCGCCATTTCAGCGCCGTGTTCATATCCATGAGCGCCAATGGTCACATCGCCAATCGGCTCGATTGGTCAGGGAGTGAACAGAAAGTTACCGGGAGTGATCAGCAATTCAATCTTCAGCGCGCATGGCCGCAATCAGCGGTTGGCGATCAGGCGGTCCCCTATCAGTGTCGCAACGACCATGTCACCGGAGCAGCATTGTCCATCCGCCATGGGTACGCCGGCGTAAGGAAATGCCGCTGTTAGGTCTGTTTACGGTCGCGGTCACACGCTCTACGTTCGCCGGTCAAAAGCTGGCCGCAGGTAAAACGATCACACGGTCCACCGACCATCGTGGCGTTGCAAGCACCCGCGGTCAGACGTTAGGGCGCGTATCGCAGGGGCACAGCATTGAGGCTGGTTCCTCTTTATGCGGTTTTTCGGATGCTCGAACCCGCAGGATGGCCCGCGCCCAGATGAATCGCGGGATTATAAACAGGTTAGTGTTAGAGTCTTAATATCGGACAGTGCGGATCTTCCATTTTCATTAAAAGCTGCGGGGGGGCGGTTGTTGGCGACCTCATATCGCCCAGGCCCATGGGCGCGCTCACCAAAAAGGCGGGGGTCGCGGGGCAAACCCGATTTTCGTAGTCACCCTCGTGGAAAGAACCGCTACTGCGTCGACCTCGCCGGCGGGGCGCGTTGGTCTTGGTTAGTCGACGCGCGTCGCCCGCTGCGTGGTACATTGCAACCATGGCGCTTGGATCGGTGATTTGCTGTGGAAGCGGGCGTTCAGCGGGATCTCGTCGCGCAGCAGAAACCCCTGTGGCACCCGTCCCGTCGATGCGGATTCGCCCCATGCCACGTCACCATAGGCCAGCACGTTCCCGCGTCAGAAAATCGTTGCGGCAGGCGCTGCGTGTAGGTCAGCTGTGTCTCGACCTCCATCTCGCGAATGGTCTGTTCCTTTTGCAGTTCAAGGCGTGCTGCCCACGATGGTGCGTCTGCCAACCGCTGCGCCCGACAGGATGCGACGGCTGGCGATGCGCGTGGCGCTGGTGGCCGACACCGACAACACGACTGCTCAATGTGGCAGGCGTTGGCGTGAACGAGCGTGCGGAATTCGTAGATAAGAGCTGAAGCGGGGGCGTGCGATACGATCCAGCCGACATACTTCCTAAGACCATAGCACGACCGGGAACGGCGCCCGCGTTTCAAAGCGGCGCCAGGGGAAATCGGAGTTCATTCCGTGGCCTCGCCATTGTCGATGGGCCCGTTGGCCCATATCTTGAAGGTGCTTTCCCGCCGCAAAATGGGATTGCAAGGATCGTGTCGTTTCATCATCGCCGCCCCGGTCTGGGTCGCAGTGCCTTCGAGATGGTCATTGATGGCTTCAGGCGTTCAGCCCAGGTAGCCGTGGTTTACCGATTGTCTGGAGGTGACTCTCGGAGGAATAGAATAGGGATTCGGCTCATGGCTCGCGCCCGCGTCGCCGCTTCCTGAAGCACAGCATCAATCTTCGATGTATGCGCGTTTACATTCCAGCGGCAGGCACTGCGGCGACTTTGGCGTCCACGGCATTCGGAATAATTCAAACCGTAAATTCTCAGATGGGCATGCACACCCCAGCGCTTCGGTTAGAAGGATAGAGGTCTTGTCGGTGCATCTCCTGGCGGCGGATACGCAGGTCTCGCGGGTTATCAAGTACATAGTCCTCCACTCGCGGCTCGTGTGGACGGGGCTGTCTTTTCCGGCAGCGGTACTTGTGGCGAAGGGAGATCACCAGCCGCGAAGTTGGTGGCTCAGAAAACAACTCCGACATCGAAGTTCAAGGGCATGCGGTTTGACCGTCAGCCACAGAGCTTCGATCGAGGAGTTTTGTGAACGGTGCGGGGGGATGGCCCATTTGATTCTAACCCCTGATGTTTAGGTGGGTCTAAACGTGTCCGTTCAAGGAGGAAATTGCGGCCCCCCGCCCAGGAGGGAACGATCGAAAGCGGGGGGGGGAAGGACGCGGTCGATCGACTTAGGCCCGGTCAGGGCGCGAACCAAAGAGAGAAGCTTTTGGCATTTTACGCTTAACTCGAAGGTCTGCCACCTGGACGGTGGAATTCGGAGTTTCATTTCCAGCGGACTCAACCCGGAGCACCGTGCCGTGATGCTTTCACTCGAATCGTGTATGCCTCGGCCGTGTGCACGTCCT
>Ga0163217_1057296_pt1 | contig 11870 bp, 7 predicted proteins | sample SynspAceP_FD_185933 | JGI IMG/M metagenome (GOLD analysis project Ga0163217, IMG submission 185933) | Saline lake microbial communities from Ace Lake in Antarctica - Synechococcus sp. Ace-P (PacBio error correction) | ecosystem: Environmental > Aquatic > Non-marine Saline and Alkaline > Saline ... | reverse complement strand
CCCACCATCCGTTCGGCAATTGGGTTCAAAATCACAATTCCACCCATCCACTTCCACCTAGTTGGAATGTTTGGCGCCCGTTCGGAGTTTGAATCAAATGCTTCTGCGGATCGCTTTTCACAATCTTTCATTAGCAGCATTGGGAAGTCTTGGTACTTTAACTTCCTCCCACTGTAAAATCCATCGTAATCTCTCGCTGAGAGTTTGACTTCTTCGTTTTTGGTAAAAGTAGATTATTATAATAAGTCTGCAGGGAAAAGGATTCATTCCCGATACGATTTGGGATGATTCAATTTGCTTCCGGAGCGAGTTGGCTGGTGCTCCATTAAAATGAATTTAATCAGATGTAAAAATAAGAAGTTGGAAATTCTGTAACTTGCTGCCTTTAATACATCATATTTTCAATGAAAAAAAGTTCTAATTGGCGGTATGATCTGTTGTTTTTGGGTGCTTTTTACCTTCTGGGGATTCAGGAATGGCCAAACTCTTCTTCATCATAATTTTTCGGTTGGATGGGACCAGTGTGGTTGATTCGATGAGCTGTCTAAAAGTATGGGCTGGGATTTACGGTGCTTGTTATCGGCCTATTCCCAAGTGATACAGCCACTTAACTAGGTCACTAATCGATACAAAGTTGCTTGGAAGTAGTCATGATGATTCCATTGCTGGCTACATTCTCGATTGGGTTACCATTTCCTGCATGGCAAGGAAAACTCCACTCGTCATTGGCTTTTTTTCATTCTCCTACTAAATGGAAGTTTTGCTTTTGGCAGTATCTGACTTTCTTTAGGGGCTTTTGATGTGTATGAAGGAAAAAAGTAGTACTGAATCTTAAATCTCAGAGCCTTACTAGAACTTGGGTTGGACATTTAGTGTGTGTTGGCAGTTTTTGACTCTGCAGAATCCTTTCAATCTCCTGTTTCCTATTCAATTGGACGGCGACAGGGGATTTCGCTAGCTGCTTGCGTTATTCGCTTGATGAGGCTTTTCTAGGTAAGATAAAGAAAGGCTAAGTCTGAAAGGGTGAAGACCACCATTTTGCACTGCGATAATCGTAATGTTTTTAACTAATACTCATTTTTTTCTTTGGGGAAAACCAGAAAAGCCAATACCCTTTCCTCTGAATAAACCTTAAGACAGCCCCCTATTATATCCTCCCTACGTTCCCCTAATTCAGGAATTTATTCTGTTAGCGTTAACGTTCTTAAGTTGTATTTAATACGTGATAAGGATTAAATTTTGTATTCCCTAAAAACAAACTTATACGCGCTTTCTGGTTTCAAATGCCGACCTTGGCTTACTTATTGACAAGGATTTTAGCCTTAGCTTGATAGCGCGTACTGAAGTTTTAAAATTTTCCTTTACTATTCAAAAACGCATCTTTTTAAAAAATTTCTAAATAACAGGGTCATTGTCCTCGGAGTCATTCTTTTTGATTTGGTAGCGATATTCGATTTGTTGAGAAAGTCTTTGGACAGGGAATTAATCGTAAATAAAGGCCCCAGCTTGTGGAAAATAAGACTGGAAACAAAGCTATCCATAGGATCGGCTGTTCAATTACTTTTTCGGTGGAAATATCTACCTAGAAGGATTTCTACCCTGCAGGATTTGAATGGTGAAGTACACTTGCTCTATTCTAGAAATTTAGAAGCTGGATAGAATTCATACCGCTCATAATTCTGGTTGATATAAATAATTTCCAAACTGCAACTGAACGGAGTCACCGAATGTAGACTCGTAATTTGATTCTGAAATTTTTCAATTTCGACTTTTTGACGAGGCATTTTCTACCGCAATCAACGGAAGGAACCTTTAGCGGACAGGACACTATTTCAACAGCTTAAACCTGGCTCTAAGAAGGTGTTCATTTCAAGATTTAACTTAAACTATGAAGATCACGTTTCTTGGATATCCAGCAAAGCTGATCCTTGGAAAATTGGAATTGGGATATTACCCGTGATTCCAGCTGAAAATGGCAATTGAGATTTCAAATAGCTTGTTAAGCGATCCCAAAATCGATTATTTACAAACCAAAGCCTTTTCCAGAAACACCACCTGACACCACCGCAAAGCAGTTCCGATCAATCTAATTTTAAAGAAACTAGCGATCAGAATTTCCAGGGTCAATCTATAAAACAAGTAGATCAGCAAGTTGCGGAGATAGACTTACAAGAGTTTCTCTTGAATTGCCATATGATGTTGAAAAAATTCAAGAAGTGAAAACTGGTTATTTTGCACTGAAAAATTCCAGTATTCTTATTTTCACGATTTCTCTATTCCAAGTGCCAGTCCAGGCAGTAGAATCTGATTCTTCATCTACTCCATTCACCTGGCCCGGAATGGATAGTAACCGCGAAACAAATCCTTTAGATAAAATTCAGATTGAGTTTAAAACTTCCACTACTGATTTTCAAAAAGGGTTTTTCAATCCGGAAGCCATTCGAATGACCGGATTTCAAATGCGATATCCAGCGGACTGATACTTGAGAGATAAATCTGCGAGCGCGCAAGTCAACTCGTGTTAAATTTGAAGAGGCGATGGATTTTTGCACTTAAAAGAATTTTCGGTTTCTCTCGCGAGCAACGATCTGGAAACGTCATTGAAACCTTAATCTGGCAATCAACGAAGTCAACTAACTGGAGACTTGAAAATGACCTACAACTCTTATAGATCCAATTTTATCCAACATCCAGGGTTGGGTCGCTTTTGACTTCAACTTAAAGGCTCCCTAAACTGGGCGTTCAAGACGCCTATTATTTTCCAACCGTATCTGCTTCAGGATACTTGATTCAAAAGTGTAGAAGCCTATCCTTTTTCGGCTGAACTGGTCGTCGATTGGTACTGTAGACTTAATCAAAATTCCTTCGCAGACTGACTTGGGGTAAGACAACTTCTTTGCCTCTGCCCAAGTGGGTTGAGTGTTTTAGAGCTAAGATTTATGCGGTTTGATTTTCCCGAAATCCAATTTAAAAATCCAGTCGGAAAACGCTCCTCGCTTTTGTATCAAGATGTCCGAACTCGGAATCAGCTTCAGAAAAACTTCGCTGTCACTGGGCAGCCAGCCGGTCAATTGAATGACTGGCTTTGAGTTTGACGTCAAAATTGACTTTGGGGGATTTGCGCTAGTAGCTAGCTATCGGGATCAAGCGCTCAACTGGCCTTCGACCTGCCAGCTAGAAGCAAAGCTCTTCAGCTCAATAACTCTTTACAATCAAAGCACTGGGACACGGGTTTATTTTTCACTCGATGCAAAGGGTTTCTGGATTCAATTGGTATAAAATCAATGCAGAGATCCAAGGAAAAATTTGACAGCCCTACAACTTTCATCAAAATGATTATTGGGTTTGGCGCTTCCGGCAAATTAGAAAAATGGATGCGGGTACATTCAGATTGATCGGACAGTAAAAATTACGCTATGACCTTGACTGCTACTGTCGATTCTAGACTCAATAATTCCCAAGTCAATCCTGAATTTAAACTTGAGCGGTGCAGATTTTACAGCATTAGGTTCTTACTTCAGAAAAGCACCAAAGCCACAACTGAAATCTAGCAGCTAATTCACGGAATATTGAGGAGTTCAGGGGCAGATGCCACCATCTTCTGATCAAACGATTGTTACAGGAACAAAGCCCTATTCCGCTTGGCACGATCGGCTCATGCCCTTTGGTGAAAAATATTCGACAAAGTATAGATTTAGAAGTCGACTGATGGTGGGTTTCGCAGCCAATGCCAATCCAAGTGAATTATCAGCAGCGACTGACTACGTATTTCAATGGATATTTTGGGAACAAAAGACACGATTCAGCAAAAGGAGACTGGTTTTAATATGAATTTTGCTTGCACAAAGATCCTACTTAAAATGAAATTCTGATACCTGCGGTCTTAGCCAAACTGGACAGCTCGCTCGATTGCCAGCAAATTGTCTCGGAAGCGAAGCAAACACTCCACGGCAACTGTAAAATTTCCTTTGGTCAAACTTTGGGGGCTGCAGAAATTGACAGTCTTTGGTATTCAGCTTAATTCTGACAGCTCCTCTTCGATTTCAAATTTGGCTCGCATCCCTTAAATACTGGCCCCGATCGATATGGACAAAACGCTGATCTCAGGAAATCTGGAAGATGCGAGATTACTGCTTGATTGCAGTTTTTGAGAAACCGAAATCCTCACTCAAATTATCTCTGCAAATAGACTGCTTTGATTTAGGATCAAGATTAAAATCCTGGCCCGAAATCTGATTTTAGACAAAAAAAGCATGGGACTGTTCCTAGCTCCAACAGCTTACTTAATTCCAGTCAGAAAAATCACTTTACCGATATGGTAGTGTTTACGGCAGATACTCAAAAGGTAGGCTTACGGATGAGTTAGACGCGTTCGAAAAGCCACATCTCGCAGCAGTATTTGATGGGTTCGATTAGGAAATTCTGACGAGTTTTTTAAATCCTGTTTAGATTGTGAGCAGATGTTCGATGCAAGTCGCTGATTAGTTCCAAAAGGCCTTTGGACCTTAGGATATGGCGATTTGAAGATTGATTCACTGGCTATTTTGAGCACAAAACCTCGGTACACTCAAACCTCAATTGCTGGTAGCTAAGTCTATTGGCAATTGATGCCTTGAAAAGCAGATCTGGCGTGGTGGTATGATTTAAAAATTTCAACGGCAATTCATTAGCAGATGAAGAAGCGGATTTCCCTTTGATTGGAACTTGACCTGACGGTTGGGCTCGTATTTAGAAAACTTACTCCGGGACAAATCTCGCAAGCCGGAGAATATTGCAAGGAAAAAATTAATCCAACGGGACCCAATTGATCCTAAGTACGAAGGACTTCTAACCTTCAGAGGAGCCTCTATTACCCCCAACAATTGTTAGGGTACCAAATACCTATTTGAGATGAATCTATCGATTGGATAATGCAGGGATCTATTTGATATTTCCACCCTGCGAAGATTGAAGCGACTGAACACTTTGCGCTAGGTGGGATATACGGAAACAGAATCATTTATCAATCCTACTCTTGACCTTCGAGTCACTGCCAAGTTCATGGCGATCAACTCTACTGATTGCAGAGAGCGAATTATTCTTTGGAAAGGAAACTATTGAATGCGTGACATCACTGGTCAAAGGAGATTTGATTCTCCGATAGTCAAGGCAAATTAGCAGTCAAAGATGAAACGGACTTGACATCATCGTTCGGGTAATCCAGGTGAACTAGTGAGCGAAACGGACGTGTGGTAGTCTTTGTCAACAAGAAAAGTCCTGATTCGAGTCCTGACCAGAAATGACGAGGAGGTCTCTAATTCCATTTAATGGGTACGACATACAACTTTGTTGGAAGTTCGATCCTTAGCGCGATTTTCAAAATTATTATTGATCCCAATTCAGGAGATAATTTGGCCATTTAACTGCTCTGTGAACTGGATTTAGCCGTTAGACCCGAGTGGACGACCAGTCTCAGCGGAAGATTGTAGTCCAAAGTGGGACATTATGAAATGTCTCTTTTACAGTCTAGTAAACAGGAGGTTCGAAATCGCTTCCAGGAAGAAACACTATTGTCTGGAACGGAGACCCGTGGATGCTACGCTGGATATTTCGCCAAGTATGAAGTCCCGTACGCAAGCCTACTCCTTTAATGGCATCTCCAGCTCACAGAGTTTCTGGCATGCTAACACAAAGTCAATACCAGGTAAGCGCTTGGATTTCTTGGTGTATCTCTACTTTAGACGGAGATTTATTAAAAACCGGAAATCTCTTTTGTCTGGATATTTGCCGGAAGATGAGCGCGAGAGAATTTGGGAAATGTTTACTGCAAGTCGCACTAGGAGAGCAGAGGCCGAAGCTAAACCCGTCAGGTATTTTCGTTTGGTCCTTAAAACGCTTCTTTCCTTCAGGGGCGTTCGGATGGTTCCGGAGGCGGAACAGAAGGCATTGGCTCGAAATAGCGTGAGGCCAACTTCTCTTCCGATCAATGAAACAACTTGCTCAATCAACCTTTTGGTGACTGCAGGGTTTGAAGTGGGATTTGAAGTTGATAGCTACACGAATGGACCAAGGTGGCAAATCTCAACCGAGACTCCATGTCATGGGCCGCAAAACCCACTCTTAATGATCGCTTGACCGTGCAGGTTGGTAGCCAGTTTGATGTCGAAGGGAATTCAGACCTAGCCAGGATGCAGTGCGATTTTGCGGAAATGTGAGCATTGAATATACGCTGACAGACAGATGGTAGATTCTAAATCGAGTTTCCGAAAAAATCAATTTGATAAGTGGTGATGAATGGTTTCAACTGATAGTGAACGGATTGGGCAGTTGTTTTTATCGGGAGTTCAAACAACTTTGGACACAAGCTTTGGGAAACATCCATTGATCCGGGAACTTGAAATTAAAAATAATCCGGATCGATCGCTGGATAATGAGTCTGGAAAAAGAAAGCCAAGAAAAGAAGAAAAAAATAATGACCTGCGGAAGGATGATGAGGCAATGCATCAACATATCCTTAGTGGTGGATATCTTCTCAGCACGATTTTCGGACTGTTCCGAATGAAAAGATGATTCCTGAAAATGAGCAAAACTCTTATACGGCGGCTCTGAACCTCCCTGATGGAAAACAGAAAACTTCGATAGAAGACATGCAAGCAAATCAGTTCTGAAATAAATGAGCTCTTCGACAGAACCCAACAGAAAATTTTTGGATGCGAATGGGCTTTGGCCCACTATAAAAGTCAAAAAGGAGAGAAGCAGGATTTCATCAATCGATTTTTGATAAGAAGAGTGGCGGGAAGAGCCGGGTATATTTACTTCCAGTGCCATAAACTTTTTCGAAGACAGCGGATTTTGATCCTGAAACTCGTCTCGAGAATCGAGGCTTTTTTCTACAGCCCTCCGATATAACATTGAGGTAAATCCAAAGTGGACAGTTTGACCTCCGTGGCGATGACGTGGCAAAGGTGAGCAACACCTATGACCACCTCTTGTTAGCAATACCAAATCGAACTAAGATTCGCTGCCCAATCTACAGCAGATTCGATCACGCTGTAGCAAGAAGTGACATTCGGATTCTGCAAGCCGATTTGATCTAAATGCGCTGGAAGGAAGAGCCGAGACCGGATCGATAAATCACGAAAAACGAGGATATTACAATTTCAATGGGGAATACCTCATATCGCAGCGATACCAATATCTTCTGATTAGCGCTAGGGAAATCAATCTTTTCCTTCCGATTGAAGAAAGATGTGTCCTGGTATAAATCAAGTTGTCCCCCCTACGAGATCACTCGAATCAAACGTATTCCCAAACTATTTCCATTAATGAGAGTTGCTGAAAAAACTCGAACACCACAGTCATAGAAGCTAAAAAGCTTTATTCAGGGGGAAACTGGTTGTTCAAAACCGGAATTATGAATGATTATATTCTAATTTCGAAGATGCCAGAACTATGATCCAAATCTCTCTAGCCTTTCCACTAATCGGCTTAGCTCAACGGAATTATTAAGTTTGTAAATCTCCGCTATGACGAATGATAATAAGTGTTCGTTGAAATCTCGAGTGCTAATTTGTTTCCTCTGCCATGACCGAAGATCCCTGCCGAGCCGAGTTTACTAGGAGTCTCCAAATCAAATAATTTTGCGGACCTGCATTGAATTTGACTTATAAAAACAAGAAATGTTTTCAAAGGTGGGAGACTTTTAACTTATCTACGCGTTTGGCTATGAGGTTCCAGATTGCTGGTGGCGATCATTCCAATTTGAAGGTCATTGAAATATGGTATTAAAGGCGAGCTATCTTTTCGCAGTGATCTTTCTTTGTCCCAATCAAAGAAAAACCAAGTGCTATTCCGTACCAAAAACCCAAAAATTGAGTTGGCATTCGAATATTTGAGGTAGAGGTGGATTATATCGATAAAACACCCTCTCTGCCAACTATATGGCTATTTCTGGAACGCAAATCGCGGATTATCATAGACTTCAACCCGATCAGTAATAACCTTGTCAGACCAAACCCAAACAATGTCCGAGTTGAAGACATTTCTGTGGACCAAAACCCCTTCTTAAGGACGTAGTTCGAGCAGAACTTGCTAGTTGTAGGTGCCAACTACCTATTCAAACTTATAACAAAGCTTATCGATAATACCCGCAGGCATGCGTATTTGTGGGAACTGGGATTAGATGTAGCTGGTAATTTGGTCAATGGCTTAAGCAATCTGACTAATCCGAATCGGGGAAATTATATAGGGCTGGAATATTGCCCAATAGTGCCAAAGCTCGAACCTGGAGTTCTCCGCTTACTATTTCAGGCCGCAGAGGAAATGCACATTATTGCAGAACAAGACTTTTGACTGGAGAGTCGGAATTACTATGCCAGAACATTTTTCGCTGCTCAATTCCGCCCTAACATCCAAACAGTTTTTCTTCTGGAGGGACTCTAACGAGTGTTTCGAGCTTTCAGGAATTAGATCGATTCGGACCGGGTTTCTTATCACCAGACCAGACTAGTACAAGCTCATTTTTTGCATTCAGTACAACGTACCTGTGATTATTCTCGTATGAGCAAAAATCTAGAATATCAGTATTTTCCATATTAATTTCTGTTTCTCAAAAGGAAAGTTGTTTGATGCATGAATACTTTGGCCTTTCTGAATTGAAAATGACGCTTGCCAGCGGGGGAAGTTTAGTTAATCGCAATTGGACCAACCGATCACTGCAGTAGGCACAGGAGTTGGAACTGCTCTTCCAAATTTTTTGTCAGATGGGCGGTTGTTTTGATTTTGCTACACCATTGAGATATCCATATTTAATTGAGGATGAGGCGATGGAGGCAATACTTGGGATATCGGCAGTAAAATTGGGCGAAGGGAAAACCTCAATTTTCCAACTTCGCTATTGGCTATCCATTCTAGCAAATTGACAGCCGAAAAATTGGCACAGCGAATCTTCAAAAAGTTCATTCTAAACTACATCGATTGCAAATAAAAAGGCCCGAGTTGGAAAACTTCACTGTAGTAAGAAGTTCAAAAGATATGAGCGATTACGTCTTGTAAACTGCGTTTAGAATTCCTCCAGTCTATCTTCCCGATTTCAAGCAAAAGATTGAACAAAAACTCGGGTTGGTCAGCTTGTGAAACAACTTTTGAATCATAAGATGAAAAAATCCCGAACCATATAGGCCCGGCGAAATTTACCCTACATTGAAATCACCCCTAATAATTAATCTCTAATCGATATAAAGCGTGCTCAAGTGAAATATCTATTCAATCCAATTCTTTTATTTGATTTGGCAGGACTTAGGATTTCACGCTTACTAATTCCAAACACAAATTTTCCTCACCCGCAGTATCCCACCATTTTTTTTTACCCTTCGGTTACTTTCAAAACCCCATTTACCCATGAAAGTTTATATATGGCTTATACGCGTAGATCTGATAGTAGTTGTTAGAGTTGGTAAGCGATCTTTCCCACCCATGAAATTCCCCTCTCCCTCTTCCAATGTTCCAGTGAAGCGTCCGGACGTTTCGGCGAGTTTCCGCTCAGTAATTATAGCGGGGACTATCGGTTTTACGATGATCGCCATTTTCATTCTGTGCAATTAGAGCTATTTGAAAGAGCAACGTTATGCTTGTCAACTTCTACTCACTTTTAAGGCATTAGCATCCCCTTGTTTTTCTGCATCCAAGGTCCATATCCGAGATTCGCCAGCTACCTAAGAGAACCACGCACCTTGACTTCACCTTATACGGGGGGATTTTATTTCTGGGAGTTGATTTACTGGGAGTTTCCCGCCAGAATTCAGCTTGGACACGAACCGTATTCCGTACATTCAGATACTTGGTCTTATATTGACAATCCATCTTGTCGTCGCAATTTGGCCTTTTTCCCAAAGATTAAAAATTCAGCTTCAGCCTTCTGCAAACTATAATAATGTTACTGTTTCTCGCGGTCATATCTAGGAGCACTCCTATTCCGGCAAGCAGGTGTTGTAATCAATATCTACCATTTTGCGGAGGGAAGATAACCTCCTGATAGGTTCCTTAGTTGGTCAGGATAATCATCTAGTGGTCCGTTCTTTTATGTTGATAGTAGAGTATATTCCAATTGATAGCACCAAAAACTGTAGAGAAAATCAGTGAATTGAGAGCATAAGACAGAAGGCTTCTGCTTTCACCCGTAGGCCGAATCTATGTGATAAGGTCCTTTTTGTAACACTTTCCTTTTTTAGTCCCTTTTAGCTTGGTTTCCTCCCAGTTTTTTTCCTGAGGAACCGCGAGCAAAATGCCATGCGGCCGAAGATTTAGGTCCTTGTAATGGGTGACAGAATCCAGGAGTTCAGCCTTGTATCTCCACCACCGTCAAGTGGGTTAGGCTTCTCACAATAGTCACTAATCGTTGCTCTGTTCTACTTCCAACCGTATTATTTTCAAAATCCAAAGAAGAAATTACGGTGGAGATGACATCCAAGTTTGGAGGTAACCACATTTCAACCTGTCCTATTTAGAGAAATTTTTGTAAGACTAGAATACTGCTCGTTGATAAGTAGGGGAGAGGTACAAAGTCTTTAAGACTATTGCTCATTGATCATTTATTAGCATTTCGTACTTAAGTTGGCATTCCGTCTAATACCAACAAGTCTTAAGAGCTTATTCTTCACAACATGTCTTGTCCATAAAGGTAAGGACCAATTCAGAGTAGATCGAAGATCTGTGAACCAGAAAGCGCGTGGCCGTAATACAGATTGTGTTTCTATCAGGTGGTGGAAGCAATAAAGGTTAATCCTTATTCTACTTTTAGCGTAATGTATAGACTTACAAATTTTAAGCAGCTACATTATTCTTCACCTTAGACTGTCTCATAGCCCATTGGCAGGGAATGCAGAATAATCGAAGGATTATGCGGCTTGATTAGGGGGGACGTTAGTGGACGGTGAGAGAGGATTATGAAGTAGGTGGCATCGTTCTTCGGTTTATTCAGAGGATGTGATCACCCTAGTACTTGGTGATTGTGTCATTTTTTGGTTTTTTCCACATGAAAAATAAATGATGATAAGTTTATAGCGTATCTATTTCACCTTCCCTGGGGAAAAAAAAAGACGATTAAAGATAGGATTAAAACCCGATCCTCAGCGACTTGGCAATTTTTATATGTCGGCTCTTTAGCGTGCTGCCACCTTCGGTCCTATGGATGGGTGCGTGTCACCCTTTACAGACTATAGCTTCAGTTTATCCTGACGCGCAGCAATGCTTCCTCGATTCGAACCAATCGCTTGATTAACTAACGCTCAAGGCAGAGAGCTAATAGACTGGGAATCCCGAAGTGATAGACTGGGTACTTCGAATTGATAAGTAAGGAAACGCGGAAATTAGTTTATTAAGGATTTGTAAGCAAGAAATTCCACAAAACGATTCGGAACCACACTACATGTGCCAACCCAGTCAGTATCTGGAAAAGTGATTCTGAAGCTCTCGATTTAAGCGAAAATAGGAAAGCTCCTCGTTAAAACTTTCTTGATCCCTTCATGTGCAATCAAAAGCCTTTAAAGAAGTCGATCACAATTCCTTGAAGAGTGGACTGCACTGAAGAGTTTCGAATTAAAAATCTCCCAATTTCAGGGAATGAAAAAAGCCAATCTCCGCAGTGGGGCGACAGTATCTTGCAATTGGCAGACGGAACTTAGAACCCTGGTAATTGGATCAGTATATCCGAAATCATGAGGGAATGTTAGCCAGCAATGGAATCATCATGATACTTTCACATCTGTCTGGCAGATTATCGAGTTCCAAGTGAAGCTAACGAACTTACGCTAAAGTATGGATTGCGGTGTAGGCCGAGTGATGCACCTTGGTATAGATGTGCATTTATACCAATGGAGCACTTAAAATTTATT
>Ga0163217_1058019_pt1 | contig 11871 bp, 13 predicted proteins | sample SynspAceP_FD_185933 | JGI IMG/M metagenome (GOLD analysis project Ga0163217, IMG submission 185933) | Saline lake microbial communities from Ace Lake in Antarctica - Synechococcus sp. Ace-P (PacBio error correction) | ecosystem: Environmental > Aquatic > Non-marine Saline and Alkaline > Saline ... | reverse complement strand
ACATGCACAATCGGTGCCCGATATGCGCACAGAGCAGGCCTGCATAGGCCTCATTCGCCATGCTTGCACCCCAGCATTGTTGCGCCACAACTCCAGTCGGGCTTGGCGCCGGAACAACCCTCCGAGAACCAGCGCTCATCACGGCGTCCGGCAGGGCTCTCGATGCGCCCTTGCGTGCACGGGCCGCAATACGCTCGCTTCCAAGAGCGCGGCGGTTGCCGATTTTTCGCGGCGGTGTGCTGAGGAACCAAAGCGTGCGGATCAGATCAGCGCTTGACCGCCAGGCCCTGCGCGATCATCCCGCCGATGCTGGAGGCCCACAAAGGCGCAATCGTTGGACCTCCAGATGTGTCAGCAGCCGCTCGCGAAGCGGTGGCAATCAGCGGTATCCCAATCGAAATAGGCGGCCAGGAAGACGCTGAGACAGCCCGTGCCCGCGTTTGTCCCAGCGGATGATTCCGCCAACCCTTCGGCAGCAGCGGCAGGATGGGTATCCCACAGCGCAAATCTGTTGCCAGCGATTGGGCGAAGACCACTGGCGCGCCATTCTGCGGGGCCGGTCTATTGCGGTAGTGATCCGCACGTCTCCGGCATCGAATATCTGCATTATTGCGTCTCCCTTCGTTTTGATACGTGCATGATCTGCCCATGATCTGAGGCGAGTTTAGTATACGGCGCGGGCCGATGGCTACCCGTCGTGTAAGATGGTCGTTCAATACGCTGGAATATGCTTATCCCGCCAATCTTGTTTGGGATTTTCCGGCCCAAAATAGGCGCCGACAGGTAGACGGTGGTTGATGCTCTCGTAGGACGCCGCCGAAGGCCGTGAGTATAGACTCTATCGCACAGGGATTTCGTGAACAACAGCTTCTTGGCAGCTGCAGGGGCGGCCCGGATGTGCGGGTGATTTTGCGCTGTCCCGGCTGTGGAGAGGCCGGTCGCCGCAGATGCACCGTGTCATTGGCGCGCGCATACCATTCAGAGTTTCCGAAGCGGGGGGGCGCCACTGAGGATCTTCCGGCTCGTCTACCCAAGCCAAGGCGGGAGGACGATGGCCACACCGGGGCGGCGGTTGCCCGCCTCGCCGTCGTTCATGGCGGGCGCAAAGGCGATCTCCGCATCGCGGTATAGGTGCCATTAGGTCAACTCTGGTCGAAACGCGCCTGCGGTGGTGTTCGGTGGCCGTCGGCAAGCAAAATCGCTTCTGCTGCGTGCCTGTAGGCATCGGCAGCGGTTAGGTCACCCGCTGAATGCTGCCTATCGAATACTTCCTGAAAGGCCGACGTATCCGCGTTCAGCGTCATCATCTGGTCCGCCAGTAGTCCGCTTGCGGCCACATTTCTTCGGGCGCTGTAGGGCTGGAAGCGGTTTCGTCGCGGTCGCGCGATCAGATTTTTGAGGTTTTGACGTTTGACGTTGACTTCACTGGCGATGGTGGAAACTGGCGATGGTGAAACGGTCACAGGCTCTCCAATGCGTCGGGCAACATGGCGGGGTTCCCCACGTTACGCCAGAGATGTGGACGATTTTCACATCATCACCTTCGATTCTGCTCGCGGTGGAACAGGGCGGCGGCAAGGGCCACCAGCACCGCCGGGCTCTGCCACAACCTATGAGGCGCAAAAACGCCCTGTGGCCAATGGCGCGCAGGGCGTCCGATGTTCGGACAACAACCAGCCCGTGCACCGCCACAGACGCTGTATACCAGGGCCATGTCAGATCACCGGCTTGCGGTGTCACGATGGCGTCACAGATGTTGCCGCGACAGGGCCCGCGTTCCGCTCGATTCTGCCAAGAAGGTCAGCGACCGCGCCACATCGTCAAAACCCTCCGCTCGGCGGGCGGCCACGCGGGTGGGGGCGTCCCTCCAGCCTCCAGGCGCGGAATGCCAAGGTCAGGCCACCGCCGCACCAGCAGACGACACACGGCCGGTTTTTGATCCCAGCGCATTAGGCATCTTGCGCGATCTCCAGACGCAGGTGCCTTGGCCCGCGATGACTGAGGCTCGTCATAGGCGTTTGATCAGGGTCAGGCCGCGCTCTGTGCTCAGCAGAGTCTTCGATTTCGTCACGGGATTCCGTGCGCGGTTCAATAGCAGGCACCACTTCGGCGCCCAGGCGGCGCGGGTGTTGTCGATCTTCAGCTGCGGCCCGCGTCCGAGGGGCATTGATGATTGACGGGACGACGTTGCCGTGCATTCTTTGCGGCAAGGGCCAGCACCGGCGCATGGGGTGCCGAGAAACGCAATCACGCCGCGCGCGCGAACCTCGGGACAGCGCACTCAGCGCACGATAGCCGCCGCGAACTTGAAGCTTGCCGGTGTGTTGCAGGCATTCGGGTATTGATCCAGACCACGGCGGCCCGCGATCTCGTCAAGGAACGGCGAATTGAAGCACGGGGTGCGCCGCGCGTGGGCCCTCGATGCGGGCGGCGGCGGCGGCGCGGATCATCTCGATGTTCATTTGCTCATGACCGATCCATTATGCAGGCAGCGTCGGCCTCATCCTCGTCCAGAGAACGGGATTAGGCCGCGATCCGGCAAACGCGGCCAAGGACTTCGATAGGGCGGCCGTTTTTGGCATTTTATCCACGTGGTCGGCGGGTCAGCAGGTTGGAGTTCAGACCGCCAGCCAGCGCCAGGCGGCAGACCCTCCATCGCGTCGAAAAACGGCAGAGGATCCGGCATCAGTCTGCGCGCCTGCGGCCAGAACGGCATCGCGCAGTGTATTGTCATTAGGGTATGTGCAGACCCGCTCGCGTCTTGCGTGTAATGCTTGCGGCCGCTTCCTCCAGCCAAGCGCCTTCGGGCATGTTTTTTGAACTTCGGGGAAGAGCGCGCGCCATGCGGCGGCGCATCCTCATGGGATTTTTGCGCGGTCCGGGATCGCGGCCGAATGTAATCTTGCGATCGCGCCATGCCTTTGGGGTCAATCACCGCCTACATCATTCAGCGCCACGCCCGAAGGCGCCGGTTTGCGCGCGCGCCCACCCCATGGCGTTCAAGCCCGCCCGCGAACGGTGCCAAGGATGGCGAACTTTTTTCCAAGGCCCAAATTTGGTCCAAGCAACTCGAGGATGTCGCGGGCAATTCGACGGGGCAGGGTGTAAATGCTTTCCATTCGGGGTCGAAAATCCCGATTGCCCGCGCCCGCGGTAGTCCAGCTTGATCAGGCGGTTGCCTGCCAGATGCGCCGTGACATGTCGAAATCTCTGTGGTGCGAAGTCGGCCCGCGAGCAGAGGATTCGCAGGCTGCGCCTTCGTCGGTTAGCTAGCAGTTTCAGCCGTCGGAAGTGGTGAAATTGTTGCCATGGGTGCTCCTGCCAGTTTGGGAATTGCCATGTGAGATCGGATAGGATGTGGCGGGGCGCCAGGGCAGGGGGAAAAAACCGATGTCCAACCGGATCGCCCCGCGCGGTTCACCCATGCCGGTGTTTTAAAGCCGTAGCCGGTGGCAGCCCCCGCGTCCCAGCCGTTGGACGAGACGAACCAGGCTTCCTTTTGTAGAGCAGCCGAATTCAGAGCGGACCATGTCGTTAAACGCGGGCATCGGGCTTGAAAATGCCACGCTTTCTACTGAACAGCAGCCGTCAGCACACGGCCGATGGCCGCACTATCTATCGCACCGCGCAACATGGCCGGAGAAGCGTTGGACAGGATCCCCCGTGTTCAGTCCTGCATCTTTGAGCTTTTGCAGGCATCGCAGGCACTTGCCGCGTAGCGCCCAGTTGCCAATAAGAGCGCCAGCAAACGCATCGCGCAAGCAAGAATTGTCGCCTGCATGGCCGGTATTTCTCAAGCGCCCAGTCGAGGCCGTCTTGGGTCCACTTGCCAGAAAGAAATCGCAATGCGCCCGTGATGGCGCGGCAGGCCCAGGCTGTAGTTAAGCTGTTTTGCGCCAATGTTCGGCCAATTGCGGCCAGTCGTCCTTGATCGCGCATATTTAGGCTCGCTTGCGGGCTTGTCGCGCAGGCGGCGGCGACATCAACAGCGTTGCCGTAGCGTCGGAAAGATTACAGGTCGCGATGATGGGCATGAAGGCTCCGCGCGGTTGGGCGTGTTCGCGTGGCACAGTGCACGGGGCGGGGGCTGGGAAAAGGGCGAAAAAGGGGTTGCGGTTTGGGCGCAGGCTGAAACACCATGGCCATCTTCGGAGCACGACATGCTCCAGATACGCGGCCTCCGCCCCCCATCCCCTGAACAAACTGGAGACGACATATGGCGAAAGTTAAGGCAGGCACAACCGTACATTTACACTATACTGGCACTTTGCTGGATTGGCACGACCTGTTTGACAGCTCGCTGTAAGAGCGCGAAGCCCTTTGCGTTTCAGGTCGGCTCGGGCCCAGATTCTTCGCGGACTGGACGTGGCGATGCCCCGGCATGGAGGTAGGCGACAAGAAGATTTGTGAAGATTTGCCGCCCGAGGTTGCCTATGGCCGTTGAACCCGAAATGCGTCACGGCCATTTCCGCGTGAGGGGATTTCCGGCGGATATTCGCTGGAAGTTGGCATCCAGTTGCAGATGCAGACCTCTGATGGTCAGGCGATGCCTGTGACCGTCTAGGAAAGTGGATGAGACGACTGTGGGACGCTGGATAGTCGAACCATGCGCTGGCGGGCAAGGATTTGCAGTTCGATAATCGAGTTGATGAAAAGACGACGCGCATGAGGATTGCGGAGGTCTGCCCTTCAGGGCTAACTCTCCAGGGATTATTCTGGCAAAAATGGAAATTAAGGGGCGCCGCGGTTGTTGTCGGGCGGCCTCTTTTATTTAGCGGGAGGGTCCAGAGCGCGCGAAGATGTTAGTTCGCCGGGACACGTCATGACGCGGGAGCAGGGCAAATACCGACTGTGTCTTGTTGCGCGCGCAATGTCCCGTGATGCAGGGTGCGGAAAATATGGATACATCAGATCCGGCACTGCAAAAAGCATTAAACTGCGTTCAGGCTGAGGTCAGCCGCATCCCATGACCTCTACAGTGGAGGCACTGTCGGGAAGACAGCTTGGTATGTTCGAAGCCAAAGGATATGCCGGTGCGTTTGTACTGAAGAAGGCGCGGCTCTGGATGATTTTTGCCGTATGGAAATTACTGGAACCTGTCGAGTCCGGCCTGCCTCGATCACGCGAAGGAGGGATCAGCGTTTCTCGCAGGCGGATCACACATCGACGCTGGCGATTTCGGCACCTTCGGGCGTCGGCAGCCCGTGCTATCCACCAGTTTGTTCCGAGGGGCGTCTGGGGTTCCGAGCATCGCGTCTTTCCTCCAAATAAAAATGGGTTGGTTATGGTCGCGGGTGTTTTTGTGTCAAAGTAACTGCGGGGCACCGTCTCGGTGACTTCTTGCAGCAGACCTGCATCGCAGAAGGCACGCAGGTGTTGTAAGACCGGGTGGAATATACGGAATCCAGGACTGTCTCTTTGCAGCGTCAAACAGGCTTTCGCGGTGACACGTGGCGATGCTGCCCGTCGCCACCAGTAATGTCGCCAGCGCAGGCGCTTGGCGTGTCGGGCGCAGCCCGCCGATAGCGAGGCCATTTGGTTCGGTTTCAGTTGGGTATCAGGACATACGGGCCTCTTTTCAAGACTAACCATAATATAGGGGGAGTATGGTGGAGGTTTTCAATGCCAAAATGCCGACGCAGGCGGCATGAAGCTGTCCGGACTCTTGCAGGTTCGGATTGCGTCAGTGCTAGTTTAGCAAAAAACAAGGCGCGCAGGAGCATACCATGACATTATTCGCCACCAGTTTCGACAAGAAGGGCTTTTGCGCAATGTGCGCGCCGTGAGTTGATTTGGCGAGGGAAATGCGGCAGCTGCCGGCCCCCGGCCGATGCTGATGATGACCGGATTAACGAGTCTCCCGCCGATGGTGGCGCGCATGGCAAGGGGCACATGTCTGCTGAAATCCGAACATCACGCCTGATTTGGTTCTTTGACTGCCCCATTTCCGGGCAATCCGATCATGCCGGGTGGCCTGCCTTACGGGTTGTGGCAGTGACGGGTTCAACCTGGGTGGCGCGGCTGGAAAGGGCGCGGGTATGCCGTGGCGCGTGGGCGAGTTGAAGCTGAAGGCATGGGTGCCGGGCCGGATCGCAAGATGTGAAAAAAAACCTTAAGATTGATTTCACCAAACGATCCGACCCGCCGCCTGACGATGGGGCGTGGCGGACGGCTTCGTCGAGGCGGATGGCCGAAGTGATCTATGAGGTTCGAAGGATATGAAGGTGGGCCCTGAGCGAGAGCATGAGCTGTGCTAGTTGCTTGCACCCTGACCACGCGGCTGGCCTAAGAGGGACGGCAAGAATAGGTGAGTGCTGGCATATGCGCCGCGTCAAAACCAGAGGTTTGCTATGAGAGTCTTCGTCACAGGGTTGGGATTATTCCTCCATCGGAACAATGCCTTCCCCCTGGAGTCAAAAGCTTCGCTGAAGGCGGGGCACCAGCGGCATTGTTCGCCGCGCCGGGGAAATGGTAAGAGCACGGGTTTCGCAGCCGCCATTGCGGGCACGCTTGAAGATCGACCCGAAGCGCCCATATCGACACAGCGCACATAACCGCTATTATGGGGCCGGGGGCTGCCTATGCCTATCTGGCGAGGCAGGCGATCGAGGATGGGGCTGTCCGAGGAGATGGTCTCAACCGCGCACCGGGGCTGGTTGCCAGGTTCGGGCGGCTGTCGACCTCTGCGATGCTGACGGCGCCATGAAGTTGTGAAAACTCCAGCGGTGCTGACCAAGCGGATCGGGCCGTTTTTGCGGTGCCAAGTGCATGAGGTTTCCACGGGTCAGTGCAACCTCTCGACCGCCCTACAAGATTCAAAGGCAATCAACTATTCCATCACCTCCGCCTGCTCCACCTTCGCCTGCATTTGTATCGGCCAACGCGCAGAGCAGATTATGACTGGCAAACAAGGAGTATTGTTTTGCGGCGGCGGCGAGGAGGCTGGACGGGACGCTGTTCGTGCCTGTTTGACGCCACTGGTTGCGATGAGCAGCAAATATAACGACACGCCCACGAGCTTGCCAGCCGTGCGTCGACCGAAACCGCGACGGTTTTTGAATCTCGGGGGGCGGCCGGCATGGTGGTTGCTGGAAGACCTGAGCACGCTCTGCCGAGGGGCGCGAAGATGTATTGCCGGAAGTCTGACCGGCCTATTGCGGCCCCTCCGATGGGCACGCATTGGTCGCCCCCAGCAGGTGAGGGTGGCAGAGCGCAGCGATGGCGTCTTGCGCTGTCACGTTGCCGAGGGGCGCAAAGTCAGCTATATCAACGAGACATTGCACTTCGGACGCCCGTCGGTGACGTGGGCAGAGATGAAGCTGTGCGGCGTGTGTTCGGCCAAGGCAGCACCCCGCCTGTCAAGCTCTACCAAATCCCATTGACGGGCCATGCCCAAGGGCGCGGCGGCGCGCTGGAGCGATCTTCTGCCTGTTGATTCTGGAGATGATTTCATCACGCATGTCGAATTAAATGTGCATACTCTGGACGAGCGTCTGGGACGCGTCCGAGATCGCGACTCGTGCGGGTTTGATAACGCAGGACCTTGATTTCTGTGATGACAACTCAGTTCGATTTTGGCCCGGCACCAACCGATCTATTGATCCTCTCGAAATACAAGGTTTAGGATCACGGACATTGACCATGGATGCTCAGCGGAGTGTGGACTGATTATGGGGTCGCGAACCGGAAGCGAGTCTATCGCTTGGAGGGCATCGCAAAAGCGATAGGCAGAGGCGGGGGCGGGGGCTCCTTACCTTATCAGGCCGAGGCGTTTCGGCCACGAGCCTGAAGCCCTTGGCAGAGTTGTTGGGTCGGACTTTATGGTCCGATGTGGCATTCGTGACGATGATGCGGTCACTGACACGGCAGTTTGATGCAGCTGGCTGCGCGCTGGCCGACGATTGATTTTGTCGTCCATCGCCATTGCGTTTTTCAGAACAAAATCGAGCTGACGGGGGGCGGTTCCTGAACACCGCACGCGCGAACTTTCTTAAACATACGATGGATATTCGGTTACAGTTTTATCGAAGTCGCGGCCGTGCGCAATCCGCTGAGACGGAGCATGGCGGCACGCTGCTGACGCTGACCTATCAGGGTCTAAACAGTCGTGGCCCCAGCTATAACGTGATGGGGTGGGCCAAGGCCGCATGGAGAGGCGCCACGCGCTATCTGGCAGAAGATCTGGGCCGGAAGGCATTCCGTGTTAATGCAATCAGCCCCGGTCGATGAGACGCTCGCCGGGGCGGCAATTTGGCGGGCGCGCAAGACGTACAAGCACACTGCCTGAACGCACCGCTGCGCGAAATGCAACGCTGGAAGCAGGGCGGCGGCACGGCGCGTCCTACCTCGCCTCCGAACATGGGCGCTTGCACAACGTTTGGCGAGAATCACTTCACGTCGATGGTGGCTATCATGTTGCTGGGGGATGCGCCGCAGGGCGAGAAACCTCTTGAAAAGGCGTTTTTTTCCCCCGGAAAATTTTTTTTTTTTTTCATAGCGCATGTAAAACAGCAGCCGCCTTTGAAAAAAAGGGCGGCTGTTTGCGCTTTCACTGACGGATTTCTGGGAAATTTGAAATGCCGGTTTATTTCAGCTTCTCATTCAAGAAACCAGTACATGAATTGGCCGTTCAGACGGAAACATCGGCCTCACGACCATTCAATGTCGGAATGAGAGAGAACGTCCGGAACGGGCAACAGCATTCGTACTTTTGAACAGGAATATTTCAGCGTACACATTGTAAGTGAATTGGAATATTTATTAAAAAACGTTTGCGATTTTGAAGTTTAACCGACGATCAGGGTTAATCGCAAACTTTCCTGGAATTGCCCGTCCAACAATCTGACTGATGACTCGGGTTGCCGAAATAACTGCCCGTTGATGCCGTTCAATCTTCACGAACCCGACTGCGCAGGAAAACGCCCGCAAGTCCTTTGGGTGCTTGGTTAAAATCTTCCATATTCCGCTTTCCGAAAAGCGTTAATCGGTTAATTGTAGCTCTAGCCGCGTCTTCTACAGCATTCAAGAATAATCAATACATATTATCTCAATATTCATTTCGAAAGCGCTTAGACTCAAGTTTCAATGGCAACACCCAACCCAACGGGCATAGGATGTTGTTATGAACAGACAAAACAAAGCACCTGCAATTGTGACGGGAACGTGGCGTGATATTCGCTGAACATCATCGGGGCAGCAGCCAACGGCCGATTTGGGGTGCCTTTCTGTTGGCCGGTCCGCGTTGCCCGATCGGGCGTTGAATTGGCGCCGGGGACCGGGCAGGCGGATGGGCTCTATTGCCCGTCAGCCGACGGCGCGTTTTATGGTGAGCGTCCGCTTGCGTTGTTCGGCGCAAGCGCAAGTGGGTTGAGGCTTGTGAACTCTACCGTTTCTGTCCGAGTGCTTCATCTCGTGTATCACAGCTGTGTCACCGCACGCAGATTTCGCACAGACTCGGCGCATGAAAACCGGGATGACCCGCAAGGCACGTGAGCCCGAAAAACCACTATGCGCGATCTATGCCCAGCCCCGGGGTGGCTCTAAAGGCTGAGATGATTGACGCGTTACGGCAGGCGAAACACCAAGCGCGGGTTGCCGACTACGACGATCGAGCAGTAGTCTATCGTCGCCGGAAACATTGCGTATTATTCCCACCGCCCCGAAAATAGAGGGCCCGGATTTGTGCGGGCACTGGGAAGGAGATCTGATCAAAGGGGGCCTTCACCCGCTCTTCGGTGGGCACTATCGTCGAGCGTAAAACGCGCTTTTGTTGTCACTGTGCAAAATGAACGGCAACGGGCGCGGCTGCCGTCCCTCGATAGCTTCTTTCGGCGCCAGATGAAACGACTGCCGCGGCCTTGCGCAAGAGGGCATATGACCTCATTTGACCGTCGGTTCCGAGAATGGCTTTGCCACCCAGAATTGCACGCGGCTGAAAATAGACATCTGGTTTTTGCGACCCGCACTCGCCATGGCAAAAACCGGCAGCATGGAATACAACGGCTGCTGCGCCAATTCATGCCGAAGGGCGCTGACCGAGTGACCGCCAGTCAAAACATGGCTTAAACGAAGGTGGCTGCGACTGCTGAACAATCGCCCAGAAAAGACCCTCGGCTGGAGAACGCCGCCGAAGCAGATGGCCGACGCAATCGAGGCCTTCAACCAGGTGTTGCGCTTGCAACTTTGAATCAAGCGTGATCGGCCATACAAAGGCTAATATAGCAGGCCCTGCAATTTCCGCCAAGAAATAAACCGCCGAGACCCGACAAGATCCAAATTTCGGGCTACGCTATACTTCGGCAATACGCGCTGTATGTTCCGCTTGTATAATATGCCCATGTCTTCGGTAGGGCCATTTCAAAAATCGCGCAAAGCTGGACATAGAGCGCGCCGCCGCTACACACAGTATTCTATCATTCCAGCGCGGCTGTCAGACTTTGATAATCATCTCCTGTCTGGAAAATCCATACTACCGGAATTTTCTTCTCGTCTGGAGCTCGCACACAAAGTATTTGATTGGCCTGCCGATCTGGCATTCCACGCCCCAGAATCATGCGGTGAGCCGTAGCATGCGTCGGACCCTCGGAGGTTTTCTTGCGGGTCAAACGGTCAAGCTTTTGGTCGGGGTGGCCCGCCTGTCTGGCGCGTATTGCGACGCATTCGTGTCTTCTTCTATCAGTTGTCACCAGCCCTTAAATTTGGACATGCCCCATCTGCTCGAACCTGTCAAATGCATATGCAAAACCTGGTCTGTTCTTCAAATCGCAAGGCCCCATCTTGAATCAAAGCAAGAGAATCCCTCCAACTTCAAGAAAAATGCTGTCCAACACCGGAACCCCGAATGGCAAGAAGTTCGCACCCAAGTGTCCGGGAAGTTTATTGGTTAAACCCTCGCCTCCGCTCACTCGATTTTTCATCAAGGTCTCATGTCGAGGCTTAACTTGTCTACTTTTCCAGTTGCAGTTCTGGGCAGATCAGAGATTTTGAAAAGCAATTGATGCGGACCATAAAATCGGGCAGATAAGGCTTTAGTTTTTTCGCGCAAGGGCAAGAGGGGGGAAATCCTCTCCGACATAGTTGCAGCATAAAGCGTTTTTCGCGCTTGGCGCCCTGACTGTGACCGCGGCTTCCGAAACAGTAATTCTATTGCCCGAACAGCCTGTTCGACTTCCAATAGTCTAACGTTAAATCGCTGATCTATTACTTGATCATCGAGGCGACCCGCCAAAGTAGGTCAGAAACGATCCATCTGCGTCCTGAGTTGGCAAGGTTCACCCAATTCCAAATCCGATTGTAATACACGTCTTTTTTAATGAGTACGGCCACTGGCCTTTTTCGGCCCCCGACATAGCCATTAATGAAATTGAAAGATATGGTGTGCGAATAACAATTTCACCTCTTTGGCCAGATGGTACTGAATTGGCCATGTTTCATCCGGCCAAAGAATACCGGAATTCTCCGGATAGGTGTGCCATCGAAAAGGGTTCTTTTTCTGTCACTGTCGTCCCGTTGAGCCAGGTTTTTTGCATCACATAGGCAATTTCTCTGAAGGCGCAAGAAAACTATTGGTAGTTGTGATTGCCCGGCAACACACCTGTTGAACAAACTCTACATATCGACTGCAAGTTGTCTGCATTCGCACGTATGTGATTTCGGATTTTGTATCATGTTGTTTAAAATTGACCCTTCATACATAGCGAAACTCGTCGGAGAAAATTGCCGAATAACAGGATCAGAGAATAGCTGACTTTATCCTGATTCAAGCCACTCTTCTTGTTGCCTGCGCCGAATTGATCCGACACGTTGCTAATGACATCGGTCGATCCCGGGCCCGAATGTCAAGGCATTCCATGTGTTCTACGCAAAATTCGC
>Ga0163217_1011433_pt1 | contig 11871 bp, 3 predicted proteins | sample SynspAceP_FD_185933 | JGI IMG/M metagenome (GOLD analysis project Ga0163217, IMG submission 185933) | Saline lake microbial communities from Ace Lake in Antarctica - Synechococcus sp. Ace-P (PacBio error correction) | ecosystem: Environmental > Aquatic > Non-marine Saline and Alkaline > Saline ... | reverse complement strand
TTTACCCTACTAGGAGGCTCGAGGACGTTCTTGAATAAAAATGTCCCAATTCTTGGAAGGATGATTTTTTTGACGGATAGAAGCGGATGTATTATCTCTTCAAATCCAAAAAAAAGGGATTCAGGATAAGTGGCAGATGCGCCAAACCTAGCCAGGTTTGGCCAATAATCCAACTGGGATCTACCTGTGGAATAATCATAAGAGGAAAAGCTCAATTCTCCCTGTGCGAAGTTTCAGGATTTTTATAAAAGGAAGAAGCAGATTTAGTCCGATTGCTTCTTTTTGAAAAGGGGATTTTCGCGCTCATGGTCAAAATTCATTTTAAGAAAGAACAATCCCTCAGAAGAATCCAATTGGATTCCCTTGGTTGTGATTTCCCGGCGCGATTAGAGAGGCGGATTTTAACTTTAGTGCCAAATCAAAAAGCACTCAAAAGAACTTGCTTCGTAGATCTCATTGAGACCAAACAAACGATTACGATAACTTGGTTCAAAAAAACTCTCACATCGCCATCCAAAGATAAAATCTTCTTCAAAAGCTTCTTTCTCCGCCATAGTATGGATTCCAAAGAAAGCCTTGGTATGATCACAAAATTTCGCATTAGGGAATTTCCTTTTTTTGGGAATCCAAACCGATCTTTGAGTTGACTAATACCAAGATTATATCTCCAAGCCAAAGAGTGAAACTCAAAATCGGTTCGATGAACTTGCCTTCCCCGATGATGAATTTGAAAGCTATATTTTTTGCACAAGTCAAGGTTCTCTCGTCAGCAATTCTCCAAATGATAATCAGAGTCCCGCGGCTGAGAAAGGATTTGCATTCCCGCCAGTGCAATTTTTATAAAAAGGCCGCGGGAGAACGGCAATATACCAAGACAAAACGAACAGAACTATTTAATCATACAATCACAATCATAGAAGACGGCTAACCCAAAAAATTAGGGCTGTCAAATTACTTAATTTTTGAGGAGGAATAGTTATGGTTGATCTTTGGTTTTTTACAAAAAAAAAGTCCTGAAGGCAAGTCACTTACTTATTGGCCAAAACCCTCAGGAAAAGGATTTGCCTCTCGATTACCTACTTTGGGAAATGAAGTGGTTACCGATTAGGAATTTCATTATTCGCGCTATTGCCACTTGCTGCTTTGTTCAATTCCCAAAAGTTGCTACTTTGGGGCAAGGCCGCAGGGAGCTTTGAAATTAGACCGCTTTCCGATCTGAAAATCATGTCCTGGTGACCTGGTTTCATGTGGCTTTCACTTGGCGAACTAAGTCAGGCAAAGCCGGTGATAGAGACCTGAAAATGCGATCCGAACTCAACGTACTTAGTTTTTTAGCCCATCGGGCATGATCAATTAGTTAAAAAAAGACCCTCGCTGATGATTCATCACCACCCTGGAAGTAAGCGAAGCGCGAGATTTGTGATACCTAAAACCAGTACTAGTTTTTCTTGTCAAAACACTACCACAATACAGGCCTTAAGCGAGAAGCCAGCTTTATTGATTTCAGCCTCTTTTCGACCTATCAAATTTATTTTTCTTAGATTTTCTTTTTTTTTCAAACTGGTTAAATCTTTTGATGCGAATCACGCCAGAACAAGCAAAGTGTCAAACTGCTGGAATCTATAGGCAGTTCAGGAAGGGATTGTTGCTGTGACACTAGGTTTGATCGGGTGATTGCTACTGCACTTCATCCGAAAACAGTTTCCGGGAGTTCTTTGGGCGTGGGCCTAGGCAGGAGGCAAGTATTGGTAGGCAGGGTCGGTTTGGAAAGAGGGATATGCTAGTATTTGATACCAGGAAATCAATGCTAATCCCCAGTTCGATGGATTATGCCCCTCATTCTCTGATCCTGACCGAGCATGAAATGGATCTCTGCTATCTCTTTAAAAAGACCATTAATTATATTCTGGTTGGATAAACCGAGAAACAGACGCAAAGGTAATCCTGATTCGATAAATCGGAATGCTGAGTTCTTTGTACCAATTCGGCCACAATCGCCTTATGTTGGTGGAGCCTTGGCAAGACTTCATAATATCTTGGAGCCAAATTGGCTTTTAAAATCCAGTAATATTTTGGCAAGCTCAGGAGCAAAGATAAATTTCCTGAGGCGGAACAAAGTAGGCAAGAACGCGTGAGGAAAGAAAACCGTCGTAGTGAAAAAATCATAAATTATTAGAAGATTCCTTCTGGCATGCTAAAGTAAAGCAGGAGGCAAGTCAATGCTTGAAACTAACAAGGAGCGTCCGAAACGTATTTCAAAAGAAGTCCTAAAAGTATCCACAATTCATGAAAGGAGGAGTAATAAAATCAACCGGAAGTTTGGTAACCATCGTGCAAATAGGTTCTCATTGGTCTCAGCGGGTTAAAGGAAAGTTTAAGCCAAGATGAGTTGAAGCTGACTAATCCTATAGCGTTTTGGTGATTGGGTTGATATTGGAGAAAGAGCCAATTCTAGAGACTGCAATTATCTTCTGAGATACTTCCCAGAGATAATTATGTGATTCGAAAGTCTACGCGGCAAGCAGCATTTCTCGCACATCATTGCCTTAGTAATCTTGATCAAGCCATTGCTGGTTCCATCACTATGAAGAATCCCGGACATCCTTTAGGGTTTATCGATAGATTTCTAGTCCAGGTTACAGGAAAGCTCCGGAATTCCAGCCATTCTGTGGTCAATAGATTGGACTTGCTATCTTCGTAATCGGCTGAGGATTGGTTCCTCGATATTCATTGAGATTTATTGAGCCTCTAGGCTATAAAGTCATCGAAGTGTCTGCCTCTTTATACTGAAAATCCAAGGAACTTTCCAACTATTTTTGGGGGAATAAGACTACGCTAATTTCCTGACCCACTCTGGGGTAGGGAAATCACTTTATTGAATGCCTATTCCTGAAGTGCCCCAGAGTTACGAAGGGAATTCCTCATTCAGTGACAAGGAGTTCACACGACTACATTTGCTGAGCCTTTTCCCTTTGGAATACCAGGGGGAGTCTTCATCGATACACCAGGAATCAAGGGGAAGGAGAGAGATTTGAATTATCTCATTACTTCCCCGAAATGGCGAAAATTACCTAGGTCAGTGGCAAATACAATAACTGCAGCATGTGAATTGAGCCCGGGTGCATGGTGCTGAAAAAATTGGAAGGAGGGCTATATCCATCCCTATCGCTACGAAAGCTATTTGATATCCTAAAATTGAAAGGATAACGGAGGATAGCGGCTGGATAAAATTTGAACGGCAAAAACAACAATTTTAGAAAAAACATGAGCGAAGTACTCAATCACAACAAAAAAAGAAAAATTACCCGAATGGCGTATTTGAGATTTACCAAACGTAATCTAGGTTCGGGTGCAGTCGTTTTTTGCTGGAATTTCTGGGCATCGGGGAAAAACACTTGCAGGACTCTTGGCGGCCTGAATTACAGCCCCATCTCAGATTGAAAGTCGAGGAAGTTGAAAATCCTGCTTGACAAATTCAACCTGGCAAAAATCCGAGTGGAGCTTTCAAGTCCTATTGAGCTTGAAGGTTAAAACACTTTCAATCGGTTGAGATGTGTTGAATTAACGGGAAAGGACACTTGCCTACGCCGATTGAAGCCATTTTTGGACGTTTCGAGTTAGTATAAGATGGGAAGTGGCTGTTTTGTCAATCGAAGCCATGGTTATTTCCGTTTCGACGGATTATACCGGATATTGAGCTTTCTACTACATTGAATAGCCACATTCGAGTAAGATTTTTCTTCAGAAAATAATTACTTCAGTTCACCTGGCTATAAGCCATGTTCAGTACATTCTTCAAGGCAAATATCAAACGGAATCACTACCCATATTCTTCAAGAAATGAAGGATCGAGGGAAAGAAGATCTCCATGCTTACAGCCTATTGATTATTCGATGGCGAAACGTAGATGCAGCTTGGTATCGATATTATTTTTAGTCGGTGACTCGCCTTCCAATGTGATGGCAGGTCATGAGACCACGCTTTCCGATTACTTTAGATAAATTGATTTATCATGCTTTCTGGCAGTGGTAAGAGCTGCTCAAGCGTCATTTATCGTGGTGGATATTCCCTTTGTAAATATTCAGCGGAAAATAGCTGGAAAGCGTTGAAGATCCGGCGATTGCCGGAATCATGAAAGAATCAGGTGCTCATGCCGTCAAAGTAGAAGGTGGGAGCAAGAGAATCAAAGAATCTGTGATTCGAATTTTAAAGTGCCGGTGTTCCGGTAATGGGCCACCTGGGGTCTGACCCGCAGTCAATCGTACAAGTTTGGGACCTATGCTGTCCGAGCGAAAGAAGAAGCCGAAGCAGAAAAAACTCATTGAAGATGGCAAAGTTTTTGGAGGCATGTGGCTGTTTTTGCTATTGTTTTAGGAAAAAATTTCTGCAGAGTTTAGCGACCAAAGTCGCTCAGGACGATTTCCCATTCCTGTGATGGATTGGGTGCTGTGAGGAGTAGATGGGTCAGGTAACTTGGTGATGCACGAGTATTGTTAGGAATCACTCAAGAATTCAAACCGAGATTTTTAAGGCAATATGCCGGACCTAGAAGGGCATAATATGGAGGCTTTTTAGGAATTATTATATTCAAGGATGTGAAAAGTCAGATTTCCGAATGATTCGCGAGAGCTATGGAAAGTTAAAATCAAAAGGAGCAGCCTGATGGCTGCTCCTTTTGATTTTTGAAGTGATAAAATTTTGTTAAGCTTCCTTTATTTTTTTTCTGAGGTGTCTTAAAGTTTGACATTTTCCCGGTCGTAAGCAATTCATTTTATAGGACCCTTTGATTGCGGGCCTTAAATATTTCAGGATAGCTTTCTGGCGTAGTTGAAGAGGCGAGATTTAATTGATCTCCAGACACCCATGAACTAATGTGGATAGGCGCCTTGCTAAAATCGATCCACAGAAGCAGTAGTTGTCTCGTACAATCTTACCTGTAGGGAATGCGCCTCGAAATAAAAGCGTCTCTCTTAAGTGCTATTCGTGGCTTCAAAATTAGTGATTATTTTATTACGGACCAGCTATGAATCGAACTTAGAGTAGTACAGTTGGCTCCACATACCCACATTACCAAAACTTTTTTAACAAGACCTGTGATGCTTCCTGCTTTATTCACTTTCATTATCATTTAGCCCCGAACATCGAGGCCATTCTTAAGGCATCTTAGCTTTTACTTTAGGGACGAAGCATAGTCACCCCAGCTGACAGAACTGGATCTAACTCCACAAAGGAAGATAAACGGTCGCTCGGCCACATACGGATCACCAAGATCTTTCGATTAATTTGAGCTAGTATCAGTAATGTGCTTTTTTCGCGGCCGCTGTTCGAGATTCCTTTGACCCAATAGTCATAGTCTTTGTGGAGTTGTTACCATCACAAAAAACCTGTTACTGATCAGTTGAAGTAGCACCGCCTGATACTTTAGTGATCTGGAATAGTAGTCTGTTTTTGCCTGGCTTTCTTCAGCAGTGATAATCTCAAAACCTCTTTTTTCAAGTTTGAGCTACGAAATCAGCATAAGCTTCATTCTACGTATTTTTTTGAAATCTGGATATCTACTCCCGCTCAGCTGTACGCCATGCTAGTTAGTTCCAGAGACACGTAGAGGATCGGTTAGCTCCGATCATTAGTAGTATCTTAGTGCTTGCAGAAGCTTGTCCAAACAACTTCGAACATTCTCTAAAACTTTGCAAATGTAAACTTCCTTTGGTGATTTGCGCTTATAGATGCACTTCAAAGTTTTAGAGCAATGTTCGAAAGTGTCCGTTGAACAAGACTTCTGGCAAGCACTCAAGATCAAACTGCTACTAATGATTCGAGGCTAACCGAATCCTTCTACTCAGGTCTCGTCTGGAACTACAAAACTCATGCAATCCGCACTAAGAAATCAAAATCCATAATAACGAATCTCTATACAGAGGGGCAAATGAAAGGGTCTGCTGTGGAAATACCCCCTCAAAACTAAAAAAGCCAATGTACTAGTGATGTTTCATTGTACAGTATGCGTTGAGATGAGGAAAATTAGGAACTTTTTTTCTCTAAGAGTAGACTACAAAATAGTAGAAAAGTAAAACCCGGCTTCAGATTATGTTAGGAGTGGAGAATATTTTAAAAAAGTGATTAACTATCTTTAAATTCAGGTAATTAAATTTAATTTACTGATATAAATTAAGATTTAAGTTTTATTTAAAATACGACAAATGCCCTACGAAAAAAATCGGATCGAATCTCAAAAAAATGGCATTGAAAAACTGAATTTTTGAAAGCAGTAAAACTTTTATTAAAAACAACAAAAATAGACCGGCTTTAACCGTCTTTTTTTAGGCTTTCAGGCCTCTTGGGCTTTTACTTTTCTTGAGTCTCGAATGAAATCACTGAGCACATTTCAATATAATTGATAAATGCATCCGTAGGGGAATCGTAAGGGCTGAAATAGGAGTGAATATCGCCATTCAGAGAAAAAACTTGGGTACACCATATAATAGAAAATGATTCGGAAGTCTGAAGGTAGGTCCAATTTCACGTTTGATCTCAGGGTCATTCTATTTTATTGACCATTTTTTCCAAGCTCAATATAATTTAACCAAAAGCTTTCATCTTGGAGATCGTTACCCCAACCATGCGGTCAAGTCTCGCTCCTCATCTTGCCAAGAATTGGGGGTTGGAACAATGGATTTTTGCCGATTGGAGCCACTTTAGTAAGGAATCTCAGATGGTGTAGAAATCCATAATGTATGCTTGAAAACAGCTTCAGGCAGATGTCTCATGATTCAAAAATCCCAGTCTCAGCCAATTTGGTGTTCGCCAAAGTCTCGTAGTCCATAAAAGATTAATCACTTCCTCTTTCCTGAGGGCACATATTAATCCACTTGACAATTTATCAGTCGTCAAAGGGTAATCTGCCCAAGTTTTTATTGCCAAATCTAAACGCGATATCATCGCTGAGTTGGAAATTTTTTTAGAAGCACTTTCAATTTAGGTTTCTATGGGCTATTGCAATTTAGACATTAAATTGGGGGCTCTTTCCAGCCTAGGATATGCTTTGCACCTTCAGTTAGAATCCCCTTTCGAACCCATTTTCTGCGACCCATGGCTTCCGATCTGATCAAGAATAGATTAAACTCTGTGTTTCTAAATTACCTTTGGAGTATTAGCCTTAAATAATGCTGGACTTTCAGCTGGTGTCGCTTTCACCATGTTCTTGAAATTCAGTTTTACTTTTGAGGCGATGCCAAAGCATGGCGTATGTCTCATTCAAAAGTTCTACGTGACCAAGTTGCCACTAATTTCTGAAAACTTCCAAAACATTCAGGCGCATTAAGTTTCCATCTGGATGCGAGAAATGTCCCAGAAAATAGAAAACTCACCTTGAATCCGCCATTATATTTATATGTATCATTTCCAGCAGAAGTGCATCATTGCAAATAGCACTTTGTTGCCACGCGCCTCATTACCACTTCGGTTCAGAAAATCATCCAGTTAAAGGTGATTCTCTCCAATGTCAAAAAAAGATAGGTTTTTATCGATAAGGTTGGTGTACCTGGACAGTAAAAAACAGATAGTTTTCTTCATGATTTTCTCAAGCTAATATTTTTTGTATACAGTGACAAGTTTGCAGCCCACATGGCTTCCCATTTTAATTTTTTTCAAATTCTTTCAGGTACCTAATCCTTGAACATTTTGGAAATGCCTTCATAGTTGAAGTAAAGCAAAAGTAGCATCTGCCATTGCATTCAATATCCCCAGAAATCCCTTTGATGGCATTGTCTAGACTTCAGCCACGCTCTAGGAATTGCCTGCGGGAAATTAAAAACTGGGGTATGTGTCTCACTGCCTTCTAATGGCGATATGCCAAAAGCTCAGATACTGAAGGCATAACATAAACATTCACTAATAAGCATTACATGTGGTTCAAACATCATCACCTTTTAAGAAATCCTGTAAAAGCTGGAATCTGTCCGCAATTTCGAAGTTCAGCTACCCGATCGATCATTCTATTGAGTAAGGTTCGCCTGATCCACATTACCAAACCGAACGTTTGGATCACCGCATCAAGGACTTTTTTTGGCAGCTTCCACAAAATATTCGGGACCTTCTGAAAAAAAGTGATTTCTGCCTAAAAAATGTCACAATTTTTTCAGTTACTTTTTTATTGTAAATCGATTGATAATTCGAAGCATCCAAGACAGCATTATGGAGTCGCTGACTTTGTGAGCGGGGCACTCCATATTTCTTGATAATGATGTTTTAGTAAGCTGACTTACTGCACAAGGGACGTGATCTTGCAGCATGCATTCCTGGCAACGTTCGATTTCATATACAGCGCTTGTTTACACTTTCTCCGGATCTTGTTCAAACTCAGTTAGCATGCAACGTGAGCACCAGTGCGTTTTGCCACTCTTATTTCTTTCGCTGCAATTTCCCGTGAATGAAAGCCAATCGTGGAGCATGGATTACATAATCAAAAATCACTCGATCTCTTGCAATTTGAGCTCCAGTGAGAGCATAAACGCGAAACCTCCTCCATTGGAAGGATTTGTTGCCATTATTTGCCCACTGAATTCATAATTTTGTGGTAAAATGCTCTCATCTACATCAGTTCGTCATGGATCGGCATAGTCAGTTAAATTTCGGTTTCTTCTGGTTCCTAGGTAAGGGACTAAAAAAAGCTACTTACTTCCAAATAGTTGAGGATTCTTCCAAATTGACTTGAATTCTTTTTTCACGATAATCCGATCTGAAATATCGGATGATTGACAAATCAGCCAATAGGCTCTTCATCTCCCCAGAGTTTAGCGGACTACAAAAATTAACCTTCCTGATCGTGGATGAACCATTCCTTTGGACTAAGCCATAAATTGCGGTGGCCATAGTCCTCCAGAAATATTGCGGTGGAATTCCCATCAAACATTAAATACCTTTCATTAGTACAATAGTTTAAATCTTTTTACTCAAGTCATCATTCTAATCAATTCTGGCCACGCTCCCAGTTTGGGATACTGGCACCGTTAGGACGGCTGTGGAGGGAATCTCCATCCGAAAATCTCTGCAACAGTTTCTACACCATTATTTTGAGTCATGGACCCCGGTCAAACCCTTTATTATTTTTTTTGATAAAATTTCCGCAGACTTTACCGTGAAGTGATGTACCCCTCTACAAAAGGGAACCCATTGGCCAACCAAACAGTCCCATTGTTGGTTAGGCATTGTCGCGACTTGATTGATTCACCAAAAATAATAGCCCTTGTAGGCGCCAAGGTCGTCGGGAGCAAGAGATCGAAGACCCCTCTTGTAGTCAAAAGCTTTGATTTTCTGTTCAAGAATTCTATCATTTTGATTTTCACTTAGCATGGTGTAATGGAAGGAAGTTTGGCGAAAACCATTTATTTGGGCGTATGGCCCAATCTTTTTTCCGCTCCTTTTGAGGGGGGGGGGGGGGGGGGGGGGGGGGGGGGGGGGGGGGGGGGGGGTCAAGATCAGCCAGATAGCCATGCTCGTCTGACCACGAATTCCTTTTCAAATGAATCTCTTACTTTTTGGCCGCTTAATAGTGCAATTTCTTTATCCCTGTTTAGTTCATGGTACGCAAGTAAAAGGGGCATTATACCCAAAGCGCCTTGAATCTTCTTTTACAGGGCATTCAATTCTAGGAGTAAACGGGTTCCTCTGGGGGTAAAGCATCCATCCAAGTTCAATGCCCAATGCCCTCGCCTCCATAAACTAGCCATCAGGCTGTACATGGGATATTGAAGTCTGTACCTCTAGGTAGCCGTCAAATGATCCCTTTTAACTTACCTAAGCTTATCGATTCTTTTTATTGGTTTTGGAATCTTCTTGTATAATTAGATGTATTGTTGAAGTGACCAAAAAAACCATGAGGGGAGCATTCCATGGAGTTTCATGTTCGTCATTACCCCCAACTTCCAACATTTGGGAAAAGCGGACAGGTCTAATTCATCGGCCATCGTATTCCATGATATCAGGGTGAAATGTCTTTTGGGGTGTCTCCTTTTGTAAGGTCAATCCAGGCGCAGCTACCAAAGAAGTATCCCGCCCCCACCATCCAAACCAAAGGTAGCCAGCAATAATTTCGGGTTTTCCCATCTCGATTTCGTATAAATTGCCCGTCAGAATTCTTCAAACCAGTTTTCGGAAATTATTTCTAGGGATTCTTCGAGGCAAATCTCTTTCTCAAAGCATCGTTCGTGTTTTCGGATCTTGCTTCGGGTAAGGCCTGCAGAAAAAAATTCACGGATTTCTTCCTTTTTCAAATATCAAATTCGGAATACCCAGGCAATAAAAGATCCTCTTGATAATTATAACCCTTTCGTTCGCGCTCTTATGATGTACTCCCAAACATTGTAGAATAACCAATCTTGGTGGCCAGGCACAAATTTCGCTCTTTTTTGAATCTTGAAGATTAAGCGGGTCATTTTTACTGTGGATACAAGCGGAAAGAGGCGCCGGTTTTGGCACTTTCTTTGAACTTCTGATTGATGTCAGTAGTATTGGCCTTCATCAAGTTCGTGGGTACTGGCCTCTGAACGCCAAGGAAAGGTGAAATTCCGAAATTTTAGTAGGAGAGCTGGGCCTTCCATAAAGTTGTAGCGAATCATCACTCCGATCTCATTAGTATCCAGAATTTAATTCTTTTTGAAGTAATACTCCCCCTACTCGATTAAGTAAGTTTTGGTATTGGTTCTGAATTCAAAAATCCTTCCAAATATTTATGCCCCTCGAGAATAATTCCCGGGGAATTTACTTATCCCAAGATTTAAAAACTCGACACCATGTTGGATTACCAAGTTCATGTACTGTTGAGAGCATTGACGTGATTTGGTGAGTCAATTTGGGGCTGATGGGCACCACTAATTAAACCCGTGGTATTTCCGGGTTGGTTGCAAGCCGATGATGGTTGGTACTAGTGTAAAGTTTCCTGATTGATTTTGACCTTATTATTTCCCTGTCTAGGGAATATTCAAGTTGAACCAATTGCTGTCTTATCGAATGGTATAAATCATAGTAGATAGAAAAATTCTAAGGAGTTAAAAATAGGAGTTTGCTTCGATAAGAAAAATGAAAAGACAAAAAATAAGGTTATGCTTCCCATAACCTTCTTATTTTTTTTATGAATAATAGCCCTCATTCTGTATTTCTTCGAAATTTTTCAGAGAATCTTCAAAAACTTCTGAAGATAATCTTTTTTACTTGTTTTTGACCGTTTTAATTTGGTTTCAATCGCCGGAAAACTTTCGGTGAGGCTTTAAAAAGTGAACATCTGAAATTTGTTTAGTTTTCTTTTTTTTTGGGTCAAATGGGTTGGTTGCCAAAGGGCTCTATTTAAAAAGAAAAAGCCCCAAATTGAGGGGGCTTTGGGGTTGAAAGAACCCGGGTTTCGAAACAGCAGGCGGACCTCCGGATCCACCAAAAAACCGGGCGCTCTTAAACCAAACTGAGTCTACCAATTTCACCATTTTTAAATTTGTTGGAAGATTGTTTTCCTCTAAACGGTTTTGCCAAAAAAGTTTAGTGATTAAACCTTTTTTTGGCTACAAAGCATGGATTTCTAATTTTTTTTTATTAAGTTAGAAAACTTTTTCATTCCGATGCCCCTTTCTATAGTGGCTGTATCAGCTTTATAAAATTGGTTCTCAGCTGCCATGCACTAGGGTGCATAATGGGCCTGAACAAATACACGGGGATCCGATGAGGTCCACCATCTTAGGACTTTGAAAAAGTTATGCCTTCAAAAGGGAGGACCAGGTGCCCCAATACACTTTGGCTTTTTAAAAAAGATAATTCTTTCCTGTTAGGATTTTTTTAAATGGTTCCCCCCCAAAAAGGGATCTTTCCCTCCCATTTTTCTACTTT
>Ga0163217_1011038_pt1 | contig 11872 bp, 10 predicted proteins | sample SynspAceP_FD_185933 | JGI IMG/M metagenome (GOLD analysis project Ga0163217, IMG submission 185933) | Saline lake microbial communities from Ace Lake in Antarctica - Synechococcus sp. Ace-P (PacBio error correction) | ecosystem: Environmental > Aquatic > Non-marine Saline and Alkaline > Saline ... | reverse complement strand
TCTTAATCCGTTCACAGTTTTATGTCTAATGATAAAGGACACTGCAATTTATTTCAGACCCGGATTTTATATCCCATTCAATTTAGAGGCGGGAGCTAAGAGATAATGGACATAATTTTAGTAAATACGGCGAAGGCTTACTGTAGACAAGAATTCAGAGAAAGTTACCCGATCTTATCTTCCACTTGATCTCTACTAACAGGCGCTATTGCTCATTGACCAGTTTCTCTCCTGGTCGATACTTTCACCACCGATCTTATGGATTCTACTGGTCTTCCTTGGCCAAATTACACTGAGCTAGGTACCAATCGTAATCCACTCCCCAGGTGGCAGGTTCTAAACATTGGCTCTTTTTGAAACCTTGGCTTCAATCTGTTGTCTCCGATCCTAAATTTCACGGTGATTCCTCGATTTTTGATTGGTGAAGGTCCAGCTAATTGAGACCTATTGGACCCCGAAAATTAAATTAAGAGAAAAAATACTATCGGATTTGATTCAGCTATTTTTTGGTGACCATTCTTTTATTATTGGCGCTCCATATTCTGCATTCAATAAGAATGTTAAGAGACTTTTTGCTGAAACCTCAGTTCTGTTTCTTTTTTTTCAAATTTGATCGTTTTAAAAACAGGCCAATGGTATCGACTTCTCATAACATATTTTTCATTTGGCGAGCCATCCTTCCTTCTTAGTGATAGAGTCATCGCATTACCTCTTAAACCCTCGTGAAGCTAAGGCCTCTTGAACCAAATTTTTACAACTGGGTATGGGCATCAGGATTTATTCTTTTGATATTCAAGTGATTGAGCGTGTTTTTCTTTGCGAATCCCGATGATTTCCTGTTGTTTATATTTGGGAATTAGGTTTTCATAGATAAAAGTCATTTGCATTGCATTAAAAATTCTGCTGTTATTTTCGTAATTCTTATTTAAGCTCGTTATGATAGAGGTGAACAGCATTGCAAAGGCAGGAGATTATTATTCCGAACATTCTTACAGGTGAGAATTTTGTCAGGTCGTGTAATTACTACTCTGCCGAGCATTCCGAGAGGGGTGTTTTGGGTTGTGTCCTTAATAAGCCTTCCAATTTTGCAATGAGAATGGTAGAGGAGCTTAGCTTTTTGGATAAAAAATGATATTCGTGGTGGACTGATTAGAGCAAACACGCTTCACTTTATTTTATTTTGGGGGATAGTTTTTTGATGGAAGGCATATCACTGGGAAATAATCTAGTTGGTTGGGGAGGTATTTTTGATTTAATTAAGAGAAATTGAAGCTGGTAATTTATTCGAGTCGGTTAGATTCTTCTTTGGGATACAGTTGGCTGGGGTGCTGGCCAGTTAAAGATGAGCTAGAAGAAGTATGGAATTTGTTTGAATCTTTGAGTGAATTTTTGATTACCCAGAGAATGTGGAAAACTCTAAAAAATGGGAGGGGAGTTAAAAGTAATCAGAAATTCTCTGGACCAAGATTAAATTTAGGCAAATGCCTATTTTGCCTATTGCCTCCAATAGTCCGTTTTTATGATGAGAGTAACGACGAGTCAATCAAGACCAAGTTGACCAAGATTCCGATCCTGGATGGAAGGGTTAAGAGGATTCCGTCCATTACTCCAAAGATGAGGATGAGTTTAGATCCGTAGCGTCTAAGGAGGGTTGTAACAAGGAAAGGTGCTCGAAACTGATCGAGTAGAGATAATGCTTTGTGGATTAAGTGTAGTCTGTTGCCAAATACAACTGGTGAGAAGTGCGATGAAGCTGAAGCTTCGGAAGGTTTGGAGCCCATTGCCCAATGTTGATAAAGAGAAGATGAAGTCAAGGTCGGATCTATGAAAGTTTCTGAAGAGTTTGTTTTTAAACTGAGTTGGTTAAAGACCTTTCCCAGCTGAGGTTGAGGTGATTTCTGAAATCGTACGCTGAGCCTGAATTGCTCTGCAGGTCTTTAAACCGAAGCTGAAAAGAGATTCTATTTGGATACGACATGAGGAGGAGAGAGGATCATCGAAGTGAGAAGAGTTTCTTCTTTGTCAAAAAAAAGCATTTTACCTTACTTTCAAAGGAAGGTTCTAAGAGAATAATTCATTTAAGTGGATAAAGTGGTCATGATCCAGTGCTTTTGATGATTTATTAATAGGAAAGAGAAGCTTAGAGAAATTCCAAAGTTCAGAGGGAGGTTACTGATGATGACTTGATTTTCGCCAGGATGAAGAGCGAGGTTTAACCCCTTACTATGGAGTTTTAAAAAGCAGCTTGGGTATCTCCGAAGGAAGCAGACGTTTCAAAAGTACCCCATTTCAGTTAAAACGGATCTTTTAAAATAAGATTCGTGGATTGGTTGTGGAGAGGGAACTACTTTTGTATCACACGATTAGGATATTAAGGCAATATTGGAAATCTACCGGACATGGTTCTGTGCAATAATAGAATTTCTTTTTGGGCCGTTTTATAATGCCTTATGGATCGTTCTATGATATCGAAGTATCTATTTGAAACTAAAAGAATCACCGATTCGGGAAAAGATCTAGGGTAAACGAGCTCTGTGAGAAGCAGAAGACTTAGATGGTTAAGATCTGAGGATGCCATTAGTACTTATTGATCTTTCACGAAGGATATAAGCTATTGTCCTGTCCTCGAGAAGAACAGGAAATCTTTTGCAGCGTTTAAAGGGGTCTGATGCTTGTTTATGACGTAGAAGAATTTTTACGAGGGCAAAAGAGGTTTTCCAAAACATCAGATGGAAAGAAGTCTGATTGAGAGTTAAAGACTTTCGGCGTTTCCCAAGCTGAGAATCCGAGATGGATTCAAGACAAAAGAAATCCTCGATAATTTCAAAGGTTGGGGGAAATTGTCCAGTAACCGTGAGTCGGAAGCAATTAATAAATCATTTTGGGAGGGGTCAGCATTTTTTCATAATAAATTTTTTACTTCAAAGAACTTGATGAAATTACGTGCACAACCAGCAAATTTGAGGAACTAATCCACTGTTGACTGCCGAATTAGCTGAAGCACAGATTGGCAGATACGGAAATGCTTTGGTAAATCTGCCGCAAGAATGGGAAAAATTTAGACCAATCTGAGAAAATGGGTGCCTTATACAAAGGTTTTAATTTGGTGTTGATAATTTTTCGATATAATCGATGAATGCTTTATCAGCAATCTCATGCAGATTGAAGATACTTTTAAAAGGAGCGGAGATTTGTCAGCAGATTGTGAGTTAGTACTAATTCACTTGGAAGATTTCATTAAGGATTAATCAGCGCTAATAATGAGTTGGTTCGTTCACGTAAAAGCATTAAAGAGATCGCTGCGAATATCAAATGCTGAGCATACCTGCTTTTGAACTAGGTTTGCAGGCGCAGGAGATTAAGACTTCCATTTCGATTTAACTTTGAATCAGTTCAAATCTGATCAAATGCTACAAACGCTTTTAATAGGAGAGGATTGGCATTCGAAAGCCAATTTTCGATTGGAAGAATAACATAACACTTTGGAAAACAACTTAGAGTTTTTCGCATTCTCCGAAAACTGCGACAAGCTAAAGATCAATTTGACGAATCAGATTCAAAAGATGAGATTGAGGTTGAAAATTGAAAAGAAGCTTGCGTTTTGAAGGATTTTAAATTATCATCAGATAAGAGAGCTAGAATATTTTTTTTCTATGGGTTTGGAGTGAACAAATCGAAGTTTCTTTATATTTGCATTCAACTACGGAAAAGGCCTCTTTTAGCTCAGCTGGTAGAGCAACTGAATTGTTACAGGTAGGTCGCTGCGTTTCGATCCCGGCAAGAGGTCAAAGGGCCAGAATGTTCCTTTTTGCTTTTCAGGATTTTAAGAAATGAAAATTATTTTGTTTACATCATTTCTAAAATTCGATTGACGGATATTATACCGGTAACTGAAATCTTGAGACGATTGACTCCCATTCTTATTTGATTTCATTCATTCACCAAAATGCATTGATTGGGTGTTGAAATATTCATTGAAATGTCAATCACGAGCCAACAGTTCAGATGGAAATCTCATTATCAGAAGATAATCCAAAAGTATGTTTTAGACCTAATTCATATTGCCACTATTGGTTTGAAACATTGGAAAGCGGTCGCCTCGTATGGTCGTGTCCGCCGTATGGCATCGGGGACGTACGGCAAGAGGCTCAAAAGGGAACAGAAATGTTTCCTTTTTCTTTTTTTGAAGGTTTTTCAAATATTGGATTTCTTTTCATTTTTGTTTTTCAAGATCTTTATAACTTAAGGCTTTTATTGGTTTTAAGGAGGATAACTTCTTGAGGGATTTAATTAATTTGATTATCTTACTTTTTAATAAAAGCAAATCCTACTTCTTATAGAATTTTCTTTTTAGCGTAATATGCAAACAATTTTAAATTGTTTCAGTTGTTTGTAGTCAGTGCTTAATCCATTCAATTTTTCATTTGACTCTAGAACCTCAGCATAGATGCGATTCCTAATAAAACCAGTTTTTTCAAGTTTCTTCACTAATTATTTTTTTACCTGTAAGCAGAAAGATTCTTCCTTTCGATGTTCTCCTTCAGATTCTTTTGGACCCGGAAGCGACGGAGACTGCCTTTCATCAGTGTTTACCAGAGGAATAGATTTGAATCTTCGGCTTGGCAGGAATTGATTTGGTCTCCAAGCCTTCGTAATTCCGTTTTGCAATGAGGAAAGAAGTCCTTTTGTACTTAAGCCTTTGTTACGCATAGTCCTGTGCTTTCTGACTCAAATCAAGACTGCAGCTATTCATTTGATGGAATGGGGAATGTATGTATTGGATGAGAACCTACATTGGCAGATCTCGATGCTAATGGGGAATTGATGGATTCAAGATATCAAGATGGGAGGATAAGGGACATGATGGTACTATGAACTGGTGTAGTCTTTATTAGTTAGTCTTGTTTCACGGATTTGTGGGTTCCTTTTGGACAAAAACACATTTTGCTATTGGAATTCGATGAGGACATGTTTACATAACAGCTCTGATATGAGGCATGCAGATTAGAAAGAAACTTTTTGCTTCTGGTTTAGGCTAGGAAATGTAGAACACCAACCAATTTCCTTACTTAGGGGCATTGGATAATGGATGTATGGCCATATAACTCAAAAGATTCGGCTGGACAGCGTGTGTAATTCAGGAGACAGGCGGAATCCATGGGGACAGTGGGGGTTTATCCAGGAACTATGGTAAACTTTGGTTCCAAGATGGGGCGGGGATCCGCAAGGATCCAGTTCCCCATTGTCTATGGTAATTTCAGTGTGAAAGTGACAGTGAAAGATGGTTTCGACATTCCCTAGCGCTTGGTGAAATTGGCGATTTCCGTCCTGGTATGGGAAGCAACCAGATGGATTCCTTAATATGTGATGGAGCAGAGGAAATGATGTCTTTAGAGGGGTAAGATTTACCTCCGACTTGTTTGCCATTTTTTTTGGTTGACCTGTGGGCGGTAGTAGGCAGGTCATTCGGGAATGAGGAAGGCTGACCTAAGTCAAAATAAATACATTTGTTTTCCGGTCTGGTTTATCCCAAGCTACTTGAACCATTTTTGACCAGTGGATATAGCATGCAACCCGACGGAACGATGTATATTCGTCAGATATGTATCGTGGGACATCCAAGAAGGGAAACTGGATCAATGAGGGAAGTACCTGAGAAACAATCCAGGCAGTTACAAATGGATTGATGGTCATAGGGAATGGATAGAATTGGAGATTGCGTTATGAAGATGCAAGAAATACTGAAAAGACCTAGATGTATGAGGAGGAGTCGGATGAGTTGATTCGTTACTTAGGATCCGAATGGGGCTGGTTGGCAGGATTCAAGCAGCGTGATGATTTTGATTCAGGATAAATCCATTGTATGAGATTTGGAGAAAATTGGCCAAGATTCCAAGATGAATTGGCAAGAATCATGCACTTTTGGGACTAGGGGATAGTTCGTTGATGTGTTGGCGTGTTAGAGTTATTCTAGCGATCCTACCCCAATATCCGATTCGGTCAAGAGCAGCGAAACACTTTATAGTATGGAGACAAAGAGCTTTTCGGCATGATTATAGAGAATGACCAAGGTCAATGTTGAATGTCATATTTCTAGGTCTATTCCAGTGAGTATATCTAAAAACTGATCTTGTCGGGATTGATGCAGTCACCTTAATCTAATTTCCTCCAGGGGGTTCAATTGGTAGCATTCATCTAGAAAAGATTGAAGAGTCAAAATGCCAGTTCTACTAATTTGAGCCGGTTGAATTTGGCCTTATTATTAAAGGGTAATCATTTTTCGACAGCTATTGCTCACTTGTCATGGGCAAAAGGGTTAGGGATCTCCAATGAAATGGGCAATAGAGCCCCAGCTTTTCGGCTTCAGCGATTCAAGGACATCCAGAATTATGCCGTAAAACTATTGTCATCATGGATTAATAGGTGATTTAGAAGTAAGTATGAAGGGTGTGATCGCAAGGATTGAATGGACGATGATATATCGGCCTCTATTATTTCCTAATCCGAAATGATGTTTGGAAATGCGCCCGTTTTTGTGAGCCAGAATATGTCGCTAGATCAGGAGGAATAAGAAAGAAAAAAATAATATTAGTTTGATGAATTGGTTTCAGAAGTACAAAAGCGCTACTCTTCAGGATAATTTGTGGATTGTGGACTGCTGCCGCACTGCTCTGCAAGGAGTAGGTCTACAAGATCCTTCTATGCTTTTGGGTTTAGGGATGGAACGGATTAGAGCACAGGAGCAGGGATGTTGGTATTCAAGTAGGAATTACTAATGTGCATCAACTGGCGAATTCAATTTGTTTGGCAAGACAATTCCCTTCAAATTATTACAATCTCTATTTCCGAATGGAATAATTGGACTGAGTAGCAATGGGAAGTAAGTGGGAGTCAATATCTCCGATGAATCCTCTGAAGTGTCAGATTTTGTCGATTCAATCAAGAAAAAGGGGGGAAGAGCCCTGGGCTGAAAATCCTGATTCTCTGCGAGGTATATATAATTTGAGACTGGAAAGGGAGAAGCTAGCCAATTTTCGCTTGCTTCTATTATCTAATTTTTTGATTGCCTTGAGAAAAAAGGGACTAAGATTTATTAATTCAAAATGTTTCTTGCGTTATTGGTTATTTAATGCTTTCCAATTAAAAAATAGTTCATTAATATTGCGGGAGCATTAAAATGCCACTGAGTGCGACCTATTTTTGTATCCATTCGCATTTCATGTTGAATAGGATCTCGGTAAAAAGTTTGCTTGGCTTAAGGTATTGGATCACAAGAGTAACTGTCAAGTAAGGATTTACATGTGTCACAGATTTTTTCTTTTGCATTCCACATAGCTTACCATTCCTTCTTTTTTCAAGATGGCATTTACACCACGATCAATAAAAGGCATTTGCTGGAAGTGAAAAGTAAATGGTGGCATGGGATTTAATTCATAGATTCTTTTGATTGCAATTTAATTGATTGCCTCCGCTTGGGATAAGTAGCTTTTCTGGTATCAAGCTCAAATCAGTATTAATCGGGTATGCTACCATTTTCTCGGTTATTGGTATAATCATTGTTGAAGCCAGGAATGTAAATATCAAATACTCTGCTTTCGGTCACTTGCTGTGCAAGTTTTACCTGGCAGGAGAAAAACCTGCACACCACTCCATAGTTAGTAATACTTCCTAGCGTTTTTCCACATATCTTTGCAGTTTCACTTGCGGGGAATACGAAAAACGAACCTCCAAACAGCTACTGTTTTCCAAGTTTCAAGGGTTTTTTAATGCCATTCTCTGTAGGCATCTGAGCTTAATTAGGCATTAGAGAAAGTAAGATGAATGATTAGGTAGTTCTTGGTTTTTTTTCATAAGATTTGAGCTTAATTTGATTAAGTGCTTTTTAATCTATAAATCTTTACAAGGACTATTTGGGACTGCAATTTTTTTTTCTTCTTGTATCATTTATTAACTTTAAATTTTAATTTCATGGAAAGTAAAATCGCCTATTAAGTGGCTTTAATGCTCTATTTGCAATGAATTTTTGGATTTGCTTCTCCGCTTATTCCCCAGAATATTTCGAAGTTAAAATTGGAGTGTCCTGGTGAAGGTACACCTCAAGGTTGATGCCACGTATTCCATGCGATTTGCCAAAGATGGTGCGCCCAAAGCTATTTTATAGGAGATGAATCGGGGGAACAGAAATGTCTATCTGCATCGATTATCGATAGAAGTACTTTACAGCAGTTTCAATATCCCAGGTTATTTGATGTTGAATTATTGTCTGAAGTCGATTCGATAATGTGCTGGAAGTTTGATGGGGCATGTTTGATCTCAGTGCTCTCGGGTTTGAAGTTAGGGAAAAGGAAAAGGGATTGGGCTAGAGGAACAGGATTAGAGAATGGTGACGAGACTGAAATCTAGTAATCAAGGAGGTTCGCTTTTTAATCGTCATTTTGATAATCATTTCCTAAAAGAATTTGCCAATTAAGAACAAGGGGCCGCTATTTCTAGTGCTAGCGGCCTTTTTTTTTCTATTTAAATAGGTTCTTTTAGCAAAAATTTTCAGCGTAAAGGCCGGAAGCTTTTATTGCTCTCTTCATGGCTGATTCATGGGCCAATTATCCCTACGCAAGTAATATTTGCAGATCTCTTTGCGGGTCTGGATAAGGAGCTCTGTTTTTCTTCAAGGGCATTAGAAATTATTTATAATGTGGATTGTCCTCAATGACCGGTGCCTGGATGGAATGACCAATGTTGTTGTCATCCGATCTAAATCTCCCGTAGTAAAATTGCCTGGATTTTCTGTGTTGGTAATTAAATGAGAATTATCCCGGATTTCACTCGCTCTGGGTTTCACAGTGTGAATACCGATCCTCGTGCTTTATGTCATTCGAAGGACTTATTGGAAGGCCATAGACTCAAAGCTCTTCGGTTTGACGAGCAGTTGTTAAAAGTGATCGTGTACCTAGCTGACAAATCTGAATCTTTAAATTGATAGACAAGTTTTCTTCGCGAAGGGAGAGCATCTTTGGAATCAAATTTTTCATCGATTCTACCCGAGCCTAAGCAAGAAATTATATTCTGCTTGACTTTGTCAGCAAACCGGAACTACACAATGGCGTTGGCATGCATTGGAGGGAGGCCTTCCATATCCTGGCATCAATGCCATTTCTGTTGATGAGAGCTCGGAGAAATGGATTTTACCTAATTCTCTTTTCTACATCTCCTTGAGATTAGGAATTCACGGTATTAAACGCGTCTCCATCATCATATAAGTAGCCCGCATTCGCTCCGGGTCTCGGCTACATCTGCCGACTTCTTTTCCATGTTGTTTGCCATTGGGACGGTGCAGGCCACATGTTTGCGCTCGAAGTGTTTTAAAGATTGACTCTTGCGTGATTTTGATTGGGAGTATTGATTTGTGTATGCATCCAATATTTGGATCTTTTTTAAAAGCTCTCGTTTAATCCGTATAGACTTTTTATCCAAGGCTTTTCGCATTTCGGTTTCCTTTTTTCTTTATTACCCGTGGCGTGGCGTACTTTTTTGCCAAAGGATGCTTTTGTAGATTGGGTAACTCGCACAAATCCGTAATCTATTGTGAATATTGAATTGTTTTTTTAGTCATGATTTATTAGTTTAAGTCCCGATTATTATCGGGAGATTAGTTATGAATTCGATTGCGATATTGTTGAAGGACGCTTAGCCTCTAGCTTGTAAAGCGATATTATTTTCATTTTAGCCTTTTCTGACTTTTTTTCTTCCTCAATCCCCTGACCTTTATTTTAGATTCGATTTCTCAGTTACTTCGAGTGTCAAGGGGGAGTTGATCCATTTCCCAAAAAACGAACTGGAATCGTCATCCCGGACATTTTCGATTTCTTTTCAACTTCAGGGACTATTCGCCATTTTTCTTCAAAAGAACTTCCCATCCTTCATGCAATCTATCTGATTGGAGCAAGGTTTCCAGTACAAACTGCTCTTGCAGGTTCCGTTAATCAGGGGTAAAGCTCTCTTATGAAACGGCCACCTTTTTGGAAAATTGATGGTTAATACGTTCTGTATGCTTCCTTTGGTTTGACCGTTACGGGTTCTACGATAGTTTTCTCGAACTTTTGAAATGAACGCTTTTCTCCGCAAGCTTGATTCGCTGCTCGGGGATCCCGCTCTCGATATTTCATATGAACCGTCCAAAATTACATCGCTTTCGGTTCACTATGATAGCCTTATCAATTCCATTGTGCCTCAAGGGTTATTGATTAGATACTGTTTTCAAAGGCGGTTTACAGTTCAAGAGCGATTTCTATCGTGGATTCTAGCTTTTTGGCCAAACTTACGGAGATTTTTTTACGCCGTTCCATTCGATTTTTCTTGCTCGGGATCACTACCTCGCTTTTCGACATGCGATTAATTGGTTCCTGCTACAATTTAGCTCCAAGGGCTAGAAGTGATTTCAAAACAGCATCCAAGTAATCAAAGCTGGTTTGATGAAAAAAGTTGAATCGTTCATTTTTGTCAATCCCTATTGGTTCCAAAAGGCCCACAATATGGAGCTAGCATTATCTGTTTATTAGCTGTTTTTTAGATAGGCAGATAATTAAGTTGGATTATCTCCTTACTGGAATTTCACCGCGTCAGCAAAGATTTGATTTTGGGAAAGGTGATTGGTTTCCTTATCGAGAGGAAGGGTCAAAGCCAGGTGCTTGACTGCATTTTACATTAAGAGCCATTTTTTCTCGTCACATGATTATTCATAAAGTCTTGCGAGTGACCCGGAAACAGTACGACAATGGATATTCTCAGGTCTGTCGGTGCTGTGATTACGATGGTATTCCGACCTTTGGATACCAAAACGGAGCGATGATTACTTCTGGAATTTTCGGCAATGTTTTGATCAGCCCTTTGGATTTCGAGCAGTATCGCTGCTTTTCGATTGTCTCATGAATCCTTTTGGCGGATGACAATTGTTGTGCTGCATAAATCGGGTTTTTCGAATCAATCGTGGACTTTCGTGTACCCGCTTTTAACTGTGAATGAAGCTTTATTGGATTTCTTTGTGAGGAATATGACACCGAGTTTGATACGTAGTTCGTTGCGCTTGGATGTGGATGACTCTCCCATTATGGATGTCAGCCTCCGGGCATTCTTCAGGGGTGTGTGGATTTGTTGTTATTTACTGGAACCATCCACCCACCTTCCTATTTCCCTCTTGTTTTTTGAAGTCATTTTGACCTTACGTACTCTTTAGGGATAGTCTTCGCGAAAAGCCCTTTGTTTTTAGCTTTTTTCCGATCTTTCCGGCGCATTGATCATCAAATTCTGGTTCCATTTCTTTCTTACTAAGTCGCTCAATGGTGAATTGCTCTCAGGAAGGTCTTTTTGGAACTGAATGATGGTGAGTTTTCATCCTGAGCTACGCAAATGAACGTTGTCTTCGTAGATTAAAAGGTATAGCCATTCGTTATTTTCCATGAGCGACATATTCCATCAGTGGATTGTTTTCATTTGGATGCAATTCATCCGAATCTACAATTTCTTTTATTAGCTTACTTCCGGTGGAAAAGAAATAAGAATTCTCGATTAAAGGTTACTTGCTCCGAACAGCTTTGATGATTCCGGTTAAGAGGAAAGTCGATCTAGGGAAGCTTGCAAGGCATTGGATTATCTCGCTTGGCGAATCCGGTTAGGATGGCCAAAAACAGCTGCCAAAAATGGACTGAGGCAAATTAAGCATCCGTTACATTCTCAAGCCTACGTCGGTATTTTTACTTTAATTCTTTAAGCACCTGATTTCTTCAGAGAAAAGGCATTTCCGATTGCTAGAAAGGCTTTTTTACGAGTATGCAGATCCGGGTCATTTATAGGTTTGAGGCCATGGACTCGTTTTGAG